>Ga0102936_1000442_pt1 | contig 16332 bp, 17 predicted proteins | sample SalPon2_A_H2O_MG_FD_78502 | JGI IMG/M metagenome (GOLD analysis project Ga0102936, IMG submission 78502) | Salt pond water microbial communities from South San Francisco under conditions of wetland restoration - Salt Pond MetaG R2_A_H2O_MG | ecosystem: Environmental > Aquatic > Non-marine Saline...
AGTTCAAATCTCCGTCGGGACGTTCACTTCGTCCACGACCCGACGTGCCCCACGCTCGCTGACGCTCGCCTGGGACTCCGTCGGGACGTTCCTGCCGACACGATGACGCCGAGCGACAGCGAGATGCGACCGGAGTGAGCATCTTAGGACGGCGAACTGCGGAGCCGTGAGCAAGCGAGATGCGACCGAAGTGGGCAGCTTGGAGCCGCCCGACCCCAGTTTAAGCATCGCCTTACCGGATTAGTCGGCGGTTAGACGTGACAACGTGTTATTAACTAACTCGGTTGGTGGTGAGCAGGGATGTATACGCCGGAGCCATGGACGACGACACACTCGAGTTCACGAGACGAAAGGCCCTCGCCGCGCTGGGAAGCGTCGGTATCGCCTCGGCGGGGGCAGGAGTGGGAACGAGCGCCTTCTTCAGCGATCAGGAGACGTTCGAGAACAACCGGCTGACGGCGGGAACGCTCGACATGACGGTCGGGTGGACCGAACAGTATTCGGACTGGTCGTCCGACGAGGGTACCGGCGTCTCGGTTCGGATGTACGATGGGGGCGACGACACCGGGGACGCGAGTGACTTAGCGGACGGCGAAACCGGCTTCCCAGCCGACGATGCGTGGCTGATCGCCGTCGACGACGCCGCGCAGTTCCAAGCCAACGCGACCGAGGAGGGTGTCGCCATGCCCGAATCGCCGTGTGAGGGGTCGAACGTCCCGGCGGCGCTGGCGAACCAGGGCGGCGACCGGCCTGTCGTCGACATCGAGGACGTGAAACCTGGTGATTTCGGCCTCGTCACGTTCGAGTTCGCCCTCTGTGACAACCCCGGCTACGTCTGGTTGAACGCCGGCATCGAAAGCGTAGCCGAGAACGGCCTGACCGAACCCGAGCGCGAGGATCCGAACGAGGAGACGGCGACCGTCGAGTTGCTGGACGAGACGCTGGCGCTCCTCTGGGTCGACGACGGCAACGGAACGCTGGAGACGGACGAGTCGACAGTGCTGGTCGACTCGCTTCGCAACGTGCTCGCGACGCTGGGGACCGGGACCGGAATCGACCTCGTCGGCAACGTCGCGGCGTCGACGGGCGGTGGCACCGGTCGCGACTGTTTCTCCGGCACCGCCGCCGGCGGGACCGCAGCCGTCCACTCCGCCGTCTTCGCGTGGGCCGTCCCGCCGGGGCGCGTGAACGCCCTCCAGAGCGACGGCGTCACCTTCGACTTGGGCTTCTACACCGAACAGTGTCGGCGCAACGACGGCGTTGGGCTAACGACGGGACTGCTCGGCCACTATCCGCTCACCACCACCGCCGACGACGCGAGCGGCAACGACTACGACGGGACGGTCGTCGGCGACGTGTCGTTCGTGGGTGGCACGGCGGCGACGTTCGACGTGGGCGACAAGACGGGCTACGTCGCCGTTCCCGACTTCCCCGACGATCCGGTCGGCTCGGGGCTGACGATCACCGCGTGGATCAAAACGGCCGGCGATACCGGAGTCGGACAGCGGATCTTCGCGGACGACGAGAACAACACGGGCGGCTACGCGCTGTCGCTGGGCGATCCGGGCCCCGGTGCCGTGCGATTTTATAGCCGTGGGAAAGACACGATCAGCCTCGATACGCCGACGGGCGTCGTCGACACCGACACCTGGCACCACGTCGCCGGCGTCTACGACGACGCGGCCGCGGAACGACACGTCTACGTCGACGGCAGCCGCGAGGCAACGCTCGCTGACGACACCGGCCCGTGGGGCTCGGATAGCGGCCCCGCGACCATCGGCGGCGAGACGGCCGACAGCGGTGAGGGCGACCGGCTGTTCCGGGGGCGAATCCGCGACGTGCACGTCTACTCCCGGCCCCTCTCGGCTGGTGAGGTCGACTCGCTGTACGACGCGGGCTGACGGGTCGGTGCCGTCAGTTCCGGCCGTCGCAACCGGGCGCTCGCCGAGGCGGCCGCGGAGCGAGTCGCCGAGTTCCGGGAGCGGACGGCGTCGCGATTACGCACCGTCGAGACGCTCGCAGACCGCGACGGCGTGGCGATGGTCGACCTCTTCAGCCCCACCATCTACGACACCGTCCGGGAGGCCCGCGACGAGCGGCTGGACGCCCTCGACGACCTCGAATCCGCGTTCGAGGCGTACGCCCGCGACGGCTCCGAACCGGTCGCCGCCCACCTGTACGACCGCTTCGAATACTATCACGACCTCGTCGGCTCCGCACACTACGCGAGCAACGGCATCCTGTTCAGGACCTACTACTTCGAGGGGTTCGCGGACGCCGACCAGTCACGTATCGACGACGACGGCGTCCCCGAACGGCAGCGTCTCTGTGCCGACCTGGCGAGCGACCTCGACGAGTACACGGCGCTCGCGGACGAGATTGCCGACGCCTGTGACGGGATCGCCGTCGAGATTCCATCTGACTGGGCCGCCCGCGCTCACGCCGAGATCACGACCGCCGGCTACCGGCCGACCCACAAACACGGCGTCGAGATCAACATCGCGCCGCTCGCCGACGCCGAGGTCGTACCCAAGACCGTCGACGACGAGGTGCTGTAACGCGCCGTATTTTGATACGGCCGTGGAACGAGCGGCGAGGGATCGAAAACCCCCGGGCAGTCGGCGCGAAGCACCGACGACGAACGAAGTGAGCGGAGGGAACTACGTTACGGCCGTCGAACGAGCGAAGTAGGTGAAGAGGGCGTGGCGGGAGTCCCGCGAACGAAGTAGGTGAAGAGGGCGTGGCGGGAGTCCCGCGAGCGAACGGAGTGAGCGAGAGGGACTACGCCACGGCCGTCGAACGAGCGAAGCGAGTGAGACGGGCGTGGCGGGATTCGAACCCGCGATCGAGAGGTTAGGAACCTCTCGCCCTATCCGCTAGGCCACACGCCCCGACGGCCGTAGACGGGACGCCGATAAAAAGGTCGGTATCCGCCGGCCGCAGGTTTCGACGGGGGAACCAGAGTTTATTCCTCGCTGGAGACACAACGAACGATTATGGGAAAGCGACTGACGAAGCCTGACCGACGCCGACTGCTCGCGCTGATCGGAAGCGGACTCACGGCCGGTCTGGCCGGCTGTGGCGGCGGTGGCGGTGGCGGTGGCGGTGGTGGCGGCGACGAGGATACGGCCACAGCCACGGCCACGGCGACCGAAACCGCGACCGCGACGGAGGGGTCGATGGACTCCGGCGACGACACCGTTCCCGCCGAGTACGAGACGGCGACGAGTCTGGGTGGCACCCAGCGAAATCCCGACACGCTCTCCGCGAAGTCAGCGGTGAACTATCAGGAGGAACCGCAGGACGGCCAGCAGTGTTCGAACTGCCAGTTCTACATCGAGGACAAGAACGGCGACGGGATGGGCGCGTGTGCCATCGTTGCCGGCAACATCGCACCCGAGGCCTACTGCGTGAGCTACGCGGAGTATTCGGGCTAGACGGCCACACCACACCAAGTAAATACGCCCCCGGCCAACGGTCGGTCGATGAACACCGGGGAGACGCGAACGTGGCAGTTCGTGGCGGCCGCGTGTTCGGTCCTGCTGTTGACCGCGGCGGTCGGCGCCTTCGCCGTCGATCTGGGATCGGCGCGGCCCGACCCCGTCCCGTACGCGGACACGGTCAAACTCGGGGTCACCGCGGAGGCCGAACAGACCGCCGAACAGGCGGGCGCCACGATTCCACGCGTCGAGGTTTTTTATTCGCAGTATCGATACGTCGTCGGTTACGCCGGCGTTTCGGGAGCGATTTCGGCGCTCGACGAACCCGGCCGCGAACAGCAGTTCGGCTACCCGCTCGCCGTCTACGCCTCCGACTACGCGGGGCGGTCGCCGCGATGTGAGGGTGGCACGCTCACCGCGGCTACCAACCCCGACTGGGTGTCGGTGACCGAGGCGCAGTTCGTCGTCGGCAGCCGGGCGACGCTCGCCGGCACGTCGGTCGTCGTCCCCTTCTCGGACGCGGGCGACGCCGAGGACTTCGCCGAGGCGTGTGGCGGCCGGGCCGTCGACTGGGCGACGCTCCGTGCCGACCCGCCCGCCGTTCCGAGCGCGACGGGCGTGAAGTCGGAAGTCGACGACCGTCGGGCGCGCGCAGACCGCCGCGTCGCCGCGGCGACGACGCTCCTCGATCGGGACGTATCGACCGTGGTCGGCCGCGACGCCCCGACGATTAGCGCGGCCGTCGCCGCCGCGCCGCCGAACACGACCGTCGTCGTGCCGCCGGGGACGTACGCCGAACGCGTTACGATCGAGAAGCCGCTCACCCTCCGCGGCGACGGGGCGACGGTCGACGGCGGGGGCGAGGGGACGGTGATCGAGGTGCGGGCGGCCGATGTGGCAGTGACCGGGCTGACGATCCGCGGCGTCGGCAACGCGACCCGCGCGGCGAACGCGTCGGCGAGTGGCGACTGGGACGCCCCGATTCAGCAGGGGTACGGCGAGGGTGACGCCGGCGTCGCCGCGGTGAACGTCTCCGGGATCTACGTCCGGAACGTGTCGATCCACACCCCGGCCAACGGCGTGTTGCTCCGGGGGACGCCGGGGGCCGTCGTCGACGGCCTCCGGGTAGACGGCTCCGAGGAGTGGCTCGACGGGTTCATGGGCGTCATGGCGATGCACGAGTCGGTCGTGGTCCAGAATTCGCGGGTCGAGGGCGGCCGCGACGGCGTCTACCTCCACCGGGCACACGGGACCGTCGTCCGAAACAACACGTTTCTGAACCACCGCTTCGGCGTCCACCTCATGTACACCTCGGAGACGCTGATCGCGGACAACGTCGCCCGCGGACAGGTGGGAAGCGGAGTGGTCATCATGACCCGCCCGACGGAGAACGCAGTGGTCGGCAACGACGTACGCCACGCTAACGGCGGGATATTCGCCGGCGGATCGCGGAGTTACGTCGCCCACAACGTCGTCGTCGACACCGATCGCGGGCTGGTAGCGTACGCCACGCAGTCGACGTTCGAACGCAACGTCCTCTACGGGAACGAAGTGGGCTTCGCCGCCTCGACGGTAGTGCCGTCGAACCGCGTCGTCGCTAACGACTTCGTGGACAACGACCGCCACGCTACCGCCGGCCCCGGACCGCTTCGGATCTACAGCGAGGACGGCCGCGGCAACTACTGGGAAGGGGCGTACGACACGACCCTCGGTGGGGACGGATCGCCGACGCTCGACCGCGCCTACTCGCCGACCGACGACCTGGACCGTCGGCTCCACCGGACCGACGCGGCGGTGACGCTGAGCGCCGCCCCGACCGTACGCGGCCTGCGGGCGTTCCGTGGGACGACGCCCGGCTTCCGGAAAGCCAGCATCATCGACCTCGCGCCGCTTCGGCGGCCGGCGAATCCCGACTTGCTCGCACAGGCCCGCAACGAGACGGCCGTCGGTGTGGAGGAGCGCGTCGCGTGACGGACGCGTACCTGCACGCGACGGAGGTGGGCCGCACCTTCGGCGACGTGACCGCGCTCGCCGACGTGTCCGTCGAGATACCGGGCGGGAGCGTCGTGGCGCTGATCGGTCCGAACGGGTCGGGCAAGACCACGCTCCTGCGCATCCTGTCGGGGCTCCTGTCGCCGACGGACGGCGAGGTGACGTACGACGGTCCCTCGGCGACCCGGCCGCTCGGCTACCTACCACAGGCGCCGACGTTCCGCCCGGGCTATACGACGGCCGAGACGGCGACGTTCTACGCGCGCCTCGTCGACGACGATCCGATCGAACTGCTCGAACGGGTTGGCCTCGGAGCCGTCCCGGACCGCCGCGTCGAGGCGCTTTCGGGCGGGATGACGCGCCTGCTCGGCATCGCCCAGGCGCTCGCCGGCGACCCGCCGGTGCTCGCGCTCGACGAACCCGCGAGCGGACTCGACCCGGTGATGAGCCGGCGGGTGTTCGACATCGTCGAGACGCTGGCCGACGACGGACACGCCGTCGTCGTCACGTCCCACGACCTGCCGCTGGTCGAGCGGGCGGCCGACAGGGTCGTCGTCCTCGACCGTGGCTCGGTCGTCGCGAGCGACACGCCGGCGGCCCTCCGCGAGCGGACGGGTGGCCCGCTCCACGAGACGTTCGCGAACCTCGTGGACGTCGGTGACGCCGTCTCGGTTCGCACGGAGGCGACGCGATGACGGGGCGACTCGACGCGTTCTGGGCCGTGTTCGCCCGCGAAATCCGTGGCGCGACCCGGAATCGGACGTATCTCCTGCTGACGGCCGCGCTGACGCTCGTCGTCTTCGGCCTCGCCCGGGCGGGGAACGGCCCCTCGGCGGGCTACATCCCGACGGTGGTGGACGTGTTGCTCGTCGTCGAGGTGCTCGTGCCCGCCGTCGCCTTCGCCGTGGGCTACCGATCGATCACCGACGACGCGATCCGCGGGACGCTCGACGTACTCGCCACCTACCCGCTTCCGCCGTGGGCGTACGTGGTCGGCGTCTACGCCGGCCGCGCCGTCGCGCTCCTGTCGGTCGTGTTGGTGCCGCTCCTGATCCTCGGCGCCGTCGTCGCGGCGAGCGCCGCCCCCGCGACGACGGTCTTTGCCAGTCACCGCGGCGTCGACTCGCCGCTCCTGTTCGTCCGCTTTCTGGTGCTCACGGCGACCTTCGCGCTCACGACGCTCGCGATTGCCGTCGCCGTCTCCGCGCTCGCAGACTCCCGCCGACGGGCCATCCTCCTGGCGCTCGTCGGCCTGCTGGTCGTGGTCGTCGGCGCCGACGTGACCGTCCTGCGGGCGCTCTCGGGCGGCCTCGTCGACGCCGATCTCGGCACGCTCCTCGGCGTCTCGCCCGCGAGCGCCTACCGCGGACTGGTGTTCGAGACGGTCCTCTACGTCGCGTTCTCGGAGCGCGCCGGCTTCGTCTCGGTACCGGCCGCCGTCACCGGGCTCCTCGGGTGGAGCGTCGGCTCCCTGCTCGTCGCGACGCTGGCGGTTCGGGGCCGCCAAGCCACCGTCGGCCTGCTGGAGTGGCTCCGCGCCTGATCGCGTGCGTTCGTCGAGCGGGCCACGTAGCCGTCGAGCGGGCGACTCGACTGTCAGTCGTCCGCGTCGGCGGCCCCGTAGCCCGCGCCGTCGACGAGGTTGACGAACCGATCGACAAGCCGATCGGCGAGGGAGGGCGACACCTCGCGGAGGAACCGTTCGGTCTCCTCGGGACGGGCGAGCGTCACCTCGACCCGTCCGCGGGCGCCGCGGTGTGTCTCGACGACGCCCGCCTCGGAGAGCGAGTCGAGATGCCAGGAGACGGTGCTCCGGGCGAGGTCGAGTCGGTCGGCGAGTGCCGCGGCCGGGAGTCGCCCCTCGTCGAGGAGGAGCGTCAGCAGTTCCCGGGCCGTTTCCCGCCGATAGAGCGCGAGCAACCGACGCTCCCAGGCGTCGTACTCGGGGTCGAAGTAGTGGGTCCGCCCCCGAATCCGCTCGGCGATCACCTCGTCGTTTCGGCCGAGGCGGTGGAGATGATACTGCGCCTGCCCGGTCGCGATGTCGAGGTTGCGCGCAAGGGCGTTGAAGTGGACGCCGGGGTTGGTCCGGACGTGCTCGCGTACCCGTCGGCGAACGTCGGTCATACCGTAGAATATTGTGCTTTAAGTACAATTCTACTGCGACGATTCCCGGACGTTGGGAACGTCGTCGGACTGTCGGCAGTACCGGCGTCACGGGAGTCGTCGCCTCGGGAGCGGTGACTACCCCCAGTACAGTCGACGGATCAGCTCTGGGCGACGAGTTCCTGCGAGACGTCTTCCGCGGCGATGACGTCGCCGCCGTACGTCGACGCGAACTCCGCAGCCAGATCGCCGTCGCCGAAGGGGACGATGGCCGGCCCCATCGCACCCTCGACGTCCGAGCCGACCACCACCTGCAGGTCCTCGGTGGCGGCGAAGTCCTCGGCGGCCAGATGCGCCGAGATGACCTGTGCGCCCCCTTCCGCTCGGACATCGTAGTCGACGGTGGCGTAGTCGGTGAGATACGTCACCTGCGGGCGCCAGCCCCGGGGCTCCGTCGCGAACCGGTGCCGGAAGGTACACACCGTGCTACAGAAGCGGGCGGGCGGGTCGTGTCCCTCCGGGCTGTTGTCGCGGTAGTAGGTCTGTCCGGATGGGCCCGGATGCTGGTTGATGATCATCCCACATTGATCGCAACCCAGCGGCTCGGCGAGCGAGATGGGGTCCGGTCGGTCCGTCGACCCCAGACAGCCGGCGAGGCCGACAGCCGCGGCCGTCCCGAGGAGGAACCGACGGCGTGAGTGGCCGCTGAACGCGTCTCCGTCCATACCGACAGCTACGGCGGTGTCACGTTTAGCCCTCTTGGTGTGGGCGTCGAACGGTCGCCGTTCGGCGGCCACAAAATAACGATCGGTCGTCGGCAGTCGACGACTACTCCTCGGCGACGAACGCGACGGTGCAGTCGGCGTTCAACAGGACGAGCTGCGAGACGCTCCCCATCAGGGCCTTCCCGATGGGCGTCTGTTTGTGCGGTCCGAGGACGATATAACTCGTGTTACGCTCCTTGGCCTCGTGGAGGATACGCGGCGCCGGGTCGCCGAGCGCGCCCGCTGCACTGACGTTCTCGGGGTCGTCGAGCGACAGTCGGATGGCGTTCTCCGCCACCGACTTGGCTTCCTCGGTCGTCTCCGTCTCGGGCATGACGTGCAGGACCACCAGGTCCTCGTCGAACGCCTGCGCGAGCTCGTAGCCACGCTGTACTACGAGGGAACTCTCCGCGTCGTCCACGGCAGCCAGGATTGACATAGCATACGTCTGTCGTATCGGCGTTTAAATAAACGTTGGTGATAATTATCAGGTTCGAAGAACGTCTCGCCGACCGGTGCGCTTGAATCCCGGTAATCGACCGTTTCAGCCCACTTTCGTCGATTCGAGATAATGTTTTTTACCCTATACTTACACGAACCCATTTCCGGGCCGATACAGTGGGTCGGCCTGCGTCCGGTCGCACCCGAACGTATAGGTTGCTGCCAGCCGCGACGGAAGACGATGGGCCGAGTCGTCAGCCTGGGGAGCATCAACGTCGACCACGTCCGGCGGGCGACCGACGCCGAACTCACTTCGTTCGAGGAGCGGTACGACTGGTTCCCGTCGCGTGGACACACCGTCCGCGTCGGGACGCTGCCGGAGGACTTCGCGCCCGACGCCGACGAGATTCGTCACGGCGGCAAGGGGGCGAACCAGGCCGTCGCAGCCGCCAGCGCCGGCGCCACGACGGCGATGCTCGGCAAGGTCGGGGCGGATCATGGCCGGTTCGGCGCCCGCTCGGCGCTCACCGACGCCGGGGTCGACGCCGACCGGGTCGGGGTCGCCGACGCCCCCACCGGATCGGCGTACATCTTCGTCGAGCCGAGCGGCGACAATCGGATCGTCGTCGCCCCCGGCGCCAACGCAACCGTCGACGACGCGTACGTCCGGGGGCAAGTCGACGCCGTCCGCGACGCGGACTGTCTGCTCCTGCAAAACGAGATTCCGGTCGACCCGGTCGCCGGACTGCTCGCCGAACTCGCCGACGACGCCGAGCGGCCGACCGTGATCCTCGATCCTGCGCCGCCCGCGGGCGTCGAGCCGTTGCTCGCCTGCGAAGCCGTCGACTACCTCACGCCGAACGAACACGAGTACGCGGCGCTCGGTGACGCCCTCGACGGGTTCGGGGGCGTCGTCGTGCGCAAGCGTGGCGGCGACCCCCTGATCGTGGAGACGGCGACGGACCGGTTCCCGGTGACGCCGCCGCCGGTCGACCCCGTCGACACGACCGGCGCCGGCGACGTGCTGAACGGCTTCTTGGCGTCGCGACTCGCCGCCGGCGCGTCGCTCCGGGACGCCGTCGAGACGGCGGTCGTCGCGGGGTCGCTGTCGACGCAAACGGCGGGCGCCCGACACGGGGTGCCGACCCTCGACGACGTGCGGGCGTTCCGGGCGTCCGGGTGAGCGGAACAGATACAAATATCGACGCCGCGAAGGGTCGACGAATGGTCGCGTACGCCGAGGAGTCGGCGGCGTCGCTTCGGGACCGGGTGACGTCGACGACGACCGACCTCGTGGAGTTTCGCACGACCGAGGACCGACCGGAGGCTATCGAGGCTGCCCTGTCGTACGTCGTCGACTTCTTCGCCGACGCGGCGGTCGATATCGACCGATTTCGCCACGAGGGCGTCCCGTCGCTCGTCGTCTCGCTCGACGGATCGCGGGCGCCCGACGTGGCTTTCCACGGCCACCTCGACGTCGTCCCCGCCGCCGACTCCCTGTTCACCACGCGGTACATCGACGAGAGCGAACTCTCGGGCCGCGGGACGGCCGACATGAAGGGCGGCCTCGCGGCCATGATGCACGTCGTGCGCGACCTGTCCCGCCACGAATCGCCGCTGTCGCTCGCCCTGTTCGTCGTCACGGACGAGGAGCGAGGCGGCCACCACGGTGCCCGCTACCTCCTCGACGAGGTGGGCTACGACCCCGCGTTCTGTATCACGGGCGAGCCCAACAACCTCGACGGCTACATGGACATCGTCCACCGGCAGAAGGGGGTGATCCGGATCGACCTGTCGACGACGGGCGAGAGCGCACACGCCGCGACGCCCGAATACGGTGAGAACGCCATCGCGAAGCTCATGGCGGCGTATCCGGCCATCGAGTCGGTGTTCGAAGCCGAGGCCGAGCGCGACTGGCCGACGACGGTCAACTACGGCCACATCGAGGGCGGCACGGCCGTCAACCAGGTACCCGACGGCGCACGGCTCCGCCTCGACGTGCGCTACCCCGACCCCGACGCCCGCGACCGGGTGCTGACCGCGCTCCGGGCGATAGACGGCATCGACGTCAAGAGCGTCGGCCACGGCGCGCCGGTCGACACCGATCCCGACGACCCGTACGTCCGCGGCCTGCAGCGCCACGCCGAACGCGTCATCGGCCGGGACGTACGCCTCGTCCGCAAGCCCCACACGAGCGACCTGCGTCACTTCGCCACCCACGGAGTTCCAGGCGTCGCGTTCGGTCCCGAGGCGTACGGCTCCCACGAGGGCTACGAGTATCTCGTCGTCGACAGCCTCCCCGACTACTGCCGGACGCTCGCGGCGTTCGCAGCGGACGCGCCCTACAGTTCGAGTTCCCAGTAACGGTCGTGTTCCGCGAGGACGCGATACGACAGGCCGAGTACGTCGAGGAGTGCCTTCACCGCGTCGACGACGCGCATCGTCGTCGGCGCGTCCGTCGGTGGGTGCTGGAAGACGAAGGCGTCGCGCTTCTCGCCGTCGCGGGTCAGCCAGTCGGGGACGAAGCCCGCGGGGGAGAAGCCGACGCGTTCGAGCGGTTCGTACAGCGCGAGCAACTGTCGCGCGTTGGCGTCGATGGGGACCATCAGATGGTCGCCGTCGCGAACGGCCGCCAACAACTCCGATTTCGTCTCCGCCCACGACTTGCGGCCGCCCGCCGTCACCTCCCAGAGGAAGTCACCCTCGTGGGAGAGCGCCATCCGCAACCCCTCCGCGGTGGGGTACGTGACCGTGTTGACCGCTCGAATCCGGCGGCCGAGGAGATCCAGCGACGCCCCCGACAGCGTCCGCTCGACGACGTGCCGGTAGCGCTCTGGCACGTACACGTCGCGTTCGGCGTAGTCGATGCTCGGCGTGTAGAGCACGATGACCTCGCTCTCTGTTTCGGGTGAGAAGTAGCCGCCCTGAATGTGTTTGTGGATCGAGTATGGCTCGAACCCGCGGGCGAGCAGGTTGTGCTGGGACGCCGGATGCGAGGTGACGGCCGCCGAGTAGACGAGGCCGTCGAAGGTCGGATCGGCGTGCAGGACGTTCAGCCGGTGTTTCAGGAGTTCGCGGCCCAGCCCCCGTCCCTGGTGGGCGGGATGGACCGCCAACTTGCAGATCTGGGCGTTCCCCTCGTCGAAGGAGTCGAACTCGATGGCGGCGACGCCGACGATCCGGCCCCCCGTCTCGACGACGAATGGCGTCACGGACCCGTCGTCGAAGACGGCCGATCTGACGGCCGACGCCTCGACCAGCGGGTAGTCGGTGTCTTCCGGGTACGTCGCCTCGTACACCCGCGCGATGGCCGGCGCGTCCGCCCCACGAGGACGCCTGATGGCGTACCCCGGCGGCAGGTTCGGCGTGAACGGTCGAGACGAGGTCTGCATCAGCCCGCCTCGTCCAGATACGCCATCGCCTCCTCGTCGCTCACCTGGTCGAAGCGGTCGTAGAAGGCGCCGACGGCGCCGAACGCGCTCGGCGTCAGCAGGACGACCACCTCGTCGGCGATGGCGTCGAGTTCGGACACCGTCTCCGGCGGACCGACGGGGACCGCGAGGACGACCCGCTCGGCGCCACCCTCGCGGACGAGTCGGAGCGCGGCGATGGCGGTCGACCCCGTGGCGACGCCGTCGTCGACGACGACGACCGTTTTTCCATCCACCGCCGGCGCCTCGCGGTCGCCGCGGTAGCGCGACGCCTTCTCCCGGGCCGCCCGGATCTCGCGTTCGCGCTCCCGATCGAGGTAGTCGTCGCTCACGCCGAGCGAGGCAGTCGCCTCGTCGTCGAGCCAGGCGCTCCCGTCGCTCGCGACGGCCCCGATGGCGTACTCCGGGTTGCCGGGGGCGCCGATCTTCGACGCGACCACGATGTCGAGCGGCGCGTCGAGCGCGTCCGCCACCGCCCGACCGAGCGGGAGGCCGCCGCGCGGAATCGCCAACACGAGGTCCGCGTCGACGCCGCGGTCGACGAGTTCGGCCGCCAGCCGCCGTCCCGCGTCGGTTCGGTCCGCGAAGCGATCTTTAGTTGACATACGCGACCGTACGACGTGCGGACTCAAATACCCGGAGTTCGTTTCCGCTCGGCGAGAACGGGGACGGCGTCCGGCTCGTAGTGAGTATTGGAAGTCAGTACCGGCGTGCTACCGGACGGGGCGACACCACGCCCGAAAACAGTTACAGTACACACTATCAGTCGTCGACAGCGCCGGCCGCCCGCACCCACCACGCCACGAGCGCGTTCACGTTGTAGAAGAGCACCCCGACGGTGAGCAGCGTCGTGAGGAGGTAGACGATGAAGCCCGGCGGGCCGCCGACGGCGTCGCCGAGGAGGCCGCCGGTGATGCCGACGAGCGTGAGTTCGATCCACGTCACCAGGATCCGGGAGCCGAGCCGTGGGGCTGGCATCGCGTCCGACGGATCGCCCATCAGTACGACTCCCCCGCTTCGATCGGACCACTGAACGCGGAGTAGAGGACGACGAAGTAGACGAACACCAGCGGCAGGAGGAGTGCAGCGCCGATGGACATGAGGTTGAGCGAGAGCGTCGGCACGATGGCCGCCTCGACGGTCAGCCCCGTCGCGGGGTCGACCGACGGGTAGAGAAGCGCCGCGACGACGGCGACGAGGGCGAACACGAGGCCCGCGGCCGCGACGAAGGCGAGGTAGTATCGATCCCCTCGCGTCGCCAGCGCGTACGCGGCGGCGAAAACGAGCGTCAGGCCCACGAGGCCGAGGACGAGCGGCGAGCGCATCGTCGCCCGGAGACCGGGGGCGAGGAGGTAGACGCCGACGAGCGTCGCGACGACCAACAGGAGGTAGGCCGCGAGGGCGCGGTAGCCGTCGGCTTGCAGGTCGGCACGCAGGTCGCCGCGGGTCTTCAGCCGCAGAAAGGCGACGCCGTCGACGACGGTCAGCGCGACGACGGTCAGGCCGACGAGGACGCCCGGGAGCGTGACGAGCGCCGTCGAGCCGAGCAGCCAGTTCGCCGTGAACAGCCCGAGGAAAAACGGGGTGGCGAGGCTGCCGGCGACGAACGCCCGCCCCCACCAGCGCTGCCACCGCTCGTCGTGGCGCTGTTCGTACATCTCGGGCGCGAGGCCGCGGAGCAGGAGTGCCCCGAGGATGGCGAACATCAGCAGGTAGTGGCGGCTGAATAGGTTGGCGTAGACGGGCGGGAAGGCGGCGAAGAGAGCGCCGCCGAAGACGACCAGCCACACCTCGTTGCCGTCCCAGAACGGGCCGATGGCGGCGAGGAACTGCTCCCGTTCGGCCGCGTCCTCGCGGGTGGCAAAGAGGGCGCCGACGCCGAAGTCGAAGCCGTCGAGAAAGAGGAAGGTCGCGAAGATAAAAAAGAGGAGGCCGAACCAGAGTTCGGGAAGCGGGAGGCCGAACAGCGGGCCACTCGACAGCGTTTCGACGCTAGTCATCGGCGGGCACCTCGCCCTCGGCCGGTTCGGTCGTCGCCGTCGTCACGAGGTCGGCCCGATCCGGCGGGCCGGCGCGGATCAGCCGGGTGATCACGTAGCCGTAGAGCGTGAGCAAGCCGAGGTAGGCGGCGGCGAAGCCGACGAGCGTGGCCGTCGCCTCGGCGCCGGTGAGGCCGGGCGAGACGCCCTCGCTCGTCTTCATCACCCCCTGGATGATCCACGGCTGCCGCCCGACTTCGGTGACGACCCAGCCGAGTTCGACGGCGAGGACGCCCAGCGGCGCCGACGCCATCAGCGCCTTGTGCAACAGGTCGTCCGCGAAGAGTTCGCCCCGGAACCACCGGTAGCCGCTCCAGAACGCGAGCGTGACGAACCAGAACCCGAGCGCGACCATGATGCGGAACGACCAGAAGACGACCGCGACGGGGGGTTGTGGCCCCTCGAACTCCTCCAAGCCTTGGATGGTCGCCTGCGGGTCGCCGCCGCTCGCGAGCCACGAGGCGCCGCCGGGGATGCCGATACCGAAGATTTCCTTCGCCCGTGGGTCGAGCAGGCTCTCCAGACTCGTCGGGAAGGCGATCAGATACTCGGGGACGTAGGAGTCCGTCTCCCAGACGGCCTCCATCGCCGCGAACTTCTGGGGCTGGGTCTCGTAGACGTGGCGGGCGTAGAGGTCGCCGTGAAACACCTGCAGCGGCGCGGTGATGAGCAGGCCGACGACGGCGATTTTGAGCGTCGTCTCCCAGAAGGTCACGTGGTCGACGGGGCGTTCCCAGACGTGGTGTCTGAAGACGAAGTAGGCGCTCAGTCCCGCCATCGCGAGCGACACCGACTCCACCGAGGCGTTCTGCATATGGACGAACATCCAGAAAAAGCGGGGGGTTGCGTAGGCCGCGATGGGGTCGACGAGGTGGATCACCTGCTCGCCGTTCCGGGTGACTAGCTCGTACCCCCGCGGCATCTGCATCCACGAGTTGGCGACGAGAATCCAGACCGCGGAGAGCCAGGTGCCGAGGCCGACGGCGACGGCAGCGATCATGTAGAGCGCGTCGCCGACGCGTTCCCGACCGAAGACGAAGACGCCGAGGAACGTGGCTTCGAGCATGAACGCCATCATCCCTTCGACGGCGAGTGGGCCGCCGAAGAGCGGGCCGGCCGTCGTCGCGAAGGCGGCGAAGTTGGTCCCGAACTCGAACTCGAGGACGATACCCGTCACCGTGCCGACGACGAAACTGACGGCGAAGATGCGCGTCCAGAACCGGCGTAACTGCTCGTACACCGGTTCGCTGGTTCGGATGTCCTTCCACGTGAAGTAGAGCAGGAAGGGTGCGAGGCCCATACTGACCACGGGGAAGATGATGTGGACGACGGTCGTAAGCGCGAACTGGAGGCGGCTGGCGATGACTGGGTCAACCATGGGTGGGTATCGGTGGGGTGATCGGCTGGCGATGCGGCCGGCGTCGTGGGTCGATCCGCGGCGTCACCCCCGAAAGAGGGCCAATACCTCGTCGAGCACGTCCGACTCCACGCCGACGACGTACCGTTCGCCGGCACGGAGTTCGGTGTCGCCGCGGGCGACACAGCAGCGATCCTGCCCCGAAATGACGAGGCTCCCCGTCGGTAGGGAGATATCGGCGAGCGTCCGCCCCGCGACCGGCGCACCGGGGGCGACTTCCACCTCCAGGATCTCCAGGTCGTGGTGATCGCCGACGATGGTCCGGACTTCGTCGCCGGAGAGGACGTCCGCGGCGGCCGACGCGCTCAGCTCCGGCGGGAGGATCGTCGCGTCCGTAATCGCGTCGTAGGCGTCCTCGGTCCCCGCGTCCGTGCGGGCGAGCGTTCGGACGTTCGGGGCGAGGTCCTTCGCCGCGAGGCAGATGGCTAGGTTCGTCCCAGCCTCGTCGGTCAGTGCGGCGACGGCGTCGGCACGCTCCGGATCGGCTTGTTCGAGGATGGCCGGCGAGGTGGCGTCGCCCTCGATGACCACGCCGACCCGCTCGTCGGCCGCGCGGTCCGACCGGTCTGCCTCCTTCTCGATCAGCACGACTTCGTGGCCGCGGTCGGCGAGTTCGCGCGCCGTCCGAAGCCCGACGCGCCCGCCACCCGCGACGATGATACGCTTGGTGTGTGACATGGTGTGCCCGACAGCGAGGCTCTA
>Ga0102936_1000444_pt1 | contig 16326 bp, 15 predicted proteins | sample SalPon2_A_H2O_MG_FD_78502 | JGI IMG/M metagenome (GOLD analysis project Ga0102936, IMG submission 78502) | Salt pond water microbial communities from South San Francisco under conditions of wetland restoration - Salt Pond MetaG R2_A_H2O_MG | ecosystem: Environmental > Aquatic > Non-marine Saline...
CGAGCCATGTGCGAGACGATCTGGTCGAAGCCGGGGTACATGAATCCGGAGAACTGTATCTCCGGGACCGGTCGGAGCCCCATCGCGGCCATGCCGACCGCGGCGCCGACGATCCCCGACTCCGCGAGCGGCGTGTCGACCACGCGGTCGCCGCCGAACTCGTCGTAGAGGCCCTCAGTCGCCCGGAAGACGCCGCCGTTCTTTCCGACGTCTTGGCCGAGCACGAGGACCTCGTCGTCCTCGCGCATCTCGCTGTACAACCCGTCACGTACCGCCTGTACGACGGTGAGGTTCTGTGTGTCGCTCATTTACTCCTCCAGGAACGCTTCGTCGCCGTGCGCCTCGTGAAACGCGGTGAACTCCTCGTACTGCCGCTCCAGTTCGGGGGGGAGTTCCGCGTACGCGTGCGAGAACATCTCTTCCGGCGCCGGCCGCGCCATCGACTCCGCCTCGTCGATCGCGTCGGCGACGCGCTGTTCGACCGCGGCCTCGATCTCCGCGACGCGCTCGTCGTCGAGGACCCCCTCCGACCGGAGGTACGCCTCCAGACGGGGGATCGGGTCCTTCGCCTTCCAGCGCTCGACCTCGTCGTCGTCGCGGTAGACGGTGGGGTCGTCCGCGGTGGTGTGCGCGCCGAACCGGTACTGGACCGCCTCGATAAGCGTCGGACGCGGCCGGTCGGTCTCCGGATCGCGCGCCTTCTCCACGGCGGTCTTCGTGACGCGGTACACCGCGAGCGGGTCCATCCCGTCGACCTGTACCCCGTCGATGCCGTACGCCTCGGCCTTCTGCGCCAGCGTCGCGCTCCGCGTCTGCCGCTCGCGGGGCACCGATATCGCCCACTGGTTGTTGTTACAGAAGAAGACGGTCGGCGTGTCGAACACGCCGGCGAAGTTGACTCCCTCGTGGAAGTCGCCCTCGCTCGTCGCGCCGTCCCCGAAGTAACAGAGGAAGACCTCGTCGCTCCCGCGGAGCTTCGACGCCCACGACGCGCCCGTGGCGTGGGGCACCTGCGAGGCGATGGGGACGGCGACCGGGAAGACGTTGACGTCCTCGGGGGCCTTGTTGCCGGCCTCGTGGCCCATCCAGTAGAGGAGGGTCTGTTTCAGCGGGAGCCCGCGGACCAGGGCCGCCCCGTGCTCGCGGTAGGAGGGGACCATCCAGTCGTCCTCGGCGAGCGCCATCGCGGACCCGATCTGGGCGCCCTCCTGCCCGGACAGCGGCGGGTACGTCCCCATCCGCCCCTGTCGCTGGAGGCTCACCGCCCGGCCGTCGAAGTGTCGCGCGAGCCGCATGTGCCGGTACATGTCGACGAGTCCCTCGTCGTCGAGGTCGGGGACGTCGCCGACGACCTCGCCGTCCTCGTCGAGCACGCGGACCGGATCGTCGTACGCCCTGTCGAATACGCTCACGATCGTACCCACCTGTTCATGTGCGAACGGTTCGCCGCCCGGGTAATATCGTTTTCGTAAATAATTTATTATAGTAAGAAATCGGCGGGCGTGCTGAGAAACTGTCCATCAGATTCGCGGAGAATCGGACGTTTTTGTACAACCCTCAGCGGATCCGGCAATATTTTCGTCGACTCGGCGGTTTCCCCGAACAGTAACGGACAAACGGGAAGGTTTTCGAGCGACCGACCGCCCGCGACGACGCGCGGCCCCGCCGCTCACCGGGGTCGAAGTACGGTCGAACCGGAGCGCCGCGCGGCGGTCGGTCACCCGAGCCGGAAGGAGGGTTCGTCTCGCTCGCCGCGCTCGCCGCGCTCGTCGTCGAGGTCCTCCAGCTGGATCACGTCGTCGCCGTCGTCCAACTGTTCGCGGAGGTGGTTGACGTAGCGCTTGTGCTCCTCCAGCTGTTCGCGGAGGTGATCGGCCTCCAGCTCCAACCGCTCGTGCTCGCGGATGAAGCTCTTCGGGACCTCGACGCGCGGCGGGAACGACTCGCCCGGATCGCCCATGCTCTCGAGTTCGGCCTCCGGAACGGCGCGGACCTGTCCGTCGTGGGCAACGAGCGTGTCCACGTAGTCCCGGAACACCGCCGACAGCGAGATGTCTCGCTCCTCGGCGATGTCGCGAAGCGCCTCGAACGCGTCCTCGTTGACGCGGAACGAGATCGTCTTGTTCTTGTTGCCCATTACTGGAACATTCCACGCGCGAGCCACTTAAGCGTTCGTCAGACAGTGACAAGAACAGGAAAATACCGAGGTTTGCGGGCGTGAGACGCCCGATCGATTCGCTTCGGGGGTCGGTCGTCGCCGCCGGTTACGGCTCCGGCGCCCCGGCCGGATCCGTCGCGTCGCCGCGGTCCTCGCCCCCGGCCAGTTCGTCGCCGGCGCCGTCGTCGAGGTCTTCCAGCGCCGACAGCGCGGCGGCCTTGTACGTCTCGGGGTCCGTGTCGTACTCCTCGCGGGCCATCCGCGCGTACTCGTTGCCCTCGTCGTCGAACGCGGCGACGCGTTCGACCGTGCGCGTGGCCGTCTCGGCGACCCAGCGGTCGCGGGTGGCGGCGTCGACCTCGGTGATCGACTCGGGGCGGACGGAGACCCGGACGGTGCCGTCGTCGGTCTCGTACGTCCGGGGCTTCCCCACAACTGTGACGTAGGCGGGCGGCTCCATGTCGCGGAGCTTGGAGGCGGCCTCGGGCTGGTACTGGCCGGCGTACACGAAGAACGTGCCCGTCGGGTCGACGATGCGGCCGCGCCAGTACTCGGCGTCCTCGCCGACGTCCTCCTTCTCGGTGAGGGTACCGACGAAGAAGACGCGGTTCGAGGACTCGCCCGTCGGTAACAGCGCGTAGACGGGGGCGCGCTCGTCGTCGGACTCGGTGAACGTGTAGCCGGCGTCGTTGAACTCGCTCGCGAACACGCGCCGGGCGACCTCTCTGGTGGGGGTTGACTGACTCATTTAAATCGACCTCGCTTCGATCAGCGCGCTTTCGACGTCGACGCTCCCGGGCTCTTCCATCTCGTCGACGAGGACGTACCGGCCGAAGGTCGGGCCGGTGACGCGGTAGTACCGCCCGAGCACGTCGTCGGCCATCTCCTCGGCGACGACGGTGGTGTCGAGCGCGTCCATCGCCATGTCCTTCGCCTCCTCGAGGCCCATCCCGGTGAGGTCCTCGGTGGCCTCGCGGTCGAAGATGACCTCGGTGACGGTCTCGCCGTCGTCGAGGACGCCCTTGATCCGGAGGTCGAACTCGCCCTCGACCTGCCCGTGTTCGGAACACCGGCCGTTCTGGAGGACGCGCGTGCAGTCGTCTTCGGGACAGCGCTTGATCAGCCCGGAGCCGGACTGGATGTCGACCAGCGCGCCCTCGACGGTGTCGGCGTTGTCGCCGACCTCGATCTCCTCGTCTATCTCGGTGATGCCGGTGGTCCGGTTGAGCTTCACCGAGTAGTTACCCTCGTACTCGTCGGTGACGACGTTCGAGAGCTCGTACGACTGCCCCTCCGTCAGGTGGGGGAGGTCGGAGGTCTCGAAGGCGACGAACTTGATCGTGCCCGACTCGTCGCCGAGGAGCCCGACCTGCGAGATCGAGTCGCTGCGGGGCTCCCAGAGGTCGACCAGCGTCACGCGCAGGTCGACCCACTGTTCGTCCTCGTCGATCTCGTTGACGAGCACGGACTCGCTGCCGCCGCGGCCGAGCTCGTCGCGCTCCATCCCGGCGTCTTCGAGGTAGCTGTTGGTGACGCTCCGGCGCGCCTCGTCGAGGGGCACGCGGTACTCGTTGACGAGGTTCTCCAGTCGCTCCTCGACCTCGTCGGCGTCCACGTTCAGGTGGTCCGAGAACTGTTCCGCTATCGCTTCCGCTTCCTGTCGCAGTTCGCTCATGGGGTGTCTCCGCCTCCGGTCGTGTTTCAATGGGAGGCGTACGACGGTTGGTTCCTCACGGTATTAAAAATCCCGCAACCGCGGTGAAAAGTGAAGGGTACGACGGCGTCTCCGGCCGCTTCCGGCGGTTCCGGGTCGTCGAGAGCGCGCCGCGTCAGACGCACGTACGCCGTGCGCGGGCGCCGTTTCGAGTGGAACGGTACCACGTGAAGTGCCCGCACGAACCGATCTGGACCGCCGCCGGGGCGCGTCGAAGGCCGTCGAGCACGCGTCGAAGGCCGTCAAGGACGCGTCGAAGGCCGTCGGGGACGCGTCCGTTCGGGGAGTCCGGACCGCGGCGGCCAACGGACCTATATTCCGCGCACCGGTACACCACCTATGGACGACCGGCTCGAACGCGTCATCCGCCAGCAGCTCCGCAAGGCGGGCAAGCAGTTCGAGGAGGCGAGGCGGGCGTACACCGAGGGGATAGAGGACCCCGACGGCGACACCGCGGGGGCGGAGCGGTACGACCTCCCGACCGACGGGGACGGACGCGCCCGGATCGTCTGCCGGCGGCACGCGGAGCGGCGGGCGGTCGCCGTCGACGCCGAGGGCCGCCCGTCGTGTTTCGACGCCGACCACCCCGACTGCGAGGGCTGTGCCGAGGACGTGCGCGACGGGTACGTCGAGACCTGGTGAGGCGCGGTCCCGGCCGGCACGTCGTCGAGGCGAGCGCTCGCAACCGCGCGTCGTCGAGGCGAGCCCGCTCACCGGTCACCCGAAGGCGTTTTTATGCAGACACCGTGGAGACGGCCATGAAGCGGACGACGGTCGTCGTCGGCCTCCTCGTCGTCGTCGCGGGCGGGCTGGCGCTCTCCGGCGCCTTCGCCGGACCGTCTCCCGAGGAACCGCCCGCGACGGTCTCCGAGGAGTCGCTCATCGCGGTCGACGGGGAGTATCGGCTGTGGCCGTACACGAGCCGGAGCACGTCCGTCGAGGGGCGGACGCTCGCGATCAACGTCGTGTTCCACGCCGACGCGGCGGCGACCCGCGCGGCCATCGAGGGCGGAACGGGGGCCGACTGGGAGGAGACCGAGGGAGCGGAGTCGGCGGCGACCGCCGACGCCGAACAGGTTCGGGCGTTCGTCGAGCGCGACTGGGCCGACGCCCGCAGTTCGACGCGGTACGGCTACGTCGAGGGGCCCGGCGGCGGCGTCTGGCTGACGGAGACGTTCGAGCTCCACGACGGGGCGTACCTCGGCGTGCGCGATCACCTCCGGGCGTACGAGTCCCCCGACGGGTCGTACACCGCGATACAGGCCCACGAGGAGTACTACGACTGGTTCCGGCTCCGTCACACGGTACCGGAGATCGACGACCCGGCGGTCCGCCTCGAGGACGAGCTCATCCACGGGGCGGTCGACGCCGAGGTCACCCGCGAGTACCGCGGCATCGACGGCGGCTGGAGCGACGGCTGGATCTCCGTGATCGAGCTGGCGTCGTTCGCGGCCGTCGGGGGTGCGCTGCTCCGGCGCCGAACCTGGACGGCCGCCCGCGACCTCGCGCGTCGGGGTCGGTCGGAGGCCGAGAGACACGCTGATGCGGCGGTTCTCGGGGTCGCGCTCGCCGCGGTGGTCCTGGGCGTGAGGGTCGCCGGGGTCGCGGTGGAGACCGCGTACCCGGCCCTCCCGCCGAAGGCGATCGCCGGACCGCTGTACCTCGCCCTCGCCCTCGGGCTGCCGGGGCTCGTCGTCGCGCGGTCGAGGGGCTGTGACCCGGGAGCGGCCGGCCTCGGCGTCGCCCTCGGGCTCGGCGCGGCGTTCGTCGTCGACTTCGCCGCGCTCGGCGTCGCGGTTCCGCCCGCCCTCCTCGTCCACCGGATCGCGCTGCTCGCGGCGCTCGGGGTGGTCGCCGTCGGTCGCGCGGCCGCCGACCGGCCCGTGGTCGTCGCGGGGGGCATCGCGTGGGCGGTCGGGCTGGCGCTCCCGCTCGCCGACGTGATCTGAGACGGGACCCCGGCCGGGACCTTCCGGTTTCCGGGCGGGCTTCCGGTCGCGCCCCCGGGGAATCGGGCCGGTCACCCGCGGAGAGACCACAGAAGAGATATACGCCGCCGCCGAAACAGCACGGAACAGATGAACGGGCACGTCAGTCGGCGAGAGGCGCTCGCGGGAATCGGTCTCGGGGCCGTTAGCGCCGGCTGCCTCGGCCGAACCCGCAACATCGCGGGCCGAAACGTGGCGTCGCAGCTCACGCTGCAGATCGACGCGGCGCCGGCCGACAGAGACCCGAACGCGATCCGCGTCGCCAGACACCTCGCGGAGAACTTGCGGGCGGTGGGGATCGACGCGCGGATCAACACCCTGAACCGGACCGACCTGTGGCGGAAGGTCCTCATAAACCGGGAGTTCGACGTCTACGTGGGGCAGTTCCTCGAGTCGAACCCGTTCGATCCGGACGCGATGTACGGCTTCACCCACTCCCGGTTCGTCGCCGAGGCCGGCCGGCAGAACCCGTTCGGGTTCACCGACGTCAACGGCGTGGACGAACAGCTGGAACGCCAGCGGCGGACGGAGACGGACCGGCCCGCGGTCGTCGCCGACCTCCAGCGCTCGCTGTGCGAGCTGCAGCCGTTCACCGTCGTCGCGTTCCCCGACTCGCTCGCCGCGGTCCGCGAGGAGCGGTTCGAGGGGTGGACGGATCGACGGCCGCTGTCGGCCGCGGCGCTACTGAGCCTGGACCGCGCGGGGGCGACGACCGAGACGGACGGCGACGACGGGAGCGGCGGGAACGCCACCGCCGACGCGGGAACCGCCGACGGCGACACCCTTCGGCTCGTCACGACGGACGCGCAGATAACGGAGAACTGAAACCCGATCGCGGCCGAGTACCGACGCGAGGGGACGTTCACGGCGCTGCTGTACGACCGGCTCGCGCTGGTGGACGGCGAGGAGGTCGTCCCCTGGCTCGCGTCGGACTGGGAGCGCGTCGACGGGGAGACGGTGGCGGTCGACCTCCGGGAGGCGCGGTGGCACGACGGCGAGCCGGTGACCGCGGACGACGTCGCGTTCACCTACGAGTTCCTCCGCGACACCTCGATGGACTCGCTCGAGGCGCCGGTGCCGACGCCGCGGTTCCGCGGTCGCAGTTCGGTCGTGCGGTCGGCGACGGCCGTCGGGGACCGGACGGTGGAGCTCGGGGTCGGCGACGTGAACGACGCGGTGGCGCTCCGCGCGCTGCAGGTCCCGATCCTCCCGGAGCACGTCTGGGCCGACCGGACCGACGTCGCGACGATCGCCGGCTTCGAGTTCGACGCCGAGACGACCGAAGCGGTGGTGTCGACCAACGAGAACCCGGTCGGCAGCGGTCCGATACGGTTCGTCGAGGCGACGGCGGAGGAGTCGGTCGTCTTCGAGCGGAACGACGACCACTTCCTCGCCCGCGCGGACTCGTCCGACGGAGGGGACGGCCCCGCGGCGGGCGTCCCGGAACGGTTCCGCGGGAAGCCGGCCTTCGACCGGCTGCGGATCGAGGTGTCGCCCTCGGACATCGCCGCGGTGGCCGCGGTCGGCGACGGGTTGGCGGACGCGACCGTGTCGAACCTCGGTCCGGACGCCGTCCCGCGTATCGGGCGCGAGGCCGACGCGCGGCTCGTGGCCGGACGCGCCGGCGGCTTCTACCACGTCGGGTACAACGTTCGGCGAGCGCCGCTGTCGAACCCGCGGTTCCGGGCCGTCCTCGCGTCGCTCCTCGACAAGGAGACGCTCGTCGACGAGGCGTTCAGCGGGTACGCCGAGCCGGCGGCGTCGCCGCTGGCCGCCGCGTCCGAGTGGGTGCCGGAGGACCTGCGCTGGGACGACCGGGAGACGGACCCCGTCTACCCGTTCGTCGGCGAGTCGGGGTCGGTCGACGTCGAGCGCGCGAGGGACAGGCTTCGGGACGCCGGGTACCGATTCGACGACGAGGGCCGGCTGCTCTCTCAGTGAGAATGAGTCCGTTCCTGTCCGTCGTCACCTCGGTCGTGCTGTGGGTCGGCGCGGCGCTGCTCGTCGCCGCGGCGGCGATCGTCGGCCCGCGCCGGCTCGCCGGGCTGCGGGGCGAACTCGGCTCGCGGCTGTGGAGCGTCCGTCGGCCCGCGGCCGGACTGACCGCGGTGCTCCTCGTGAGCGCGGTGGGCCGGAGCGCGCTGCAGACGGTCTCGGAGCTGTTCGGGCTACGGCTGACGGGACTGATCTACGCGGTCGAGGGGGACTTCGTCGCGTGGATACAGGCGACGTTCGTCACCCCGGAGCTGACGGTGTACTTCTCCGGGATCTACGTGTACGGGTACGTGTTCCTGCTGTCGTTCCCGTTCGTCGCCTACCTCGCGCTCCCGGACGCGACGACGCTGAAACGGCTGATCGTCGCGTACGCGCTCAACTACTCGATCGGGCTGGTGATCTACACCGTCGTCTACGCGCACGGGCCTCGCAACCTCACGCCCGACATGGTGACCTCGCTGCTGTTCACGTACAACCCCGACTTCATGGCGCTGACGAGCGAGGTGAACGAGGCGGCGAACGTCTTCCCCTCGCTCCACACGTCGCTGTCGGTGACCGTCGCGACGTTCGCCGTGCTGACTCGCGGGGAGTACCCGCGGTGGACGCCGGTCGCGCTGTGGCTCTCGACGTCGGTGGTGCTCGCGACGATGTACCTCGGGATCCACTGGCTCACCGACGTGGTCGGCGGGGTCGCGCTCGCGCTCGGCTCCGTCTACCTCTCGTATCGGATCGTCGACCGGGCGGTCGACGACGAGATCGCCGGGGACCGAGCCGTCGACCTCGGCGACGGCGCGTAGCTCAGGCGCCCTCGACGAGCCGCTTCAGCTGTTCCGGCGGCACCGCGCCGCGGGCGCCGTGGCCGTCGAACGCGAACGTCGGCACCCCGCTGATCCCCCGCTGTCGCGCCGAGTCGAACAGGTCCGTCACGCGCTCGCGGAGGTCGTCGTCGCCGAGCGCCGCGTCGACCACGTCGGCGTCGAGTCCCTCGACGTCGCTCGCGAGGTCGGCGAGGACGTCGCGGTCGCCGATGTCGCGGCCGTCCTGCCACAGCGCCGCGAACACCGCGTCGTCGAAGTCGCGCCACGCCTCGGGGGCGGTCTCCCGCACGTGGACGGAGACGATCTGGGCGGGCAGCGAGTCGACGTCGGTCCGGAGTTCCTGCGCCATCTCGACGTCGTACTTCTCCTGTAGGCGGCGGACGTTCTCGCGGGCCTGTTCGTAGTAGTCGTCCCCCTTCCCGTCGTCGACGTCGTGGTCGATCGACCCGTCGGGGTTGCGCTTGCCCGCGCGGAGGTCGAACGGGTGCCAGTCGATCGCGAGCGGCTCCTCGCGCGTCTCCAGGTACTCGTCGAGCGACCGTCGGCCGAGGTAGCAGAAGGGACAGACGTAGTCGGAGTAGACGGTGATCGACTCGGTCGCGTCGGCCGAGCCGGCGCCGGCCGTGTCGTCGGAGTGAGCGTTCGACATACCCCCGTTTCGGCGGGGAGCGGCAAAGGGCGTTCGGCGGCGGCGATCGCCGCGCCGACGGCGGTCGACGCGGTGGTTTAAAAGGGACGCCTGCGGTTCGCCGCTCTGGTTTAAATGAACGCGAGGGGGATCATCAGCGCGACGCCGAGCGCGATCCCGGCGGCGAGCACGGGCTTCCCGCCGCGGGGGAGGTCGGCGCCGGTCTCGAGCGCCTCCGGAATGAACTCGGTGGCGACGAGGTAGATCATCGCGCCGGCGGCGAAGCCGAAGCCGTACGGGAGGAACTCCCGGGCGTACCGCACGAACGCGAAGGCGAGCACCGCGCCGATCGGCTGCGGGAGGCTGGAGAACACCGACCACCACACCATTTTCCACTTCGAGACGCCCATCGCCCGCAGCGGGATCGAGATGGCGGTCCCCTCGGGAATGTTGTGGATCGAGATGGCGACCGTCATGAACACCGCGAGCAGCGGGACGGTGAACCCGAACAGCTCGGTCCCGCCGCTCAGCCCCAGATCCGCGAACGAGACGCCGACGGCGACCCCCTCGGGGAAGCTGTGGACCGTCAGCACGCCGAGAATCAGGACGAGCTTCTTGAAGTCGGCCTCTTCGTACTCCCGCGGGTCGATCTCGGCGTCCAAGAGCACCTCGTGCGCGACGACGACGAGGACGACGCCCGCGGCCAGTCCGATCCCGATCTCGAGGGGCGTCCCCTCCGCGAGCCCCTCTTGGACGAGACCGAACAGCGACGCGGCGAGCATGATGCCCGAGGCGAAGCCCCACAGCGCCACGTTCCCGCGGTCGCTTATCGAGTCGAGGACGAAGAACGGCAGCGCGCCGATCCCCGTCGCGAACGCGGTGAGGAGCCCGGCGAGAAAGACGAACGCGAAGGCGTCGAGCGCGGCCATCGGTCACTCGGACGTTCGGCGACCCCGCTGATAAGTACGACGGGCGAAGCCGCGGCGTGGGAACGTCTCGGCGACTCGTTCGGTGAGCGAGCTTCGCGCCCCGGCTCGGGGGAGTCGGCGCTGAGCGCCGCTTCCTCGGACTCAGCCGAGTCCGCGGACGAGTCCGACCGCGAGCAGGAGCAGGAGGAGCGCGATCGACAGCAGCAGCGCCGTGAGCTTCCGCCCGGGACGGAAGCGCTGTGGGTGAGCGACGGGGCTAGTCCCGCGGGAGGCGGTTCGCGGGCGGGGCCCCGTGATCGCGATCACGCGCCGTCGGGCGACTGCTCGGGCGCGTCGCCGTCGGCGTCGTCCCCGCCGGGCGCGGTGTCGTCACCGCTTCCGTCGTTCGCCGGGTCGTCGTCGGTGCCGGTCGTCTCCTCGTCGGTGCCGGTGGTGTCGTCGTCGGTGCCGGTCGCCTCCTCGTCGGTACCGGTGGTGTCGTCGTCGGTGCCGGTCGCCTCCTCGCCGGTACTGGTGGTGTCGTCGTCGATGCCGGTCGTCTCCTCGTCGTTCGACGGTCCGACGTCCGTCGTTCCCTCCGCTTCGCCGCCGTCGCCGCCGGCGTCCTCAGCGGTGCCGTTCTCGACGGGAGCCGAGGGTTCGCCCGCGTCGAGGTCGTCGGACTCGTTGCCGTCGTCGGACTCGTTGAGCCCCTCGGGCTCGTTCAGTCCGGCAGACTCGTTGAGCCCGACAGATTCGTTGCTGTCGTCGGACTCGTTGACCCCGGCAGACTCGTTCGATCCGTCGGGCTTGCCGACGGCGTCCGTGCCGTTCGGAACGGCGGCCGCGGCGGCCACCGCCCGCTCGGGCGGGGCGGGGGGCAGGTCCGTCTCGAACGTCTCGTTCGTCTCGAAGGTCACGGAGACGTTCGCGGACGACGTGAGCACGGCGATGCTGTATCCGCCGCCGAAGGCGACGGCCCACACCACCAGCGCGGCGACGAACAGCGCGGCGAGCGGGCGCTCGGGGCTCATCAGTCCCCCTCCCCCGCGCCGTCGGCCGGCGCGGCGGCCTCGTCCGGAAGCGGAGCCGACACGGCGGCGCTCTCGGTCCGAGAGTCGCCGGTCGGTGCGTTCCGGTCGAGCACGCCGCTCGCGGGGACCCAGATCGCGATGGCGGCGACGAGCAGCGTGGTCGCCCCGATCGCGACCGCGATCGAGGCCGCGGTCCGAAGCTCGAAGGCGACGTACGCGGCGTACGGCGCGAAACCGACCAGCACCGCGGCCGCCCCGCCGACGGCGTCGACGGAGACGCCGCCGGATCCGCTCGCGTCGGCCTCGGCGTTCGACCGGGCCGCGGAGGCGCTCTCCGAGGCCTCCTCGGCGTCCGCGAGATCGGCCGCCCCCGCGGCGACCGCCGACTCGTCGCGGCCGCGGACGATCGACCAGACCTCCGTGGCCGCGAGCAGTCCGAAGGGGAGCAGCACCAGCGCGACGAAGCCGGCCGTCGTGCCGGCGAACTGGACCACGTACCCGATGTACGGGATCGTCAGGGCCACCACGCCGACGAGGTTCGCCGCGGGCACGAGCCCGGGGTCGGGTCCCTCGTTCGCGTCGCCCATCGTCTCGAAGGCGAGACCGTCGCCCGTCCCGACGACGCCGATCACCCGATGCGTCACGGGCACGTCGCTCGTGCCGCGCATGAACGTGATCACGTCGCCCTCGGCCACCGTGGCCGGGTCGCGCTCCGCGACGATGACCACGTCGCCCGGCGCGATGGCGGGCGTCATGCTCGGCGTGAGCACGACGAAGCTCTCGTCCGCGCTGACTATCTCCGGGACCGCGAACACCACGAACGGCGCGACGAGCGCGATCAGCAGGACGATCCCGAGTATGTTCGCCGCCCGTTTCATCCGTGGTGATGTGAGTGTGGTTGTCATCAGTTCGCCTCCGAGTCGCCGTTCTTGCCGTTGCCGTTTCCGCCGTTGCCGTTTCCGCCGTTACCGTTTCCGCCGTTACCGTTCCCGCCGTTGCCGTTCCCGTCGTTGCCGTTCCCGTCGTTACCCTCGCCGGGGTTGTCGCCGCCCTCGTACTCGCCCTCGCGGGCGCAGACGAAGACGACGATGTTGCTGATCCCGTATCGTTCGCCGTTACCGGTGTTCAGGGGCGCGAACAGGGTCTCGCCCGTCTCCGAGGAGGCCGGGTCGAGCTCGTGGCGTTCGGTCTCCGGCCCCCCCTTGATCTCGACTGCACACACGGCCGGTCCGGGAGTCGAGTCGGTCGCGCGGAGGACGAACGCGGCGCCGACCGCCTCGCCGTCGTCCTTCGTTTCGACCGCGGTGATCTCGATCTCGTGTGCGCCCACCCCCGCGGGGAGGTCGACCAGCGGGAGGACGTCGCCCACCGCGAGCGTCGCCTCGATGTCGTCCGCCTTTCCGAACTCGACGCACGCGGGGCAGTCGTCCTCCGCGTCGCCGCAGACGCGACCGGCGAAGGGGTTCGACCCCGCCGCGTTCGCCTCGTCGACGTGGCGGCACTGCTCGGCGTACAGCAGGAAGGCGAGCGACGTCGAGTCGTTCGCCAGCGAGTCGGGCACGTCGGCGGGAAGCCGCCAGCGCACGTCGACGGCGACGGTGTCCTCGGGGTCGAGGCAGCCGCCGTCGATCCGCTCGCCGGTGAGCAGCTCGTCTCGGACGTCCGCGAGGGGGCCGTATCCCCCGGTCAGCGACGCGTCGTCGACGCGGAGGTCGACTTCGAGCGCGCGAGCGAGCGCGTCACTCGGGACGCACTCGCTCGCGATCCAGACCCGCACGGGGTTCGTCTGCGCGCCGACGTCGAACCGCTCGCGGCCCGAGTGGCCGCGGTCGATCCCCGACACGTCGACGGCGACGGTGCCGTCCGTGAGCGCGCCGTTCACGAGGAGCTCGACCGTGCCCGCGCCGAAGGCGTTGTCCCGAAACGTCTCGCGGTCCGCGAGGTACGCGCCGGTGCCGAGGCCGCTCGCCATCCCGACGGCGCCGATGCCGCCGATGCCGGCGAGCAGTCGGCGACGGCTCAGGCCGCTCGGTCGCGCCGATCCGCCGGCGTCGCGGCTCATTGGCTCCCCCCAGCGGTCTCGGTGTGTGACTCGAGCAGGAAGGGGTTCCCCTCGCTGTCGCAGTCGTCGGCGGCGAACTCGACGTCGAAGCCGACGCTCCCGCCCTGGCCGGCGTTCCCGCCGACGGAGTCGAACTCCCAGGTGAAGACGAGACAGCGGCGCTCGTCGGTCGTGAGACAGCCGTCGCCGAACAGGCTCGGATTGAGTTCGATCCCCGTCGCCAGCGGATGGTCGTCGAGGTCGGCGAGCGTCCCGGCGGCGATCCGCTCGCCGTAGCCGGCGAAGTCGCCCTCGGCGCCCGCGCAGCCGCCGACCCCGAGAAGACCGGTGTCGTATCGGACGTCGAAGCGGATGCGTTCGGCGAGCGCGAGGCTCTCGGCGTCGGCCGCGTCGAGGTCGGGGTCGAGGCGCAGCCACACCCGGACGCCGTCCGGGGCCACGTCGGCGGGGTCCTCCAGCCTGAGGCCGACGCTCGCGGTCCCGGTGTCGCCGGGGAGCGCGTTCTCGAGGTCGACGAGACGGATCCCGTCGGAAACGACGTCGTCCTCCGAGTCGGTCGGGCTCGACCCGACCGGCGTCCCGTTCTCCGTGCGTCGCCAGCCGACGAGCAGGTCCCAAGGGGTGTCGGTCTGCGCGTACGTGTACGCGGAGTACTCGTTCCAGCTGTCGGTTCCCGTCTGCCGTCCGGAGGCGGCCCCGAGGGCCGCGAAGCCGACGGCGCCGGCGCCCGCGAGCGCCTTTCGCCGCGTGAGTGTCAATTCGTCAGGTCCTTTATGTGTCATGGTCGTCTTCCCGGCTCCGAACGGCCGTCTCGTCGATGTCACTCCCTACGCCGTCTCAGTCCGTATGTATGGACTACCTACCGAGCCGGTCCGACGCCCCTACCCGAGGGGTTCCGCGGTCCGATCCGAGCGATTCGGGCGGATTGTCGCGAGATCCCGATACGAGTCCGGTCGCGCCGGAGCTCGGACCGAGGGACGACGTCCGGGCCAGCGTCCGCAGACGCCGGCCGCGTCGAGTCCGATCGGCGGCTCGTACCGCGATGGATCGAGTTCGTCGCCGGTCGTCGTGTTGTGTCCCCGAAGGGAACGCCCACCGACGGAGTCGAACCGTCGTCCCGGCCGCGCGGGTCCGGAGTGGGTAGTGGTCAGCGCGTTTCGCCGTCGGACGTTACTCGCTGAATTCGACCGCGTTGCTGCTGCCGAAGAAGTCCGGCCCGACCGCGGGGTCGGCGTTGACCTTCGCGATCGGCCCCTCGCCGCCAGTGCTTCCGTACGCGAGCAGGCGGAAGGCCGAGGCGATCTCGCTGCGCGGGACGGCGAACACGATCGTGTCGCCGAACTTCGCCGCGGCGAACCCGGCGGGCAGCGACATCGCCGAGCCGTAGCTACCGCCAGTGTTCTCCACGTAAGCGAACGGAGCGTCCGGGAACCCGGCGTTCGGCTGCCAGATGAGCTGCCAGTCGTGGGTGCCGTCGGCGTCCGCGTCGACCGCGACCGGGAGGTTCGTGCTGGGGTAGTCCGCCGTGTCGAGGAAGTCGACGCCGTCGCCGTCGTCGACGAACGTGAAGCTCAGAACGACCTGGTCCTCGCCGTACGAGACGCTGGTGTAGACGTTACCCTCCGTGGGGTTCCCCAGGGCCTGGCCCTTCCAGTCGTTGTCGTACGCCGTGACGACGGTGTCGTCGACGCAGGGGTTGTGCGTCCCGTCGTTGTGACGCGACTGCTCGGCGTAGAACTCGAAGTCGAATTCGACGGAGTCGGATTGGATCTCGTTCCCGACGCTCGTCGGCACGGTCCACTCGAAGCAGACGCACTGCTCCGCGACGTTCGGAACCTCATTAACGAACGGTTCGGTGACGCCCTCGAACGGGTCGCGGCCGTCGAGCGGCGCGCTCGCGTCGCCGTCGCCGGAGAGCGGGACGCCGGCCTGCAGCGCCAGCATCACGTCTGCGAGCGAGCCGGAGACGATCTCGTCGCCGATGACGGACTCGCCCTCCTCGCCGCGGGTGCAGTACGAGACGGTTACCTGCATCGCGTCGGCGAGTTCGCCCATACCCTCGCCGACGGTGTCGTCAACGGACGCCTCGGGCTCGTTCTGTCCGTTCTCGTCGTTCGCCGTCAACTCGCCGCACATCCACATGTACGCCGGGTTGTTGACGATGGAGAAGCAGAACTCGCCCTCGCCGGAGTCGCCGGGCTTCAGGTCGGAGACCTGAATGCTGAGGGGCTCGCCCTCGCCGCCGCCGACGACGTTGCCGTCGATGAAAGTTCCCGGGGGCGTCGAGTACTGCGCGTAGCCGCCCTGGTCTTCGGAGTAGTCGACGTGGACGAACAGGTCCAGCTCGCCGGCCGCGAGGGAGTTGCCCTCGAACGTCTCCGTGTCGTTGAAATACGCCGTGGTGCCGAGGCCCGCGCCGGCGGAGGCCACGCCGACCGCACCGAGTCCGACCAGCATCTTGCGTCGCGAGAGTCCGATTGTGTCGTCGTTCATTGTGTATCATCCCCGAAGGGAACGCCCGATGGCGGTCGCGAACCGCCGCGTCGGCCGCCCGAAGGCGCCGAGCCGGGAACCGGACGACCGTCGTCGTCCGAGGGGGGCGAGCGGCCGTTCCGCTCGGTGTTGCGTCTCAGCTTGGGAGCGAGCTCAGGCCGAGACCCCCGCGCCGTCGTTGTGGCGCTCCTGCTCGGTGTAGAAGCCCAGGTCGAAGCCGAGCGTGTCGCCCTGGATCTCGTTGCCCACCTCGAGGGGGAGTTCCCACTCGAGCGCGACGCAGTGCATCACGCCGTCGCCGCGGAACGCGTCGCGGTCCGGGTCGTTCGCGGGGTCGTTGAGCTCGTCGTATAGGGTCGCGCGGTTGCCGTCGAGCGGGATCCCGTTCCCGTCCGCGAGCTCCGCGAGGACGTTCGCGAGCGTGTCCTCCATGATGATCTTCTCCTGCGTCGCCTGCGCGGCGAGGTTGCCGAACACCGTCGGGATGTTCAGCGGGTCGTCGAGGTCGTTGAAGAACACCGGGTCGCC
>Ga0102936_1000447_pt1 | contig 16237 bp, 20 predicted proteins | sample SalPon2_A_H2O_MG_FD_78502 | JGI IMG/M metagenome (GOLD analysis project Ga0102936, IMG submission 78502) | Salt pond water microbial communities from South San Francisco under conditions of wetland restoration - Salt Pond MetaG R2_A_H2O_MG | ecosystem: Environmental > Aquatic > Non-marine Saline...
AAAGGGCGCGTCAAAGAAACCGGGCATCGATAGGAAATGGAAGATCGCAACTAGATACGGTAGGATGAGGATCAACGCCGTAATGGACGTCTCCCGTCTGTCCTTCGCGATACCGAACGGAGTTATGAATGCGACGGTGAGTGGAGCAAGAACCGGCGCTTGCAACAGGTCGAACAGAGCGTCTGCAAGACGAAGCTCTGGATTAGTGGCCAAGACGTGGGATAAGTAAATACTGGCCGGGAGAAACACGGAAATGAGCGCTACAACGAGTCCATACCTGAATGAGGTGGCGTCCGAGCCCTTTAGGGACTGGAAGACGCCGTGTAGGAGACCGGCGAGGAAATAGCTTCCAGCGAAACCGACCCACGCGGCTGTGGGAATCAGCGATTCCAACAAGAGATAACCAACGATGGCGAGAGTACTCCCGATACCGAGTAAAACGGCCTCCAGACGTTGAGTACCCATAGTGTCATTGCTAGTTCAGAAGGTGAATATCTGTTGTGATGGTATGTTCGCACACCTACCTAACAGCTGTTTCAACAGGAAAGGTGTCGAACCAATAGGATTTCAACAGAGCCGGGTTTCCGACACTGTCCACACGGGGACGCCTGCAAGGACGAACTCATCACGGTATTGTCGGACGAGCCCTTCGGTGAGACCGGAACCGCAACTGACGCAGGATTCACGCCGATGTTCGGCTGCTGAAAGGACTCGGCTGTCGACAGTCTTGTTTCGACCGAACCGGGAAATCCCGCAACGGCGGTTGAGCCGGCGGCGAAAACGTGGGTTAACGAAGACACCGAGGCTGACGAATACGGAGGCAAACCCGAGCAAGAGGAGTGGAACGATCATTTCGGCCGTGCCCACAGTTTGGATGAGGCCTCCGGCGCCGCCGATAAAAGCCAAGCCTCCGAGTCCAATCAGGAGCCATCCGGCAAGTCCGTACATCAACTCCGAGACCGTATCTGCGATTTCGACGCTAGAGGGCTTAGCTGACATTTCTGCGAGGTTAATTTTGCGTGTAGTCTCCTAAAGAGAACGTCTGTTACTGACCAAGCCGATGGCAGCAAGTCTGAACGAATCCATCTGCGTGATATGTGCATTTCACTGAATCACCGTGCTATACAGGGTGCGGATCGATCATTCGAAAGCAATATTAGCACCAGGAATTGCAGAAATCGTTGAAGTGTGCTTCGAATATTAACGAAAATTCACCATTACCGACTCCCAATTCTCGGAGTGTGCGGGGCAACACTGACGATCGTGTTTTCTAGCCCAGGCAGTACTCTGAGCACTGTTGGCCCACTCAGTTTAGATATGTTCTGGGTTTCTCTGGCTGTGTCTGGAACGTTGATACTGTCTGTGCTCGTTCTCGGTGGGTACAACCCAGAGGAATACGGGTTAGAGCCCGAGAAAGCAAGAAAGTAGCACTTCTGTACTGATCGACTTGATTCACTGTAATAAGAGCGCGATGAGTGCAAGATACGCGCCCTGTATCTTGCACGGCTATCAGAACATCTCTCTGGGCTAATAGAGATCTCGACGATCAATACGCACGAGCTACCTAACGGCTGTTTCAGCGACAGAAGTATCGGACCAATAGGATTTCGACAGAGCCGGGCGATCATAAAAAACGCGATCAGAGTTTCCTCACAGCGGAGGCCGCCGAAGCGAGGGTGAATATACCACCGATACCAATGGCTATCAGCGGTGCATTCGATGTCTTGTTCTTCAGAAATGCATCACTTGGCTCGTTCGGCTCAACATACGCGGTCGTCTGTCCGCCTTGTTCGTACCCCTCAATCGCTGACTCGGCTCCTGATCGTGTTTCGTAGTCTTGCTCGATGGTTGCTGGATAGAGTTTTGTGCCGGTATATTGTGTCCCATTATAAGTATACGCGAACTCGACGATTGGTTCGTACTCTGTTCCCGGATTGGAGGATGTTCCGCTACCCGTCTCAATGCTGAGTTGTGTGATCGTCGCGTTGACTTGTACCGAATCCCGAACCGCCTCGGTCTGCTGCACGTAATCGTAGCCGCCGTAACTGGCGATCGCAAGGCCGATAGCGACGTACAAGAGCGCCCCTGCCAGGCTATCAGGGCCATTGATACTGGAGCCGGAATCGTCGGCCATACTATCGGCCTCCTGCTAATCGCTCGGCTTCTGACGGCCAGACACATTTGAAAATCATCCGCAATTGCAGACCGGGTCTGAGGCTTGACCGAGCGCGACAGGACCAATGGGGTGAATCCAGAGGCTGTGCGGCATATCGGTGGAGTGACTGGCAGCACTCTTGGAGGGCAGAGCACACGGAACCGTACTCTAACAGCTGGCCACTAAAATTTGTATACAAACAGCCGGAGTCACCGCATTCAATTATGAGCAGATTGAGACTAGAAGCTATTCTGAACCGAGCATTCCTGCCTATTCAAATACCAGTTCTGGAGCCGAGGCAAGGTGGCGAGGAAGCTGACGAGGATGCCGACAGCTGCTACCCGAAGGACGCCTGCCGGACGCCGTCGGTTCGGAGGCAACGATTCGGCGCACCCGGAGCATCCGAACGCGACTCCTGTGAATAGAAGGAAGTGCGACCCATCGAGCAGCACACCGATGTACACCCACAGAAGGAGGCAAACGAGCGACAAAGACGCGAAGATGAGTCCTTTCCTGCGTCCGTCAGGCTCCCGAAGCATCACTTGACGAAACACACCCATATGTCTCAATAAAAGTTCCACCATATAATTCGTACTGATGAGTAAAATGTGGTTGATACTGTCTCCTATCTGTATTGACTGAAGCCACCGGGGTGTGTCAGTTCATCCGACCCCGGTGGCGGTGCCGAAATCCGTTTATTTGGCCTTGCCGCACGACATATGTGGCTTGGACGGATATGATTGCCCGAGACACGTATACGGTAGCATCAGCTGTCGTTGTTCTGCTCGGGGTCGTTCTATTTGTGTGGTCGGCCAGCGCGTTGCTCGTTGTCTACTGGGTTGAGGCGGGCATAGCGATCGTCCGAGGGATACTCAGTACTTCACAAAGCCGGTTAGTTAGAACGTCTGCTTGCTGAGGATGTGCACTCCAACTGGCGACGCCCCGCCGAGGCGGGCGTCGCCTCTGGTGGTGGCCGTACAAGGAGTTCATCAATATGGTTCGACGTGCTGCGTGGACGGCCCGACGCACCGCGAGGGCCGTCCCCGCGAACCAACCCACGAGGACCGATTCCACCGCTAACCACCGACCGAGCAAGCCTACAGCGAGAGTGGCGACGCTGTCGCGTCGGCGGCTGACCGCCGCCGAAAGCGACAGCTCTTCATCGATCTGTTTGTAATTCTCTCGTTGAGACCGTCAGTACAACCGCTTCGACACAGAACTCAGGCTTCAGAAACAGCTAGCCGAGGATGTTTTGTGAGGTACTGAAACTCGGCTGTCAAGCGCTCGCTCGGTTTCGCCGTGCGGGCGCGTTCCTGGTTCCGTGAGTTCCGAGAAATCGCTTTGATGTGTGTCGTTTACAACATCAAACGCTTCGTGAAACGGTGAAAACCTACGCTGTATGGCGATTCAACACAGCCTCACGAACAGAAGAATAAGCCTCCACCGAACCGTATCAGAGCTCCCAAGGATAGCGATCGACACATCACCCGAGTCCATATTACATAGACAATTGACTCGTTTATATTCCCATCTATAGCCGAGGGTGTCATAGAACGGTTGTCATAGGTACCGTGAGAGAGCGTTCAGCTAGTTGAGTTCGAAGAATAGCGATGAGATGGATTCTACGACAGACTCAAGCTATTTAGTAACCACCAACCCTCCACTCTTTCGAGTGTTCAACCCATGGACTAGACTGTGGGTAGTTTAACGCTAAATATGGCTCCCTCAGGTTCGTTATCTTCAACCCACACGTCGCCATTATGTATGTCCACAAGCGTGTTAACAAGGTGTAGTCCTATCCCGGTGCCAGAACTGTCCAGGCCCCGCTCTCCTTTCCCAAAGATCGTTTCTTTTTGATTATCAGGGACTCCAGGACCATTATCAGTAATTGTGACTGTTACTGTATCCTCATAGTCGGTGGCTGAGACAATCACCTTAGCCACCTTCTTATCATTGTGCTGAACGGCGTTCTTCAACAGGTTCCGAAACACAGACGAAATCATATCGTTTGCTGCAAGGGTGGCTGACGGTATCTCTGTCCCGAATTCAATAGTAGCGCTGGGGTATGAGGCTTGTACTTCGGTAACTTCGTCTGTCAGTATCGTTTGGAGAGTAACTCGCTGTTCCTCAACGCTGTCAGAGAGCATAACTTCAGATAACTCCCGCGCCGTCTGCGTGAGTTCAATAGCGTGGTTGGCGCTTTTGTTGATCGTGTTTATATACTGTTGTTTCTCTGCTGGTTCACACTCGTCATCAAGTATGTCACCGTACCCTGTGATCAGTTGGAGATCGTTACGCATGTCGTGTCTCAGAACCTGATTGAGAGTCTCAAGATTATCTCGTTGCTGTTCAATCTGTCGTTCATACTGTTTTTGCGCCGTGATTTCGTGGAAGACGAACGCACGGCCTCGGTCGTCGTCACCGACTGTTGACGCTGACACCGAAAAGCATCGCCTTTCACCGTCAGGTGCGGTTGTGACCTCGATCTCGCTGTCGTACATATCGATGATCCGATCGGGACGTCCACCGATGATCGAATCAAAAAGGTCGTCTGCAGACATACCCGTATACTCCGGACCGGTATCAAACACGTCTTTGGCAGCCCGGTTAGCATAAACGAGACGGTCCCGATGATCAAGAACAACCGTCGCATCCTCGATATCGTCTAATAATGTTTTGCGTGCAACAGGAGTCAACTCCAGAAAGTCGGCGTAGAATAGGGCCCAAAGGAACGTCACGGACAGGACTGTACTCCCTGCCATCGTTGCATTATACAACAGGTCGGGATACGGCTCAAGTCCGGCAACCTCGACAATCGCCGTAATATAGATAACTGCGACACCACCGAGTATTGCGCGGGTCTGTTGGCGATACACGCCACTCTCACTCAGATAAGCTTGGAAAAACATTCCCAGCATAGCAGTAGCTGCAGTGAACGCCACCGCGAGATGAACCGTCCACCAGACGCCGAACTCATACACTGGCGTCCCAGTTTGAACGATTGTCGGCACACGAGTATAGAACAGACCCCTAGGGTTAAGCCAGATCAGTAGTGCCTCCAAACAGAGGTAGCCACCAATACTACCTAGCACCATTGGCTGTTTGAACCATATGCGTTCGGTGTACTCAACAGCGACGTACATACCGGAGAAGGCCACGACAACCGCGGCAAGCCACGAAAGACCAAGCAGGCTGGGAGCAATCAGTTGGCTGTTGAGCCTGGTGCCGACTCCGTAGCTGAAGATCCACACGGTTGACCCAAGCGCGTGGATAACGAGCGGTGTGCCTCCGGGATTCGAGCGATATTGCCACGCAAACAGTGCGACACTTGCTGATAAGATTGCCGGGAGCCCGAATAAAAACAGGCTAGACAGGCTCGCCATTACGCTACGTAATCAAGTGAAGGCTAATAGAATTTTATGATTTGAAACGTTCTTGCGCCGGAGATTGTTGCTGAGTGGCTTTGTTGAAATCCTCAGAGATTTACATATTTGTGGCTCTGTTGAAATCCTATTCTTCAGACAGATTCTTGCCTGAAACAGCCAGTCGATGACACTGTGTTCATATCGACTACCGATTTCAACATAAGTTTCTTTATGATCTCTGAGTACGTAGTATGTATGTTTGATTGGATCCGCGAAACGGTCAGCACTGAGGACAGCACCAAGGACTTCGAGATAAACCCTCAAGAAGTGATTACCGAGTTCGAGAGATTGCTTGAGAGAGACGGCGTGACAGTGAACGGGAATAAATCAGATGTTACGGACGAGTTCGCTGAAATAGTCAATAGATATGATAGTATTGAGTCTGAGCTACAACAAGCCTGGGAGAACATAGGGGACGGGAACGTGATCTCGTTGCTTGATCAGTTCGATAACGACCAGTTTGATCAGTGGCAGAAAAACCACGAGCATACCATCGAAGTGATCGAATCGGTAAACAAGAATATAATAGAACTAATGAAAGAGGTTGATATTGATGAGTCACTGCCCGACGAGTCAGGCCGATTTGCTGAAATGGCCAACTTTCTCGAACAGGTGAATGATGCGTATCAGGTATTCACCTACACCTCCGATACGTAGAATACTGAAAGGGGAGAGCCTTCGATATCTCCTCAATCGTATCCCTGTATTGACCGCTCAGAGTGATCGATCGACATTATGAATAAGACAGGCGATGGTGAGCTCACGAAACTGTTTCCACCAGCGTTGTGAGCGGACAAATGCGCCGTACTTTCGCTTGAGCGTAGAATTGACTGTCTCAGATTGACTCCGATGGCTGTAGATATCAGCGTCTAAGCGAGCGTTCCACGCTTTGTGAAGCGATGTGAACTCACGATGCTTGATCAGTGGACGAACCTCGTGTTGACGGGCAAGTCGTCTAATTTTCTGATCGTCGTACCCTTTGTCACCGAGCAGAATATCGATGTTTTCAGGATTGCGCTTGATCAAATATGGGGCGATGTGGCTGTCGTGTTTTCGTGTTGTCGTCACGTGTAGATCAAGGATTGCGTTCACCTTCACATCGACCAATAGCGTCACTTTGAGTTGCTGAATCGTGAGTTCAGCTCGTTTCGTATAATGCTTCGAGGCGTGACTGCGGTCAAACCCTGACGCATCAACGCCAACGATTCCACTCGTCGGTAGTAGCGTCGCTGAGAGAGTCAATATAACACGCCACACAGCCATATCAAGCCGGTTGAACGCCTTACAGAGCGTTGATGGCGTAGGTAGTTCAGCTAATCCAAGAACTCGACGAATGCGTGGCATCTCGATCAGTTCGTCAAGCAAGCCACGATAGGTTATGTTCTTCCGTACTTTGAGACACAACAGAACAACGTGCTGGGGAAGTGTATAGTGGTGTTTGGAGAACTTTGAGGAGTACCGAGAAACCGCTCGGCGGGCCAGATGAATCGCTTTTTCAGTAAACCGGAGAATCTGCGACTTCGGTAAGCCCTTCATCCCATAGAATTACAGGCTGAATGTGTAACTCTCTGAGGATTTCAACAGAGCCACTCAGAAGTAAAACGGGCGCTGATCTTCAGTACCCGTCTAGACGGTACGATCCGTTTGTTACCCATCGGTACGGTTTTGTGATCACTGCAGAATATAAATTATGTGTCCGATGCGGCCATTTAGGAGGCACCGAGACAAAGTTCGGCTGATACGGCCGAAATCGATCTCGAGTGGTTGAGTTTAGAAGACGGCGAATCGATTCAGTGGGCGAGTACGCCGCACAAATACAGCATCGTCCCCGCGTTTATTATCGGGATTCCTCTGTCGCTGGTTCTCATCGGGATCCCGATCCTCGTTGGATTGTACCTCCAGTACACGAACACGAACTACGTCGTCACGAATCGCGGTCTCTACAGCAAGCGAGGGATCCTCTCACGGGACGTCCAGCAGGTTGGATTCGACAAGGTACAGAACAGCTCCTACTCGCAGTCGGCCCTCGGATCCTCATTCGGGTACGGCTCCGTGGAAATCAGCACGGCCGGTGGATCGGGTGTTGAGCTCAAGTTCCGGAGCATTCCGGAGCCAGCCGCAGTACAGGAACTGATCGCACGGGAGGTCGACGACCGGGAGCAGGGCGACGGGGAGGCGGGAGCTGACGCCGACGACGTGCTGGACGAGATCCTCCACGAACTCCGGGCGATCCGTCGGGAACTGGCTGACAGTGACGGGGACGACCCGGTCGACGGAACACAGCTCTCCGGTGACGGAATCGCCACCGACGAGCGATGAGCAACGACTGGTGGTTCCGGCACGGCGACGAGCGGATCGTCTGGGAGGGACAGCCGCAGCTCTCGGCGGCGGTCCCCGGCGTCGGTGTTGGAGTCGCGGTGTGTACCCTCGCGGCCGTAGCGGCGGTGCTTGTAGATTCCCGAGCGGCCGTCGGTGTCGCCCTCGGCGTCGGTGTGATGGCGTGGGCGCTCCTCCGAGCGCGACGGACGAAGTATCTGCTCACGACGCGTGCACTCTGGCTGAAACGCGGCGTCGCCGGTCGCAGCGTCCGTCGCGTCGGACTGAAGAAGGTCCAAAACACCGGGTACAGTCGGTCTGTCACGGGGTCAGCTTTCAGCTACGGGACCGTCACCGTTGAGGTCGCGGGCGGCGACGACCTGCAGTTTCGGCGGATCGACGATCCCGAAGCCGTACAGACGGCGATCACGAACCGCACCGCACGTGACGACGAGGGGATCGGCGACATAGTGGCGGTCGATGCTGTCCATCGTCCGTGAGATCCGGGCCGTAATCGAGTAACCCGAAGCGGAGTGTCCGAACACCCGGGAGCCCCGCGTCTGCAGAGGGGTGAGGAGGCCAAGCGATGGGGACCGTTCGATCCGCTGCTATGGGGTCCTGGGCACCAGCTCCGGAACCGGAGGTCACATTAGAAACGATATAAATCCTTATGTCCGGCGAGTCGTAGTCGCAAAAGATGCCCTCCATACTCGAACAACCAGTGTTTCACTACGGAATCCCGTTCATCAACGCTGTGATCGTCGCAGTGATCGGGTTTACAGTATTCAGTGGCGTAGCGCGCCTGTTCGCACTCGCACTCGCCGGCATCGAAGTCGTTGTGGTCCCGCAGATACTGAAACGCGCGGCGTAGCCTGACCTACCCGACACCGGGTGGATACTCATCATAACAGGGTGCCGTCGATAGACGCGTTCCAGCTTCCGGACTGGGTGAGGATGCGACCGCCCGCTACCCGTCCGAGCGTTGACGACGGTGCCAAGCGTTCACCCCGCTGGTCGGTCGGGCCGACGGTCGAACGTCGCAAGCACGGTCTCGGGATCGTTTAGATACGGAAGTCGGAGCGTATCGTCGTGCAACTCCACGACGACGGTTTCGGTCCCGAGTCGGCTGTCAATCCAGTCGCGCTCGACGCGCAGGCTCCGTTCGTCCCAGGGCTCGACGCGCCAGAGCGGTTGTCGGAACAGGCGGTCGTGGGCGACGACCGCGTCGCCGTCGACGCGGTACTCGACACCAGCGTACCGGAGCCAGTGGTCGGCGGAACTCAACCCGAAGGGAACCACCACGGCAGCGGCGGCGAGCGGGCCGGCGACGGACCACACCCGACCGGTGGCAAACAGCAGTGCGATCAACCCGATGAATATGCCCACGACCGCCGCATTCGGGTGCCGGACGAGGGTCGGAATCCCGCCGAACAGCCGCCCGAGCAACGTCGGACGGACGCGTGCTGCGTCCTCCGAGATATCGTCGTCCACCGCTCGATCGATCGGTGGGTCGTACGCGACGCCGAGCGAGATGTCGGTCGCCTCGTCGTACGCTTCGAGCCGGTCGGCGTACTGATCTACGAGATCGAGCGCGGTCTTCAGTCCGACGATCCCGAGGAGCAGCGGAACCCCAACCGTGCCGGGATTGCGGATCGCATTCGAAGCACTTGCGTCGGCGGGGGCAGCGACGACGACTACACAGATCCCAATAAAGAACAGTGCACTCCCCCGGAACAGGACGCCCTGAAGTGCGGTCTGGGCGTTGTGCTCGCGGTACGACCGTTGATAAAAGTACTCGAACCCGGTCCGACCCGCCTCGGCGACGACAATCGTGAGGGTGGCCAATCCGAGGAGCCACTCCGGCTGTTCGGGCTCGCCAACACCAACCACGCCGATAGTCACGCCACTGACCGCGAACCACAGAAGCGCCAGCAGTGGGGTGGCGATCAGGAGTACGGGGACGTTGGAAATCCGAATCCCGATATCGGTTCGGGGCACGGTCGCGTGTAGCGACCGGCGGGCCAACGCACCGATAACCAGCGGGTCCTCGCCGAGTTCGGACGGTCGTCCGGCGAATACGGCTCGAACCAATGCTGCCAGCAACACCACCGAAAACTCCACCCAGTACAGGAGGATCAGGGTCGTGGGCTGCCAGCCCAGCGCGCCCACGCCGACGAGCGGAACGGCGTTTGCCGCGAGGATGCCGATCACCTCAAAGCGGGGTAACCACTCCGGAGATTCACCGACCAGCCCGGGGACCATATTGCGGCTTCACACCGGACGTTTGTAAACGCAACCGAATGCGACGCCGTCAACGCTCGTGATGAGCGGGTATCTGTTCGTCGTCGGTGGCGGTACGGGGCTCGGACTTGTGGTGACGTGGTTCGCCGTCACCGGAAACCTCGTACTCACTACCCCGTCGGCTTCGGAGCGTACGTGATATTGACCGTGGGCGTGTCGTACGGGGCGTACCGCTACGCGATCCGACTGATCAACGTGCTGACGACGGCGGGCGTTCGTGTGACGGTTCGGGACGTGTGCGCAACACCGCCTCACGTCGAACGGCCCTCGGTGAAGTCCACGAAGCGAAGAAGCAACTCAGGACCACAGGATATGTAGAAGGTGCGCGGCGGTGCTCCGCGTGGAGCTGACTGAACCGCACAGTTCGCAGCCACCGGGAGCCGGCGACTTTCACACGGTATGTGCGACCTGTACCCCCGCTTCCGGCTTCGCCGATGTCGACGCCGGGTTGCCCACGGCACTGAGAGGCGTCAAGATGGCATCGTCCGTATTGCGCGCTGAGCCTCCTACGACCGGGAACCTCGCATACGAGCGAGGCGCGGCAGCAGGGGTGGGTGAAACGGCAGTGGGAGCGTTCAGAACCTTATTCTATCCTCGGACCACCTCTCCGACAATGCTCCAGTCGATTCCCGATGTCCCGGACTGGGCACTCGGGACCGTCGTCGGAGCCGTGTGGGCGGTCGTCCTCGCTGTGACCGTTTATAAGTATCGCGCCGGTACCCGCTCTCGTCGTCGCTTCTACACGACGATCTGTGTGGGGTCGATCTGGCTGGCGTACAGCCTTCTGCAGATCTCGACTGCCGTCTCCGGAGCTGCGGAAATCGCTGTCGTCGCGCTCGCCATCGGTTGCGTTCCGGTCGGCATCGTTGCCGGCGTCCGGTGGCGACGGAGCGGCGGTCCGGACGGGGAACGCGACGCAACCGCCTGATGGGTTCACTAGGAGGCCGCTTCACACGCGTTGCAGCGGCCGGCTGATTGACCGCGCGTGACGGACGAGGCTGCCCGTCTCAGTTTCTCGGAGCGGGTTCGCGTTGCCTGTGTAGGGAGCGCAGCCGAGTGACGCCGTGTGGTCACGCACGCTCCCACCCGGCCGCTCGACTGTCATCGGATAGATACGTCACCTTCCCTGTGGTAAAGAGCGGGGCTTGTCGGTAGACGCCGGTTCTGGCCGGCCCTATCGGTCGGCAGGCGAGTAGCCGCCATTCACGTTCAGCGTCCCCGACTTCAGGGCGAGGTGACGTGTCGCCCCTCCGTGTGGAGACTTTTGCCCCGCACGGAGTAGCCGAAATCCGATGTTCTTCGCCGCGTTGTAGTCTGCGTTGACTTCGTAGCCGCACTTCTGGCAACAGAACTTCGCTTGAGACGGACGGTTCTCGTCCAGCGTTTCCCGCACTTCAAGCAACGCTTGGACGTGTAGCCGGGTCTACCTGCGTGGCTTCGATGTCTTCCGACTCGGCCTTGTACGCCACGTGGTCGTACAGACGGCGGAACGCCCACGTATGGAACTTCTTTGCCCCCGGCATCCGGTCGCGTATGTCCGTCAACTCCTCGAACACTATCCGGTCGCACCCGTGCGTGACGGCTTCTTGGACGATCGCTTTCGAGATGCGGTGTAGGTAGTCCTCCACCCACCGCGTCTCACGGTCGCCTATCCGTTCGATGGGCCGACTCCGTGCCCGTCCGTTGCAGGTCGCCACGCACGCACTCGTACTCCCGGCGACGGTGGTTGAGGTAGTCGCCGCTCCAGAACATCCCGGTTGACGTGACGGCAATCTGTTCAATACCGAGGTCCACACCGAGGACTGTGCTGTTCTCGGCGTCGCCTTCGTCCGATATCTCGGACTCTATATGGGTCTTCGTTCCGATGTGGAAAAAGGTGTCCGTCGCGTCGCGGTACAATAGTACTGGAGCAACGGGAGAGTGCCGGGGACGACCGAGTACCGACCGGTGATCCGTGATCGGATCGAAGTCGTGTACCGAATGCGGATGCAGGCATCGCACAGTATCGAAGCCGAAAACAAGTGTGAGACACCACTGTGGAGCGCAGGTGGGTGAAACTGTGATTCGAGTCTTCAGACAATTTAATTGAGCGACCACCGTCACGATGAATGAGAGATGTTCCGGATACCAGGCCGTCGTAGCGTTTCGCAGGTGTGGCGGGTGGCGGTCGTCGGTGCGATAGCCTCGGTGCCCGCAACTGTCGTGCTCAACTGGGTACCGAACTCGGGAGCGACCCCGGGTGGCGGGGTGATGATAATCGGAGCGATGATCGCTGGCGCGTTCGCAATTGCTCAGTCGATTGATCCGGGGGCTGCCGGACTCCGCACCGGATTGCTCGGGGGTGTCGTCGCCGTTCTTACGTTCGTGGTTACGCAGGCCGCGACGGTGACGTGGTCGGTGTCTATGCTCGTGTTCTTCGGGATCGCCGTTACCTTCGTGCTGTGTGTCTCACCGCTATTTGGGTGGGTGTCCGGGCGAGTCGGCGGGCGGATAGCGGGCGCGATAGTATCTGAATAGAATGAACATAGGTTCAGACGAAGGAAACGATTCGACGACACTGTGGCGGAAGCGGTGTGGTGATACGTTCACCTATCTTCTTGACCTACTGGCCGAGCTATTTTGAACTAACCCGCATCGTCGCCGAGGCACTACCCGTCAAGACCACAGTCAGTCGTTCACCGCCCGAGCTGCTACACCTCGTACTCCGATCTCTGTGAGACGGTCAAGTGGGCGATCACCCTGTTGACGTGCGTACGCGTACGACGCAGTCAGTTTTGTCCCTATCGTGATCGGCGCCAACCCCGTGTACCAGTAAGAGAGGTGGATCGCTTGGGTTCCCGGAGACGGCAGACGGCAGTTCGATATCCCCGTGCCTGAACGAGCGCATCTTGGTACCAAGACGTTGTCAGCCCTCGAAACGCACTCGCTGACACCCGCTGGTGAAGGAGGTTACAGAACCTGAAACTACGTATATGTTGGAATATGAGACAGTCTGATGTACTGTAACCGCGACCCGAACGGAGTCAGACCGGGTTTCAGCTGGATCGCCGTTAAGTAGGATCTCTGCCACAAACGGAGATAATGAGCTCCGGCATCCGCGCGTTGATCGATCAGCATCGTCTAGTGAGCTTCGTTGTGATCGCGTACGCGTTCACCTGGACGGTCCAGGGTGCCCTCGCGTATTCGGGTATGGAAGCCTCCTGGACGCACTCGATCCTGATCGGGTTCGGCGCGTTCGGCCCGCCCGTCGCGGCGGGGGTTGTGGTCTGGGCCAGTGGGGGTAGCCTCCGCACCTGGGTCTCCCAGCTCTTCAAATGGCGAATCGGCGCGAAGTGGTGGGTGATCGCCCTGGGGCTGCCGTTCGTCGTTCTGGCCGCGGGGGTCGCGCTGTTCGTCCTCGCCGGCGGGCCGATCGATTTCTCGGCCATACAATCGCCGTTCATCTACGTGTTCGCGATGGTTTGGGGGACGGTCTGGGGTGGCGGCCAGGAGGAACTCGGGTGGCGAGGCTTCATGCTCCCGGCGCTTCAGGACCGCTTCAGTGCGCTCGTCTCCAGTCTGCTCGTCGGCGTCACCTGGGCGGGGTGGCATCTGCCGCTCTTTCTCAACCCGACCACCACGCACGGCGGGTGGGCTCTCTCCCAGCAACTGCTGTGGATGGTCTCGATCTTCGCTGGGTCGATCCTCTGGACGTGGATGTACAACAGCACCGGTGGTAGCATCCTCTCCGTCGCCGTCTTCCACGCTGGCATCAATTCGATGGGAATCTTCCACCCGGCGGACACGAACGCACTCGTGCCAAACGGCGTCCCCGATCCCTGGCTGAACCTCCTCGCGGAAGTGACCGGTGCCATTCCGATGGTGGCGGTCGCGGTTCTCATAGTGGTCGGCTACGGTGCGGCCCGCCTCGCAAATCGCAACCCACCAACCCCACAAGACGCCGGTCTCCCACCGGAGGCCGTTGAGTGAGCACGCACCAACGCTGGACGTCCGACGTGAGTTCTGCGGTGCTACGCCGCGAACCGGCACCTCCTACGCGCCGTGATTCGGACGGAAGTACGGGCCCGACCAGAATTTATTGCGCGCCGTGGCGAACACAGGAACTGAGGTGTGAGAACACGTGAGCTCTTTCCTGGTACTCTACGGGACGGGCGAAGGCCAGACGGCGAAGATCGCAGAACGGATCACGGCCACAATCAGCGAGCGCGGCCACGAGGCGAGCGCGATCGACGTGCGTGACCGACCGGACTCGCTCACCCTGGAAGCCTACGACGCCGTCGTCGTGGGTGCCTCAATCCACGTCGGGAAACACCAAGGGGAGGTTCGCGACTTCGTCACCGACAATCGAGACACCCTCTCAGAGATGCCGAGCGCGTTCTTTCAGGTCTCGCTGTCCTCGGCAGACGAGGAGAACCGCGAAGAAGCTGCGGGGTACGTCGAGTCGTTCATTACGGAAACCGGGTGGCACCCGGATCGAATCGGGCAGTTCGGCGGCGCGCTTCCGTTCTCCGAGTACGGGTTCCTCAAACGCCTCGTGATGAAGCGGATCGCGAAGGACCTACTCATCGAGGAACGGGCGCCGAACGGAGACGTCGAGTTCACCGACTGGGACGCAGTCGACGCGTTCGCAGCGGACGTCGCCGCGTTCGTCGAAGGCCGCCTCGGCGTCGCCCCGGATACCTCCGAGGATTCGCCGGTATGACGGTTTCGCAACCGCCCCGACGCCTCACTCGGACCGATCTTGTTGCGTCGACGCTGACCCTCCTGCTCGCGGTTGTGGCGACCGGTGTTGGACTGTTTGTCCCGGCGTTCTACCGGGACGCCGAAGTTTTCCTTCCGCAATTGTACGGGCAGGATCTGCTGACACTCGTCGTTGCCGTTCCCGCACTCGCTATCGCCCTGTATTCCGCGTACCAGGGATCACTCCGCGGCTACGTCGTCTGGCTTGGCGTCACCGGTTACCTCCTTTACACGTACGCCTCGTACGCATTCCTCACGGCATTCAACGAACTCTACCTCGTCTACGGTGCGCTATTCGCGCTCACGCTGTTCACTCTGATCGGCGGCATCGCCCGTATCGACCCAACAGTCCTGAAGGAAGCGCTCGACGACCACTCAGTCCGCGGATACATCGCCTTCCAGGCAATCATCGCCAGCCTTCTAGCTCTGATATGGTTCGCAGATGTCGGCCCAGCAAGCCTCGCCGGGACCAGACCCCGAGCATCGCCGGGACAACGCTTCCAGTCCCCGTCATTCAGTCACTGGACCTCAGCGTGGTCATCCCATCGTTCGCTCTCTCGGCGGCCCTCCTCTGGAAGCAGCGAGCGTGGGGCTACGTGTTCACCGGCATCCTCCTCGTGAAGGGTACCATCCTCGGTCTTGCGGTTCTCGCCATGATTGTTTTCATGCTCCAAGACGGCCAGACCGTCCCCCTCCCGCAGATCGTGCTGTTCGCCCTCTTGAGTCTCACAGGGCTCGTTCTCGTGATTCGATTTATCCGCGCCATCCCCTCTGGTTCTCCCACAACCCAAACGCACGTCAGAGCTGAATCACAGACAGAGTGATCAAAGAATGCCACGACAACGTTCCAGTGCAAATACTGGTCTCTGCTCCCAGCGACAGATCCACACGGACTCGCTTGCTCCCCTAGATTTTTGATCTCACAGCGCAGTCGAACCTAGGCTACACGGAGCAACGGGGTGGTGATCACCATGTCGTGAAGGAGCGTGCCATCGCCAGCCACAAGCCGATGTAGCCGTTAAAATCCAAGGCGCTACCGTCATCGTCGTCTGCTCGCTCGGAGATACGCATAACTAATCCCGATGAAGACGCCCACAGCGAGAATTCCCGACCCCATCGTGAACTCGACACTCCCGTCAGACGCGTGGATGAATTCGAAAATCAACAGCGGGGTGTTTGGCACGCCGAGAGTGAACGATTGAACGCCGGTTGCGGCCAAAATGAGGGGTGCCAGGATACCCCCAAAGACGGCAAGAATCACGAAACTCCCTGCGATGCCGACGAGGAGATCCCAGACGAC
>Ga0102936_1000448_pt1 | contig 16236 bp, 20 predicted proteins | sample SalPon2_A_H2O_MG_FD_78502 | JGI IMG/M metagenome (GOLD analysis project Ga0102936, IMG submission 78502) | Salt pond water microbial communities from South San Francisco under conditions of wetland restoration - Salt Pond MetaG R2_A_H2O_MG | ecosystem: Environmental > Aquatic > Non-marine Saline...
CAAGAATATTATAAGAGGTATTGCATTATTTTTCGGCGGTTTCTTAGTCATGGGTATAGGAACCGCACTACCTAGAGAATGGCAGGTTCTATACTATTCTATCGGCGCTACGATCACATTCATGGGAGCTACAGTTATCGGTTTTTTGATGACCTCTGCTCAAAGCTAGTTTATACATCAGATTTAAGTCTCAGAGTATTCTAATTCTTGTTATCTATGAAATTAGACAGTAGGCTACTGGTTGTTTTCGCGGCACTGATGTTGGTTGCTGCGGCACCAGCAGTAGCACAGAACGATACAGCTGAGGATGTTGACGAACCAGAAGATGATTCAGACACTGACGAAGAGAGAGAAAGTGATGGCTCGGATGAGAGTGAAGAAGAGAATGAAGATAAGGAATCTGAAGGCTCAGATGAAGGAGATGATTCTGAGACAGACAGTACGGATAACTCTACCGAGATGAACGTCAGTCAATCTGAAGCAGAGAAGACAGCAAGATCCACACTTTCAGACATGGATTGGACTCTGGAAGAAGCCAAAGTGAAGGAAAAGGATGGCTACTACGAGTTCGAGTTTGTTTCAGGTGAAAGTGAGGCAGAAGTCCGAGTTGACAGTTCTACAGGAGAAGTATTCAGGCAGAGAGAAGACATAGAAAAGGAAGAAACAGAAGACAGTCAGTCTGAAGAAAAAGTTGAGAATCTTGAAGAAGCACGTGAAAGAATCTCAGAGCTCAAAGAACAAGTAAGAGAACTTAGAGAAGAAGTAAAAGACCTTAAAAAAGAGAAGAATTCCCGAGAAGAACTTCCTGAAGAAGCTTCAGATAAAGCAAGAGAAGCAAGAAACTCAAACAACTCAGACAAATCTGAAGATTCTGAAAGAGAAGTCGAAATTCAGAGAAACGACACAGAAGTGGAAGTTGAACAAGAAGATGGAGAAACAGAAGTAGAGATAGAAAGCAACGGAACGGAAGCAGAAGTAGAAACAGAAGGACGTTCAAGAAACTCCAAAAGACCAGGACTCGTCAGCAACCTAGTAAAGGGCATCTTCGGATAAAAAACAAATTTTCTTTATTCTATTTTTTCCAATACCCAGAGAATAAGTTGCGAGAGCGAGGATTCGAACCCCGGAACCTCTGCAGGACAGCGCCCTCAACGCTGCGCCTTTGACCACTTGGCTACCCTCGCAGGAAAAATAGTTGTCTGTACCTTATTTTGAATTTCTGACGTCTTATTTTTTTAACTTAAGCTATTTACTGATATTTAGTTCTGAGCCGTAAGTTTCTTTAATAGGATTGTGAGAGTGTTCAGCGGCCAGTTTAAATAAGTTGTAGAGGTTGCTGTTATTTAGTGAAGTAATTGATGAAGAGATTTGTGTGGTTGCTGGCCGTTTTTCTGTTTTCGGGAAATGTTTCGGCATCCTCAACTATTTCTTCTGGAAGCAGTACAGAGGCCAGTTTGTTGTTGATTGGTTTGTTAGCGCCTTTTGTTGCTTCTGTTGTCATCTGGTTTTTCTATGATTATCTGAAGGATTATGCTGCCTACGTAGGTGCTTCTTCCGGTTTAATATCCTTTACTTGTATTTTGTATTTACTTGGATCTAGTTTTGTAGTTTCCTTTAGTTGGATTCCAAGCCTCGGGATTTCATTTGAGTTTTTGGTTGACGGCTTGTCTTTGATGCTTGGTTTGTTGGCTAGTGGTATTGGAGTTTTGGTTTTCTTGTATTCTAGGAGTTATATGGCTCATGGCGAGTGGAAGAGGAAGTATTACACTGTTTTGACATGGTTTATGGGTTCGATGATTGGATTAGTTTTTTCCTCTAATTTGATTGTCTTGTTCCTGTTTTGGGAGTTTACCAGTGTTTGTTCTTTCCTTTTGATTAGTCATAGTCAGAGGACTTTGAGTGGTATTAGGGCTTCTAAGAAGTCTTTGATTGTTACTGTTGCTTCAGGTTTGATGCTTTTACTTGGTTTTATTCTACTTGGAAACGCGTTGGGTACGTATAGTATTGTTGAGATGCTTCCGATGCAGAATGTTGTCCAGACTCTTTCTAGTCAAGGTTTATACATTCCTATCTTGGTTTTGCTAGGGTTGGGCGCTGGTGCTAAGTCTGCCCAAGTTCCTCTTCATATCTGGTTGCCTGATGCAATGGAAGCGCCTACGCCTGTTTCTGCTTTTCTGCACTCTGCTACTATGGTTAAGGCCGGTGTTTTTTTGATTGGTCGTTTCCGGCCAATCCTCGTCGATGGCTTGATGTGGGATATCTTTTTCGTTGGTTTGGGATTGACTACGATGTGTGTATGTGCTTTTTTGGCCGTTATGGCCTCTGAGTTGAAAGAGTTATTGGCTTATTCTACTGCTAGCCATTTGGGTCTTATTGTAGCCGGCTTTGGTTTTTCAGGCGTTTTAGGCGGTGAGACAGGTGTTTTCCATATTTTTAATCATGCTGTGTTTAAGGCCTCGCTTTTCATGGTTGCAGGAGTCGTACTCCACGAGACAGGCACTCAGAAAATCAAGGACTTGTCTGGCCTGAGACATGATTGGCCAGTTCTAGGAGTTGTTGCTACTGTCTCAGGTCTTTCAATGGCAGGAATTCCTTTGCTTAACGGTTTTTACAGTAAGGAGCTTCTTTATGAGACAACTTACCACTTCGCCAACCACGTTGGCGGATACGCATGGTTTTTGCCTGTTATAGCTGTTTCTGGAAGTGTTTTAACTTTAATTTATTCTTTGAGATTTATCTCAGTTTTTTACGGTGAGAAAAGTGTTGAGCAGCCTAGTTTGGATAGGTTGTTAGTTTTTCCTCCTACAGTGCTTGGTTCTGTAGCTGTTTTGGCAGGTCTGTATCCTTCCCTATTCACTGATAATGTTGTTTCGTCTGCTTTGAGCAGCGTTTCGGCTGAAGCTCACAGTATCAGTGTGCATGTCTTGCCTGGTTTGACTCCGGCCTTCGGAATGAGTGTATTGACAGTTGCTGCAGGTTTAGTTGGTTTCAGGAAACGAGAGTTAATTCAACAAAAAGGTAGGAGAGCCTTAGATATTTCTTATCTTTCTGCCAATTATTACTATCAGAGTTTTCTTGAGTTTTCTACCAGATTTAGTGATTTTGTTGCTGATAATATAGAGACAGGGTTACTTAGAACCTATATTATTTGGGTTTTGTTTGTGGCCTCAGTTACAGGCATTTTTAGTTACCTAGTGGTTGTTGGACTTCCAAGCGTTTCATTTTCAGCTAGTCTTCCTGTGGCTATTGTTTTAGCTACTTCTATTGCATCTGTGTATGCTGTTATAAGGTCTGAGACGTATATTTCCTCAGTACTCACACTTTCAATCCTCGGGTTTATGGTTTCTATCTTCTATCTTTTGATGGATGCTCCCGACCTGGTTATGACGCAGTTGGTGGTTGAGAGCTTGTCGCTGATAATCTTCCTATTAGTGCTGAATAAGATTCCAGATTACACGAAAAAGGTTTCATTTTCCAGGAAGTATAGAGATATTCTAATTTCTGGTTTGGCAGGTTTTATGGTTTTTTCAAGCGTTGTTTACTCTACTATGAGTGAGACTCCTGATAAGCTTTCTAGTTACTATATTGAGAATGCTTTGCCTGGTTCTGGAGGTACTAACGTTGTGAATGTGATACTTGTGGATTTCAGAGGTTTGGATACTATGGGAGAGATATCTGTTATCGTGATGGCCGGCCTTGCAATCTTAATGTTGTTTAACATGCGAGGTGGAAAGGAATGAGTACCGTTATAGTTAGAGAAGTGATGAGAGCAGTAATTCCATTAATGATCTTGGTCTCGATCAACTTTTTCCTCCAAGGACATAACTTGCCAGGCGGAGGTTTTATTGCAGGTGTTATGGCTGCTTCCGCTGTCGCATTAATCTATATTGTCTATGATTTTGACGGATTGGCGGCACTCACAGGTAAAGAAGGTGAAGAGGCTCATTTTGTTGATGAGTACATTCCTCTTTCTGATGCAGGTGTTGCTTTAGCAGCAAGTACAGGACTTCTCTCCTCTTCACTAGGCCTAAGTTTCCTCAGCCACAGAAAGGGAGTTTTACATCTTCCATTGTTCGGAAAGATCCACTGGACAACCGCCATGATATTCGACTTAGGTGTTTTCCTAGCAGTATTCGGATCTTTGCTGGCCATAGTGGAGGTGCTAGGCGAGGAATGACCTTTGTTGTCGCTTTAGGACTAGGGATTCTCTTTGCCGGAGGAACATATCTTATGCTTAGAAGAGATGCTATAAGAGTAGTTTTAGGATCTTTGATAATTAGTCAGACAGCAAACATCTACCTAATAGCTATGGGAGGAAAGGAAGGAGGAGTGCCTATACTAAGCCATCATGGAGAAACTCATTCAGCTGTTACTGATCCAGTACCTCAGGCACTTGTTTTAACTGCTATAGTGATAGGTTTCGCAACTACAGCGTTCCTGCTTAGCTTGACATACAGGTTTTACGAAGAAAATCAGGAAGTCGATCTTGACTCCTTAAGAGGTGAACTAAGTTGACTCAAATGATTATCTACCCTTTGCTAATTCCATTAGTGACAGCAATACTATCAATAATACTTAGAGAAAAAAGCTTAATCAGAGATTATGTGAGTATAGGCGGCAGCTTGGCTTACCTGATAGCAGTCGGTGTTTTTGCCTCACAGGTGCTTTCAAAAGGCGCTACTTCATACCAGGCTGGTGGTTGGGTTGCGCCTTTCGGAATAACTTTAGTAGCCGACCCTCTTTCCATACTAATGTTGCTTATAACCAGTGTAGTAGCTTTATCAGCCAATATTTACTCATGGGGATACATATCGGATAGAGGGAAGGAAAGCGGCTACTATGGATTCCTTCACTTCATGATAACTGGTATAAGCGGAGCATTCATTACTGGAGACCTGTTCAACCTTTTCGTAATGTTTGAACTAGTCTTAATGAGCAGTTACGCACTCGTAGCATTCTCTGGCAGTAAGGAATCGCTTTTCATTTCTATGAAGTATGTTGTCTTGAATTTGATAGGTAGTTCTTTGATGCTTGTGGCTATTGGTGGGCTTTACTCTGTTACAGGTACTCTTAACATGGCAGATATGGCACAGGTTTTATCACAAGGCTCTGTCAACACTGCACCTGTATTAGGTCTTTCTGCGTTGCTTTTCTGTGTTTTTGCAATAAAGTCGGGTCTTGTTCCTTTCCATTTCTGGGCTCCGCCAGTTTATTCAAACTCTCCGCCGCCAGCCTCGGCTTTAATGGCAGGAATCAGTAAGAAGGTCGGAATATACGCAGTTATACGCCTATACATCACTGTTTTTTCACAAGCAAGGCTTCCCCAGACAGCATTTATCTTCTCTGGCAGACAGGTTAGCGTTGCCATAGGAAGTTTAGCAGGTTTAATGGCAGCACTTACAATTCTTGTCGGAGGTATTGGTGCTTTAAATAGAGAAAGTTTGGATAAGTTGCTTTCCTATTCGAGTATTGGTCAGATTGGTTTCATTTACGCCGGTATAACTGTTGCTATGGTGACGGGTTCACAAGCTGCTTTGTTGGCAGCTTTAGTATATGTTGTCAGTCATGCTGTTGCTAAGCCGGCACTTTTCATGATTTCAGGAGTGATAGAAAGTGCAGCAGACACTTCAAAGATTGAGGAGTTGGGCGGATTAAGTGAGAATTCTTCAGTGTTATCAGCCAGTTTCTTTATCTCTGCTTTTTCCTTAGTTGGGATTCCTCCTCTTCTAGGATTTTTTGCCAAGTTCCTGGTTTTCAAATCTGTTTTATTGTCAATGCCTTGGTTGGCATCTATTCTTGTGGTTGGTGCAGTGACTACACTGCTTTATGTTTCTAGAACATGGTTACAAGTGTTTTTCGGTGAGCCCGTCAGTTTTGACACTGGCAGTGTTTCAAGGACGGAGTTGTTCCCAGTTATATTCTTGACTGTTGTAATTGTTGTATTAGGAGTTCAGTTCGAACCAGTTTATCAGATTGTCGAATCTGCTTCAAACGCAGCTTTCGATACAGAAGGTTACATTCAGACAGTTTTAGGTGATACTAGATGAGGAAATACATGCTTTATGGCTCGACGTTAGCAGTTACGTGGATATTTGTTACAGGATCTCCGACGCTGCCCACACTTATGCAAGGACTTATCTTGGGTTTACCTGTTTCATTCCTGTTCAGGAGATTCTATCCCGGCCAGGTGAGGCTTGCACGTTTGGAGAAAACACCTTACCTACTGGAATACATAGGGATTTTTCTTGAAGCATTAGTATTAGCTAATTTTGAAGTTGCAAAACAGTTGCTAAAGCCAGGCAGATCAGTTGACCCAAATATCATCAGTTACAGGTCAAGACTTGAAAGTTCTGCTGCCTTGACAGTTCTAGCAGAATCAATAACATTAACACCAGGAACACTAGTAGTAGACCATAATGAAGATAGCAACGAGCTGTTGATACACTGTTTAAATGGTGGAGATGAAGGTGAGACGAGACAGGAAATCAGAAAATGGGAAAGACTCTTAGCAAAAATATTCGGGTGAATCAAGGAAATTGACAACCATACTTGAAGCCAGCCTCGTTATTTCAGCCCTTCTAACATTTCTCTGCAGCTACAGAGCAATTAAAGGACCAGAAACAGCAGATAGAATGGTGGCATTAGATGCCATAAGCACAAACATAGTTGCATTAGCAGTAATATACGCCATGTACACCGAAAGAGCCGTCTTCATCAACGTTAGCCTGATGCTTGCAATAACAGGATTTGTGGCTACAGTCGCAACAGCAACATATCTCAGAGAAGGTGACATAATCCAATGATAGTAGAAGCACTACTCATTCTAGGACTCTTCTTCCTAGGAATAGGAACACTAGGACTCCTCAAGCTATCCAACACACTTGAAAGAATGCACGCCACATCAGAAGCCACAACACTAGGCGTAGGATTCACAGTAATAGCAGGAGCAATAAAATTCTACCCAAACGGTACATACCTATCCGCACTACTAGCACTCTTCTTCCTATTCCTCACTGCACCAACAGGAGCCCACATGATAGCAAGAGCAACATACACAGAAGAAAAAAGACGAGAAGGAACAAGAACCTCTCTGAAAGAATTCCTGTGATAAAGAGAAAATTTTAATTCCATCTTTACCATAACCAACCTAGTGTAGCGACATTGGACATCTACAGAGATTCAGGTAATGGTGCGGAGACACTTGCTTCTATTGATATGATGTGGGAAAAGCACCAGCAAGGTGAAAACAGCATATTTATCCAAGATCTTGATTTTGACAATTATGCCGGGGCAGTGGTTTATGCCTCAAGAACACCATTAGAAGAAGTTAATTTGGATATTTCAAGGAGCGAATATGATTTCAATGTTCTGAGGAGGGGTACAGGAGGATCTCCAGTAGTTTTAAGGCCTAATGATCTTGCAGTAACGATTTCAAAATCAGGATCTGAAGATTTATTGGAAAATTATATTGGGCCTGCTCTGATTGATTCTTTGGAACGTGTAGGTGCTAAAGGAGAATTTGAAATTAAGAGCGGTGAAAATCGAAGGGCTTTATGGGTTGACGGCAAGCCTATTTCTTCTTTCAGTTCCAGAGAAAAAGACAGCAGTTACCTGTCGGGAGTTGTATTTGTTGATCAGTTCGATGTTGAGAGAATTTCTAACATGATAAATCTGAGGCCTGGCGAAGAAGAATATATCGATCAGATGCCTGCTGTATCAGACTACTCAAATGATGCCGAAGACCTAGGTGAGGTACTGTTAGAGGTTCTTGAAGGTGAAAGAAAGAGTTTGGCTAACTGGATGACCCGCCTCGAAGAAAAAGCTGAAACTTATAGTGGAGAAATTTCTGATAAGTCTGGAAGCAGTCATCGAGGTTTCTGCCCTGTATATAGAGATGATCTTAAGCAGTTCAGATATCGTTTAGAAGATTCTCAATAATCTTAGCTACCTCCTCTGGTTTCTCAGGCAGCATCTGATGACTTGTATCTAATGTTTTGAGTTCACAGCCAAGTATTTCGGCAGCTTCTTCAGACTTCTCTCGAGTTATTGCTCCGTCTTTTTCTGCTGCAACAACTACGGAAGATTTGTCAAAATCCTCAAGCTTGTCTGTCACATCGTATTCTATCATTGCTTTAAGTCCTTTTCTGATCGGTTTTTCATCGGCCTTGGTTAGTTCTCTCCTAGTCATTTCTCTTATCTCTGGTTTCTCAGATTCGGCCACATAGTTTTCTGTAATTTCTTTTGCCCATTGTTCTTTCTCGAGTTCGTTGAACTGTTTTAGAAAGTATTCAACAGATTCGTTCTCTGGATCTGGAGTTGATGCAGAAGTTGCTAGTAGAACTAGGCCTGAAAAGTTGTTATAGTCTGCTGCGTATTTTAGTGCTGTCATTCCTCCCATTGAGTGGCCAACTAGGATAGGATCTTCTATTTCAAGTTCTTGAATTAAGTTATGTAGTTCTTCGGCTAGAGTTTGTATGGTAAAAGGCTTGCAGCTGGAGTTTCCGTGGCATCTCTGGTCGTAACGCAGGAGAGGGTTTCCTGCGTCTATGTGAGGTGTTATCAGTTTCCAGAAATCTTTGCTTCCGAGCCAGCCATGTATGAATATTATCGGCTTTCCCTCACCTTCAGCGAGTTTGTATTCTAGTCCATCGAAGTTTTCCACAGTCTATTTATTCAGAGATCTGCTTTTGATTCTTTATGCAGAAGGCATCTCACAAAGTTGAAGATGGTAAAATGGTGAAAATCGGAGTCGATATAAACAATGAAGAAGTTGAAGGAGTAGAAATACGTGGAGACTTCTTCTTAGAACCTCCAGAAAAACTAGGAGAAATTGAAGAAAAAATGAAAGATCTCGATATAGATTCAACGATTGAGGAAGTGGCTGAAAAAGTTGAAGAGGTTGAAGCTGAGCTAATAGGTTTCTCACATAGAGATATCGGAGAAGCATTTAGAAAAGCAGTAGAAGAAGGTGATGAAAAATGAAATGGCGTATTATCAATGAAGGAGAGTTTTCTGAAGCGATGCATCACGCAATTGACGAAGTTCTAACTGAAAAAATGGATGAAGGCGAGATGCAGCCTACACTTCGTTTCTGGTACCGAAAAAACCCTTCAGTACCTATGGGACGTTTCCAAGCATTTAAAGACGAAGTAGAAGTAGATTACGCTCAGAAAAAAGGAATTGAAGTAGTCAGAAGGCTGACAGGAGGTGGAGCAATGTTTGCAGAACCCGGAAACGTAATAACATACTCTATCTACATCCCTAAGGATCAGGTTCCTGAGGATTTCGAGGAAAGCTATGAGGAACTGGACAAGTTTGCTGTTGAGGCTTTGAGAGAGATAGGTGTTGATGCAGAATACGCTCCTTTAAATGACATTGAACATGAGGATGGGAAGCTAGGAGGAGCTGCACAACTCAGAAAAGATAATGCCGTACTCCACCACACAACCATGAGCTATGATTTAGACACAGCAGAGATGCTACGAGTGCTTAGGATTGGAAAGGAGAAAGTTTCTGATAAAGCTGTAAAGTCAGCAGAAAAAAGAGTGTCTCGCATCAAAGATCACGCAGATGCAGAAAGAAGAGAAGTCGTAGAGAAAATGATTGAGAAATTTGTTGAAGACAAGAAACATGAGCACGACCAGTTAAAAGATGAAGAAATTAAGAGAGCAAAAGAAATCGCAGATAAAAAATTCTCAAGTGAGGAATGGAATAAGAAACTCTAATACTTGGGATTCTTTTCTTCCACTCCCTCCAAATGATTTTCATGTCGAGCCATCAGAAAGAATAAGTCGCTCAAACGGTTAATGTAAGCTAATACTTCTTCTCTTAGTTGTTCGTCTTGATCTAGTCTTACTATTTTTCTTTCTGCTCTACGAGCCACACTTCTTGCGTTGTGTAGTTGTGCCGCACTCTTACACCCTCCAGCCAATACAAAACTTGTTAGTGGAGGGCACTCATCTTGGTAGTAATCGCATTTATTTTCAAGCCTATCCGTGTTTTCTTCAGTAACTTTAGTATCTGGTTCTCTGTTAGCTAGTTCTGCTTGTAGAATATGAAGCTCATTTTGTATTTCTTCAAGTTCTTTAACTTTTTCTTCATTTGCGTAGCTTCTGCAGACGCCTACAAGCGAGTTTAGTTCGTCCACTGTTCCGTATGCTTGGATTCTTTCGCTGCTCTTTGAAACTCTTTCTCCGGAGCTCAGATCTGTCCGGCCTCTGTCCCCTCTTCCAGTATAAACCATAACTGCTTATTATCTGAACAAACTTATAGAACTTCATACAAAATAGTTCAGTATGAAGCTGTACGAAAAAGAGGCGAAAGAAATTCTCGAAAGCCACGGACTTAACCCTCCCGAAGATAATGAAAACGGTTTTGTGGTGAAAGCCCAGGTTTTAGCCAACCACAGAAGAGATAAGGGCGGAATTAAGTTTGCTGAAACAATAGAAGAAGCTGAAAAACTAGCCGAAGAAATGAAAGGAATTGAGATAGATGGACAGAAAGTTGAGGATGTTCTTATCGAGCCTCAAGCAGAGTTCACAGAAGAATACTACGTTTCATTCATGTACGATACCGATACTAGGAACCCAGTCATGATCTTTTCGAAAGAAGGAGGCACGGGAATTGAAGACAGAGAGGCGTCTAAATTGGTTTTAGAGGATGATTCACAGTTCAGGTTTAGAAACTTTTTATCTAAACAAGGTTTTGAAGGAAAAGAAATACTGAAACTTGGAATAACTCTACAAAGCCTGTTCCAAGTATTTCTAGAAAACGATGCGAGACTCCTCGAAGTCAACCCATTAGCTAAGACTGATGACGGATACGTTGTGTTAGATGCTATGATGGATTTGGAGGATGATGCATCCTACAGGCATGACTGGGATTACCCTGAGAGAAATGCTGAAGGGGGAGAGAAGACTGAAAGAGAGAAAAGAGCTGAGAAAATAGATGAAGAAGACCACAGAGGTGTAGCTGGGAAATATACTGAACTAGATGGTGATATAGGAATGATGTTAGCAGGAGGCGGTGCCAGTCTAACTAATATGGATGCACTGATAGAATACGGTCGAGAACCAGCAAATTATACAGAATACGGCGGAAACCCTCCAACAGAAAAAGTATACAAACTATCTAAGGTCATAATGTCGAAAGAGTTAAACGGTTTGTGGCATGTTGGAGGAACAGCCAATAACACAGATGTAGAAAGAACCATGGACGGCTTCATAAAGGCGCTAAGAGAAATAGAGCCTGATTATCCTATTGTAGTTCGTAGAGACGGACCTCATGCCGACGAAGCGTTTGAAAAATTGAGAGAAGTCAAGGAAGAACTAAACCTAGACATGAAGTTGTTTAGAAATGATAAGCCAATGACAGAATCTGCTGAAGATTTGATGGAAATGGTTAAAGAGTAGAGAGGAGAAGTTTAACTTATGAATAAAATTCCTGTTTTTGACATCGGAGATACTCTTTCACCTTCAAACTCAAATGCACAAGAAATAATCAAAGATGTAATTGGTGAGGCGCCAGAAATAGACCTAAATGAATACTGTCCTTATGTTCCAGAAGAAATGCAGGAATGGCTAGATGATAACGAAATAGAAGGTAATGGAGAAGATATAACCAAGGCATATCTCGATGACAAGAAAGATTACCTGAAAGAAGAAGTCTTCCCTATGCTCAGAAGGATTGCTGATGATTTCGGACCTATCGGTTTGATCAGCGACAACAGAATGGAAGCTAAAGAATTTTACACAGAACAATTTAAAGAAGCAGGAGTCGATTTAGAAGGATTTGTGGTTTCAGAGGAAGTCGGCGTGAAAAAACCAGGAAGAGAAATATTTGAAGCATTCCTAGAACAACGTGAAGAAGACTCTGAAAGATTTGTCTACTTCGGAAACTACGTTGACAGAGATAAAGGCGCAGAAAAAGTAGGAATGCACTTCGTATGGGTTAAAGAATTCTGTACTTACGGATCAAGCACAGATGGAACTCAAATCGAAGAATTAACTTACGAAAACGTTGAACGGGCTTTGAAAGAGGTGGAAAAAAGTTGAGTATTTTCGCAGATGAAAACACAAAATTAGTAATACAGGGAATCACAGGCAGAGCAGCAAGTGAAAAAACCCCACACATGATAGAATACGGAACCGACGTAGTGGCAGGTGTCACCCCTGGCAAAGGAGGACAAGAAGTAGCAGGTGTACCTGTCTACGACACCGTCCAAGAGGCCAAAGAACAGCACCCAGAAATCAACACTTCACTGGTATATGTTCCTCACTTTGCAGCAAAAGATGCAGTACTCGAAGCACTAAACTCAGATATTACAAACATCAACGTCACAACCGAAAGAATTCCAACCAGAGATATGTGGGAGCTAAAAGACAAACTGAATCAGAAAGATGCTACATTATTTGGGCCTACAAGCGTAGGAGTAATCAGTCCAGGAAAAGCAAAGATCGGTCCAATAGGTGGAAACAAAGCAAGTGAAGTATACGAAAAAGGAAATATAGGCATAATATCCAAAAGCGGAGGAATGACCACAGAAACAGCACAGGTAATACAAAATGCCGGCTTCGGTATCTCAACAGCCATGGATATCGGCGGCGACAAAATAGCCGGAACCAGTTTCGTAGAAGCACTGAAAATGTTCGAAGAAGATGATCAAACTGATGCTGTAGTTATATTTGGAGAGTTAGGAGGAACTTACGAAAATCAAATCGCAGAGATAATGCATGAGATTTCAATGCCTGTTGTAGCTTTCATTACAGGAGAATTTACAGAATCAATGCCAACCCAACAATATGGGCACGCAGGAGCTGTAATAAGAGGCGACGAAGACAAACCCAGCTACAAGAAAAAAGTTTTACGAGAAGGAGGCGTCCACGTAGTAGATGTACATCACGGAATCGGAGAAAAACTAAACGAGGTATTAGAACAATGAATAAATGGGAAACATCAATTTCATCATCTGGAGAGGACTCGATAGTCAGAGGAGTAGATAGAGAGGAAGTCATGGATATGGATTTTGCCGATGCCATCTGGCTGGTCTTGAAAGGAGAAAAACCTTCAGAAAAAGAATCTGAAATTTTCAATACTATTCTATCAAGCTCTATTGATCATGGAGTGGGCAACCCTTCAACTGTATCTGCCAGAACAGTTCAGAGCGGAGGGAACGACATGAATACAAGTGTTGCAGGAGGGATACTGGCTCTTGGTGACAAGCATGGAGGAGCAATTGAAGACTGCATGGAGGTTTTACAGGATGAAAATTACTCTCCTGAAGAAATTGTAGAGGTCTTCTTGGAATCTGGCGACAAAATTCCAGGGCTCGGCCACAAAGTTTACGATGATGAAGATCCAAGGGCAAAGAAAATATTAGAGAAAGCAGAGAGCCTGGGAATAGCTGGAAAGTACACAGAAAGAATGAAAGATATTCAAGAAGCCTTTGCTGATAAGAAGGTCCCATTAGTAATGAATGTAGATGCTGCTATTTCAGCGGTAATGAGTGACTTAGGATGGCCTCCTGAACTAGGTAAAGGATTTTTCATAATTGCCAGGACTCCTGGACTGGTTGCTCACGTACATGAGGAGATAGGTGAAGAAGACTTCCGGCGTGAAGATGGCAAATACACAGGCGAAGAATAGACCGTCACCTTTTATTTTAAAAATTAAAACCATTTCACAGAGCACAGAGAAAAGTGAAAAACACGTTTAAAGGACAGTCAGCGATAGAGTACTTAACCACATACGGCTGGATGCTTCTTGTAGTAGCAATAGTAGGAGGAAGCATCTTTACCACATTTCAAAACAGTGCAGACATACAAAGCGTATCAGGACTAAACAACGCTGAAGTCCAGATGAGTAACTACGGATTAAACCAAGGAGGATTAAAGCTTTCTCTACGGGCTGCTGCGACAGATCAAATATACATAAAGAAGATAGAATTAAAGAATTCAGTAACAGGTTTAAAGTCACTAATTAAGCCCAAAGAAACCATCACTGTGGGAGATACTAATAGATTATCAATAGAAAGTGTTCAACCATCCAGCACTTCAAAAAATTACGATATACAGTTCACCTATGACGTTGGCAGCTTAACCAGCAAGATATCCGAAGGAAAGATAACAGGAAATATGCAGATTAATACTTTAGATAATGATATTGCTGCGTACTTTAAAATGAATAAAGACTCTCCCAGAGACAGCTCAGAAAACAACATAGGAGTGTCGAAGAATGGAGGAGTTAACACAAGTAACGAAGGAAAAATGCTCGGATCATACAGTTTTGACGGCACAGATGACTATATAGACGTTTCAAATTCCGAATATATAAACCAAGATTCCTACCCAGATAGGACAGTATCGCTTTGGATAAAAATGAATAAAACAGATATAGGAAGAGAACAACTAATATACGAAGAAGGAGGATATTCCAACGGTTTAAACTTTTATGAAATAAATGGGCGCTTAAAATCAGGTATGTGGTCTGATAGCAGAGGTTGGAGCGGTAACTGGTTCAGTAAAAATATTTCAGAAAATGAGTGGTATTTTGCTACGCTTGTGCTAAGAGAAGCAGACACATTAGAATTCTATATTGATGGAAAAAAGATTAATGAAACAAGTTCAGATCCGGAGAAGTTCGCATTTCATGGAAACGGTATTAGTGTAGCAAGGGTACACTCTGAAACAAAATTTGAGATTTCAGGAGACTACAGTGGGGGCGGCAAGTATGCTAGTATGTCGGTAGATGATCTTAGGATCTATAACAGGGCTTTGAGTAAGAATCAGATTATAGGCCTTTATCAGTTGAGGACAATTGAAGAATAACTAGATGAAAATTATTTTTCACAAATTGTTTAACTGAAACTTATTGAGGTATAGTATGGAAGTTGACAAATTTAAATCAAGTCTCGGGGAAGTGGCAGTTACAAAAGGCCATGTTGAGCGAAAGTTCAGTGATTCTGAGGATTGGGATCGTATTGATGAGAATTTTAGTGAGGAGAAACTGGTTGAGTACGCTGGTTTTGATGAGATTGAGGATTTGAAGCTTGAGAAGGGTTCTATTTTTCCTAATATTCGTTTGAAAATTGGCGGTGATTGGAAGCGTCTATTCTTCCACGTTGGAGATGAGGTGGAGGAATGTTTCAGAAGATTAAATTATAGGTGGCGTGCATACCGCCAGTTGCATTAGCTACTCTATCTCGTCAAAAAGCTTTCTTTCGGCTGCTTTCTCATTTACTCCTCGGTTTACTGCTTTCCTAACTTTTCCTACATCAGCTGAATTTTTTACAGTGAAGATGGCTTCGAGAACCGTTTTTCCTTCTTCCAATCCTTTGTAGTTTATTTTCGGCTCGGGTTTGTCGAGTGCTCCTTTCTCTGCTTCTAGGACTTCTGCTATTATTTTCTCTAGTTGCCCTGCTTTCTGGTTACTAACTTTGAAGTCGAGTTTTGCTGTGGCTTGTCGGCCTTTAGAGTAGTTTTCAACAGGATTGGTTGTTAGCATGCTGTTAGGGATTAATGTTTTTTCACTTGTACCATTTTTTATTGTTGTATGCCTGAGTTTGATTTCTTTAACTTCTCCAGCCTTTTCTCCGACTTCTATGTAATCTCCTTTAATAAATGGATTATCTAGATACAGTAGGAATCCTGCTACTAAGTTAGAAACTTGATCTCTCATTCCGAAACCTATTGCTAATGTCAGTGCTGCTGTTATTGCTCCTAGAACACTTACAAGGTTTCCAAACTCTGCTGCCTGAAGTGCTATAATGAAAGACATAAAACCTCCTAGTACGCCAGTAAGATTAGAGAATGAGTGTGTTGTTACTATATCAGCTCCTCTCCTCTTCATCAGCCTCTCTGTAAGCGGCATCAGTATTACTCTGGTTAATGAAACTCCAAGAAACATTACAATGAAGAATCTGACTAGTCTGAAGTAGATTTGTATGTCTGGGATGAGCTGTTGAAGCACCATAGTTAAACTTGTATCTCGGGTCTTGAATAAGACATCGGTGCCACAACACACAGGTTTTAATTGTAGGTTTTACGAAGTTATCAGCATGGTAAGCGTACTAAGCAGAGTATTTGATAGATTTACTGATGAAGATGAAATCAAGATAAATGAAATGGATTTAGAGGAGTTGAAAAAGGAGAGAAGCGAGTTAAGGGCAGATCTTGAACTGAAAAGGGATAAACATGAAGGCCTGGCAGAAGATAGAAGAGTTAAGTTTGAGAAACTCCA
>Ga0102936_1000449_pt1 | contig 16225 bp, 16 predicted proteins | sample SalPon2_A_H2O_MG_FD_78502 | JGI IMG/M metagenome (GOLD analysis project Ga0102936, IMG submission 78502) | Salt pond water microbial communities from South San Francisco under conditions of wetland restoration - Salt Pond MetaG R2_A_H2O_MG | ecosystem: Environmental > Aquatic > Non-marine Saline...
CATCTTCATCTTCCTCTCTGATTGTTTCTGATGCAGTTGCTCCTGCGATACCGTCTCCGATTATAACATATTTGTCACTCATACTGAAATTGAAGGACTGAAACATTAAACCTTTCTTGACAAACAGTGATTGCGAACATCTCAAGTTGATTTCATGGTTCGCTCCATATTGGAGAAGAATTCTTTTTATGAGATAAGGCGGTATGTGAGCTAGATAGACTGTCAAAAGGTATAAAAACTATAAGTCTAAATGTTAGAATATGAAGAGGTGTTTGCGTCAAAACCTGAGAAACTTGGATAGGGAGGAATACGAGATTCTCCGAATGATGTCAAGGCTTTCTAAGAATCTGTATAACAGACATCTCTACGAGGTCAGGCAATACTTCTTCGACAACGGCGAGTATCTGAACTACTACAACACCTATAACCGTATCAAGGACAACGAGAATTATAAGGAGTTGCCTTCTCAGGTTGCTCAGCAGACGATGAAGCAGGTAGACCAAGGCTTCAAGTCCTTCTTTAAGCTTGTAGAGAAGAAAAGGGAAGGAAAATATAATCAAGAAGCCGACATCCCAAGCTACTTAGATAAAGATGGTTTCTATCTGCTCGATTTCCCAAGGCAAAGTTTCCAATTAAAGAAAGACTATATTCGGGTTGGTGTGCCGAAAAAGTTCAGAGAAAGCCATGGATTTGAGAAAAAAGAAATTAGGATTCCGTTCAGCTACGATGAAGTTAGAAAGAAGGATATTAAGCGGTTGCAGATTCATCCGCGGAAAGATGCAGAATACTTCGAATACAGAATCATTTATGAAGAAGAAATAGAAGAGGTAGAAACCGAAGAAGGTAACTTTCTCTCGCTTGATCTTGGTGTAGAAAACCTTGCCACATGTGTTGACCATTCTGGACGCTCATTCATACTGGATGGGCGACAACTCAAATCAATCAACAGATGGTACAACAAAAGAAGAGCAAGGCTACAGTCAATTAAGGACAAGCAGGGAATCAAGAAGGAAACGCAGAGAATGTATCGGCTCCGCAAGAAGAGAGAAAATAAAATCCACGATTACCTGAACAAAGCTGTCCACGGACTTGTAGGCTACTGCGTAGAACATAAGATAGAAGCTGTTTATGTCGGTGACGGGAAAGGCTGGAAACAAAGCATAGAGATGGGAGACCGGAATAACCAGAACTTCGTTCAGATACCCTTCGACAAATTCAAGCAGAAACTTAAGCACAAACTTGAAGAGAAAGGAATCGAGTTTGAGCTTGTGGAGGAGGCTCACACCAGTAAATGCAGCTTCCTCGACAACGAACCAATAGAACATCAGGAAGAATACATGGGAAGTCGTGTAAATCGAGGACTGTTTCAGAGCAGTGATGGAACTGAAATCAACGCTGATGTGAACGCAGCAGCAAATATCGCACGAAAAGCAACAGGTAAGCCAAATACCGAACTCTTCGATGAGCCGGTGGATGGTGTAGAGAGCGTCGTGAACACGCCAAAACGAATAAGGAAACCTGAATTCAATCAGGTTAAGATAGCAGTCGCTTAACTGCAAATTCAGACTTCGTTAAAGTCTTTTTCTCATCTGAATGATGAGGGCACAGACAGTTCACAGAGTTTTAAAAGACTTACCGGTATAATCAGTAATCACAGAGTGATGCGGAGCTGGTGTAGTCTGGCCCATCATCTCACCCTGTCAACCACACTAACTTTCGGGTTTTGTGGGCGGCATCGGTGAGGACGCGGGTTCAAATCCCGCGCTCCGCGTTCAAACTGTTTCTAAGCTGTTGAATTCTTGATAATAGTTCTCAAAATCTTTTTTAGGATGTCTGGGCGTTATATCTCTTCCAAAAGATCCGGCGTCATCTCCGTAAATTTTTACTCGATACATGTCTCGACAATTTTGTCTCTTGTCAGGGGATCGAGTAAGGCTATTATCTATACCTAAATCGGTTAGAATATAGCTAATCTGATTCATCAGTTTTCCGCTTATGCTGCCCATTTTGTAATGACGACAATCTCTGTACCTATGTCCGTCGGTATCGACAAACCCTCTTAGAAATCCTATCTTGAAGTCTTCGGAAAGTTCTTCTACTTCTTTTAACCTGATTGAGGCACCTTTCTCTTTATCCCAGTCCAACTTCTGTTTTAGAAATAGGTAGAGTGCTTTTGAATAATAGCTTAGCGTTGCTCTTGTTTTGTCCTCGTACTGATAGATTCTAGGTCTCTTACTGAGTTTTTCTTCTAGGTGGTCTGCTAGTATTTTCCAATATTCGTCGTTTAGGTTTAGGAATATTCTTATTCTGTAGTGGCCATCGTTGTCTCTGTGGAAGTTTCCGTCTCCTGCGAATATTCCACAGAGTTCTTCCTTGAATTCTGGGTCATCGGGTATTTCTAGTCTGTTTTCTTTTTGTTTTTGGCCTACTTCTTTTTTGAAGTGGTAGTAGACTGTTGATTTTGGTAGACCTAATTTGTCTTTTATAGTGTTTACTGATTGACCTTCAGCGGCTAGACTTTTTATTCTCTGCTTTTCTCTTGCAGAAGCCATGTTTAATCTTTACCATAGCTGTATTTAAGTTTTAGACCTATATAAACTGTTTAATCATTTCATCTAATTTCCATGTCTGAATCCTTCTTTTATTAGAGATTTTTCTACATATAGTATATATGAAGCGGAAAGGACAGTCTGCGATTGAGTATTTGACTACGTATGGCTGGATGCTTCTCGTAGTAGCAATCGTAGGAGGAAGCATCTTCACAACTGTCCAAAATTCTGCTGATATTCAAAGCGTTTCTGGTCTAAGTAATGCTGAGGTAAGAGTCAGTGATTATGGTTTGAGCGAGGACGGTTTGCAGTTTTCTTTGCGCAGTGCAGCCGCAGAACAAGTCAATATAAGAAAAATAACTGTTACTAACTCTGAAACAGGAGTCTCCGCAGACATCAGTCCTTCAAAAGTTGTAAGTGTTGGTGATACGGCCAGTTTTGAGTTAAAAGATGTGCAGAAAACAGAAGCAATAGACACATATAATTTGGAATTCACTTATGATGTTGGCGGTTTGACAGGTAAGGTGGCTGAAGGAGAAATAACAGGTTCATTTGACGTATTCAACAGGATTTCTTTGGAAAATGCGGAGTTTAACCGTAGTACTGACAAACTACAAATAAAAGTAGAAAATACAGGCGACAACACAACGGACTCAATAAATTACACTGTTGAAGCAAACAACACAGAATACAACGGTTCTCTTTCAAACCTTGACTCGCGCGAGACAGGTCAAATTAATGTTTCTACAGACGAAACATATCCCTTAGAATCAGTAAAACTAGACACAGAAGGCTACAAATTCATAGACAGCAGTTCAGACCTTCAATGCACTCCGACCAAGAGCCTAGTAGGATACTGGACATTTAATGAAGAAACGATAGAAAGCAACTATGTTCAAGATGTTTCTGAATATGAAAATAATGCTTCTTATAATTCTGATGTTGTCTTTGAAGAAGGTAAAGTAGGTGAGGCAGCGCAATTTGAAGATAAAAACGGTGAAATTTCGGCGCCTTTTGCTCCTAGCCTTAATATTACGGGAAATATAACAATCGATTTATGGTTAAAGCATGATGTACCGTATGATCAGACTGGGGGAAATGATTATAGAATAGCGGTAGGAAGAAGTAATGGTTATCAGCCTTATGGATTCTTAGTGGAAGAGAATGGTAAATTAGTTGGTAATGCTGCTATTGATGGTTCCAGACAATATATTGGACGGAGTAATAAAAAGATGGAGGTTAAAAGTTGGAATAAAGCTTCTTATACCTATGAAAATAATACTGGTGTCGGAAGAGTATTTGTTGACGGTGAGCTAGATTTTAAGGATTCCTATGACTCGGGTTCGTGGGATACTTCAAATTCTCCCGTAGAGCTATCTGGCCGTGATGATAATCATTGGTGGAATGGTAAATTAGACGAGGTTCGTATCTACAACCGTTCTTTGCCTCAAAGTGAGATTCAACGCCTCTATGAGGTCCGTAGTGAGGATTGGGCTGTAAGTGGTTGTCGGTTGACTGGGTAGTGTTTTTCAGTAGTAATTTAATTCGGCTTGTTTAATTGTTGTTTATGGTTTTGAAGGGGCAGTCGAGTGTTGAGTTGACGTTGGTTGTGGGTATTGCTTTGGTTTTGTCTAGCCCGTTTATTTTTGCTTCTCAGAGTAGTGTTATTGAGTTGCGTGATTCTTCTCGTTTCTTGGATTTGGATCAGAGTTTGCAGGAGGTTAGGGGCACTGCCTTGGAGTTAAATGGTTCTAGTTATCCTGCTCGTCGTACTGTTGAGTTTAGGACTCCTGGTGGTGTGGAGAAGGTTTATAATCCGAGTCTTGGAGAGGGAGGTTCTGCTTTGATTTTTGAGGTTCGTGCTCGTGGTGAGAGTGTTAATCGTTCTATTTTGATGGATTTGGATTTTGAATTAAGTGATCCTTCTGATTTGTCTTCTGAGGGTGTTCATAGTTTGTCTGTTAGAAAAGCTGATGGTCAGATTAATGCTTCGGTGGTTTCGTGAGTAGGAAGGGACAGATTAGTATTGAGTTTATGGCTTTGTTGGCTGTTGCTTTGCTTGCTTCTTCTATACTTGTTTCAGAGTTGAACAGTCGTGCTGTGCAGTATAGTAAGTCTTCGCCTTATACTGAAGCTCAGAAAATTGCTCAGGAGGTTTCTTACACTTTTGACTATGTTAAGACCAGGGATAATGCTTCTAAAACTCTTGGTTTTGAACCTGATCTTCAGGAGGATTACAGTATAACTGTGGGTAATGGCCAGACTGTGGTTGATTTTGATTCGGGTAGCGCCAGCTTCCCTACTCGTTACCAGGGTTCAAAGTATAGTTTAAACGCTAATCAGAGTTACAAAGTGAGGTATGATGGCAGCTACCAGGTTGAATAAAGGGCAGGTGTTTACACCAGACTTTGTTGCCAGTATAGCACTTTTTTCACTCTTCCTAATCATGTTTGGAGTGGTTTGGAACACTTCTATAGATCTCTTCGTAGATGAAAGCAACGTTGAAGAGGTTCAGCACGACTACACGTTCAGCTTATTAAGGACGCAAGGTTATCCACATGACTGGAACACTTCTAACGTTGAAATTCCTGGATTATATACTGAAAATGGTTTTTTGAGTGCTGAGAAGTTCAAGGAGTTCTATGACTTAGGTGTTGGTGATCAGAGGCGTGTTCTCAGGGCTGACGACTTCTACATGCGGCTAAAGTACTTGAATGGAACTACTGTAAGTTATCAAGGAAATGAGATGGAGGCGTTCAGCGGCCCAGATTTCACAGATTCAAGGCCGGTACCGCAGAATAAGACGGTTTACGCATCTAGGAAGCTGGCAGTTCTCGAGGAAAACGGCAAAAGAGTGGAGTTGAGGTATTACACATGGCCGAACTAAAAGGCTTCTACTTCTCACTTGATGCACTAACAGCATCTATGGTGCTAATTGCAGCAGTAGGTATGCTAGCCACATACACGCCTCAAACAGCCGAACCCAAGAAACCGTTCCAACTTGACTACTTGGAAACAGCGGCCATGCAGAACCTTACATACTGGAATATGTCGAAAGAGTATAGGAACACAGTTCTAACTAATATCTACACTCAGTATTATTCTGGAAATACTTCAAAAGCACAGAATGTTTGTTCAAGTTACTTTAACTTTTCTAGAAACTATGCCCTTTACTTTTCTAATTCCACGCAGAGAGATAAAGTGTGTGGTTCCTTAGAAAATAGTAAAGAACAGGAATTGGCCGCTAATCAGGTGCTGGTGCCGGATGAAAAAATAAATGGAAGTTTCCAAAATCCTAAGATAGCAACAATGGTGATAAATTATTAAAGGAATGGCTTATACCTCTTTTGCTTTACTAGCTGCTAGTATAATGGTTGCTATGGCATTTAACTCTGTAAATACTGTGGATAATCAACCTGTCCAGCCTGAACAGTTGAAAATAGTTGAAAAATCTTGGGCAGAAACACAAGGAAACTATGCTGTCGACTCACTAGATGAGTATACGCAAATTTACTCTGGCATAGTAACTGAGTCTGAACTAAACAAGGCACTGCAAAATCTTACTGAAACAGGAGTATACAACTCAAACCGAGCTAGAAAATATACATACACCAACTGGTCGAAAGAAGTAGAAACAGAGTCAAATAGAATTACTGAAACAAGTTTGAAGGGTCTAAATGCATCTGTTGAAAATCTTTCTGTAATTACGGAGTCCCAATTTTCCGTTGAAACTTATTCGAAATCCAGAACGTTTGAAATACAACACTCTGAAAAGTTAGAGGGTGTAGAAGATCCTTTACTCGATGATACGACATATGCTCGTGACATCGACGCCTGCTACTTTGAGAGCCTCGCAGATAAACTTTACGATGTTAGTTCTTCATCAGGGACAGTGAGAGGACCTAATGTTCTTGAACCAAGCGATGCAAGTTCTATATCTTCTTCTGGATCAAAAATACTAGTGACAAATAACGTATCTAGCTATAATCAATCCGATGTTCAGAACTTCTTAGGATACTTCTCTGAGCACTCTCCCTCAAACCCGGGAAATTACAACAGCAACTATGCAGCCGGGGCTTCAAATACGCCTCAACTGGACGATGGTCAGAATGTGATAATTCACTCGGGGTTCTGGGAGTCGAATTTTGAGGAAGCTATAGACTCAGGTTGTTACATGCCTTCTCCTCTTCAGAATACTCCTTCAGTGCTTGACAGATTAAATGAAAATACGAGAGGAGGCACAAATCAAGGATTATATACTGTTTTAACTCCTAACACTTCTCAGTCGGACATAGGGTATGAGAGACTTGATGGTTCGGGCTTAAGTTTGGTGGAGATTGAAACTGTCTCAGAATCCGGCGCTTACCCTGGCTTCAATATGAGTATGGAGCTAGCTGATTCTACTGGATTAAACGGGCTGATCAAGTAATAAAGAAAAATAGAAAAGTTAAATGGAAGTTATTGTGCTTGGAATTCTCCTGAAATTGTTCCGTTCTTACTTACGTCTGGAATTCCTCCTGAGTCATAAACAAGCTCGATGTCGAATGTGTTTGATGATTCTGAGTTGTTTATTTCTGTAACAGCCACTGTTTCTGTATCTCCCGGTTCTATTCTTCTTGAAACGCTTGTATTAGATGCACTATTGCCGTTGTCTACGTTGGTAAGTGCAACTTCGTTAAGTGTCACATCTCTTGCTTGAGATCTTACTTCTAGCTGTAGGTCTCCATTACTGTCCATTCCAGAGTTAACTATCTGAACGTCCTCACCTTTGAATCCTGTTACTGTGTTCAAATTGGAGCTGTCTTGGACTGTTGAGAAGATTGCTCCTCCTACGATTGCTATTACGAGAAGCATCCATCCATAAGTGGTCAGGTATTCGATTGCCGACTGACCTTTCCTTTGTCTGAAAATTTTTGCCATGTTAAGATGTTCTCCTGCTGGTTTAAAAGTTTTTCAGAGGAAGCTGCCTAAAGCAGTCTTTACTGCTAGGAAAAGAGCCAGTGATACAGATATTGTGAATGGTACGTACTTCGCCCCTTCTTTCATGTTCCCGTTTCCAATTTGTGATATCATAAGGCTGGCGAAAAAGTTGGTGATTGTAATCGCCATTATCGAGAACTGTACTAAGAAATCAGTGTTTACGTCCGGTTGTTGGAATGAGAGGCCTGTATTTCCACCTGTTGCAAACTCTCCGGCACCACCACCAATGTCTGTTTCATCCCACATATTAGTCGTAGTCTCTGCCATGTATACTGTTATTGAGAAAAGTACTGGTGCACCGAATACTGAGGCCATCAGGATGAAAATTACATACATCTGAATACTGGATCTGATCTCCTGTCTTAGCTCAAGCGAACTTCTAATATCTGATGCGCTTGACTCAAGAAGCTCTGCTTTGTTACCTCCTGAATCTATCGCATCTGAAAGAACTTTTAAGGTATCTTTGAAGAGCTCTGAGTTTACACGCAGCCTCATATTTTCAATTGATTCCTGAACAGAATTTCCTCCCGAAATTTCAATTGCTGTCTTCCTCAACTCTTCCTCTAGTGGGCCGAATTCATCTCTGGCGCTGGCTAAGAATGCCCTGTTGATACTTGTCCCTGATTTCAAGTTTGTGCTTATCAAAAGCAGTGCATCTGGAAGTACTCTCTCCATTTCTTTTCTTCTTCTCTCAGCAACTACGGAAAAAGTGAGATAGGGGAAGGAAAAGTATGCGATGGGAAGCAACGCTAAGCCTAGCCCCAATCTTATCAGTTTGCTGTAAGGAATGAAAAACACTATTAGTTCTACTAGTGCAGATGCTAATAGTCCAATAGTCATCATCGCCTTTTTGTAATCTTCAATATGGGCATAGTTGCTCTCCCTTTCTATGGCGTCGGTATATTGGTCAGGGTGAATCCTGTAGATGAATTCTATTAGACTCATGCTTTCACCTCGGGTCTCTTAGATTTGATCAGGTTTAGGAAGATGATCTGCATAATTGTAAGGCCGAAAAGTACTCCAACATACACATTTGTTGTTACACTTGTGCCTGTAAAGCTTGAGATAACTATAAGCCCTGTAATGCCTAGGCTAGGGCCTACAACAGCTATCAGTAGATATACAAGTATGTAAGGATTGAGTTCCTTACCATATTTCTTAATACGGAGTTTTTGATCTTTTATTATAGAATCTACTACTGATTCAAGGGTTATTGAGACGTCTGTACCTGATTTTATTGAGTTGTTTATCTGCCACATAGCTCTTCTGTACTGTTCGCTTGGGTTTCTGACTATAGAGTGTTCTATTGCCTTAACCATTGATTTGCCGCCGTCAACATCCTTAACTATTAATTCAAATTCTTCTGATGCTTCTCCATATCCATTTGTAACAGTCCTCATCGCACTGTATAGTGGTATACCTGATTTAATTTCTATTAGCATGTCTCTCAAAGCATAGGGAAGGTCTTTCTCCAGTTTACGTGTTCTCTTATTTGTTTTTATTTTAGGCATCTTGGTGAATGTAAGAAATCCCATAAACGTCAGTACTGGCAGACTTATTATTCCAATCTTGGTTGTGGCCGGGATTTCTGTTATTATTCCTGCGGTAATTAATGAGACGGAAGATGGTACTCCAAGTTTAAATGCTCTCTTGAAGCATGTTGCTAGATATTCTTCCGGGCTTTCCGTCATTCTGGCTGTTCTAAGCTCTCTCTCCATTTGCGGGAAAAACTTTTCAGTTCTCTGAGCTAGATAAAGAAAGATGCTATCTATTTTCATCGATCTGGTATAATGTCTTCAGGTTCTTCCATGTCACGGATTTTTTGCATAGTATCTTCTTCATGCGCATAATACTCGGCTACCACACGTCCAACTCTTTCTAAGTCGTCTACATCCTTCTTCACCAACCATTCAAGCACTTCTGTCTTCCTATCAATATCTTTTTCAATTTCTTCATCTGTCATACCGGTTAGGCGTCCAAGCTTATCCTTAATCTCCCTTGATTCTGCCTGTTTGTAGAAAGCATCTTCCTGAGAGTTCCAATCATAAACTGTGTGAGGATTCAAACCGTCTTCGTCTTCATCGATTACCTCGGCAATTTCTAGCACGCGCCTAAAGTTTCTACGTCGATCCCTAAACATAACTACGTTCAGGTCAACTGCTCCGACAACAGTCTTCGGAACATCGATTGGAGGGTTGGTCATACGTTTTACAGTGGTCTCTGCTGTATCTGCGTGTAATGTAGAGTAAACAGAGTGGCCTGTCTGCATAGCCTCGAAAAGTACTTCTGCCTGCTTCTTCCTACGGATTTCACCGACCAGTATACGGTCAGGACGCATACGCAAAGAGTTGACCAATAAGTCCTGCATAGAAACTTCTCCCTGTCCATCAGGATTCTGCTCACGAGTTGTCATAGGCACCCAGTGCAGGAACTCTGGTAGGGAAACTTCACGAGTATCCTCAATAGAGATTATTCTCTGGCTTGGAGGCATGAAAGGTGTTAGGACGTTTAGGAGCGATGTGTTGTGTGCTATTAGGTCGTTTGCCACGAATGTATGGTTTTCTGGTACTGTTAGGTCATATACCCAGTCGGTTTCTGGCTGGAATCGTTCTATTTTTTCTATTCCATCCCACCTTATGTCGGGGTTACCTATCTTCCTCAATTTCTCTAAGTTCTTGGGTAGTGCTTCTAGACTATCTTTACACTCTTCTAGGAGGTATTCGATAATATCTTTCAATCTCTCTTTTTTGGTTTCTCTATCGTTGTTTTCGTATGCTTCTATGTCTATACCTGTTTCCTCTTTTATTTCTGTGGGTGTTACTTTCAGTTCGGTCCTAATGGCTCTTATTCTTTCAAAGAAATGTTTGTATTCAAGCTTTTCATATGTCAAGTTTAGTTCTTCTCCGGCTATTCGTTGTACTTCTTGCATTTTTCCTGAGCTGGGAATAGAGCCGTTCTTCCAATGGCTGATCAATCCGGATGATATACTGGTCTTATCTTCTATATCTTTCCTCTTGATTTTCCCGGATTCTATAGCTGCTAAAATTTTATCTCTTGATTCTTCTCTGGAAGAAGAGTTATCTGCTTCCCTAATCAGAGTTAATAGTTGGTCTTCAATATCTTCTAACTCTCTGATACGTCTCTCTAAAGCAGATTCTATAGATTTAAATGCAGCTGTTGAAGGAGTTCTCTCTCCCTGAAGATATCTTGAGACTGATCTTCTGCTTATATTAGATCTTTCCGCTATTTCTCTATCATGTAGACGCCCCGATTCTTTTGCTTTTCTTAACAGCTCTTCACAAGGAATTAGGTCTCTATTCGAGTTATTTCCTCCTTTAACGGCTTTGTTAAGTGCATTGTTTTTTTCCGTGCTTATGAATCCTATCTGTTTCTGGAATGTCTCCAAGCACTCGGGCCCTATGTACAACCTGTGGTACTTGCCCTCATCCTTCTCCTCGATACGGTTAAACACGCCGAAACGTTTTAAACTAGCTGCAACTTGCCTAATTATTTCTTCACTTTTAGAACTAATTTCTATATTAGATCTCTCTGCATTTACGTGGGCTTCCGCCTCGAAGTATCCTCTAAGGAACTTTCCAAGTGTTTTGTCACTTGATTTTATTATGTTTTGTGGTATGGCCACCTCGCCGGATTTTTCACCGGAAGGAACCTTCATGACTTCCCTAAAGAATGTTGTCAGTACATGTGAGTATGACTGGCATTTGGATACTCGATCCTCTCTATCTTCTATACTGGTCTCCACTTCGAATATCTCTTCTACCAGTTCATCAAAGTGGCTAAGTACTGATTTATTCGAATTATGCAGTTCTACTCTACAACTACTTAAACCGTCTGTATGCACATGTCCATCTCCTACAATAAGCCCTGTAACCTCTGCAAGATCCTCACTAACTTTGTCAGGGATATCAATCTCTTTACCTCTTTTAGATTCTACTTTACCATTACTGGTTTTTTGGAATCTGTTTTTCTTTAGGAAGCTGCCGATATCTAACTCTTCATCCTCGTTATCTACTTCTATCTTTCGCGGTGAAGGAATATAGTCTCCTTCCTTCAATTGATCTGCCCTCAGTTTCTCTACACGTCCTTCCCTGTTGGTGAAAAAAGGATGTTCGGGCGTGGTTTCAATACTTCTCCCTGAATGAGTTTTTACTCTTATCATTTCTTCTGGAGCCTCTCTCTTCCACACCTTCTCCGCATCCACAGCCTCTAGACTATAACTCTCGTCCATCGAAACAATTTCTTCACAAGAGCCGCTCTTCCAGCCATCTTCAATCTCTTCTTTTTCGTCCAGATTGCCTTCTACCACTTCCGATATGTTTCTACGACTTCCATCAGCCATCAAAAGCTTAGAATCAGGTGTAAGACACTTACCGGTACCTGTTCCTCCAGATATAATTACGTTCATCTCGTACTGTATGCATAGCCATAGGAATGCTGCCATTTCCGGGCTTATAGTTCCTATTTTTATGAAGTCTGTTATTGTCCAAGGATCTCTGGCAAACTTTCTGATTGTAATAGTGTTACCCTGAGTTGAAATGGGGCTTAAGGTGGCGTTGGTACGATCTCCACTCGGCAAGTGCGCATCAAGTAATGGGTGGAGTGATGAAATGTTCTTACCTACTCCTCTACCAATTTCTGATGCGTAGTTGTATATTTCATCCTCACTGTCGAAATGTATGTCTGTTTTTAGCCAGCCGTGATCTTTATGATAAACCCATGCAGGCTCTTCTGCATTGTTTATCACAATTTCCTCAAGATTATTGTCTTCTAGTAGTATTTCTACGTCACCCATACCAAGCATTTCATGAATAAGGTTTCCAATAAGCATGTTGAGCTTCTCTTCATCCATGTGGGGAATTTCCTCTTCCATTACTTCCTTAGCAGTGTCTCTAAATATTTCTCTAGACTTTTCAACCTGGTTAGCATCTTCAAAGCTCTCTGTTGTTATATCTGCTTGAGCAATAGTTTTCTCCCTTACATCATCTAGAATGGCTCTTGTTGCGGCGCTTGGCCTTGGCCTTTCTAGTTTGTAGTGTGGTACGTAGTCTCCAGCATCTAGTATTGTTATTTTAGCAGCTACCTTATCAGCCACTACTTTATATTGATCCATAAACTCTTCCTTATTCTCTTTTTCATTTGATTCCTCTACTTTATCGTTTTCTTCACTCATGTTATTACCTCCTTAATCCTCTGTAAAAAGCTTTTAGAATTTTTATTTCCTCCTTCTGCAATTGAGATATCTTTCTCAACTTCTGACATTGTATCAAATATTTCTTCCTTTTTCCTATTGGTAATAGGCTCTGACTTTAATGCTTTCTTTAGTTCCTGCATTTCTTGGTCAATCCTGCTGTATATCTCTTCGTTACTTGTTCCTTCCTCTGTAAGCATAGTTCCAAGTTCCTTGATGTTTGAAGTAACTTCGAAGAAGTCTTCGCCAGGACTGTGGTCTACTTCGTCACTTTTCCTAGAGCTCACCGCGCCATGGAGTTTATCTACACGCTGCTTATGGTCATCTTCATCTTTTTTATTTGAACCAAACAGTTCAAGTATTCTATTTAAGAGTCCCTGATCTTCTTGTGACTTTAAATCTTGCTGAAGTTTATCCATACAGTTTGCTATATCTGATTTTTCCTTTTGATCAAGGCTTTCGTCCCTCAAGACATTTTTTAGTTCTACTGTTTCTTTTTCCATCCTGGTATAAACTTCAGAATTATCTATATCTTTATCTTTCAGCATATCGCCTAGTTCACTTAGATTATCCAGGATATCTTCCAAAGATTCGCCGGAATCGTGCTCAACCTCTTTCTTTTCCTTTGAGTCTAGATTTTCATGAAGGTCCTCAACCTTCTCCTCATGTTCTTCTTTTCCTCGAACTGGTTTATGATTCGAGGTTTCCTCGAGATTGTCTTCTCTCTCCTCCTTTTTCTTTCCTCCTTTTATCTTTGCTTTTTCAGCCTTAATCTTGCCGGTTTCAGTGCTATCATCTTCTTCCCTGTCTGTTTCCTGGCTCTTATCTTTTTCTTTTCCTTTTAGCTTAGATTTTTCGGCTTTAATCTTACCTTTTTCATTTTTCTCTTCGTCTTCATCTCTTCCATTCATTTCCTCTAACTTGTTTTTCAGCTTCTCTTTACCTTCTTCATCTTCGATATTTGGCTCTTCCTTGACCTTTTCGTCTTCTTCTCGTTTTTCATCGGATGTATCTTCTTCTTTTTCTTCATTTGAGTTTAATTCGTCTGTTTCAGTGTCTTCTTCTTGAACATCTGGTCTTTCATCTTCTTTTTCTTTACTCTGGTCTGAATCGTCTGTTTCAGTGTCTTCATTCTTGTTCTCATCTTCTTTACTCTCTGCTTCCTCATCTTCCTCTCCTTCTTTTTCTTCATCTGAGCCTGATTCATCTTTTTTGGTTTCTTTATCTTCTTGGTGAACTGTTTTTGTAGGGATATCATCTCCTCTCTCCTCTGATTCTTTTGTTTCGTCCACTGTCTCTATCTCATCTGCCTCTATCTCTATCTCATCTGCCTCTATTGCTACTTCTGAGCTGCCTGAGCTGAGTTCATCATAGCTCTTCTTTGAACTGTATTCTAGAACCATTCCTTTGATTGCTGAGTATTTTATTTCCACTAATCCGCTTTTTTCAAGTGCTTTAGCCCAAGCTTTGATTGTTTTCTCGGGCACACCCATTTCGTCGGCTATTTTGGATACTGGCCACTTGTTCTTCTGATCAAGGAAGTTCAGCAGGGTGTCTGCTCCTGTCTCAATATCTGCATTATCGTCCATCTCAGCCATTATTGAACCTTATTCAAAACTTCATATTCCATCAATTTAAACCTCATATAAGGTTTCAAACTGAACCACGGTAAAGGCGGTTACAACCATCGATTTTAAGCACACAGTGTGAGATAAACTTAACTGAGGAACATGAAGGGACAATCAGCAATAGAGTATCTGGCAACATATGGATGGATGATACTAGCAGTATCAGTAGTCTCAGGAGTTGCATACACCAGTATTCAAACTAGCTGCACCAGAAGCAGCTCAGACTTCTACACAGACGCAATAAAAATAAACGATTTCGGTTTAGATGGTGAAGATAACCTCCTTCTATCTGTAGAAAACTCAAGATATCAAGAAATACAGTTTAAAACCGTTAACGTCACTATAGATGATGAAAATAAAACTGAAAAATCGAATCTAAATCTTTCATCCTCCGAACAAGGCCAGATAAAGATAGCAGGATTCCAAAGCACTTCGGGCTGCAACACAATAGAAGTAGGAATAAACTTTGACAGGGGAAACCTCACAAATCAAGACGTAACAGGAATTATCAGAGCACCCATCGGATTCAACTAATACTATAATAGAATAAATCTAACAGGGATAATCATGAGTAGTTACATTCAGGAATTCCAAGACCAACAAGAAAAACAGTCAGACACAGTAATAGCAATATGCGGGCCATCAGGCGCAGGAAAGGGAACACTGGGAAAATTCATAGCCAACCATCTAGATATTAACTACTACTCTGCAGGAGACTTCTTTAGAAAATTAGCAAAAGAAAAAGGGCTGACAGTTGAAGAACTATCCGAACAAGCAGACAAAGAAACAGACCTCGAAGTAGACAGAAGAACACTGGAAAAAGGATTAAACGAAGACTGTGTCATCGAATCGAGGATAGCAGCATGGGTACTAGGAGACTACGCAGACCTAAAAATATACATAACTGCGGATCTAGAAGAAAGAGCCAAAAGAATCAAAGAGGACTTGGTTAATCGTGAAAACGAGGAAGCACACTCTAACTTAGAACAGGCCAAACAAATAATCCAGAAAAGAGACAAAGACAACGACCAAAGATACCAAGAATACTACAGCGTAGACATGAAAGATACATCCATCTTTGACATGATAATCGACAACACAGAAATGGGTGTCGAAGAGCAAGAAAAAATGGTCAAAAAAGCCCTAGAAAAGAGGCTAAACCAATGACGTATGAGATTCTTGAACACACAGCAGACGAAAAATTCAAGGCACAGGGAGATTCTCTAGAAGAAGCCTTCTCAGAAGCCACAAAAGCATTCTCAGAAATAACCAAAGGCGACAGAGGAAAAGTAAAACACAGTATAGAAATAGAGTCCGAAAATACGGAAGCACTACTCTTCGACTTCCTAGACAAACTAATATTCCTCCAAGACACTGAAGGCGTAGCAGTAGGACACGCAGAAAACCTCGAAATACAAGAAAAATCGGATAGCTACAAACTAACAGCAGACATCATGACTGAATCCATAACGCCGGGAAAAACATATACAGACATCAAAGCACCTACATACAACGAAATGAAAGTTGACTACCAGAATGGTAATTGGATATTAGAAGCAGTCCTCGACATCTAAATTCTTTGCCCAACACTTCTACTACATGGAACTCAACAAAGTCTCAGAAAACATATATGAGATACCAAAAACCGGAGAAATGAAAAAACCAGCAAGAATCTACGCAAACGAAAAACTGCTGAAAGAAATCAAAGGAGACGACACACTACAACAAATCAAAAACGTAGCAACACTTCCAGGCCTAGAAAAACACTCAATAGTAATGCCAGACGGCCACCAGGGATACGGATTCCCAATCGGAGGAGTAGCAGCAGTAAACCAGGAAAACGGAGTAATAAGCCCAGG
>Ga0102936_1000452_pt1 | contig 16173 bp, 15 predicted proteins | sample SalPon2_A_H2O_MG_FD_78502 | JGI IMG/M metagenome (GOLD analysis project Ga0102936, IMG submission 78502) | Salt pond water microbial communities from South San Francisco under conditions of wetland restoration - Salt Pond MetaG R2_A_H2O_MG | ecosystem: Environmental > Aquatic > Non-marine Saline...
CGTTCCGATTCGATACAGTTCACTTCGCTCACTGCATCGCTAACCACGCCAACAGCCCTTTCTGCGCGTGCATCCGGTTCCCCGCTTGGTCCGACAGCCACCTTTTTTCATCGTCGGATGGCCTCGCTCACTCCGTTCGCTTCGGCCACCACTCTCTGCTCACGGGCGCTTCGCGCCCGTTCGCATGGTCAGCGGGACGATAGGTCCCGCTCGACTCGAAAAACGTGGGTGAAAAAGCGCTCGCTTCGCTCGCGTTCAGTTCTCTGACAGAAACGCCAACAGCCCTTTCTGCGCGTGCATCCGGTTCTCCGCTTGGTCCCAGACGATGGCGTTGTCGGACTCGACGACGGCGTCGGTGACCTCCTCGCCGCGGTGGGCGGGCAGGCAGTGCATCAGCGTGCGGTCGCCCAGTAGCTCGGCCGTCACCTGAAAGCCGTCGAACTCCGCGAGTTTCTCCTCGCGCTCGTCTTCTTGGCCCATGCTGACGAACACGTCCGTGTAGACCACGTCCGCGCCGGCAACGGCAGCCTCGGGGTCGTGAGTCGTCTCGGGTTCGCCGTCGTATTCGGCGGCCCGCGCGAGTACGTCGTCGTCGACGCCGTAGCCCTCGGGCGTGGCGACCGTGAGGTCCAGTCCGACCATGGCCGCGCCGAGGACGAACGACTGACAGACGTTGTTGCCGTCACCGACCCACGCGACGCGCACGTCCTCGAAGCCGTCGAAGCGCTCGCGGATGGTCAGGAGGTCCGCGAGGGTCTGGCAGGGGTGGGCATCGTCGGTCAGGGCGTTGATGACCGGCACGTCGCTGTATGCGGCCAGTTCCTCCACGTCTTCGTGGTCGTAGACGCGGGCCATGACGAAATCGACGTACCGCGCGAGTGCTCGTGCGGTGTCTTTCACCGGTTCGCCGTGTCCCAGATGGATGTCGTCGGGACCCAGAAAGATGGCGTGGCCGCCCAATTGGGTCATCCCCGTCTCGAAAGAGACGCGGGTGCGCGTCGAGGGTTTCTCGAAAATCATTCCCAGCGTCTGCTGGTCGAGCAGGCCGCTGGCGTCTTCGCCGTCGGGGGCCTTGATGTCGGCGGCGCGGTCGAGGACGGCGGTCAGTTCGTCGGTCGTGAGGTCGTCGACGTCGAGTAGATGCATGGTTACAGCAGGCGGTCGGTCACGTCCGTCAGGACGCCCACCGCGCGGTCGTAGGCCGCGAGATGGATGTGTTCGTCGGGCGCGTGGTCTAACTCAGAGTCGCCGGGACCATAAGTTACCATCGGGCAGTCCCACGCCTTCGCGTAGACGTTCATGTCACTGGTGCCGGTCTTTCGAAGGAGGCTGGGGTCGCCGCCGTGGTCCCGAATGGCCGCTCGGAACGCGCGAGCGACGTTGGTCCGGGGGCTCTGCATGACTGGTTCGATCTTATCGTCCCAGTTGACGGTGCCGTTGCCGAGGTGGCCGTCTGCCATCTCGCGTATCTCGTCTGTCGAGTACTCCGGGGGCACCCGCAGTTGGACCCGCATGGTGGTCTCCACCGAGAGGCCGTCGTCGGAGATGCCGCCGCGGACGTCGACGGGTTTGCAGGTGACACGCTCGAAGACGGGATGCCACTCGTCCTTGGCGAACTCGTCTTCAACCGCCGACCACCAGTCCATCGCGTCTTGAATCGCGTTGTTCTCCGGACGCGAGGAGTGACCGGACTCGCTGGTCGCGACGTAGGTACCACCGAGCAGGCCCCGGTAGCCAAGCGTGATGCCCTCCCAGCCGGAGGGCTCGCCGTTGATGACGGCGTCGGGGGCCGACTCACGGTCCTGTACCAAGTACTGGCCGCCCGTCGAGTCGACTTCCTCGCGGACGACGCCGACGAAGGAAGCGCCGGTACGGACGGCAGCGACGGCCATCGCACACAGCGGCCCTTTCGCGTCGACAGAGCCACGGCCCCACAGCACCTCGCCGTCGTCGGTCTCCTCGACGCGAACGGGGATATCGCCGGGGACAGTGTCGATGTGGGAGGTCAGGAGGACGCCGTCGTCGGCCGGCGCGCGGACGTTGCCCACCTCGTCTATCCACACCTCGCGGTCGTAGGCCTCGAAGAAGTCCGCGAGGCGTTCGGCGGCCTCGCGCTCGTCGTGGCTGACCGAGGGGATGCGGACCACGTCTTCGAGTAGTTCGCGGGCCTCGCGGTCGGCGTCGACGGTCTGGACTTCGCTCATCCCACCACCTCTGTCATGGCTTCGACCACCTCGTCGGCGTGGGACTCGTCGATGGTCAACGGCGGGAGCAGGCGCACGACGGTGCGTCCGGCGGGCAGGGCGAGGATACCGTGGTTCAGCGCCAACTGCTTGAGCGCCTTGTTCGCGCCGCGACCGACCTCGATACCTAGCATCAGGCCGACGCCGCGGATGTCTCGGACCTCGTCGCCGATAGCGGCCTCCAGTTCCGTCTGGAGGTAGTCGCCCACGACGGAGGCGTTGCCGGGGACGCTGTCCTCGATGATGGTCGAGACGGTCGCGCCCGCAGCAGCCGAGATGACGGGGCCGCCAGAGAACGTCGAGGCGTGCGAACCGTAGTCCTCGGCAATCCAGTCCTGACACAGCGTCGCGCCGATTGGGAGGCCGTTACCGAGCCCTTTGGCCGCCGTAATCATGTCGGGGGCGACTGCGGCGCGCGTGGAGTTCCACAGCGCGCCGGTCCGGCCCATCCCGGTCTGGACCTCGTCGAAGATGAGCGCCGCGCCGGCCCCCTCGGTTATCTCCCGGGCTGCGTGGAGATACTCGCGCTCGGCGGGATTGATGCCGCCCTCGCCCTGGACGGGCTCGACCAAGAACGCCGCGGTGTCCTCGTCGACCGCTTCGTCGAGCGCTTCGGCGTCGTCGTAGGGCACAAATACCACGTCGCCGACGAGCGGTTCGTAGGGCTTCTTGTACTTGTTCTTCCACGTCGTCGCCAGCGAGCCCATCGTGCGGCCGTGAAAGCCCTGCATCGTCGCGACAATCTTGGAGTTGCCCGTGGCCGAGCGGGCAAACTTCAGCGCCGCCTCGTTGGCTTCGGTGCCGGAGTTACAGAGCCACGTCTTCGTAATCGGGCCCGGCGCGGTGTCGGCCAGCAGGTCGTACAGCGCCGTCCGTTCGGTGTTGGGGTACGAGGCCTGGACGTAGGTTATCTTCTCCAGTTGCTCGCTGACCGCCGACTGGACGGCCTCGTGGCCGTGGCCCAGCGGGACACAGGCGTAGGACGCGCCCATGTCCAGATACTCCGTGCCGCCGTCGTCGTAGACGTAGGCGCCGTCGCCACGCTCGATCTGAATCGGCTTTTCGTTGAACACGAAGCCACTCACAGTGTCTCACCGCCGTCTGTCGCAGTCATCGAAAGGTGCGTCGTCGCAGTCATTGTTCCTCCGTTACAGCCCCGGCCTTGATATGTGTCCCGTCACCGTCCAGGGCCGACAGGATGGGCTCCTCGGCGTTGGCGTCTGCGACGGCCACTTCCGGGGAGCCACCGTCGAGGGCTTCCTCGGCGGCCATAATCTTTCGGCTCATGAACCCTTCGGCGGCCGAAGCGAGCGCCGCCCACTCCTCGTTCGTCTCGACCGACTCGATGAGCGTCGACGGGTCGTCGGGGTCCTCGTAGACGCCTTCGACGTCGGTCAGCAGGACGAGCGTCGCGTCGAGTTCGGCGGCGATGGCCGCGGCCGAGCGGTCGGCGTCGGTGTTGACCGGGATTATCTCGCCGTCTCGCGCCTCGCTATCCTTCCCGGCCATCGGCGGTGCCGCAACCGGCGTGTAGCCGTCTGAAAGGAGTGACTCCAGCAGGTCGGCGTTGACCTGCTTTATCGTTCCGGAGTGGTCCCCACGGCGAATCTTGCGCTTGCCGTCTTCGAGCACGCGGACCGCGGATTTCCGCGGGCCGTAGAGCAATTTTCCGTCCACGCCGTTCAGACCGACAGCGTCGACGCCCTCACTCTGGAGGCCCGCGACCAGTTGGGTGTTGAGGTGGCCGAAGGCCATCTCGAACACTTCCATCGTCGTCTCGTCGGTGAACCGGCCGACGACGCCGCTGGGCGTCTCGACGTACTCCGGTTCGATGCCCAGCCGTTCCAGCGTCTCGTCGACCTTCGTGGAGCCGCCGTGAACCACGACGACCTGCTCGCCGTCCTCGACTAACGATGCCACGTCCGCGAGCGCCCCCGCGGGGTCGACCGCGCGAGCGCCACCGACTTTGATAACAGTTGTCATAGAAATCTCCTCTTATCAGGGTGCGCCGACCGGGTGCAGTCCTTGGAACTCCAGCCCGGCGGTCTCCTCGATGCCCAAGGCGATGTTCGCGGCGTGGACCGCCTGTCCCGCCGAGCCTTTCATCATGTTGTCGATGGCCGAGAACACCACGAGGCGTTTGTTCGCCGGGTCCAGTTCGAAGCCGACCTCGGCCTTGTTCGTACCCGCGACCGCCTTCGGTTCGGGGTAGCGGTAGACACCGCCACCGCCGGCGACCAACTCGACGAACGGTTCGTCCTCGTACTGGCCGCGATACGCCCCCCAAAGGTCGCCCTTCGATACGGGGCCGTTCGGGAAGACGTGGCAGGTCGCGCTCGCGCCCCGAACCATGTCGACGGCGTGGACGGTGAACGACACGTCGACGCCGAGGAACTGCTGAATCTCGGCCTCGTGGCGGTGGCCCGTCGGGGCGTAGGGACGGACGACGCCGCTGCGCTCGGGGTGTGAAGAGGCCTCGCCGCCGCCGGCCCCGCCCTCGCTAGAGCCGACTTTCACGTCGACGACAATCTGCTCGTCGCCCGAAAGCACGCCGTGCTCGAAGAGGGGGAGCAACCCGAGGATGGTCGCCGTGGCGTTGCAGCCACCGGACGCGATGAGGTCCGCGCCGTCGAGGTTGTCGCGGTTGAGTTCCGGCAGCGCGTACTCCGAACCCGCGAGCAGTTCCGGGCGCGTGTGGCCGTCGTACCACTCGTCGTACTGTGCCTCGGAATCGAGACGAAAGTCCGCCGAGAGGTCGACGACGGTGTCGGCGGCGTCCTGAAACGCGTCTATCTGGTCCATCGAGACGCCGTGGGGCGTCGCCGCGAACAGCACGTCCACGCTCTCCAGTTCCGCAGGGTCTGAAAAGCGCAGGTCCGTGTGGCGCAGGTTCGGGTGGGTCTGGCCGATGGTCTTGTTCTCCTTCGAGCGACTCGTGGCCTGTGCGAGTTCGAACTCGGGGTGGCCGTCGACGAGTCGCAGGAGTTCGCCGCCGGTGAATCCGCTGCCGCCGACGACGCTTGCCGTGTAGGTCATGCGGTGGTCTCCGCGTCGCTGTGGCTTTGTGCCTTCGATTCGAGCCAGTCGACGACAACGCCGGGCACGTCCACGCCCGAGACGTCGTTCAGCGCCTTGAACTCCACCGTGTGGTTGACCTCGTGGACGGTGTAGTCCTCGAAGTCACGGGCTCGCGGCTCATCGCCGCTCGTCTGTCCCGAGGCCTCCCCGTGGTCGGCCTCGCTATCGTCGTAGCCGGTTTCCATCAAGTCGATGCCGAGCAGGCCGCCGCCGACGGCCGCGCTCGCCCTCTCGACCAGTTCCAGCGCGCGGTCGTCCAGTTCGAAGGTGTCGGTCTCCGCGCCCTTCGCGGCGTTGGTGAGCCAGTGGTCCGAGGAGCGAACCATCGCCGCGACCGGTTCGCCGTCGACGGCCAGCACACGGATATCGCGACCGGGCTTGTCGACGAACTCCTGTACGTAGAAGATTTTGTGCTCGTAGTGACCGAGCGTCGCCTTGTGTTCGAGGATGGCTTCGGCGGCGTCCCGGGAGTCGATTTTCGCCATCAGGCGACCCCACGAGCCGACGACGGGCTTCAGGACGCAGGGGTAGCCGAAGTCCTCGATAGCGTCGAGGGCGGCGTCTTTCGTGAACGCCACGTCTGTGTCCGGCGTCGGGACGCCCGCCTCGACCAGCGCGAGGCTGTTTTTGACCTTGTCCGCACACGTCTCGGCCACGTCGGGACCGTTGACGACGGGCACGTCGTACGCTTGGGCGAACTTCGTCGCGTACACACTGCGAGAAGTGGCCAGACAGCGGTCGACGACGATGTCCAACTCGTCGAAGGCCTCGGGCGGCTCCGAGATGCTGAACTGCTGTTTGCGAACGTCTATCTTCGTCACGTCGTGGTCGCGCTCGCGCAGTTCCGAGAGCAGGAGCTTCTCGTCTTTGCGGATACGCGAGTAGAGGAGTCCGATGTTCATGATGTCTCCGTGGTCGCGGCACCGACGCCGGCCGACGGCGTCACTCGCCCCAGTCCTCTTCGAGCTCGGGCGCGCTGTCGAGCTCGACGGGGTCGATGTCGATGACTTCGAGTTCGGCACCACAGGTCGCACAGTCGACTATCTCTCCGACTTCGAGGCTGTCGTGCAGGGAGACCTCCGCCCCGCACTCGATGCAGTCTGCCATTGTACCTTCCTCTCGCGGGTGTTCCCACTTAAACCCATCGAACCTGTCAGATAAAATTATAGAAGCGTACGACACTCTACGGCCGCAAAAACCCACCAGCACTGCATGTCTGATTTCTGTATCAGGTTTTTGGTACGATATGCCCACGAGGGGGCCGTGGCTCAGACATACCGGTCGACCTCCGTCCGGCGGCGCTGTGTGGCCGCCTCGATTGCGTCCGTGGCCGCCGCCAGCGTCTCGCGGTGGTCGTCGAGTACATCCGCGGCCGTCGACAGTTGCGCGTCGACGGCGCCGGGTGCGGGGCCGCCACGGGAGTCACGCATCGCCACGCTCTCGGCGGGGGAAAGCGCGGCCTCGACGGCGTCGCGGTCGACGTACTCAGAGAGGGGCGCGCCCAGTACGTCCTCGGCCACCGCCGACAGCGCGTCGTAGTCGGGGGCGTCCGCCTCGGCGTCTAACTGTGCCGCCGCCTCCGCCACGAGTTCGTGGGCGGTGCGGAACGGCACGCCAGCCATCGCCAGCAGGTCCGCGACGCCCGTCGCCGTGGCGAAGCCCGCCGTGGCGGCGGCTTCGAGGCGGTCGGCAGGCCACTCGGCGGTCGTGACCGCGCCCGCCGCGACTTCGACGCTCTCCGTCACAGAATCGATGGCGTCCCAGGCGTGGCGGCCCGCGCGCTGCAGGTCGCGGTTGTACGCGCGGGGCTGGCCCTTCAGATTGGTCAGCAGGCCGTTGAGCCCGGCAGTCGCGTCGCCGGCGCGACCCCGAACGAGTTCCAGCGTGTCCGGGTTCTTTTTCTGGGGCATGATGGAACTCGTCGAGGCGTAGTCGTCCGAGAGGTCGACGTGGCCCTTGCTGGCCATCACGACGACATCCTCCGCGAGTTGCGAGAGCGTGGTCGCCAATCCGGCGACGGCGCTCGTCACTTCCACGAGGAAGTCCCGCGTCGCCGAGGCGTCCATCGAGTTCTCCGCGACCGAGTCGAAGCCCAGCAGTTCGGCCGTGCGCTCGCGGTCCACGTCGAACGGCGTCCCCGCAAAGGCAGCCGCCCCGAGCGGGTTCTGATTGACGCGGTCGTAGGCGTCGAGCAGGCGCTCGGTGTCGCGCTGGAGCGCTTGCTCGTAGGAGGCGAGCCAGTGAGCCACCGTCGTCGGCTGGGCGGGCTGGAGGTGCGTGTAGCCCGGCATCACCGTCTCTGTTTCGTCGCGGGCGGTCGCGAGCAACTGCTCGCGTGCGCCCACGAGCGTGTCGACCAGTTCGAGGACGTCCTCGCGCAGGCGGTAGCGGATACACGCCGCCACCTCGTCGTTGCGCGAGCGGGCGGTGTGCATCTTCCCACCAGCCGGGCCCACGCGGTCGATGACCGCGCTCTCGATTGCCTCGTGAACGTCTTCGCCCTCGGTGAGTTCGCCGTGGCCGGCCGCCTCGATGTCGTCTATGGCGGTCAGAATCTCGCCGGCGGTGTCGGCCTCGACGACGCCCTGTTCGACCAGCATGACGACGTGGGCGCGGTCGACGGCGATATCGGCCGCGAAGATGCGCTCGTCGTCGGTAAGCGAGGAGAGGAACTCGCGGGCGGGGCCGCCGCTGAAGCGGTCACGGCGGACGGCGGTTTCTTCATCGGCGGACTCGCCCGCGGCTTCACCGCTCGCGGTTTCCGAGGCGTCCCTGCGGTCAGCCTCGCTCTCCTCTGACATCCCTTACTCCTCCTTTGCGGCGTCGAGGATGTCGTTGGCCAGTCGCGACTGGAAGCCGTGGTACTTCGCGACGCCGGTGGCGTCCTGCTGGGTGATGCCACCGGTGATGGTCTCCTCGTCGAAGGAGGCCGCCGACTCGCTGTAGACGGCGTACGCCGATTCGCGCGAGACGGGGCGACAGTGGCCGCCCTCCATCTTCACCGTCACGGTGCCGGTGACGCGCTCGTTCGTGTCGTCGATGAACGCCTCCAGCGCGCTGACGAGCGGGGCGTCGACGAGCCCCTCGTAGGCCTTCTGGGACCACTGCTGGTCGACCTGTGTCTTGAACGCGCGCTCTTCCTGCGTGAGGACGAGCCCTTCCAGCGCCTCGTGAGCAGTGAGGAGAACGGTCGCCGCGGGGTGCTCGTAGTTCTCGCGGACTTTGAGCCCGAGCATGCGGTCTTCCATCATGTCCGTGCGGCCAATACCGTGTGCGCCGGCCTGTGCGTTCAGCTGTTCGACCAGTTCGACCGAGCCCAACTGCTCGCCGTCGACGGCGACCGGTTCCCCGTCCTCGAACGTGACGTCGACCAGTTCGGCCGGCTTGTCCGAGGGATTGTCGGTCCACTTGTAGATGTCGTCGGACGGAATCGTACTCGGGTCTTCGAGTTCGGAGCCCTCGATGGAGCGACTCCAGAGGTTCGTGTCGATGGAGTAGCGGCCGCCGTCGCCACCCTCGACGGGCAGGCCCTTCTCTTGGGCGTACTCGTTTTCCCACTCGCGGGTCAGACCGAGTTCGCGCACGGGGGCGATGACTTCCAAATCGGAGTCGCGCCAGATGGCCTCGAAGCGAAGTTGGTCGTTACCCTTGCCCGTACAGCCGTGAGCGATGCCGTCACAGCCCTCCGCCTCTGCGACGGAGAGGATGGCCTTGGCGATGACCGGGCGGGCAAGCGCCGTACCAAGCGGGTAGCCCTGATAGTCGGCGTTGGCTTTGACGGCTTTGAGACAGAGGTCCGCGAACTCTTCTTTCGCGTCGACGACGTACTGCTCGACGCCGAGCGCCTCGGCGGTCTCTTCGGCCTCCTCGAACTCGTAGTCCGGTTGGCCCACGTCGACGGTGACGCCGATGACCTCGTCGTAGCCGTACTCCTCTTTCAGCAGCGATACGCAGACTGTCGTGTCGAGCCCGCCCGAGAAGGCGAGCGCGACGGTTCCGTTTCCTTCTGGCATGGGTGTATGCTGGATGGGTTCCGTGGTGTGACTGTCGGTTTGCGGTGACACGCCGGACAGCCGACCGGCGGCGGGTGAAATCGGGACGAGCGTCGAACGGAGAGGTGGTAGTGGGCCTAACGGAGGGCCCGTCGCCGTCGTCGGGTCGTTGCACGGCCCGACTGCTCGTGGGACGGGGTCCCACGTCGGTCGGAAGAAGTGACGGACTCGTCGCTGGCGGCCGCGAGCGCCCCAGTACAGTGAGTCCGCGTCATGTACTCGCCACTACCGTAAGTCGTGTACTAATACTTTCCGTGTTCGAGATGGCGTGGGAAAAGGTCGCATTCGGAGACGGAGCTGCCGTCGAGGGCCACAAGCGGTTTGACAGTCGCTCGGGTATGCTCGCCCGTGGACCGCGCCGAACTCGACGTCGACACCCTGCTGAAGATACTGCTCGTCCTGCTGGTGGTCTGGATTGGACTGGAGGTCGTCGAAGGCGTCCTCGGCATCTTCGCTGGCCTGCTCGGGCCGCTCCAGCCGCTTCTCGGCTTCGTCTTGATTGGTCATCGTCCTCTATCTCACCGACCGGCTCTAAGCGGCGGCCTTTTGCCGGCGGCGCGACTCCCACCGGTGTGTACAGCCTGAACGTTCCGCTGCCGTCGTCGGTGGCCCGGTTGGCCGGCCAGTTGGCCCGGCAACTGCCGCGCGCACAGGCGCGCCAGCGCGACGAGCACACGCTCGTGTGCAAGCGCCTCGGTGGTGGCGACCACGCGGCGTTCGCCCGGTTGGAAGCCAGAGCGCGCGACACGCTGCGTGGCACGGACCCCTTCGACGTGCAGATTACGGGTGTCGACTGGTTCGAGGCGGCGGCGACCGGTCCCTCGCCGGTGGTGTATCTGGCCGTCGAGAGCCCACGACTGGTGGCGCTACACGACCGACTCTGCGAGGAGTTCGAGCCCATCGAAGGGATAGAGGGCGAGGCGTACGTCCCCCACGTGACGATAGCGCGGGGCGGGGAGCGGGCGGCCGCCCGGCGGTTGGCCGAGCGGTCGATAGACCCGCTGTCGTGGCCCGTCGAGGAACTGGTCTGTTTCGACAGCGAGCGGGGACAGCCGGCCAGTCGACTGTCGCTGCCGGCCTGATTAGGTGCAGCGCCGACGGGCGGCGCGTTCGTCCTCGAAGACGGCGGTGTTCAGCCCCGGGATGGCACGCGCCAGCGCCGTGCCCTTGATTCGGTGTTCGGCCACGATGTCCCAGTCGGTCACGCCGTGGTCGGGGGCGACGCGAGCGGCCTGTCGAACCACCTCGTGGAGGCCGGCACCGAGCGGGTGTTCCACGTCGACCAGCGTCAACACGCGGTCGACCTCGGGTCTGGAAACCGCCTCGACCAGCGCGTCGTGCATCCGACGGGCCGACGCCGCCTCGAGGACGAGTTTGCGCGGCAGTTCGACGACGACGGTGCCGTCATCGACTCGTACGTCCCACTCCGATTCACCCCGCTCGGACATTATTTTCTATAATGCAGACTGCACAAATAACGTTTCTTGTCGACACATACGTGTAGAATGAAAATCGGCAGCAAAAAGTCAGCACCAGACAGCAGCGGGGTGTCACGGCACCACACAGTCGTACCGTCGGGGTCCGGGCGACGACGTAGCAACGTTTTTGCCGTCGCCAGCCATCGTGTGTCGGTATGGATTATCGGCCCGTCGACACCGCCGCGGAGTTCGTCTGCCGACTGGACCACGGCGCGGACTGGCGCGGCGAGATAGAGGCCTTCGCGAACGAACGGGACATCGACGCCGCCTTTTTTTACGGGCTCGGTGCGGTCGAGGACGCCGAAATCTGGTTCTACGACCAAGAGCGAAAAGCGTACGACGCCGTCACCTTCCCGGAGCCACTCGAGATGGCCGCCTGCGTAGGCAACATCTCGTGGCTCGGAGACGAGCGCTTCGCGCACACCCACGCCGTGCTCTCGCGGGCCGACGGCGAGGCCGTCGCGGGCCACCTCAACAGCGCCACCGTCTGGGCCGGCGAACTGTACGTCCGGGCGTTCGATACGGAACTGGACCGGGAACACGACGAACCGACCGATTTGGACCTCTGGGAGCTATAATGCGGGAGGACGACGAACGCTACTTCGAGACGCTCGAAACCGAACTCGACAGCGCGATGGCCGTCGCCGAGCGCGCCCGCGAGCGCGGTGGCGACCCAAAGCCCGAAGTCGAGATTCCGACCGCACGGGACATGGCCGACCGCGTCGAGAACATCCTCGGCATCGACGGCGTGGCCGAACGCGTCCGGGAGCTGGAAGGGAAGATGAGTCGCGAGGAGGCGGCCCTCGAACTCGTCGACGACTTCGTCGAGGGGAGCGTCGGGGACTACGACACCCGTGAGGGGAAAGTCGAAGGCGCGGTCCGGACCGCCGTTGCCCTGTTGACCGAAGGCGTCGTCGCCGCCCCAATCGAGGGAATCGACCGCGTGGAACTGCTCGAAAACGACGACGGCACTGAGTTCATCAACGTCTACTACGCCGGCCCCATCCGCTCTGCGGGCGGGACCGCACAGGCCCTCTCCGTGCTCGTCGCGGACTACGCCCGCGCACTGCTGGGCATCGAGCAGTACGAGGCCCGCGAGGAAGAGATCGGTCGTTACGCCGAGGAAATCGACCTCTACGATAAGGACACCGGTCTGCAGTACTCCCCGAAAGAGAAGGAGACCAAATTCATCGCCAAACACATGCCAATCATGCTCGACGGGGAGGCCACCGGCGACGAGGAGGTCTCGGGCTACCGCGATTTGGAGCGGGTGGACTCGAACTCCACCCGCGGTGGGATGTGTCTCGTACTCGCCGAGGGTATCGCGCTGAAAGCCCCGAAGATTCAGCGCTACACGCGGAATCTGGACGAGGTCGACTGGCCGTGGCTACAGGACCTCATCGACGGCACCATCGGAGACGACGAGAGCGGGGACGAGGAAGCCTCGGGCGACGAGGGCGATGGCGCGAGCGAGGGCGGCGAGAGCGACGCCACCGACGAGAGCGACGAACGGAGCGGCCCGCCCCGCGTCGACCCCGCGAAGAAGTACCTCCGGGACCTCATCGCCGGCCGACCGGTCTTCTCCCATCCCTCGAAGTCCGGCGGCTTCCGACTGCGCTACGGCCGGGCGCGGAATCACGGCTTCGCGACCGCCGGGGTCCACCCGGCGACGATGCACCTGGTCGACGACTTCCTCGCGACCGGTACGCAAATCAAGACCGAACGCCCCGGAAAGGCCGCCGGCGTCGTCCCCGTCGACACCATCGAGGGGCCGACCGTCCGGTTGGCCAACGGCGACGTACGCCGTATCGACGACATCGAGGCGGCCAAAGCGGTGCAAAACGGCGTCGAGAAGATTCTGGACCTCGGCGAGTACCTCGTCAACTACGGGGAGTTCGTCGAGAACAACCACCCACTCGCACCGGCCTCCTACACCGTCGAGTGGTGGGAGCAAGACGTGGACGCGGCGGGCGCGGACGTACAGGCGCTGCGCGACGACCCGAGCGTCGACCTCGCGGACCCGAGCGCGAGCGAAGCGCTCGACTGGGCCGAGAGGTACGACGCGCCGCTACACCCGAAGTACACCCATCTCTGGCACGACGTGAGCGTCGACCAGTTGGGCGCGCTCGCAGACGCCGTTGAGGCGGGAGAGGTTGCGACCACTGACGGCGCTGTCGTGGACGGGGAGCGACCCGGCGAAGCGGCCATCGACGGCGACCTCGTCCTCCCGAACACCGACCCCGTCCGGACGGCGCTGGAACGACTGCTCGTCGAACACAGCCAAGCCGACGACCGGCTCGTCGTCCCCGACTGGGTCCCGCTCGTCCGGACACTCGGCTTCTCGCGGTCGCTCGAACGCGAGTGGACGCCCGCGGACTTCTCCGAGCACGCCCGGACCTACGGCGAGCAGGAAGCGAGCGACGCCATCGGCTTCGTCGACGACGAGATGGGCGAAGACGCCGGCCGCAACGCCATCGAAGCGGTCAACGAAATCGCCCCGTTCGAAGTCCGGGAGCGCGCCCCGACCCGTATCGGCAACCGGATGGGCCGCCCCGAGAAGTCAGAGCGCCGGGACCTCTCGCCCGCTGTCCACACGCTCTTTCCCATCGGTGAGACGGGCGGCTCCCAGCGGGACGTGGCCGCCGCGGCGAAACACGCCGACTCGATGAGCGACCGACCGGGCCGCGTCGAAGTCGAAGTGGCCCGTCGACGCTGTCCCGACTGTGGCACCGAGAGCCACGAAGCCCGCTGTCCGGCCTGTGACACAATCGCGGAGACCGTCTACGTCTGCCCGGACTGCGAGCGAGAGGTAGACCCCGACGAGTCCGGCCGGGCGGAGTGTCCGCGGTGTGAGACGCTCGCGTCACCGACCCAGTACACGGAACTCGACGTACAGGCAATCTATCGGGACGCCCTCGAAAGCGCGGGCGAACGCGAGACCGCCTTCGAGACGCTGAAAGGCGTCAAGGGACTCACGAGCGAGACGAAGCTCCCCGAACCGATGGAGAAGGGCGTCCTCCGGGCGAAACACGACGTGTCTGCGTTCAAAGACGGCACCGTCCGCTACGACATGACCGACCTGCCGGTGACGGCCCTGCGGCCCGCCGAACTCGACGTCGAGCCCGACCGCCTGCGTCATCTGGGCTACGAGACCGACGTCCACGGCGACCCGCTGACCCATCCCGACCAACTGTTCGAACTCAAAGTGCAGGACATCGTCCTCTCGGAGGGCGCGGCCGAACACATGCTCCAGACCGCCGCCTTCGTCGACGACCTGCTGGAACAGTACTACGGCCTCGACCGCTACTACGAGTTCGACGACCGCGACGACTTGGTGGGGGAGTTAGTCTTCGGCATGGCCCCACACACCAGCGCGGCGACAGTTGGCCGGGTCATCGGCTTTACCACAGCCGCGGTCGGCTACGCGCATCCGTACTTCCACGCCGCAAAGCGCCGAAACTGCTTCCACCCGGAGACCCGGTTGTGGTCGAAAAACGAGGACGGCGAGTGGGGGTACGGGACAATCGAAGCCCTCGTCGAATCCAGACTGGACGACCCGCGAACGGACGACTTCGGAACGCTCGTGCAGGACCTCGACGGCAACCTCGTCGTGCCGTCGCTCGGTGACGACGGGCCGTGTCGGAAGCCGGTCGAAGCCGTCTCGAAGCACCCCGCACCGGACCACATGGTCCGAATCGAGGTGGGAGACGAGACGCTACAGGTCACGCCTGACCACACGATGCTGCGGGTCAGTGGGGGAGACATAGCTGACGTGCCAGCCAGCGAAATCACGGCGGGTGACGAACTGCCGGCATACGACGGCGGCGAGACGACGATGACCGAATCAAACGCGGCCGTTGCAGTCGCTGACGGTGCCGGTGTGCCGACTGAGACGGTGACGACCGTCGAATACGTCGAGAGCGATGTCGACCACGTCTACTGCGTGACGGTCGAAGAGACCAATACAGTTGCTGTCGAAGGCATACTGGCTGCGCAGTGTGACGGCGACGAAGATTGTGTAATGTTGCTAATGGACGGCCTCCTGAACTTCAGCAAGTCCTACCTGCCGAACCAACGAGGCGGTCGCATGGACGCCCCGCTCGTCATGTCCTCCCGCATCGACCCGAGCGAAATCGACGACGAGGCCCACAACATGGACATCATGGAGCGGTACCCACGGGAGTTCTACGAGGCCACCCGAGAGTTGGCTGACCCCGCCGAAGTCGAGGACATCATGACCATCGCGGAGTCGACGCTGGGCACCGACCGCGAGTACACGGAGTTTCGGCACACCCACGACACGACGAACATCGCCGCGGGGCCGGACCTCTCGGCGTACAAGACGCTGGGGTCGATGGAGGAGAAGATGGACGCCCAACTGCATCTCTCCCGAAAGCTCCGGTCCGTCGTCGAGTCAGACGTGGCCGAGCGCATCATCGAGTACCACTTCCTGCCGGACCTCATCGGCAATCTCCGGGCCTTTTCCAGACAGGAAGTCCGGTGTCTGGACTGCGGGGAGAAGTACCGCCGGATGCCCTTGACCGGGGACTGCCGGGAGTGTGGCGGCCGTGTGAACCTCACCGTCCACGAGGGGTCGGTGAACAAGTACATCGACACGGCGATTCGCGTGGCCGACGAGTTCGGGGCTCGGGACTACACCAAGCAACGCCTGCAGATTCTGGAGACGAAAATCGAGTCCGTCTTCGAGAACGACCACAACAAACAGTCCGGCATCGCGGACTTCATGTAAACTACCCTACTTCGCTCGGGGGCAATGGCCCCGCTCGCTCGTCGAGGGTGGGGCCTCCGTCTTGAATGAGGTGAGGCAGCGCCAGCGAGTACGGACGACCGCGTGAGCGAGACGGTGGCGACGGGTGAGACGAATTTTCGGAGGCGGTAGTCCGACTGACCACGGCCTCGGGCGGGACGACCGAACGCAGGTTCGTCGTTCCGGAGAGGGTGTCCGGACAAGACACTGTGAGCTGCTGACTTGGAGGAGCAAGCCGCTGACGGGTGGCTGACGGACGTGCGACGGGCGTCCGATGGGTGTTTTTGTCGATTGGGCCGAGTCCATGTCGTATGACCGCACGCCCCGACCAAGCGGGGACACCGTCCGTCCGACCGGGCGACACCGCCGACGCGAAACGGGTCTCGGTGGCCGCCCACCGGCTACAGGTCGCCGCTCTACAGTGTCACATCGCCGCCCTCGAACGGAAAGTCGAAATCGAGCGCGAGCGCCGTCGAGCCGTCGTCACGCGCTACGAGCAGTTGTTAAACGACCGGTAGGCGTTACCCGTCGCCCAGCGCGAGACGACGGCTCGA
>Ga0102936_1000457_pt1 | contig 16108 bp, 20 predicted proteins | sample SalPon2_A_H2O_MG_FD_78502 | JGI IMG/M metagenome (GOLD analysis project Ga0102936, IMG submission 78502) | Salt pond water microbial communities from South San Francisco under conditions of wetland restoration - Salt Pond MetaG R2_A_H2O_MG | ecosystem: Environmental > Aquatic > Non-marine Saline...
ATCGTCGTGATCGAGTTCGATGTCGAAGACGTCGATGTCAGCAAAGCGTTTGAACAGCACTCCCTTGCCCTCCATGACCGGCTTGGAGGCCTGCGCGCCGATATCGCCTAATCCCAGAACCGCCGAGCCGTTCGACACAACACCGACCATGTTCCCCTTCGCCGTGTACGTGTACGCCTCGGTCGGATCGGCGTCGATCGCGTTACACGGTGCTGCCACACCCGGCGAGTAAGCAAGCGACAGATCGCGCTGCGTGTTCGTCGGCTTCGTCGTCGAAATCTCGATCTTTCCCGGCGGATCGATCCGGTGATACTCCAGTGAATCTTCGTCCAGGCCCATAGTGATCACCCGTCCAGTAGCCTCAAAAAGCTACCCACGTTTCGCGGACTGGCTGGGTTCCCGTTCCGAGTAATATATGTCGGACCGGAACCGAGACCGATCTATGGACTTCCGTCGGCTGCTCCTCGTGACGACGGTCGCGACAGCGCTCACCGCCCTCATGGGTGTGATAACGGCTACCGCCGGCGCGGGTCTGACCTGCGAGGCGCGGTGGCCGCTGTGTGACGGCGCCGTCTTCGGTCTCTTCCCGGCGAACTTCATGTCGTTTATCGAGTGGTTCCACCGGCTGATCGCGATGATAACGGGGATTCTGATAATCGGCTCGACGGTCGCGGTCTGGCGTGGCGGCGGCCGTCGCCGCGTCCGGGTCGCGACGCTCGCCGCTATGCTCTTGACGCCGCTGCAGATCGTCTTCGGCGCGTTTACCGTCCTCGTTCACGAGTTCGTCTTCGGGTACTCTGTGCTCGTATTGACCCTTCATTTCGGGCTCGCGTCGCTCATTCTTGGATCGCTCGTGGCCGCGACGGTGTGGGCCTACGCCGAAACGTCGTCGGTTTCACCGATCCAGATCAGACAGGCCGGGACGATCGCACTATTGGCGTTTCCGATCGTGGTCGCGCTCACGCCGCGCCTGATTTTTACCTTCGGGGAGGTCGTTCAGTTCCTCTATTACGGGCTCGGGTTCGGTATGTTCGCCGCCCTCACGGTCGTCGCCCTCTGGGGTCGCGAAATTGGACTTCGGGCAGTGGCTGCCGCCGGGGGTGTCGCGGCAGTGCTCGTCATCAGTCAACTCGTCGTCGCCAGGCGAGCGTTCGGGGACGCCGGCCAGCTTCTCATTCTGGCGATCTCGTTTCTGGCGTTCGGGCTGACGTTTGCGGCAGTCTGGCGCGTTCGTGGACTCGATACGTCCGCGACCCCTACTCGATCGGCGGCGGGAGACTGACTACGCCGCGATCGGAGGATGTAGACGCGACCCAGACTACGACCGTGACTGCGCCGCGCGTCAAGAGTTAAGCGACTTCGGGCCCACACGGTTGGTATGAGTGACGTACTCTCTGAGGAGGCGATCGAGGCCGAACTGCCGGAACACTGGGAGCGCGAGGGCGACGAGATCGTCCGCACTTTCGAGTTCGAGTCGTATCTCGAGGGTGTCGGTTTCGCCGCCGGGGCGGGCGGGCTCGCCGAGGAGGCGTTTCACCACCCGGAGATGACGATCGGCTGGCGGGAGGTCGAGGTCAGACTGACTACCCACGACGCCGGCGGAATCACCGAAAAGGATCTCGACCTCGCGGCGCGGTTCGACGAACTGGCCGACTGATTCGACCTCGACACCGATCGACCGTGGCCGAAAGCCAGCGCGGACGACCGTCGCAACGGTTTTTGTTCTCCCCGGTCGTTCCCGGGCGTATGTCCGGACGATTAGCCGACGAGACCGCAGTCGTCACCGGCTCCAGCAGCGGTATCGGGGCCGCGATCGCGAAGGGCTTCGCCGAGGAAGGTGCGAACGTCGTCACGAACTCCCGGGCGCTCGAACGCGCCGAAGCGACCGCGACCGAGGTTACCGACGACGGCGGTACCGCGACAGCCGTCGAGGCCGACGTGTCAGATCCCGCGGACGCGCGCCACCTCGTCGAACGGGCCGTCGACGAGTACGGATCGCTCGATATCATGGTTAACAACGCCGGCGTCACGTCGGTCGGCCCGATCATGGAACTGGAGCCCGAGGAGTGGCAACGCGTCATCGACGTCAATCTCTCGGGGGTCTTTTACGGCGCGCAAGCCGCCGGCCGACGGATGATCGAACAGGGGAGCGGCGGGCAGATCATCAACGTCTCCAGCATGTTCGGCTCGGTCGGCGTGCAGGGTCGCGCGCCGTACAACGCCGCCAAGGGCGGCGTCAACACGCTTACAAAGTCTCTCGCGGTCGAACTCGCCGAACACGACGTCTGCGTCAACGCGATGGCACCGGGATATATCGAGACGGAACTCACCGAAAAGACCCGCGACAGCGACGACCGGGACACGGATCTCGACCGGGAGGAGTGGCCCTACTACGGCTACGACGATGTGCACATCGAAAACCGGACTCCGATGGGCCGCTTCGGTACCCTCGAAGAGATACGGACCGTCGCGCTGTTTCTCGCCGAAGGGAGTCACTACACGACCGGCGAAGTCCTGACGTCTGACGGCGGTTGGTCGGCCTTCGGCTGGGGGAGCAAGGGACAGTGACCGAGGCGTCAGCTTCGGTCGGACGCCGAATGACAGTCGGTTCAGCTATCTGTCGGGATCCAGCAGCGTGATCGGGTGGGGCGTGTCGTCGTCGGTCAGCGCCGCGATCTGTTCGCCACAGGAGGTACCGCTCGCGACAACGGGGCCATCGTCCGGAAGCTGGCCGTCGAGTCGAGAGGCAACGTCCATGCTGAGTTCGTAGTACTCGGATTTGTATCCGAAGCTGCCGGCCATCCCACAGCACTCGACGTCTGTCGTCGAGAGCTCGTAGCCCGCCCGCGAAAGAATCTCTGTCGTGTACGGCTCCAGCCCGAGGGTGCGCTGCTGGCAGTGGCTGTGGTAGGTGAGTGCCGTGCCGTCGGCGGTGGGCAGCGTGTCGATCTCCGAGCCGTTCTCGAAGAGCCCATAGAGGTACTCGAAGAGCTCGTAACTGCCCTCGGCGAGCCGGTCGGCCGCCTTGTCTGGCAACAGTCGCTCGTACTCGCCGCGGAACATGGCCAGATCTGAGGGCTCGATGACGACGATGTCGCGGTCGGCGTCGATGTGTTCCGACAGCGCCGCGTACACCGCACTCGCCTTCTCGTCGGCGGTATCGATCATCCCCTGCGAGAGGGGTGCGCGCCCGCTCTCAGGAACCGACGGCACGCGGACGGACACACCGAGCGCTTCGAGCACTCGGACGGCGGCCCGGCCGCGCTCGGGACTGAAGTAGTTCGTGTAGAGATCGGGATACAACACGGCTTCCCGGTCGGCGTCCGGGTTCGGGGTCGGGCGGCCCTTCGCCCACTCGACGAGCGTCTCATTGGCGAGCGTCGGGAGCTGTCTGCGGCTGTCGATCCCGGCGAAGCGCTCTAAGAGCCCCTGGACGGTGTCCGATTCGATGGCAGTGTTCGAGAGCCCCGGCACGATCGAGCCGAGCTTGGCGAACGTCTCGATGTTGCCGAAGACCCGCTTTTGGATGTCGAGCCCAGTCGATTCTTGATCGGGCGTTAGCCCATCGACGAGGAAATCGAGCGAGTCGGGCTCTTTCGATCGGTTCAGCCGGTCGCGGACGACGGTGTTGATCCAGGGGATGTCGATCTTGACCGGACACTTGGGAACGCACTGCGAGCAGCCGGTACAGAGGTCGTTCATGTCGGCGGCCGAGTCCATCCCGTGGACGCCGGCCTCCCAGCCGGTCCCGATCCCGCCGGAGTAGGTCTCGCCGCCGAAGGCGTGGCCGCCGGTCGACTGGAAGTTCGCACAGGCGTTCGAGCAGGCCCCACATCGGATGCAGTACAGCGTCTCTCTGAGCTGTTCGTCCTCGCGCATCGCCATCCGGCCGTTGTCAATCAACACGAGGTGGAACGATCGGTCATCAGCGGGTTCGTACTCGTCGGTATCGAAGTCGATCGAATCGGTTTCGACGGGCGGGGTCAGAAGCGATAGATACGACGTCATGTCCTGCCCGGTGCCGGTTTTAGCGATCAATTCGGCGAAGGGCTGGAGATCCGAGATCGTCGGTATAAGCTTCTCCACACCGGTGACGGCGATGTGGGCCGGCGGCGTGACGGCCGTCTTCCGGGCGTTGCCCTCGTTCGTGACGAGACAGATCGTCCCCGTCTCGCTGACGACGAAGTTCGCACCGGTGAGGCCGACATCGGCGTCGCGGATCCGGTCGCCGACGCGTTCGCGGGCGAAGGCGGTCAGCTCCTGCGGATCCGCCGAAAGCGGTTCCTCGAGATCGAACGTCTCGTTGAACAGCTCGGCGATGTCGGGCGGCGAACGATGCATCGCCGGGCCGATGAGATGGGAGGGCTTCTCGCCTGCGTGCTGGATGATGAACTCGCCGAGATCGGTCTCGGTAACCTCGTATCCCGCCGCCTCGAGGTGGTCGTTGAGTTCGAGTTCCTCCGTCGTCATCGATTTGCTCTTCGCGAGGTGTTCGGCTCCACGATCGGCCATGACGCCCTCGATGTAACGATTGGCGTCCTCGGCGTCCTGGGCCAGATAGACGTGGCCGCCGTTTTCCTCGACGGCCGCGGTCACCTCGTCGATGCGCTCGGGGAGGTTCTCGATCGCGTCCTCTTTGATCCGTCTGGCCTCTTCGCGTAGCTCTTCGTAGGGCTCGAAGCGTTCGATCGTCTGTTCGGTTCGGTCGGTCTTCTCACGGGCGCTTTCGGCGATGTTTTCGCCGTCGGCCTCCATCACGCGCCGGATCTTGTCGGCTTTCTCGCTTCGGCTCATGACTCGACCACCACGATGTGGACCTCGGTCGGCCCGTGGACGCCGGGGACGAGATCACCCATATCCGCGGTTGCGCTGACGCCCGTCGCGAGCACGCGCGTCGCCCCCGGCTCGTCGTTCGCCCGGGCCTCGCGGACCTGGGTCTCGAAGCGATCGAAGGCGGCGGTCGTGTCGGAGACGATGTCGTCGGCGTCGAGGACCACGATGTGCCGGGGCGGGTAGAGACTGACGAGCTCGTCGCCCCCTGGATGTGACTCGACGGTGACGGTCCCGTATTCCGCGATTCCCGTTCCGGCGCTCGTGACGCCCGTTTCGGCGGCGTCGAGCGCCTCGACGGAGGGATCAGTGTCGACGGCGGTGTCCTCGAGGCTCACCGACTCTGTCCGAAGCGGCGCGCCAACGGCGGGTTCGAGAATAAGCTCCGAAAGCGTCGCCTCGAACTCCTCGGGGACGGTCCGGGTGCAGCTATCGACCGTCTCGACCGCGGAGTCGGCGAACTGCGCAACGATATCTGTACTCATGCCCGGCACAAAGGACCGGACTCTCTTGGTGTTTGTGTCCCGCCACGGGAGCGAGAGCCGATCGGGAGCAAAGCCTCGTGTTCCGGATGGAAGGCCGACCGGTTTCGGGGAACGATCGACGGCTATTTCTCCCGGGCCGCACGGGTCGAAGGTATGAGTCTCCGGACGGCGATCGCGGCCCCGTTCCGGGAGGAGGGAAGCCGCGAGATGGGCGAAAGCGCCTTCGTAGTCGCGCTCTCGCTAGATCGCGACTGGTTCTCGCCGGATCAAGCCAAGCGACTCGTCGACGTAGCTGCGAGCGAAGGGCTGATCCAACGAACCGACGGCCAGGTGACGGCCCAGTTCGACCCCCAGGAGACGACGGTTCCGGAGGGGTTCCGCCCGGATGAGTCGATTCTCCGGGCGCGTTCGACGTTCGAGCGCGTCCTCGATACGCTGGTCGAGGCTGGCGAGGAGAAACAGACGGCCGTCGCGGCGGTCAACGGGCTTCAGTCCGATCTCGGCGTGACGATCGAGACGGCGGCCGTTCTGTACGCGCATCGACAGGGGATAGACGTACAGAAACACGCACGGACCGCCAGAGAGGAGTTGGGACATGACACGTGACGAACTCACGGACGGAACGCGGATCGGCCAGCTACTCGCTTCCGAAATCCACGGCCACGAGCGGGGCGTGGTGGGGGAACTCGCCGTCGTCGACGCGGATACGGAGGTCGAGCCGACGGCGGACGGCGCGTTTGCCTACGGTCTCGTCGACAATGCGACTGACGGCGACCGCCTCGCGGCCGCCTACGTCCACCCGGATCGGCTCCGGGTTGAGTTCGAAGCCGGCGTCGAAACGGCGCTTTCGGCCGCGAAACAGGCCGGACTCCGTGCCCGTCCGAAAGCGACCGAACCGCCACGAACAATCGTCTTCGTCGAAAACGGGGCCGAGGTTAAATCCGCGTTAGGCGTCGTCAGAGCCGTCGTCGAAGAGCGACTCGACTCGGCCGACTAGCGAGGCGAGGTCGTTCCTGTCGACGGTCGCCACGGCGTCGGGATGCAGTTCCGGGCCGCCGGCATAACACACCTGGACCGGGCGGAGGCCGGCCGCCGCCGCACCCGCGATATCGCGTTCGGGATCGTCACCGACGTACACCGACTGATGAGGAGCCACACCGAGCGCGTCGGTGATCGCTTCGAACGCTCGCCGGTCGGGCTTTGGGGCCCCGAGCGGACCGGTAACGACAGTCGCATCGAACGTCTCCGTCCATCCGAGCCGACGGAGTTTGTCGCGCTGGGTCTCGTCGGGGCCATCAGTCAGCAGTCCGAGGCGGTACCGCGTTCGGAGCGTCGAGAGCAATGCTCCCGCGCCTTCGACCGGCGTCAGCGCCTCACCGATCGCCTCCCGGTAGGCCGCCGTCAATTCGGCGGCTTCGGTGTCGACGAGCGCCTCGAAGACCGGCTGGCGGGTCCGGCGACCGCTGTGTTCGCGGTGGGCCTCGAGGTACGCCTCCCGATCGAACGAGATCGAGACGCCGGCCCGGTCGGCGGCGGCCGAAAGCAGCGTCTCCCGGTCCCGATCGGTGACCGCGAGCGTGTCGTCGAGATCGAACACGACGGCGTGTAACACGACACGTGATTGGCTCGGCGTGATTATATATCGTCCGGCGTCGCGGCGAACGGGCGGTCTTTTTGTTCGCGGCCGGCGGAGGACCGGTATGAGCTTTTTCGAGGACCTCGCCGCCCGCATCGACGCGGTCGACAGCGTCGTCTCCGTCGGCCTCGATCCCGACCGCGATCGCCTGCCGGCGTTTCTCGACGCTGATCTTCCGCGATGGGCGTTCAACCGTCGCGTCATCGACGCGACGCACGAACACGCTGCCTGCTACAAGCCGAACGTCGCTTTCTACGAGGATTCCGACGGTTGGCGCGCCCTCGCGGAGACGATCGCCTACGCCCACGGGAAGGGGGTCCCCGTCCTGTTAGACGCGAAACGCGGCGACATCGGCAATACGGCCCGTCAGTACGCGACAGCGTTGGACGAGGGCGGACTCGGGGCCGACGCGATCACTGTCAATCCGTATATGGGTCGGGACAGCCTGGAACCGTTCCTCTCCAGATCCGAGAAGGGCGTCTTCGTCCTCTGTCGGACCTCGAACAGCGGCGGCGCGGACTTCCAGAGTCTCGACGTCGGCAACGGCAAGCCGCTGTATCAGTACGTCGCCCAGCGCTGTGCAGCGTGGAACGAGCACGACAACGTTGGACTGGTCGTCGGCGCGACCGCGACTGAGGAACTCGAAGCGATCAGAGATCTCGTCGGGATGCCGTTTCTCGTTCCCGGCGTCGGTGCCCAGGGCGGCGACGCAAAGGAGGCCGTCGAGTACGGCCTCGCAGACGATGTCGGTCTCGTGAACTCCTCGCGGGGGATCATCTTTGCCGGCGAGGGGGCCGACGACGAGGCCGCGTACTTCGGGGCGGCTGGTGAGGCTGCCAAGCAACTCAAGCGGCGGCTGAACGAACACCGGTGAGCACTCGACGCTCGGCTCACTGGACCGCGAGAAACGGCCCGACTTCAGCCGCTACCGACCCCGATCAGAACCGATATTCGTCGACGCCGTCGGGATAGCCTTCATCACGGCCGCCGACCTGGTCGGTGTCGCCCATCTCCGACCGGCAGGCCGTACACAGCCCCGTCGGCTCATCGTAGTGATGGGCGCAGACGAGGCGACTACAGCGGTCACAGCCGTCCTCGACCGAGCCGGATTCACAGAGTTCGCACAGTCCGGCGACGCTCATGCTAGACGTTCAGTTCCAGAGCGGCCTAAAACTACCCCTGGCTGCGACCGGAAAGACGGGGAGTTGATATCGCGGGCGGAGCAACCAAGCGTATGGTTCCGCCGCTCGTGGCCGACATCGACGGCACGCTTACGCGTCCCGACAAATCGATCGATCCCCGCGTCTTCGATCCGATCCGCGAGTGGGAAGCGCCGGTAGTGATCGCGACTGGAAAGGCCTTCCCGTACCCCGTCGGGCTGTGTGAGTTCCTCGGTATCGAGATCACGATCGTCGCCGAAAACGGGGGCGTCGTCTTCGCCGAGGCGGCCGAAGAAGTGGCGTATAACGGCGATCCGGAGGGAGCCGCGGCCGTCGCAGCCGACTACCGGGCCGCCGGCCACGAACTCGGCTGGGGGCCGGTCGATCCAGTCAACCGCTGGCGGGAGACGGAACTGGCTGTCGCGCGCGAGCAGCCGCTCGAACCGCTCGTCGAGATCGCCGAGAGCAACGGACAGGTGGTGGTCGACACCGGCTACGCCTACCACGTCAAGTCCCCCGATGTCGACAAGGGTCAGGGGCTCGAAACCATCGCTGGACTGTTGGGATACGAGCCGGACGAGTTCGCCGCCGTCGGGGATTCGGAAAACGACGCGGAGCTGTTCGAACGCGTCGGCCGATCCTTCGCGGTCGCGAACGCCGACGAAACCGCGATCGATGCGGCCGACACGGTAACCGATGCGACCTTCGCCGACGGATTTCTGGAAGCGCTTGGACGACTCGAAAGCGGCGGTGGGACGTTCGAAGGCGAATGAGCAGCGTGTCCGCCAACGGCACCTTACGCCGGCGAGGGAACGTTTGGCCGGGTGTCGAGTCCCTCCAGCAGTAGTTCGATCGCCCCCAGATGGGCCTCCTTTCCGCGATGGAAGTGAGTTGGGCGGATCGGCTGTGCGTCGTACGCAGCGAAAGCATCGGCGGAGACAGTCCCCTCGTGCTCGAAATATCGGCGAGTCTCGAACAGCAGCCGATGGGTGTGGATGAGTTCCTGGGCTTTCATTACACGGCATTTCGATCGATGCGTTCGTCGGGGCCCGCGTTCCGTTCGGCTCGTTTGGAGACTGGTCGTTTCGTTCCCCGCGGACGATACGTATCCGCCAACAAGGGGCGGGGACATCACGTTATACCATGACAGACAAAGGGACGGATATGTGAGGTGTATCGTTCCGAAGGCCACAGTGACCCGTGGTGGGCTGAAAAATACGACAGTTCGGAACGGCGGCCGCCGCTCCGGTTCCGCACCGAACACCCGACAGCAGCTTTAATTCCGTCGGCATCCAGACCCCGGTATGTCGCTCAACGAACTGCCGGATCTCACGCCGGATACCGGATCGGTCGAAACCGCGGAACTCGTCGTCGAGGACGACGTACTCGTGAAACTGTTTGCGCTCGGGCCCGGCGGCGCCTTCGATCCTCACGTCCACGACGACTGTGAGAACGTCTTTCACTTGCTTGAGGGCGAAGTTGTCGTCACGCAGGACGGTACCGTGGAGACGGTCGCCGCGCCGGCCGTCGTTCACAACCCCCGAGGCGTGGAACACGGCGCGAAAAACGAAACCGCCGATCGGGCGCTCTTGACCGCGAGTCTCTGCCCGTTGCCCTAGACGCCGGGAATGGCTCCCCTGAAAAGGTAGAATGACTCGAACGATCGATCAGTTTTGATCGCCGTCCTTGTCGGTCTCCGTATCGTCGGCTTCCCCGCCATTGCGTCGCGCCAGCCCGGCCAGATGGGGGGCCTCTTCGACGATGATCGACTCCGTGCCGAGTTCGACAGCGTTTCGGCTGCCGGGAAGACAGAAGACCGGGGTTCCGTCCGCGATCCCCGCCGTCGTGCGTGTGCCGACGACTTTCGTTCCGATCTCGTCCCGCGAGAGGCTCCGGAACAGTTCACCGAACCCCGGCAGGCGTTTGTCGAAGAGCGGTCGGGCCGCCTCGATCGTCACGTCATCGGGCGTGACACCGGTTCCGCCGGTCGTGACGACACAGTCGACGTCCGCCCGGTCGGCGAACCGATCGATGGTGTCCTGAACGCTATCGTAGTCATCGTTGACGAGTTCCCTGACCGCTACGGTGTGTCCGGCGGCCTCAAGACGCTCGACGATGGCGTCACCGGCCGCATCGTCGTCGATCCCGCGGCTCGAAGAGACGGTCAACAGCGCGAAATCGAGTTCGGCGATGTCGTGATGGTGGTGGTCGTGGCTGTGTTCGTGGTCGTCCCCGTGGTGATCGCCAGTATCGCTCATATCGTCGCCTCGGTGGCCCCCATCGAAAAAGCTGGGGGAGAGACCGAGCGATTCCGCTACTGTTTTGCACCCACCGGACACAGAACCAGAATATGAAGGCCATTTTTTACGAAGAGCATGGCTCGACCGATGTACTGCAGTACGACGAGTTCGACGACCCCGAAGTCGGTCCCGAGGAAGTCCTCGTAGACATCAAAGCCGGCGGACTGAACCACCTCGATGTCTGGACCCGCAAGGGAATGCCGAGTCCCGAGGAACTCCCCCATATCCCGGGCAGTGACGGAGCCGGCGTCGTCAGTGAGGTCGGCGACCGCGTCACCAGATTCGAGGCCGGCGACCGCGTCGTCGTCGATCCCGGTCTCTACTGTGGCGAGTGTGAGTTCTGCCGGAAGGGCGAGCAGTCGATGTGTGTCGATTACAAGATGATGGGCGAACACGTCCGCGGCGTCCACAGCGAACTCGCCGCAGTCCCGGAGGACAACCTCATCACGCTGCCCGAGGACGTCGACTTCGTCACCGCCGCCTCCGCGCCGCTGGTCTTCCAGACCGCCTGGCGGATGCTGATGACCCGCGTCGGCATCGACCAATCCGACAGCGTTCTCGTGTTGGGGGCCTCCGGCGGCGTCGGGCACGCCTGTGTCCAGATCGCAGCCAACGAGGGATGTGAAGTCTTTGCGACGGCCTCCTCGGAGGAGAAACTCGATCTCGCCCGCGAATGCGGCGCCGATCACCTCATCAACTACGAAGAGGAGGACTTCGCCGACGCGGCGAAGGAACTGACCGACGGTCGCGGCGTCGATGTCGTCGTCGATCACGTGGGCGAGGCGACGTGGGACACCTCTCTGAGCGCGGCCGCAAACGGCGGTTCGATCGTCACCTGCGGAGCGACCTCGGGCATCTCCCCGGAGACGAACATCCCGAAGGTGTTCTGGAAGCAACTCGACATCCTCGGCTCGACGATGGGGACACCCGGCGAGATGGACGAAGTGATGGCGAAAGTGTTCGACGGGACGTTCGAACCGCACGTCCGTGAAGTGTTACCGATGAGTGAGATCGTTCGCGGCCACGAAATACTCGAATCCCGCGAAGGGTTCGGATCGGTCGTCGTGGTTCCCGACGAGGACTACGAGGCCGGCAGCTACGAGTGATGCCCGCCGCCCGAGCACGGAGCGCCGGCGAACGGGGACGATGAGCGGGAGCGGCGACCATCGGGACGCTTCCGGAGATGGGGACGAGGACTTGTCCTCCGAGTCGGAAGGCGACCGCGCCGGAAAGCCGGAGCCGGCGCATCCGGACGCTGCTGATCGGGAGTTCGACTGGCGCGGTTGGTCGCTGGTCGCCGCGGTCTTCGTCGCCTTTCTCGTCATCCCCGGTTTCATTTACGCCTATCCACACGTTCCCTCGAGCGTCGGGCTGTCCTTCTGGGATACGTATCTCGTCCTCCCGATGATCCCGGCGATCGTGCTCGGACTGCTCGCGGTGTGGGCGACGACCCGGCCATAGCGCCGACGGTCGATCGCACCACGGAACGCTTTTTTGTAGGCCAGTCCTGTCGAGGGTATGACTTCGACGGAATCGGTCGCCGAATTCGCAGTGGAGGTGACCTACGACGGACTTCCCGAGGGCGTCCGGGAGGGCGCCAAGCGCCGGCTGCTCGACGTCATCGCAGTCGGACTCCAGAACCGCGACGACGCGACGGTCGCCGCGATCCGTGACGGGATAGCGCTCGACGGGGGAGACGAGAACAGAAGTCGGGTGTGGGGATCGCCGTCGAGTGCCGCTGCGTCCCGGGCCGCAATGGGGAACGCGGCCGCAGTCGCCGCCGGAAACGGACCGGTGTTTCCCTCGCCGACACCCGCTCCGACGGGCGGTTCGATCGCAGCCGCACTGGCTGTCTCTGAGGACCGTGGTAAAACCGGCGAGAAGACACTCGCAGCGATCGCGGCCGCACTTGAGGTCCGGGGCGAACTGGCGTGGCATGCGCCGCTGGACGAACTGCATCCGGCTACCCACACGGCCGTCGCCGCCGCGGCCGGGGCGGGGCAGGTCGCCGGTCTCGACGAGAGCGAACTGACGAGCGCGCTCGGAACCGCTGCGAGTCGAGTAACGCTCGGAGTCGGTGACGAAGCGTTCACGTCGGTCGCGACTGGAAACGCGGCGGCCGCCGGGGTGGACGCGTGTCTGCTCGCCGAGGGCGGCGTTTCGGCACCGGACGGACTCACCGCGCCGAACGGCTGGCACGACCTCGTCGGGCCGTTCGATCTCGATTTCGATCCGGGCTGTGAACGCGTTCGCGACGCCGCAGTGTTGCCGTACGACGGCCACCTCTACGGACAGCCGGCTATCGAGGCCGCGATCGACCTCGCAAGCGAAATCGCACTCGACCCTGCGGACATCGAGTCGGTCGCCGTCGAGACGGTCGACAGAGCGGTACCGGAGATCGACGCCGAACGGATCGCCGCCGCGCTGGTCGATCGAGCGCTGTCCGTTCATCAAGGCGATCGGGCGGATCTACAGCCGATCGTTGAGGCGACGTCGATATCGGCAGCCGACGACGCGCTCGAACGGACCGATCCCGAGTCGATTCCGACGCGTGTTGCCGTCGAAACGTACGACGGTGATGCCTACGAGACGACGAGTGATCGGTTCGAAGGGCACCCGACGACGCCGGCGTCATGGGGCGTCCTCGAAGAGAAGTTCCATGCCCTCGCTCGGGGCTGTTATGACCGCGCTCGACGCGAGGAGATCATCGAAACGGTTCGGAGCTTCGAGGCTGAAAGCCCGGCCGAACTCGCTCGCCTGCTCGATTGACTGAGCCAGGCGATCAGCCGCTGGACGACGGTGTCGAATCGTCGGAGCGTGTCGGGGGCGACGCAACGACACCGCAGGTGCGAGCGTAGTGCCGGAACTGCGCCCGCGGGATCTCTGCAATCCGGGCTGCTTCGGCCTCAGACACCGCGCCGTGAGCGTACAGCGATATGGCCTTCCGAACGTCCCGGTCGTCTATCATTGCTAACAGCATCTAATGGAGATTCGTACGTAAATCTTTTTCTCAGATAAGAAAACAAATAACCAATTAAATAGATTCGTAGTGCGTGATATATATTTATATATGGGTATATGTATTTGAAACAGCAGTCTCAGACGATCACGGAATAGCGTCCCCGGATGTGTGCTCGGCCGGACGTCGCTACTGGACAGTCACTGCGCAAAGCGTCGCCCAGCGGTCGGTTCCCAGTAGGCCGTCTGCGTACAGCCGTCCGGCTCGATCAGTCGTCGGCGAAGTCGCGCCGCATCGCGATCTCAAACCACGGGCAAAGACGGAGTTGACGGTACCACTTCGGATGCTCGTAGAGCCGCTCGTATGGGACCCACATCACGCCAGCGACCTCAGTTTCGTCGGGATTCAGCGTGCGGTCCTCGAGGGTACACTGGAGGACAGAACAGACCTCCCATTCGAGGCCCTGATCGAGGTAGTACCGTTTGTACTCGAACTTGTCAGTCACCCGAAGGTCGTCGTACTGCTCCGGCGTGATGCCGAGTTCTTCTTGGAGTCGCTCTTCGGTCGCCGCCAGTTGCGTCTGGCCTTCGACGGGGTGCGAAGCGACGGTTCCGTCCCAGTGCGTGTCCCACAGTCGCTTGTCAGGGGCCCGCTGTGCCAGGAGAATGTTCCCTTCGTCGTCGAAGACGAGCGCGGTAAAGGCACGGTGCCGGATGCCGTCGCCCGTGTGCGCTTCGAGCCTGTTAACCGTTCCCGTTGGCGTGTCGTCGGCATCGACCGCGATGACGTCCTGTTCGGCGTTTTCGTGGTCGTCGGGGGCCGTCGATCCCGACCCGGTCGGATCGATATCGTCCGTACTCATAGCCAACCGAACGGGTGACTCCATTAAGGTCCCTTCGACTTCCGAGAATCGTCAGCGATCGACGGGTATGAAGCCCGTTTCGAAGTCGCTTCCGGAAGGGGGGCTCGGGCGTGGGCGTATCAGTCGTGGGTCAGGGTACGACCGGCGGCGTACTGAGGACGTACCGAACGGAAACGTCGCACCTCAATTGATAAACGTTAATGGCGGGACCAGCGTACAGATCTGGTAATGACAGACGCCTACGTGGCGCTGGAGGACGGCCGGGTCATCGAGGCCCGTGCCCGCGCTCCGGGCCGCACCCGCGGTGAGTTGGTGTTCACCACCGCCTACACCGGCTACGAGGAATCGCTCACCGATCCGAGCTACGAAGAGCAGATACTCACGTTCTCGTACCCCCTCATCGGCAACTACGGCGTCCGGGAGGAACGGTTCGAATCCGATCGGGTCCATCCACGCGGGGTCGTCGCCCGAGATCTGACCGAGGACGTCGCCGAATGGCTCGAAAGCGAAGGCGTCCCAGCCGTCGACGAACTCGACACCCGCGACCTCGTGACCGGGATCCGCGAGGAGGGTGCGATGCAGTGCGGTATCGCCGCGGGCCCCGACGCGACCCCGGCGGACGCGGAGGCGGAACTCGCCGAATGCCAGGCGATGAGCGATCACACCGACATCGGATCGCAGGTTTCCATCGAGGATTCGGCGACGTACAATCCGGACGGCGACGGACCGACCGTCGCACTGATCGATTGCGGCGCGAAGGGGTCGATCCTCAGTTCGCTCGTCGAACGAGACGCGACAGTCGAGATGGTGCCGTACGATGCGACGGTCGCGGATATCGAGGCTGTCGACCCGGACGTGCTCTTCATTTCGAACGGCCCCGGCGATCCCGAGAACTACGAGGCCGCAGCGGCGCTCGTCGAGGAGTATGCCGGCGAAGTCCCTCTCGCGGGGATCTGTCTCGGTCAGCAGGTGATCGCCAACGCACTCGGCGGTGAGACGGAAAAGATGGAGTTCGGTCACCGGGGCGTCAATCAGCCGGTCCGGGATCTCCGCTCGAATCAGGTCGTCATGACGACCCAGAACCACGGCTACACAGTCTCGGAGCCGGGGGAACTCGACGTCACCCAGATCAACGTCAACGACGACACGCCCGAAGGGCTCGAAAGCGACTCACTCGAGGTCATCACCCGCCAGTACCACCCGGAGGCCAACCCCGGCCCCCACGACACGCTCGGCTTTTTCGACGACGTCCTCGGAATGATCGAAGAGAAATAAAACAGGACCGAGTGGCCCGATCAGTCCGCTGAGGCGGCGGTAGTCTCCGAAATATTCTCGACGGTTCCGAACTCGCCCTCGTCCTCAGCGAACGCCATCCGGTCGCGCCAGACGAAGTAGACGTACGGAGTCTTCGCGACGAGATCGATGTACGCGATTATCATGGCGGTTCCGACCGCGGAGACCGCGCCGACGCCAGCGGGGCTAAGCAGCCAAATGACGGGGTAGGCTAGCCACAGGAGCCCGACGTGGTTCTGCAACACCTTGAACAAGCGCCGACGGCGCGGGTGAGACTCGACGTAACGCGGCAACACCAGATACAGCACGCCCAACAACACGAGATGGAACAGCGCCGAGACGCCGAAGCCGACCCACGTAGCGATACCGGTCGTCAGCGTTGCAACCATCCCGACCGCGATCATGCCGGCGTCCGCGCCCGCGACGCCGAGGACCCACCGGCGCGGCGCTCCCGCGACGTAGGCGACGTAGCCGACCAAAAGCGGCGTGGTGAGGAGCCAATCGATATACCGGAACAGGTACACCTCGTCGCCGTCGACCGTCACGACCCCGATGTCGAGCACCATAAGAAGGTACGAGACAG
>Ga0102936_1000459_pt1 | contig 16102 bp, 12 predicted proteins | sample SalPon2_A_H2O_MG_FD_78502 | JGI IMG/M metagenome (GOLD analysis project Ga0102936, IMG submission 78502) | Salt pond water microbial communities from South San Francisco under conditions of wetland restoration - Salt Pond MetaG R2_A_H2O_MG | ecosystem: Environmental > Aquatic > Non-marine Saline...
TCGCCGCCGCTGGGGGATCGAAACGTCATATCGACAGATCGGCGACTTCCTCCCGAGAACGTCGTCGCCAACGTTCTCGGTCCGGCTATTCTACTTTTTGTTCGCGGTGTCGCTGTACAACCTCTGGATACTAGCAAACGTGTTAGTCTCAGCTGAAACAGTCTCAGAGACACCGCTGATCTCAACACGAATCTTCCGTCGGTTCGTTCTCTCGACAGAGTACGGTTGAATACCCATTCGATATCGACCGGGATGACCGGTGAGTGCGCCCCGTTGTGGAGAGGCATCGCTCGGGAGCGCCGCTAGCGCGGCGCTCCCTCACTCCCTCAGAGAATTTGTCACAGCAGAATCTGCTACGATATCGAGATCTCTGAACGCAACGGCTTGGAAAGTGTCGAACAGAATTTGATTCGGCAACTACTGTGAAGCGCGAGGCTTTCTCCTTGTACTTCTGTAATATACTCTGTAAATCGAGAGAAGAAGCGATCACCGTTTTCGGTGATCGCGCCCAGCAGACACGTCCAGTCCCGTTGGCTAGATAAGTCGATGTCAGTCAAGTGACCTGGCGATATCATCAGCGATATTCGAGGGCTACATATTAAAATGTCCAAATCGGGAGCGAGATTATGAACTCTCTCGGGAGGTACGGAAAAGAGGACTTCGGACAGGGAGGACTGAACGACAAGCTGGACGCCGCCGAGTTGGTCGAAGAGATCGGGCTTGACCCCGACGAGATTGAGTGGCGGAAGGAGTTCGTCGGATTTGATGACGAAGACGTGCGCCGACTGAGCCGGTACAAGGAGTCATTTGTCAAAAACGCCGACCAAGTCGCCGACGACTTCTACGAGAATCTCACCGACCACGAACAGACCGTCGAACTAATCAGTCGGTCCGACAAGGGGCTTGCTCAGCTCAAGCGAACGCAGTCGGCGTACCTCGTGACCCTCGCGCAGGGAGAGTACGGGCCGGAATACTTCGAGGATCGCGCACGCATCGGAAAGATCCACGATATGCTGGAGATGCCGATGAAACACTACCTTGGCCAGTACGGAGTCTACTACGACCTCATTCTCCCGATCGTTGGCGAGCGACTCGTCGAGTCGCTCACGGATCGACTGGCGGATAGCACTGTCGGGGACGGGATCGACGCCGCGATGGAGGCGGCGGTCGAGGAGGAGGTCGACGACACGATCGAGGACCTCCTCTCGATCCTCCGGATCATTAACCTCGACATGCAGGTTATCACCGACACGTACATCCATTCGTACAGCCAGAAGCTCTCGGAGGAGATCGAATGGAACGAGCGTCTGATGGCTGAGGTGGAAGAAGAGGTACGGGGACCAATCGGCGACCTCCAGTCCTCCGCTGAAGACATCGCTGACAGTGCCACAGAAATCAGTAACGCGGCCGAAGAGCAGTCGAGCCGGATCGACGAGGTGTCTTCCGAGGTGGCGGACCTCTCGGCGACGGTTGAAGAAGTCGCGTCGACCGCGGACGAAGTCTATCGGCTGAGTTCGCGAGCGGAGGGGCGCGCCAAGGACGGGCAGGACGCCGTTACCGAGGCCACGAACGTCATGGACGACATCGGGACCGCTGTGGACGACGTGACCGGCGATGTCGAGAGTCTCCAGACCCGCGTCGGGGAGATCGACGAGTTCGTCGACGCGATCAACGGCATCGCAGATCAGACGAATCTGCTCGCGTTGAACGCCTCGATCGAGGCCGCCCGCGCCGGCGAAGCCGGAGAGGGGTTCGGGGTGGTCGCCGACGAGATCAAGTCGCTCGCAGGGGAGTCACAGCAGCACGCGAGCGACATCGAGGAAATGGTCAACGGGATCCAGAACGACACCGAAGAGACCGTTGAGAGCCTTGCCAAGACGACAAAGCGTGTCGACGAGGGTGTCAAACAGGTTGAAGACGCACTGGAGAGCCTGACAGAGATCGCCGACGCAGTGACGGAGGCCGCGGAGGGGATCGCCGAAGTCTCCGATGTGACCGACGAGCAAGCCGCCACAGCCGAAGAACTCGCCGCCACAGTAGATGAGGTGGTTCAGCAGTCCACTCGGGTCACGAATGAGGTCCAGGACTTGGCAGCCGCAAACGAGGAACAGGCGGCAATGGTCGACGAAGTCAGTGCCGCCGTTCAGCGTTTGGGTGGCAACGAGGCTCAGGCGGACCGTAAGGTCCAGACAGACGGTGGCGTCGACGGCGGAGAGCCTCTGGGAGGACGCGGAATGGCGGGCGAGACACGACAATCGGACGCAGATGTCACCCATCGGAACGACCTGCCTGAGGAAATGCCCGACTTCGTCGTCGAGATGCTCTCCGAAGAACAACTCCGAGCGGTCGCTCGTGGCGAACTCGACGCCAGCGACGCGTTGTGAGCATCTCTTTGAGGGGTTCCTCCCGTATCACAAGCACCACTCACGACGGTTTGTTTGGTTCGGCTCTGGTGAATCGCTGTACTGCGGCAGGATACGGGTGGCTTGTGGGTTTCGTCACTGGGTCGTCGACGACTGGAGATCCAGCCGATCGATAGAAAAGGCGAGCTGATCAGGCGTCCGTGAGCGCGTCCACTTGTGATTCGAGTTGCTCGACGGTGTCACGCTGATGTTCAGCCTCGTCGACGATCTGACCGGCGGCGTCGGTCGCCGCGTCGGCGTCGTCCTGCGCGTCTTCGACCATGGACAACACCTCCTCGACGCGGGTCGCCTGGCTCTCATTGGCGTCGGCAATATCGTTGATCCCGTTGGCTGCATCCTCGACGGACGTGGCGATCTCTTCGAAGGAGCTGACGACCGCGGTGACCTCGTCTGTCACGTCGCCGATTTGTGCGTGGGAAGCTTTCACCGCGTCGGCCGTCTCCTCGGAGTGGGCCTTGATCCGATCGATGTGGCTTGCTATCTCCTCGGTGTACGACTGCGTCTGGTTTGAGAGATCTTTGACCTCGTTTGCGACGACTGCAAACCCGCCGCTGCCGTCGCCCGCGCGGGCAGCCTCGATGTTCGCGTTCAACGCCAAGATGTTCGTCTGTTCTGCGATATCGGAGATGACCTCGACCACGCCTTCGATCTCGTCCATGTGATCTGCGAGTTCGGTGACGGTGTCGACCAGTTCCTCGCTGGCCTCACTCACGTCGTCTGCGACGGCCCGCGCATCACCGGCGGCGTCGACGCCCGTTTCCACCTCGTTTCGGGCTTCCTGGGCGGCGTTCGAAATCTCGTTGGAACTGCTTGCGATCTCTTCCATCGTCGCACTGAAATCCTGCATCTCTTCGGCCACTTCCCCCAGGGAGGCGTTCTGGTCGCCCAGCAACCGATCGACGCGGTGTGCCGTCTCCGTCGCGTCTCGGATCGACGCGGCGAGTTCGGCGGTCCGTTCGTCGACGTCACCGACGAGTCGATCGAACTCCGCGGCCATCCCATTGACCTCCTCGACGATTCCTAAAAGCTCCTCGTCGACGGCGTCGTTCTCGTCGTCGAAAGATGCACGCGCCGACAGGTCGCCGTCGCCGATCGACTGCAGTGTGGTCGTCACCTCCCCGACAAGCGACTCTAAGGCCTCCTGTCTGTGGACCTCTTCGGTTCGATCGTTGAGAATCTCGAAGACCGCCATGAACTCGCCGTCGTCGTCGAAAATCGGAACAGCCCAGAACTCGATTTCCACTTCCTCGTCGTTGAGATTTGACGCCGTGCTCGAATCGTAGTAAACGATCGAGTCACAGTAGGTCGACTCCTGGCGTTCGATGTCGAACTCCTCGTCGGCGTTCCGCGGGGCTTCGATGACCTTTTCGGCGAGAGTCAGTTTGCGGGCACCCTCGCTGTAGGTCGCTTTGACGACGCTTTCGCGGGCACTCTTGCCGATCGCTTCCTCCCGCGTCATCCCAACGAGGGCGGTGTGCCCGTAGTTCCAGCCGATGACCCGGGTTTCGGCGTCGAGAATGTAGATCGGGAACGGAACCGCTTCCAGGACTGCCTCGATCGTGAGAACGGCGTCTGCGTGTTCAGCTGCCGGTCGATCGGTGACTTCCTCGTACCGTTCGAGACCGGCGGCCATGTGGGCGAACGCAGTTGTGAGACCGTTCTCCAGGGCTGCCTGCGCATCGCCAAGATCGCCGTTTCGTGCCCGGTCGAACGCGGCGTCGACGAGCGCCTCAATCGCGGGAAGATACGTGGACGCATATGCTGCGGGCGAGGCACCTTGCTTGGCGTACGAGCCACCGACACCCGCAGCCGAATCGGTGGTGAACGATCCAGGATTCGACAGTGCTGCAGAGAGGCGCTGTGCATGATCAGCGTTGAGCCCGGATCGGACGCCGTCGACCCGGCGGTCGATCACATCGGAGTCAATCGTGATATCGAACGGCTCGCCGGATACCGGCGATTGACGTAGCGATTCGCTGATTGATTCTGTCCCCGTCGAACTGCGTTCGTCCGGTCTGTCGTCGTTACCATCTGTCGTTTCAGACCCCGCTGCGAGAAGCGAAGCCATGAAATCCAACATCGTTATCAGAACCGTTTTTTATATCCAATGTATAAGCACTCGCATGAAATTCTCAAAATTGATAGGGACTACGGACGACCGCTTGACGGCCGTCGTGCCCGCATCAAAGTCATCGCCCGGTTACGGAGAGTCAAGGAGAAAGCCTCGCGCTTCAGCGCAGGGAGGATGTCAACAGAAGTGAGGCGAGAATGCCCCTCCCTCAAGGACCGAGGCGCGTAGCGTCGAGGGAGTAGGGTGGGGTAGTTCACTCACTCGCTGCTGGCAGACTCAGGTGACTCAGTGAGGGTGCGTATGCGATGCGCAAGAACTGCAGGCGGGAACTGTCCATGGACTGACTCTCGGACACACCCGAACGTTTCGACAGTGGTGTGAAGTGTCGCTGCCGGCCCGAGTTCTTGCTGGAGGATGTGCTCGTAGGCGGCAATCTGGAGTTCATATCGTGGTTGTGTTGCATCGAGTGAGTCAGTCAGTGCAATTTTGAGATCGGCCACCTGCCACTCTCCGTCACCCAGATCGAGGAGGATATCGGCCTCGCCATGGAGTTCGACCTCAACCTCGCCAGTAGTCACGAGTCCACTCAGGTCGTGGTCCACGTAGACAGCCTCGGCCGCGTGGATCTGTGCCCACAGGTCGGACTCGAGGAAGTCCGACACGACCCAGTTGTGGAAGAAGTTGACGAGGCCACCGCGCTCAGTATCTGGTAACATATCGAGTGCGTTCGGTGTCACCTGCTGTATCGCGTGCTGAAGTGCTGTCCGGACCGGTTTGCTCCATGTATCGATCTCGGCGGCCGGCACGTCCATTTCGATGAGGGTGACGACTGCTTCGTGGAGACAGGTTCCGACTGCCTCTGGCCCAAGTGTCTCGAACGTGATCGGGAGGTCGTCGGCCACCGCCTCGGTTTCGGTGTGAATGGCCTCGTCGAGAAGATGGGCACTCACGGTCGCGTCGACGTCATCGGTCAGCGGATACGCCGTACTTGGGTCGAGAAAGCGTGGGATCCACGGCGGGAGCTGGGCACGCTGTGGCGGGACGGCACCCGTCATCGATTGCGGCGTGTCGTGCGTCGCACGTGTCGCACGGCCGTCGACGTCGTTCACACCGATCGTGAGATCACCGGTACTGGACGGCTCGTCGATCGCATACGTGGCTGTCTGTCCGGGCACAAACTCGAGTGTCTCAGCTAGCGTATCGAGCCAGCGGTCACGCGGCTGTGCCGTTCCGGGCAGTGTCTTCGGAAGCGGGATGACGAGATGGTCACGCGCCCGAGAGAGCGCCACATACAGGATGCGCCACGCTTCCCCACGCATACCGGCCGCCACGGACTGGAGATGGTCGGGCCCAAGCAAGTGTGGGGCCCCACCGACCGCGTCGTCGAGCCAGTGCTCGGTCGCCCACCGTACTCCGACATCGCGTGATGCAACACCTTGCGTATCTCGACCACCACTGGCCGGCGTGTAGAGCCCACCGTCGAATGGAGGCAGTGCGATCTCGGGGGCCGTCTCGACGTTCGTTGGCGGGGCCAACGCCGCCACATCACCCTGTGTAATGAACCGCTGGGAGTACGGCCCAGCGTCCCAGAGCTTGAAGCCCGGCGTCGCAAGCACAATAACGTCGTCTTGATCGCCTTTCAGGCGGTGTACCGTACTGAAGACGACATCGGCATCGTCAGTCACACTCGGGATGTCTGGTCCCTTATGCGGGGCCGCCCGAAACGGCGCAAGCAGGTCAACGAGGGCGGCCGGTGGATACTGTGTGTCGGCTTCCCAATCGGCGACGGTGTTCGTGAGCGCGTCGAGCGCACTCACTCGTTGCGCTGCCGGCAGCTCTGTGAACTGGTCGCCCGGGTCTGCTCGGAGTCCAAGCTGCTCGATGATGTCTTCAAGATACACCGATGCGGGAACGCGGTGGAACCGCCCTAACTGGCTGCGAAGATCGCGCAGGCCGCAGAGTACGGTTCGTGTGTCGGCGTCGAGGTCGTCGTCGGCACAGATGGCGTCGAGGTCGTAGTCCGCCCGTTCGAAACAGGCCTGAGATCCTGTCAAGTCGAACGGCGAGTCGGTCAGCAATGCGCGTGTCTGGGCGGGGTCGGTTGGCGCAGTGAGCCAGTCACACACAGCAAGCACCGCAGTGACGACATCACACGCAAAGAGTCGTGAACTGGCGTTTTGTACAGTCAGGCCTGCGGCCTCGAACGCGTCTTTGTACGCGTCCATTCGTGTTCGCTTCCGGAACACGACGGTTATTGAGTCGTCGCCAGCATCGTCAGTCAACGTCCCATCAGCGAGTCCCTGTGAGAGGTACGTCGCAAGGATGTTTGCCTCACCAACACGCCCGTCGGGATTGGCCCACTGTGCCGTTTCGGGGGCGACACCACCGTTGAAGGCGGCAATGTGGATGCTCGGGTCGGCAGTTGGGTCCCGATCTGCGTCAAGACCGGGATACGCCGTCTCAAAGTCGCTGAGTGCTCCCCGCGTCGGATCGTCGAAGACGGGCCGCATGATGGTGTTGATGCCGGCGGCGATGTCGGGGGTGCCCCGGTAGGTTGTTGCGGCCGTCACCGTCGCATGGGTGTCCCAGTCGATACCAAGATACTGCCCGTCACGACAGGCGCTCACAAACAGCGACGGGTCGGCATGTCGCCACAGGTAGATGCTTTGGAGTGTATCGCCGCACGCGAGGACGCGCATCGAAGGGGTGACAAGCTGAGACAGCGCCGCATGCTGGGTGGTGGAGATATCTTGTGCTTCGTCGATGATCACGCTGGCGAGACGCGCGTGGTACCGCTGGCGAAGAGCTGTGTGCTGGTCGGTGGTCGGTCCAGCACCGTCGATTGGCCACTCACCATAGAATACACTTGCGACGGAGAAGGCGACATCAGTGTGCGACACCACATTGTACTCGCGAATGAGGGCGCGGTACTGCTCCCGATACGCCTCGAGGACGTCACAAAATGCCGTCAGCGTCTCGTCCCATGCGTCATAGAGCCGCTGATCAGCAGCCACAAGATCCGCCCATTCATCGGCTGTGAGATCCGCGGCAGTGTCGGCCGCGACGTCGGCGTCGGCGAAGTTTGCGATCGTCGCGACGATATCGTCACGACCGGTGGTCCGTCCGTCGGGATACACCGCATCCTGTGTCGTGCGAAGTTTGCGTTCGAACCCTGCGGTTGATAGGCGCTGATCGCGACAGTACTGGACCGCGTCAGCAAGCATCTCTGTGGGGGTGTCTGACCAGCCGTCATCCGGATATGCTGCTTCCAACTTGGTGATCGCATCAGCGTGAGCTGGGTCGCCGGCAACAGCGTCGTAACACTCTCTGTGCACCCGTGACAGCAACGCATCATTGCCGACCGTTGGCGTCTCCTCGAACCCGAGATCGGCGGCCAGCTCGACAAAGATGTCACGCAGCACGCTGTCGACAGTGCCAATAAACGGGGCTTGCCGGATCCGCGTCACGAGATACTCGACGTCTGTCTGGGTGAGTGAGGATGCGCCGGGAATCATCTCGTGAGCCACGATCTCCCGAATGTGCTCACAGACCGCCGGTCCAATTGCGGCCGCCTCGTCGGTGTTAAACGACATGACGGCAACGGACTGTGCAGGCGTCTGATCCCCGGCGACATACCGCCGAATGATGGTTTCGGCCGCGATTCGTTGGACGGTCATCGATTTGCCAGCGCCGGCGACACAATTCATCGTGAAGAGACCCGACTCGGCGTCGACGAAGCGATCCCTGATCGTTGCCTGTGCGTTCCGGAGTGTGCGTGGGTCGTCGTCGTTACTCATTGTGAGGGGATTCGGTAGGGGCTGGGTCAGACTCCCCACTCGGAGGGAGAAGCGCGTCAATCGGCTCGGGAAGCTGTGGTGCAGTACTCACCAGTTGGGTGCGAGCCTGCTCGGAGACGGTCTCCATGTCTACTGACGCAACAAACGGCGAGGGGTGGACGTCGTCGCCGTCGTCGGTCTGTGTGTACCGCGTCACGATCACGCCGCGCTCGGCGGCGCGCATCGCATCGACGAAGTGATCGCGATCACGGCCGTCCCCCCACGCAGTTCTGGGAGCAACGATACCGGTTGCACCGGCACCGGAGAGGACGGCTTCCTGTAGCTCTGCGGGAACGACGCTCTCAGTCTGGGCCGGCCACTCGGCTGCTGTCACGCCGACCGCGATGACGTATGGGACAGACAGCGCCCACACGTCGTTAGCCTCCATGATGTCGATCGCCCGGGCGTTCGAGTGTTCACGCCGCCCCGGACGTTGTGTCGCCAGCAGCTCACACAGTTCCCGGACAGCTGCCCACGACCGCGAGACGGTGCCGTCAGCAAGCCACTCGTCGTATTTGTGCGTGACTTGCTCGACGAGCCGTGTGACTCTGACTGTTGCTCGCGCTGCCGTCTCTGTCTCCATGAGCGCCGGCGAGTCCGCCTGCTGGCGGGCGGGCACGCTCGTCTCGCGATACGCATCGATCGACGGTGCCAGAACGCCTCCAACTGTCTCGGGCGTTGGCTCGCGCTCAGTATGGGTCTGTAGCCAGTCGCAGTAGGTTGTGAATCGCTCGTCGGTGGTGTGTGTCTGTATCGTCTCGGCCCACTCGGCGATCGATCGACGCCCCGATGGGAGCGCCTCGAGAAGCGCCTGGATCGTCGACTGGTCGAGTGGCCACTCAGCTGCGTCTGTGGGGGGTGCCCACCGCTGTGTCAGCGGTGCCAACAGGGATGTGGCAGCGACGTCGCCGTCGGCAAAGAGTGTACAGAGCGCCGCAACCAGCGCGTACGGTTCCGTGTGGGTCACGCGCAGCTGTGTCCAGAACACCGGCGTCACCCCGTACTGGATGGCTGCCCGGGTCAGTGGCTGCTCGTACGGGTCAAGATCGCGAGCCACAACGGCGATGTCGCGGACACCCACACCGCGATCGCGTATCTCGCGGATTGTCGCCATCACGGCACGCGCTTCGTCGCGGCGCGTTGGCGCGGGCAGCTCGACAACGGGACATGACGGTGCGGGCAACTCACCAGTGAGCGCCGTACGGTGGGCGTGGGTCACAGATCCACCTCCTGTCCGGGGCTCTCAATGGACAGGAGATCTGGGAGTCGCGCTGTGAGGTACTCGCTGGTTCCGGGCCGGAGGTGCAGTTCGATGTCTACCGTTGTTGCTGTACAGAGTCCGTGGAGGAAGTCAATCTCTGGTGCCGGGGTGCTACTCACACCGACGAGCGAGACCCGCTCGATGTCGGCATAGTGGTCGGTCCATACTTCGCTACCGCTGTCGAGGCGTCGCGTCGCTCGTCGGAGGAGTGTCGTCTTCGAGACCGCTTTGGCTGTCTGATCGCGCAGCCACCTCTCGACGGCGAGTCCACCATCAACCAGTGTGGTCGCCTCGTCCGCGATCGGGGCTGCAAACTCATCGGTGACGTCGCGCAGTGCCGCAAGTCGGTCCGGGTGGAAGTTCGTCATCGATTCGACCTCTGCGCGGAGCTGCTCGAGCTGTTGGGGGCCTGTGTCGCGCTGTGTGGAACACAGTTGGCGGAGTCCCGGTGGCTGGTCCGATGTCTCCGTCGGGAGCGACTGCAGGAGTGCCAACCGATCGACGCGATCGAGGCTCGTCGGCGTTGTGTCTGCGGCTGTAAGCAGCTCTTCAGCAACGGTCTCCGGGTCGGCGAATTCAAACGCATTTTGTGGCCGTGCACGCTCGCGCAGCCGCCGTTGCAGGTTCCGTTGGTGCAATTCGGTTGGTGCCAACACGAGTTCTGTCGGCGTCGCTGTGCGATCCGCACGATCGAGAAGCCGTTCTTCGTCGCCACTGTAAAACGAGATCTGCGAGACAACGTCGTGTCCAGTCGTGTGGAGGCGTGGTGTAGACATCAGCGAGATCGGGATAGTGGGTACGGGAAGTTGGGTATAAGTCTCTCGCCCCGGAGCAAAAGTGAACTGCCTCGGGGCTTGACCCCGAGGTACTCTGGCTTGTACTCTGTCAAAAGCTGAAACGACACTCAAGTCGCATCCCCTGCTTCCCACCCCGGACGTGGTGTCGAGGACGGGCGTTCGTCAACGAGAGTTCGGAGTTCGTCCTCTGTCGTCCACGGGAAGCACCGTTCGTGGAGTTCGAATGTGACGACCCCGAGCTTGACGCCGTTGATTCGGCTGAGGATGGGGGGCGTTTGACCGCCCCACAAGACAGCCAAGGCGATGCTGACGCCCAGCAAGAGACGCTTGGAACGTATGCGTCTTGAAACCGTAGGGGCGCGCTCGGCCTGCAATCCCATGGTGGATTCCCGCGACTTTAGGCGCGGGAGGAGGTCAAGAATGATCTAGCCGAGCTGTGAGATCACTCGGACTTCCGTAGTTGCACTTTAAACACCGCTCCGGTGGGGTCGTTGTCTTCAACCCAGATAGATCCGTCGTATTGATCGAGCAGACTCTGGACGAGGTACAGTCCGATCCCGGTTCCCTCGCTTTCGAGTCCCTTCTCTCCTTTCCCGAAGATGGACTCTTTCTGATCATCGGGGATTCCGGGCCCGTTATCCGCGATCGAAATTACGACCGCATCATCCCGCATTTCACCCGAAATCGTGACAACTGGGTTTTCTGTGTCGTTGTGCTGGACGGCGTTGTTGAGCAGGTTCCTGAAGACGGAGCTGTGCATCTCGTTTGCCACAACGGTCACCTCCGGAATATTCTCCTCAATGATGAACGTCGCGTCCGGGTAGGCCTCTCGGCGGAGGTCAATCTCGGTCTGAATCGTTGATTGGATCGAAACCGGCTTGGTCTCAATCTCACCACTTCTCGGCAACGACTTCACGTAATCTCGGGCGATCTCGGTCAGTTCGATGACGTGCTCGCCGCTGGCCAGAATTTTGCGCAACGCGTTCTGTCCATCGCCGTTGACGTTTTTTTCAACCAACTCTGCCCATCCCATGATGATGGTCATATCGTTTCGGATGTCGTGTCGAAGGACCCGGTTTAATATCTCCAGCTCCTCGGTTAACACCGTCAATCGCTCCTGATCGGCTTTCCACTCGGTAATGTCTCGGGAGTTGACGACGAATCCCTCAAAATCTGAGTGGGGTTGGTTAGAGGCGATTGATTCCAGCCACACCCATGACCCGTTCGCATGCTGGAATCTGAACTCCACGTCTTCTACTACAGAATCCGAAGACGCTGCGAACGCTTCGAATCTTTCTTGAACGCGCGACCGATCCGCTGGGTGAACGTATTCGAATAACTGGCTACTGACAAGTTCGTCGGAATCGTACCCAAGGACACGCTTGATAGAGGGGCTCTGGAACTGGATGACGCCATTTCCATCAACAACAGTGATGACATCTGAGGCGTGCTCAATAAGCTCCTGATATTGATCGACCGTGTGCATTTCCATCATGTTTTCAAATTCGATTCACTAACTTATAATAATGTATGAAATGCACATCATTATGTAAACCGTTCAATAGTCTCTGGGCTCCGTGTAAATGAGTAGAGAATTTCGGGGAAGGCTAAGCACTAACAGTTAGTTAAGCGGTTGTATCGACCACTATTGGTCATGCAACAGACGCGCGTTGTATCTTGCACTGTTGATTTTATTGTCAGATCCATAGGGTTTCAACAAAGCCAAACCGGTGAACACGGTGGAAACTGGTACGCACAAGCTGCATCGAGGCTGCCGCATATGATGCCGGACTCGACACACTGTGTGCTACTCGGCTGTGACAGATCTCCTAGTTCATGGGTCGTACTCACTGACATCCCACGTGCGATCTGCGATCGTTTCATTAATTTTGTCGAGATCTGCTTCGGTCACACTCTCAGGTTCACGAAGTGGGATCCCGAGTTCTCGCTTTTTGCCGAACCCAATGGCCTCTCGACGGCGCGAGAGCATCCCAAGCTTGAGTTCCGCCAGCGTCCGCCGAAACATATTTCGAACTTCTTTGAAATGCCTCCCATTCCCACCGTTGTGGCCAACATCAAACCCGGGTGCTAACGCCCAATAGTCAATGTCATAGTCACTGTACGTGTATGACCGATAGTTCAGAAGCTGTCCGATTCCGGTGGCGATGTGTCGACCAGTATAGTTCCGAGACCGTTTGACTTCGATACCGACACACCCAACAGCAGGGTGTTCAGCAACGATATCGACTCGGCCCCTCTTTCCGTTCGCCCAGACTTCAGTCTCAACGTCCCACCCGTACTCTTCGAGCAACGCAATGAGGTGGGCTTTGTATGCCGTTTCTATTCCGTATCCAACCGCAGTGAGATGGGGAATCCCATCGATAACGTCCTCGTCATCATACTCTGCGCGTTTCCATACGGGTTCGTCGTCACGAGGTAGTGTTCTAATCATTATGGTCGTGTGTAACTGCGTGATTGTTGCTTGTGTGAGCGGTACGCCTCTCACTGCGTGTCGTGAGTCCTGTCTGGAGTGCCGACAGATCGAGAGCTCTCGGATCGAATTGTGAGGTGATCGAGAGGTGCTGCGGCGGCCGGCTGTGCTTCTCGTGAGGGTTTCTAGCGCGTTTGACGGTCGTCTGGTGAGTGGCGGTCGATGGCGGTCGGTTCCAGCGAGCCGGCTGCGTTGGTGGGTGCCGTGTGAGGCTGCCCCTCTCTGCTCCGATCCGCTCTCGTGAGCCCGTCGACGGCGTGGTTGAGAGCCTTCCCAGTGACCGATGCTGGTAGCCTCCACCGAGTCGGAACCTGTTCAGAGATTGGTGACGCGGGTGGGTGGTTCCGAAGCTGTCCAACTGCAGCGTTCGTGTGGGTGCGATCCACGCTCGATGTCCATCGACCGTTGTCGGCTGCACACGGGCGAGCTCACAAACGGTCCCAATACGGCGGTCATAGCTACTCGCCGAGATGTCGGCACGGTCGATGAGTGCCTGCCGCCCAAGCGGCTCAGACGCGCGCAGGAGCGTCGCATACAGCTTTGTCGCCGTCGGTGAGAGGGCCGGTCGGAAGCGGTCACACGGTACCGTTGTGGCCGCCTGAGTGACTGCCGTGAGCCAGCCGTTCTGCGTCGGCTCGTCGAGTGCCCGTACCAGACAAGTCACGGCGTCGTATGGACTCGCCCGATGTGGAACGTCGCGGCCGAACGACTGGAGACAGAACCGCGCGATCTCGCGACGGATCCGTGGCGACCAGGGATCGTCGTGCTCGTCGCACACAGCGTCGACGACATCGCGGATCGCCGCATACGTCGTCCCGTTGCGAACAGGAACCGTCAGTGTCGGGGCCGTCTCCGTTCCGTCAGCGACTGCATCGCGTAACTCGCCAAGCGCATCATGCAGTGCCCCAGCAATGTCGGGCTGGAGTTCGGTCACTGTTGGCCCGGCAAAGACCCATGACGTGGTCAACTCCATCGTGGCTCCATCGTCGACGTCGTACGGCAGTCGGCGCTTGAGCTTCGCTGGACGGGTTTCGAACAACATCCGGTAGCCCGAATGGACGCCGTACACCGACTGCTTCGGCACCGTATGCCGGATGAAATCACACAGTGCCGTTCGTTTTGTCTTGGTGGCTGCGAGCGACTCGGTGTCCGGTATCCGGATCGTCACGGTTAGATCGACACCCGCAGCGTGGTACAGCTGGGTGGCCGAGGCGACAAGCCCGTGGAGATCTTCAAACAGCTCACCACGGGCGGCGCTGTCGTCGCTGTTGGTCAGTCTGCCAAGTCGGGCGAGCTGTGCATCTCGAACCTGTGCGATACGCTCACGCCACGCTGCATAGCCTTCCTCGTGTTCGCTGAACCAGCCGACCTGCTGGCCGCGACGGAGGGTCCGGCCGGGAGAGCCGGTCAGTGATCCACACCCGCCGTGGATGTTCCCAAACTTCTCGCCCAACCGCGACGGCGTGAGGATCTCGTCGAGTGCCTGATCGCTGAGTAAGGCACCCGCGAGACGTCCCAGGGTGGCCAGGGGGCCACCCCACTGGACGATCGCGAGACACTCGTCGTCGACGTGGCTGAGGTAACTCACCCGGCCGTCGTCGAACGGCTCGACCGGGTCATCGACGAGTGTGACCGCACCAGTGGTCGCTGGAACAGTGAATCGGCGGTGGATCGCCGCCGCATCGTGGGTGTCGATCCACCGGACGTAGCCGTCGGTGGCGTCGCCGGTCGCTGCAAGCCACGGTTCGACCGTCGTCGGGGAGGTGGCTGTGGCCGCCCGCGGGGGCGACACTGTACTTGGTGAATCGTGAGTGGTTGCAGTAAGACGGTCCGACAACTGGGCTTGCGTTGGGTGCTGAAGCTCGTAGTCTGCCGTGAGACACTCGCTAACGGCCGTTTCACCGCAGTCAGTGAGTGTTACTGTGTTGTGTCGCCCGCGCCGGTCGATCGCGACAAGCCCGCGAGACTCTAAGTCGAGGACGTACCGACCGACCGTCCCGCGCTCGATATCGAGTGTGGGATCGTCGGCAAGCTCGCCGTAGCGATGGCCCGTGTCCGGGGCAATAGTCCCAAGCAGGCGGCGTTTTCCGGGGGCGGTTTCGAGGCCATCGAGTGCTGCCCATGCCGCCTGGTTCTGACTCGCCTGTCCAGGTAGTTCATCGGAACTGCGGTGTCCCAACTGGTGGGACCGATCCCGGCCAGCAGTAAGACCGAGATGGATCTCACTCCACTCGGGATACCGCCGTGTGAGTGCTCGCTGGAGCCGTGGTGTTGCGACGACACGAACATCGAACCCGTCCGCAAGCACCGCGATCGCGGCGAGCGCACGGACGCCGGTCCGACGGTCGGTCAACTTGGTCCATGCTGGCCCATCAAGCAGCAGCGTGACCAGTCGTGGTCGGTCGTCGAGTTCGCGATGAAGCGCGACCGGGCCCTTCGCGAGCGCGCCGAGGTTGGCATTGACGGGGCCGCGGCCGGTCCCAACTGATTCCGTGGTGTCGACGAGTGACGCGCGGCGACGGTCGTGGTACGTCGATAGATCGCGCTTGTCGCCGTCATACTGGATTGCGAGGGCGGCGATCGCTCTGGTGTACGCGACAGCCTCGGCGGTCGCGTCGTCCCACGTATCGTCGGGTGTGTTCCACTCGGGGATGGTGGCGTCGAGTATCGTGGAGCTTGCTCGCCACGGGTCGGTGTGTGGCGTGTGGGTTTGAACCGACTCCACGGTCGCCTCGCGGAGCGACGCGAGCAGGTCTGGGAGCCACTCCGTGACGCGTGGCGTCACAGCTGGGCAGACGATGCCCTCGGTGTCGGCGGTGCTCTGCGACGTGCCGAGGTGAACACCCCGCTCGCGAGTGGCCGGGGAGCGGTTGTCCCGTGTGCTGGGTGTCGCCATCACTCGGCTGTCTCCCAGAGGTTGATTACCGCGACGAGCCGCTGGAGCGTCCGCCGGATGTAGCACCGAATCGTCGTCGAGAGTGGGTCAACGCCGCGGGCAATCCGGATCGCCGCCGCGGTCTCAGGGTGACGGGTCTCGTCGATCGCCACTACCGCCCGGGTAAGTGCGGCCCTGACCGCCCGTGCCGCCTCGGCGCGGCTTGCGGCAAGTGCGCGTCGAAGGTGGTCGATCGTCGAGCGGGCGGCCCGGTGTCCAGACGGTGACTCTGGGGCTGGGGTGGCCTGTCGCTCGTGCTCACTCGCTGGCGTGTCTCAGTGGTCGGCA
>Ga0102936_1000460_pt1 | contig 16091 bp, 18 predicted proteins | sample SalPon2_A_H2O_MG_FD_78502 | JGI IMG/M metagenome (GOLD analysis project Ga0102936, IMG submission 78502) | Salt pond water microbial communities from South San Francisco under conditions of wetland restoration - Salt Pond MetaG R2_A_H2O_MG | ecosystem: Environmental > Aquatic > Non-marine Saline...
GAGCGAAGAGACAGTAGGTTTTACTAGGGGAAGCCGTTACTGCCGGTCACCAATGAAGCCTCGAAAGGCGATGACGCTCGCCTTCTTCGTGGTCTTGCTTAGTATTGGGTATTTTTCGATGCATGCGGCACCCACGCTGAGCGACGAGAACTACTCGTATCACGGGGACACGCGCTGGCAGACGAACGTGACGGCCGCGGAGGAGACTGCGGCGGCCGAGGAGAAACCGATCGTCGTCTACTTCTGGACGACGTGGTGTACCTACTGTGAGGACTACAACCGGGAGGTGTACGCCGACCCGGCGGTGCAGTCGGAACTCGACGACTTCGTCAAAGTAGCGGTGAACTTGGACGACGACGGTAGCGAGTCGGCCCGGATGCAACAGGAGTACAACGTCAACTACCCGCCCCAGCACGTCGTCATCACGCCCGACGGCGAGGTACTGGTCCGGGTCAACGGCTACGCCGGGACCGAGGACTTCCTCTCCTACCTCGACGCGGCCGAGCAACGCTACTCGGGTGGGTCCGCATGAACGTCGGGACGGTCCTGCTCGGACTCGCCTTCGGCGCGTCGCTCTCGGGGGCCGGCATCCTGGGTCGTGCCTACGTCGCCGACGACGACGCGTACGTCGCACACGTTCCGAAACTCACCGCGGCCGCCGCGGTATTGCTCGTCTCGGCGTTGCTGCATCTCACGTACCAGTTCGTCACCACCGACTACTCGAACGCCTACGTCTGGGAGAACACCGCGTCCTACCTCCCCCTGCTCTACCGGGTGACCGGCGTCTACGCCGCCAACGAGGGCTCGGTGTTGCTGTGGGCGGCAATCGTCTCGATCGTGGCGATGATCGCCGGCGCGGTTCGCGGCATCCCCGACCGGCACGCGAAACTGGTCCACGGCCTCACGCTCGGCCTCGTCACGTACTTTACGGGGATGTTGCTGGCCCAGAGCCCGTTCGCGTCGATTCGGACGGCGTTCCCCGGTGCTCCACCGGGCTTCGTTCCCACCTCCGGCCAGGGGCTGAACCCCTTGCTGGTCGATCCATACATGGCGATCCACCCGCCAGTGATGTTCACTGCCTATGCCCTCCTAGCGATGCCCTTCGCCATCGGAACGGCGCACTTCGTCTCGCTGTTCCGAGGGAACGGCGGCGTCTTCCCGACGTGGCACGGAACCGTCACACGCTGGCTCCGCCTGAGCTGGCTGTTTCTGACCACCGCCGTCGCGCTCGGCGGCCTCTGGTCGTACACCGTCCTCGGGTGGGGCGGTATCTGGGCGTGGGACCCCGTCGAGACGGCGATTCTGATCCCGTGGCTCTTCCTGACCGCGACGCTCCACGCCGTCACCACCTACGAACCGACCGGTCGCTACCGCGTCCTCGCGCCGGCGATGACCGCGACGGTGTTCGCGCTCGTGGTGTACACCACGTCGGTCGTCCGGAGCGGCGTCTTCCGGAGCGTCCACTCGTTCGCGGACGGCGGCATCGGCGCTGCCTTCCTCGTCCTCATGGCCCTGACCGCCGCCCTCGGCGTCGTCGTCCCGGTGACTTACTGGCTGCTCGAACCGGACGAGGGAGTCGACGACGGCGACGACCGGTGGCTCCGACGCTCGAACCTCGTTCACCTCGCCGTCCTCGGCTTCGGCCTCCTCACGTTCGTCTCGCTCTGGGGGCTCTCCTTCCCGCTCCTGCGAAACGCGATCACCGGGCTCGAAGTCTCCGTCGAGGCGCGCTACTACAACCTCTGGAGCTACCCGCTCGTTCTCGGCCTGCTTCTCCTCCTCGGCTTCTACATGGACTACGAGGCCAGCGGGCGCAGACGGGCGCTCGCCGGTCTCGGCGTCTTCACCACCGCGACGGTCGTCGGCGCGTTCGTCGCCCCCACGGAGACGTGGCAACTGGCGTCGACCCGGCCGAACGACGCCGTCGTCTACCAACTCGTCGGATCGGCGAGCGTGGCGTCGGTGCTGCCGCCCGTCGCCTACGCCATCCTCGGGACGGTGAAACGGACCGGCGGCCGCATCCGGGCGGCGGCCTCCCGCAACGCGAGGCTGAAGGAGACGGGGATCACCCTCATCCACGTCGGCGCGGCGTTGCTCGTCCTCTCTCTCCCCTTCATGTACGTCTTCGCCGGTCAGGCGTCCGTGATGGCGACGGGCGTCGGGGACGGCTCGATGGACACGTCCCAACAGGCGGTTCCCGGCTCCGACTACTCGGTTCGGGTCCTCGGTCACTCCCGGACCGAGTTCCCGCGGGATCCGGCGGTCGGGACGTACGCGCTCTCGACCGAGCAGGTGGTGCGGCGCGGATCCTCGTTGAACGGCTCCGTCCAGACGGTCCACGGCAGGGTGACCGACGTTCGCGAGGGGCCGCGGGCGACGGTCGTCCAACTCGACGGCTCGAGCGTCTGGGTCGGCCTCGCCGGCAACGGGACGACAGCTCCGGTGACGACCGGCGAACGAATCGTCGCTCGGGGCCGCCTCATGTGGGACTTCGTGCCGAGCGCGGACGCCGTCGTCCTCGCGGGGCCGGAGACTATCGGGCCGACGGCCGACCCGCCCGAGAGCGTCGTTCCGACCCGCGTCATCGCGGAGGGCGTCTCCCTCGCGGTGTACGAGGGTGACCGGCTCCGCGCCTCGGGGATCGCCGGACAGCGACGCTACCCCGAACAGGGCGGCATGCAGATCAGGGACGTCGTCATCGACCGCGGCCTCCTCGTCGATACGTACGTCATCGCCGGCGTCAGCGACGGCACCGCCTCGATAACGGTCAAACGGATTCCCTTCGTCACGCTCATGCGACTCGCCATCGTCTCGCTGCTCCTCGGGATGAGCCTCGTTGCCCTCTTCGACCCGCGCCACGGCGCGGTGACCGACACGGCGGTTCGTGGAACGGCCCGCGACCCGAACCCGGAGGTGGCGGACTGATGAAGCGCTTCCTCGCACTCGTCGTCGTCCTCGCCTGTGTCGCCGCCGTCCCGCCAGCCGCGGCGCAGTCGACGGTGTCCGTTTCGGGCACCGTCACCGTCGACGGCGGCAGCGCCGACGGCGCTCAGGTGACCGTGGTCCCCGTCACCGCGAACCAGCAACGCGCCGGCTCCCCCGCGCGGACGACGGTGCAGGGGTCGTCGTTCTCGGTCGAGGTCGCCGAAGCGTCGGCGTACGCCGTCCGGGTCGCGTACGGGAACACGACCCACTACGAAGTGCTCCGGAACACCACGAGCGCGTCGCTCAGCCTCTCGGGATCGATCGGCGGGCGCGTCGCGGACGACTCGGGGACGCCACTCTCCGGTGTCCCCGTCCAGGTGACCGACGATCAAGGATTCGTCGTGACGGAAACCGAAACCGACGGTGAGGGCCGATTCAGGGTCGAGCCGGTCGAGCCGGCGGAGACCTATCGCGTCCGGGCGACCGTCGACGGCGTCGCCTATCGGCGGACGGTCGAGGCGTCCGGGAACGGGACCGTCAGTCTCGTCGCCCGTCCGCCGATCACGGACGCGTCGGTTCTCCGGGTCGCCAACGACAGCCGGACGCCGTACGTGGTACAGGTCGTGCCGCCGGCGAACGAGACGACCGTGCCGAGCGTGATCGGGACGATCACCCTCCGGAACCCGACCGATCGGCCCTTCGTGGGGCTCGTCGAACTCCCCGTCCCGGCTAACGCCACGCCGTACGCGGCGATGGCCGGCGGGCAGGAAGCCGAGTACCGGCGGACCGACGCCGGGGTCCGGGTCAACGTCTCCGTCCCCGCGAACGCCACCACGCGGGTCGGGGTCGCCGCCGACCTCGACGGCACACGGGTCGAAATGGCGCCACTGCGCGACACCGCCTCGCTCACCGTCGTCGTCCAGGGCTACGACCCGAACGCGGTCGACCGCTCCGAGAACCTCCGCGTCGGCGAGGCGCCGATCCCGCTGCTCACCAACGACGGGCCGATCGACGCGGGTGAGACGGTTCGGTTCGACCTCGACGGTTCGCGCACGCAGAACGCGACGGGCGCGAGCGTGGCGTCCGGCGGGAGCGAGGCGAGCGCGGTGGCGGGAGCGGGCACGGACGGCGGGGCCGCGGCGGAGACGGCGCCGTCCGCCGGCGCCGCCATCCCCTCGTTCCCCGGGCTGTCGATCCTCGGCGCCGTCGCGGGGATGGTAGTCGCCGGCCTCGTCGGCGCGCGACTGCTTCCACGCGACGATTAACCGCGCCGCTCGCGAGTTTCGAACGTCGATAGCACGGGTCGGCTAGTCTAGCCGTTCGGCGGCGTCCCGATCGAGCAACGGTTCGGCGTTCGGCGTCGGGAGCGTCACCACGTCCTCGCTGGCGAGGTCGTACTCGCGCTCGTCGACGCCGAATATCTCGCCCACGTCGCGGGTGATACGGAGGGTGGTGCGGTCGGTGTCGGCGTCGCCGCCGGGCTCCGGTTCGGACGCTGCGGCCGGGCGGGCGCCCCCGTCGGGCGTCGGCGACTCGTCGGCCGGCGGGGCCGGCGACGGATCGTCGTCGGACGGCGCGTCCCCACCCATCGCCTCCGCGAGCAGGTCGTCCGGGTCGGGCGCCGGGCCCGTATCGGCCGGCGGCGAAGGGTCCGGCTCCGCCCGGCCGGCTGTGTCGGCCGGTGAGGCGTCGGTCGAGTCCGGGTCCGGGGCCGATTCGTCGGGCGTGGGGTCGGCCGGCGATTCGGCCGCGGCGTCGCCCACGTCGCCCGCCAGCGTATCCAGCACCGTCTCGCGGTTCCGCTCGATGCGCGCGACCAAATCGTCGAATAGGTCCCGCTCCTCGCTGGTGAGTCCCTCGTCCTCGGCGGCCATGCCCGCCGCGGCGAACGTCGCTCGCTTGACGATTTTGCCGACGCGGCGCTCGTAGATGCTCTCGACCACCTCCTCGGCAGTCTCGATTTCGTCCGTGAGGCGGCTTACCTCCGGCGAGGAGAAGGGGTCGTCGGCCTCGGCCGCCACCTCCTTGCGTTCGGCCTTGCGCTCGGCGATGTAGTCGGCAACGTCGCGGTAAAACGAGTCCCGAAGGTGCTGGAGACTGTCTTTCTGCCGTTCGGTGCGCTGGACAGAGCGCAGTTCCTCCACGTTCATTCTTTGACTTTCCGGGCCCGATTGCGCGTCATCAGGAACACGCCGACGCACTCCGGTACCGATTGCTCACCGGCGTCGAGTGTAAAACTGTCGCCGTCGAGTTCGACGGTCCCGGGATCGGTTACCTCGACGCGGACCGAGCGTCTGGTGAAGCGTTCGGGAACGGCGTCGACCAGCGGGTCGAAGTCGTCGAGGGCCGATCGGTCGAGTCGGCGGACGACGAGCCCGCTCCCTCCGTGGAGGCTCCCCGGCAGGCGGATCAGCCGGTGGGTGTCCGTCGTCACCGGTTCGTCGATGGGCGCCGTCTCCGCGGTGACCGTCTCGCGGGCGAGCGCCTCCACCAACGTTCGTGCCCCCGGGCCGCCGGCCTCGACGTTGCCGTCCGCGACGGCGTCGCCGTCGAACGCGCCGAGGAGGGTAGTCGCTCGGCCCTCGCCGATGCCGTCGAATTTCATGAGACGTTCCTTGGCGTCGGCCTCGTCGAGGGCGCCCAACTCGTCGACGAACCGCTGGAGACGGTGGTGGGTACGCCGCCCCCAGCCGCCGGTCGTCCGGAGTTCGCGCCGGGTCGTTCCGCCGACCGCGCGGGTCCGGACGAGCCCCTCGATATCGAGCTCGACCGCGCGGACGTAGTCGACGATTTCGCGGCGGGCCGCCGAATCGAGGTCGGCGAGCCCGTCGTCGCGGACGTGGACGTGATAGCCGCGACCGCCGGAGAAGACGACGGTCACGTCCTCGAAGTCGAAGTCGGTTTCGAGCAGGTCGAGCAGGCGCTCTAGGGCGTCCTTGCAGGCCGCGAGCATCTCGGCGTACGTCGCCTCGTCGGGGTCGACGCTGGGGAGGTGGTCGGCGTCGAGGTCGAAGACGAGGTCGGCGCCCTGCCACCCCTTCTCGTCCATCGTGTTCGCGCCCGGGTCGTCGTAGCACGCCGCGGAGAAGTAGACGTGGCGCGGCGCCTCGCGCGCGAGGAAGTCGCTCAGGTCGCCGAGTTCGTAGATCGATTGATGGCGGACCATGGTCGTCGACTCGCCGCGCGTCCACGGAATGTGTCCCCACTCGCGGGCGTCGGGATCGGGCGGGAGCGTCGGGTCGGCGCTCCGATAGTAGTCACCGAAGCGCCCGGAGAGATACTCGCGTGTCCGTCGATCCATGCGTCCACCACCTGGGTCGTGGACGATTTAGTAGCTTCCGAACGCGGGCCGTCGCGTGGAAACCCTTTTTTCCGGAGGCGGAGAGAGGTTGGCATGGACATGGGGGCGGTCGCGCTGGCCGGAGCGAGCCCACTGGCCGAGGCCGAGGCGCTGGGACGCTGGCTGTGGGGATTTCAGACCACTCGGGTGGTGGCCGCACTGCTCGTGGTCGCCCTCGGCGTCGTTCTCTCGAAGTTCCTCGTTCGCCTGCTGGGGCGTCCCATCGCCCGCCGGTTCGACCGACAGAGCGTCGCACAGACCGTCCTCGGGCTCATCCGGGTCTCGACGGTCATCGTCGCGACGTTCGTCGCCGGGAGCATCGTCGGCCTCGGCATCGGCGACATCGTCCTCTCGGTGACCGTCTTCTCGGCCGTCCTCGGTATCGTCCTCGCGCCCATCGTCGGGAGCATCATCAACGGCGTGTTCGTCCTCGCGGACAACCCCTACGAGATCGGTGACATGATCGAACTCGAGGACGGCCGCCGGGGCTTCGTCGACGACATCACCCTCCGCTACACGAAGATATTCACGCTGGAGAACACCTTCCTCGTCGTCCCGAACTCGTCGATGCGCGAACGCGACGTGACCAACTTCTCCGCCGAGGACGAACGAACGCGGCTCTCGCTACCCCTGCTGGTCACCTACGAGGGTGATCTGGAGGCGGCACGGGAGATCATGGAGCGGGCCGCCCGCAACTGCGCGGGGGTGGTCGAAGGCGGGCCGGATATCCGCATCGGGAGCGCGCGCTACCCCGCGAAGCCGACCTGTTACATCGACGCCTACGCCGACAGCGGCGTCCGCCTGAGCCTCCGGTACTGGGTCCGGAAGCCGTACAAGATTGCGACCGTGGAGTCGGCCGTCCGCGAGCGCATCTGGGCACACTTGGAGGACGCGGACGTGGAGATTGCCTACCCGCACCAGCAGCTACTGTTCGACGAACACAGCGGAACCGCCCGCGTCGCCGTCGAGGACGGCAGCGAGCGAGCGCCCCCACCCGAGCGGAGCGAGAGCGGCGTGACGGCACGGGACCCGATCGAGACCGACGAGAGCGTGGAAACCGACGCCACGACCGACGATACGCCGGAGTAGCGTCGCTCATACGGGCTGTTCGAACCGGTTCTCGTCGTGGTGCCGAACGGGACGGCACCACGCCGGTACTGACTTCCGATAATCCCTCTCAGCCGGCGCTGACGGTCACCACGTCGCAGTCGAGTTTCTCCCGCAGGAAACGATCGATGTCGGGGTCGTCGAGGAAGCGACTGAACGTGCGTCGCCACCGACTGACCTGTTTCGAGCCGATGACGACCACGTCGGCGTTCTCGGCGGCCACCTCGTCGAGGATGGTCTCCTCGACGAGAAAGCCCCGCCGGATGACGTATCGCGCGCGAGCGATGGCCCCGAACTCCGCCTCGACCGCCCGCTTGAGTTCCATCCGCGTCACCTCGCTGCCTTCTTGGTAGAGATCGACGTGGAGAACCGTCAGATCGGCGTCGCGCTCCTCGGCGATCCGGATGGCCTCGGCCAGTGTCGCCTTGGAGTGTCTGCTGAGCGGATAGCGGACCGGGACGACCACCAGAGACATACGAATAGGGACGGCGGCGGGGCGTTTCAATCTATTCGATTCCGGACGGGTCGGTGTGCTTGTCTACCGACGCGTCGTCCGCGTGGTCGGCGACGATACTGACGCCCGACGATTCGTCTCGGGCGACCGGCGCGGCCGCTCCCGCGGCCGACGTGGCGGGACGAGCGGGCGTCGGGTGACCGAGCCTACCGGTCCTCGAGTTCGAACGCCACCGTGACTTCCGCCTGGTACTCTCGGCCCTCGACGCTCGCGATTTCGACACCCAGTTCGTCCACTTCGATCCACTTCACGTTGTCCAGGGTCGACTCGGCGCGGTCGATGGCGTCGTCGGCCGCGGCGTCGAAGCTCTCCGGACTCGTCCCGATCAGCGTGATTTTCTTGAACACCATGGCTCGTGTCAGACGTTCGAACAGGAGTGACTTAAAATCACGTCCGCCGTACGACCCGCGAACGGCGGCGGCCCGGACGCACAGTCTGTGGGTCGGCAGCCACAACATATAACCCGATGTTGACGGAAGTGTATCGAGTGTACCGTTCACCGCGCTCCGGGGTCGAGGTCGAGACGGGAACCGGAGCGGATGGACGGACGGCGGCGTCGAACGGGAGAGCGTTCTCCGAACGAAGTCGGGGGGTGACGGGGTGATCGCCGGATCCGTCCCCCGACCACGACGGCCACCGGCCGGCCGTCGCGACGTAGTAGCGAGGATCGGGAGTCAGCGAAGAATCTCGCCGGGACGATTCGGTGTGAGTCCGTGGACAGTCCCGACATGATGTCGCAGCTCAGCCAGCCGGAACCGGGTGATCTGACCCGCGACGACCTGTTTTCGATGCTGCGGAACGAGCGGCGTCGGGAAGTCATTCACTACCTCCGCGAACACGAGGGACCGGTCAATCTCCGCGATCTGAGCGAGTACATCGCCGCGATGGAGAACGACTGTACGCCCGAAGAGGTGACCTACAAACAGCGAAAACGGGTCCAGACCGCCCTCTATCAGATGCACCTGCCAAAACTCGCCGACCGGCGGATCGTCGAGTACGACCGTCGCGCCGGGCGGGTGGAACTCGCTCCCGGCGCCGACGACTGTCTCCCCTATCTCGTCGCGGACGCCGCCCAGCCCCACCGTCGGTGGTGGCGATGGTATCTGCTCGTCGCCGGCGTCGTCGCCGTTCCCGTGGTTCTGGCGGCGGCCGGCCTCCGACCGTTCGCGGCGGTCTCCGGTCTAAGTTACGCGGTCGTCGCGTGCGCGGCGTTCGTCGTCATCTCCGTCGCGCAGGTCGTCGGAGAGCGCGGCGACTGATCGCCACTACGCCTCGTGTCGGTCGAACCGTTCCGCGAGGGCACCGACCAGATCCGTCAGATGCGCCGTCCCCCACACCGCGACCACGACGCCACCGAGCGTGTCGAAGAGGAGGTCGAGCATCGTATCCGTCAGCCCGTACTGCGTAAGGACGCTCTGCGTGCCGAAGCGGGCGGCAGCGCCGGCGACGGCGAACTCGATGACCTCCCAGAAGACGCCGAACGCGAGGACGAAGAGGAGGATGAACACGAACATGAATCGGTCGGGAAGGGAGACGGCGTCGGAGTGGAGTTCGACCGCGCGGGCCGTCGCGTAGCCCGCGGCGGCGACGATGGAAGACGAGAGCGTGTGCGTCAGGTGGTCCCACCACCAGATGCTCCGGTAGAAGTTGGTCGACGAGCCGGGGAGCCCGGCAGTCCCCAGAGCGTGGAGGAAGACGGCGGCGGCGATCCAGAGCGTCAGCGCGGGGTCCATCCCGATGTGGTAGTCGCGTTCGAGCACGGCGGGAAGCTGGGTCACGCCGAGGCCGATGATCGCGTTGACCACGATGCCCAGGTTCCCCCGTTCGAGTCCGAGGCCGATCAATACGAGAAGCGACACCTGCAGCGCCCGCGTGAGCTGACGCTGTCGGCGGTCGGAGAGGCCGATCCAGTCGCGCAGCCGCATCAGGCGTCACCTCCCCCGCGCTTGCCGCCGGGGTCGACCGGATACCGCGGCGTGGTGTCGGCGTAGCGGCGGAAGTAGAACTCGAAGAGCACGCCGGCGATGACGCCCGCCACCGTCGCGGCCACGAAGTCCCACATGAGCGCCTCCTCGATGACGTGCTCGGGACGCCCGTCGAGCAGGAAGCCCGTCCCCAAGAGTACGTCGGAGAGCCACCGCACCTCGGCCCACAGCCCCGCGGCGGCGACGGTGGCGATAGCGACGAAGGCCACCGCGAAGGAGTCGCTCAGCCGCACGGGCGTGAACACGTCGAGTTCGACCACGAGGATGAGCGCTGCGGCCGCGACGGCGACGTACGTGGTGATGCGGCCGGTGAGCGTCACGCCGCCGACGGTCTGGCCGACGACGAGGAGTCGTCCGAGCGAGGGGATCGACGCGAGCGCCAGTACTTCCCACGGCACCATCGCGTCGGGCTGTCGGAACGCGACCGCCGGAACGACGGCGAGGACGACGAGCGTCAGGGTGAACCCCGCCCAGAGTGGACGGCCGTTGACCACCGCGCCGACGCCGATCAGACAGAGTACGACGACGAACGCCCACCCGAGAACCGCGTTGAGCCGACGCCGTTCGACCAGCCGGCGGAGTCCGGAGCGGGTTTCGGAGGTCGGCATACCCCCACGTTGACGTACGCCTTCAAAATGCTTCGCACGGACGGCGCGGGGCGAAGATACAAGCCGGTGTCGTTATTTGATTCATGTAATGTCGAACGATCCGTCCCACCGGCCCGTCGAAGGGCAGACGTGGCTGGACGTCGTCGACGACGTCCTCGACACGGCTATCGACAGCGACGAAGACCTGGAGTGTACGTTCGAGGAGGTGACCGTGGACGTGCCCCTGCGGATGGATTCGGAGTCCGAGTTCGCCCGGTGGCAACTCGACGGCACCGTCCGCGTCCACGTCGAAGGGATGCGCGGCCCGCTCTCGGACTGGCTCCGCTGGTGGTCCCAGCAACTCTCCTGACCGGGCCGAGACATGACAGGCGCGACGTTCCGAGTCGTCGAAATCGAGGATGGCGCCTTTCGGTGGCGCCTCCGGACCGACGACGGCACCGTCCTCGCGACGAGCGACCGCACCCACGGGACCAAGGTGGCGGCGATGCGCGAGGTGCAACGGCTCAAGCGGGTCGCCGCCGGTGCGGGCGTCGAGTCCGACGACTGAGACGGACCGACGTCGGTCGGTTCCGGCGGTCGGCGACCACGGGTGCGGCGACCGTCGGGAGACGGTACACCAATTCGTCCGACTACCAGCCCTCGAACTTGTCGCGGCGGTAGACGTCGATTTCGTGGACGGTCGAGTGATCCTGCGCGGCCGCGAAGCCGATGGCGTCCGCAATCTCCTCCGGTTCGCTCACCTCGCCCGGTTCGAACCGCTCGGCGAAGGAGTCGCCGTCGTCGCCTCCGAACTCCGTCCGCACCTCCGTCGGGTTGACGACGGTGACACCGACCCCCTCGGGGCCGGACTGGCCCTCGACGCTGTGGGCGAAGCCGCGAACCCACCACTTCGTCGCCGCGTAGACCGGATTGCCCGGCCGGGGGTACTGGCCCGCGAAACTCCCGACGAAAATCAGGTTGCCGTCCGAGGCTTCGAGGTGGGGTAGCGCCGCCCGCGTCGCGAAGAAGACGCCGTCGACGTTCGTGTCCATCATCGCTCGGTAGTCCTCGGTCGAGAGGTCGGCCACGTCGCCGCCGCGGCCTAGGCCGGCGTTGTTGACGAGGACGTCGAGGCCGCCGAACGCGTCGACCGTAGTGGCCACGAGGTCCTCGACCGCCGCCTCGTCGCGTACGTCCGTCGGCACCACCAGCGTCTCCGCGCCGTACTGCGTTTCGAGGTCGGCTGCGATGGAGGTCAGTCGGTCCTCGCTCCGCGCCGCGAGGCCGACGCGTGCCCCCCGACTCGCGAACTCGTGTGCGGTCGCTTCGCCGATACCGGAACTCGCGCCCGTGACGAGGGTCGCGCTGTCGTCGAGACTCATGATCGTACGGGTCGACGGTCCGGAGGCCCTTCATACTATAGTCGCCGACGACCGCGTGCACCCGTCCCACGGACGACCGAGATAGTTGCGTTTAAATATCGCTATCCCTTCCGTCCTAATGCGACGAGGGCGCTCCGATAGTGTAGTCCGGCCAATCATATTGCCCTCTCACGGCAATGACCAGGGTTCGAATCCCTGTCGGAGCATCGTAGCGAGCGAACTTCTGTGAGCGAGTGAGACGCACACGACGGGATTCGAATCAGGGAGCGGCTTCGCCGCGACCGTGGTTCGAATCCCCCTCGGAGCATTCATCCGCCGTTTTTCCACCCGAAATTCATTATCCTCGCCGCCCGAGATTCGGTATGGCTGAATTCAGTGACGCCGAGCGACGGAGCGGGGGCGCGTGATGCGCTATCTCGCCCGGACTGCGACCGGCGACCCACTCCTCGGCGACGACACGGGGTTCGTCCCCCTCGGCGCGGCGTTCCCGGACGCGTCGAGCGTCCGCGACGCCCTGTCGCGGGCGACGACGGGACTGCGGGCTCCGGCGGACGCGACGGCCGACCCCGTCGCCCGCGAGGCGATCACCTTCGGCCCGCCGCTCGACGACCCCGGCAAACTGTTCGGCATCGGCCTCAACTACGCCGATCACGCCGCGGACCTCTCGGAGGAGCCACCGGACGAGCCGGCGAGTTTCTTCAAGCCGGCCACCGCGGCGACGGGACCGGGCGGCCCGATCCGGCTGCCACCCCGCGAACAGTCCGACCACGTCACCGTGGAGGCGGAACTCGCCGTCGTGATCGGGCGGACCTGTCGGAACGTCGCCGTCGACGACGCCGAGTCGGTGATCGCGGGCTACACGCCGGTGATCGACATGACCGCCGAGGACGTGCTCACGCGCAACCCCCGCTTTCTCACGCGGTCGAAAAGCTACGACACGTTCCTCGTCCTCGGACCGCATATCGCGGTGCCGGAAGCGGGGCCGACGCTCGACGAGGTAGCGGTGCGGACGGTCGTGAACGGCGAGATACGGGCGCGAAACGTCGTCGACGACATGCATTTCTCGCCGCGGGAACTCGTCGCCTACCACTCCGCGGTGATGACGCTGGAGCCGGGCGACGTGATTTCGACGGGGACGCCCGGCGCCCATCCGATCGAACAGGGTGATCGCGTGCGGGCCGAAGTGGACCGGATCGGATCGGTGGGTGCGAACGTGGTTCGCGGGAGCGAAGGGTAAAGGATCGGCCAGCCCCTATCCCCACCGATGAACGAGCGCGGCGGGATCGAACTCACGGTCCGAAGCGCGGAGAAACGCGACGCGGGCCGGGGTATCGCGCGGTTGCCGGAGGCCGCCCGGAAGCGGCTCGGCGTGTTGAGCGGCGACGCCGTCGCCATCGCGGGCGATCGGGAGACGGTTGCGAAGCTGTGGCCGGCGCGCGCGGGGGTGCCGGCCGGCACCATCCTGATCGACGCGGGGACGCGCAGCGACGCCGGCGTGGCCGTCGGCGACACCGTTCGGGTGCGACGGGCGAGCGTCGCCGACGCCGACTCGATCACGCTCTCGGCGCCCGCCGGGGTCGACACCGATCGTGAGTCGGTGCGCCGCGAGCTCCGACGGGCCATCGAGAGTCGCCCCCTCCGCGACGGCGATCAGGTGCGCGTCGAGAGCCTCGCCACCGACCCGTTCGTGGTCGTCGGCACCCGTCCCGACGGGGCCATCCGGGCGGTCGAGGGGACGGACGTACGGCTGGTCGGCGGGGGGAGCGAGCAACGAGCGTCGGTGTCGGCGTCGGCGGGCGGTGCCGGGGGCGACGCCGGTTCCGACGACGAGGACGGGCCGGCCGGGCCGGCGAGCGGCCCCCGGCCGGCGACGGGCGTCACCTACGAGGACATCGGCGGCCTCGACGACGAACTCGACCTTGTTCGGGAGATGATCGAACTCCCGCTGGCGGAACCGGAGCTGTTCACGCGCCTCGGCGTCGACCCGCCGAAGGGCGTCCTGCTCTACGGCCCGCCGGGAACGGGCAAGACGCTGATCGCAAAGGCCGTCGCCAACGAGGTGGACGCCACTTTCATCTCCGTCTCCGGCCCGGAAATCGTCTCGAAGTACAAGGGCGACAGCGAGGAGCGCCTGCGCGCGGTGTTCGAACGCGCCCGCGAGGAGGCGCCGAGCATCGTCTTCTTCGACGAAATCGACTCCGTCGCACCGAAACGCGAGGACGGCGGCGGGATGGAAGACCGGATCGTCGGCCAACTGCTCTCGCTGATGGATGGTCTCGAGGCGCGGGGCGAGGTGATCGTCATCGGCGCGACCAACCGCGTCGACGATCTCGATCCGGCGCTGCGCCGTGGCGGCCGGTTCGACCGCGAGATCGAAATCGGCGTTCCGGGAGTCGCCGGCCGGCGCGAAATCCTCGACGTCCACACCCGCCGCGTGCCGATGACGGCGGACGTGGACCTCGACCGGCTGGCGTCCCGCACCCACGGCTTCGTCGGCGCCGACCTCGAATCCCTCGTCACGGAGGCGGCCATGTCGGCGCTCCGTCGCGCCAAGCGGGAGGGGACGGCGACGGGCGACATCCGGGTGACACGCGACGACTTCGAGGCGGCGATGGCGAGCGTCGACCCCAGCGCCATGCGCGAATACGTCTCCGAGGCGCCGACGGAGGGGTTCGAGTCGGTCGGCGGCCTCGACGACGCGAAGGCCACGCTCGAACGCGCCGTGACGTGGCCGCTCACCTACGGCCCGCTGTTCGAGGCGGCCGACGCCGACCCGCCCTCGGGCGTCCTGCTCTACGGCCCGCCGGGGACGGGCAAGACGCTCCTCGCCCGGGCCGTCGCCGCCGAGAGCGAGGTCAACTTCGTCCGCGTACAGGGTCCGGAGTTGCTGGACCGCTACGTCGGGGAAAGCGAGAAAGCCGTCCGGGAAGTGTTCGACCGCGCGCGCCAGACCGCACCCGCCATCGTCTTCTTCGACGAAATCGACGCCGTGGCGACGGACCGTGACCGTGCCGGCAACGAGGTGACCGAACGCGTCGTCTCCCAACTCCTGACGGAGTTCGACGCCGTCGCGGACAACCCCAACCTGATCGTCCTCGCGGCGACGAATCGGAAGTCGGCGCTCGATCCTGCGCTCCTCCGGGCCGGCCGCCTGGAGTCCCACGTCGAGGTGCCGGCACCGGACGAGGCCGCGCGGCGCGCCATCCTCGCGGTCCACACCCAGGAGAAGCCCCTCGCCGACGACGTGGCCCTCGACGACCTGGCGGCGCGAACCGCCGGCTATTCGGGTGCCGACCTCGCCGCAGTCTGCCGGGAGGCGGCCATGCTCGCGGTGCGGGCGGTGGCCGACGCTTACCCCGGTCCCGAGGCGAACGACCACGCCGACGAGGTGTCGCTGACGGCCGAGCAGTTCGAGGCCGCGCTGGAGACGGTCGAGCCGTCGCTCGGCTAACCGTCCGACGGAACGTCGGAGACGGTCCAGCGTCGAGCGTGTGACTCGGCCGCGCCCGGCGTTGCCGTCCCGGCCTCGACGCAGTCGTCATACCCGAGCCGCGGCGGACCACCCGGCCGACGGATCGAACCGTCGCTACTTTGACCATGGCACTCGTGGACGGGTGTATGGGACGTGGCGAGATCGACGTGACCGTCTTTCAAGTCCTCGCGGACGAGTATTCGCGACGGATCCTCCTCGCGGCCGACGGGGAGCCGCGGACGGCGAAAGACCTCAGTGACATCTGTGACGCCTCGCTCACGACGATCTACCGCCGCGTGTCGACGCTGCAGGAACACGACCTCATCCAGGAACACTCGACTGTCGGCGCCGACGGGGCGCACCGAAGCCAGTTCGAAACGACGCTCGAAGAACTCCACGTCTCAGTGTCCGACGGCGAACTCTCGCTGTCGGTGGAGACGCGGGACGAACTGGCGGACAACTTCACGTCGCTGTGGACGAACATGCGAGAGAACCGATGATCGCTCCCCCGGTGTTGATCGTCAAGCTGATCACCCTCGTGTTGAGCCTGCTCGTCGCCTATCTCGCGTATCACGGCTACCGGCGAAACCAGAGTGCGCCGATGCTCTACGTCTCGGTTGGCTTCGTCTTCATCGGCGTGGGGACGATCTGTGAGGGCCTCGTCTACCGCCTGCTCGACACCTCCCTCCAGTCCGCCGCAGTCGTGCAGGCGCTCATAGTCTCGAGCGGGCTGTTGTTCATTCTGGCGTCCCTGACCCGCCGTCCCACCGGGTGAGCGC
>Ga0102936_1000461_pt1 | contig 16086 bp, 16 predicted proteins | sample SalPon2_A_H2O_MG_FD_78502 | JGI IMG/M metagenome (GOLD analysis project Ga0102936, IMG submission 78502) | Salt pond water microbial communities from South San Francisco under conditions of wetland restoration - Salt Pond MetaG R2_A_H2O_MG | ecosystem: Environmental > Aquatic > Non-marine Saline...
ACCGTCGGGCTCGCGCTCAGCGGGATGTGGCTCACCTACGCGCTGGCGCAGTTCCCCTCCGGCGTCCTCGGCGACCGCTTCGGCGAGCGCCGCGTCATCCTCGCCGCGGTGGGCGCGACCGCGGTCGCGTCGGTGCTCCTCGCCGCGTCCCCGTCGATCCTCGCCTTCGGACTGTTCGCGGCCGCGCTCGGCGTGGGGGCCGGGCTCCACTACTCCGTCGCGACGACGTTCCTGACGCGGCAGTTCGACGACACCGGTCGCGCCATCGGCGTCCACGTCGCCGGCGGACCGCTGGCCGGGCTCGCCGCGCCGCCGGCGGCCGCGCTGGTCGGGTCGCGCTACGGCTGGCGCGCCGGCGTCCTCCTCGGGGCCGCGGTGGCGGTGCCCGTGTTCGCGCTGTTCGCGTGGCGGGTCAGACCGACCGAGCCGCTCCGGCCCGACCAGCCGATGGGCGAGCGGTTCGCGGTCGGTCCGCTCGCCGAGCTGCTGTCGCGGCCGCGGATCCTCTACACGACCGCGCTGGCGACGATGGGCGCGTTCACGTGGCAGGCGACCGCCTCCTTCCTCCCGACGTTCCTCGAGGTCGGCACGGGCCTGTCGAGCGCGCTGTCGGCGCTGCTGTTCTCGGCGTACTTCCTCGTCCACGGCGGCACCCAACCGGTCACCGGGTCGATCTCCGACCGGATCGGCCGCGACGCCACCGCGATGGTGACGATGGCCGCCGGCGTCCTCGGCTACGGGGGGCTCGTCGCGGCCGCGGCGCTGGACCTCGGACTGCCGGTCACCGTCGGCGCCGTCGGGCTCGTGGGGCTCGCGATGTCGTGGGGCGCGCCGATCCAGTCGCGGTTCATGGACCTGCTCTCCGACGCCGAGCGCGGTGCCGGCTTCGGGCTCGTCCGGACCGCGTACATGGTGACCGGGGCCTCAGGCAGCGTCGTCGTCGGCAGCGTCTCCGACGCCGCGGGCTGGGCGGTCGCCTTCGGCCTGCTGGCCTGCGTGATGGCGCTCGGACTAGCGACGCTGACGGCGAACCGGCTGCTGGACCTGGGGTACTGATCTCCGCGGGACGCTACGCGAACGCCGGGAGGCGGTCCTCGTACCCCGCCTCGCGAGCCGCCTCGGTCAGTGATTGGACGAGGTCGAACTTGGCGTTCGTGTACGCCTCCATGTCGTCCGGGTGTTCGGCGGCCGCCTCGCGCTTGACCCGGGCGTACTCCTCGCGGGCGTCGGGGTGGTCGGTGAGGTACTCCCGGAGCAGGAGGATCGGTCGCCACTGGTCCGCGTCGACGGTGTGCATCCGCACCACGACGACGTGATCCGGCTCCCGCCGCAGCGCGACGACCGTGTCGTCGGCGTCGTGTTCCCGTTCGAACTCCCCGTCGGTGAGCCGGTCGGCGGCGGCGCGCATACCCGCAGCGCTGTCGTACACGGGCATCACGTCCAAGACCGGCTTCCCCGGGACGCCCGCGATAGCGGTGCTGCCGACGTGGAACACGTCGCATAGCCGGTCGTCCGAGGCGTCCGCCACGCGGTCGCGCACGGATGCGAACCGGTCGTCCCACACGGGATCGGGCTCGAGGGACAGTCCGTCTTCCTTCGGGTCCATTGGTCACCAACCGCTAACCGGCCCACGCGGAAAAATATATCCCTGAAATGAAATTATACTCTCACTTACTATTTCGAGCGTAACGCTGATATATCTTTTGCCGGAGCCGGATCGCCGACTCCGTCCGGCGGACCGGTCGGCGGCGCGGTTCGCCGAGTCGGCGACTCGGCAGGGTCGAGAAAATTTCGGCGGCGAGGCAGGTTCGGCGTCGAGGCGGGTTCGGCAGCGAAAAGGCGTCAGAGCCGGTCGTCTTCGAGGCTGCCGGGGTCTTCCGCGGTGTCGAACATGTTGTTCTCCGCGCCGTCAAGCATCTCGTCGCGGGGCTCCTCGTCGACGACGGTCACGTTGTACGCCTCGATGCCGGACGCGATGAGGTCCTCGGCGGCCTGCTCCTCGGAGACGAACTCCTGTTCCGCCAGCTGCTGAAACTCCGCGTACACGTCGTCCGAGAGGTTCAGTTCGAATGTGGGCATACCCCTCGTTCCGACCGGACGCTTTTAAATCGTTCCCTCGGGCAGCTCCGGGACGGCCCCCGGGAGCGAGGGCGGTGATTGGGCTCCTCGGTCCGCCGGGGCCGGGTGGCTCGATACGCGGCACCTGTGCCCCCGCGAGGGCGCTCCGCGAGTCACTCGGGAAGTGAACCCTGATCATATACGTCTACCGTTCTACGTACCGGTGTGTCCGGTCCGTGTCTCCGAGCGGGGACGAGAGTCGACCACCGCCAACTCGGGAGGGAGCGAACGTATGTCCAGTGAGGCGACGGACTGGTCCGATCGGCTACACCGCTCACGGACCGCGTTGACGCTGTACTTCCGGCGGCTGCTGTCGCCCCCGCTCCCGGGAGACGGACTGCTGTTGTTCGGGTTCTTCGAGGGGGTACTCGGGTGGGGGCTCTCCTGGGCGTTTAGCCGCGATCCGAGCCTCGCCCCGTTTGGATTGATCCAGTCGTTCGTCGGCGTCTGGGCCGTGTTGACCGTCGGGATCGTCATCTTCGGCGTGACCTACACCACGCCGACCGTGCGCCGCAACCGCGTCTGGGTGGTCTGGGGAGGGTTGAACCTCGCTGCGACGCTCGTCAACCTCGCCGCCCTCCTCGAGGTCGTCCCGTCCGGCGCGGTACGGTACGCGTACTGGCACCCGTGGCTGGCGGTGATCGGAATCGGCTATCTCGTGACGGCGTTGTACGACTGGGAGAGCCCGCAGATACGGCGGCAAGAGCGGATCGTCTACGCCGCGACGGGCGTGGCGACACTCGGTCTCCTCGCGGGGAGCCTCGGCCCCCTGCGCGCGTTCGTCACGCTACACATCTTCGCGATCGGCGCGGCCGCTCACCTCGTTCCGATCGGCCACGACGTGCTCGCCGACGCGGTGCTCATCGCCCGGCGGCAGTGACGCGACCACCGCGGTTCCGACGACGGAGAACGGACCCCGAGGGCTTACGAATATGTACGACACGATCCTCTTTCCGACAGACGGTAGCGAAGCGACGATCGGCGCCGCGGAACACGCGTTCAGTCACGCCGAGCGGTACGACGCGTCGATACACGTCCTCTCTATCGTCGAGGTCGCCGGCGGCCTCGGCACCGCCGGTCGAGAGCGGGCGGCGCTCGACGAGAGACGTGACGAGCGCGCCTCGGCCGCCGAGCGGATCGTCTCGGAGACCGAACCGGACGGAGTCGAGACGACGATCGCGGTTGAGTTCGGGAGCCCCGCGAGGGTGATCACCGAGTACGTCGACCGGAACGCGATCGACCTCGTGGTGATGAGTACGAAGGGGCGAAGCGGAGCGGAACGGATCGTCTTCGGCAGCATCACAGACGAGGTCGTCCGCCGCGCGGACGCACCCGTACTCGCGGTTCGGCGATGAGGCGTCGGTCGGTGACCCCGACGCTCAGAAGTCGCTCCACGCGCCGAGGAACCGCTGGACCGCGGTCAGGTGGCCGACGACGGCGAACAGCGCGAGCAGGAGGCCAACGACGTTGAGCCCGGCGACGATCGGTGCGGAGTATATCGCGGCGACGACGCCCACGACGCCGATCAGCGCGAGCCGGTCGGCCCGGCCGAGGAGCCCGCCGTACTCGCGGCCGATGCCGACGGCCTGGATCTGCGTGCCGAGGTAGGAGGTGAGGAGGACGCCGGTGACGGCGGCGAAGCCGAGCGCGTACGCCCCCACCCCCGCCGTGAGCCCGGCGATGACCGCCACGTCGGCGTAGCGGTCGAGGACGTGGTCGAGGAAGTCGCCGCCGTCGGAGGCGATCCCCTGGTGGCGCGCGAGCGCCCCGTCGACGAGGTCGAGCCACCCGTTGAGGAGGACGAGCAGCGCGCCGGCCGCGTAGAGGGCCGTCGATCCGGCGGCGAACGCCCCGGCGGCCCCGACCGCGACGAGGAAGGCGATCACGCTCACCTGGTCGGGCGAGAGCCCGAGCCTGTCGGCCGCGGACACCCACGGGCCGAGCAGGCGGTCGGCCACCGAGCGATACTGGTCGAGGGTCATCTACCGTCTCGACCGTCTCGACCGGCTCATATATAATCGATGAAGTCCACGGTGCCGGCGCTCGGCTCGCGCTCCCCCTCCGCCGCCGCCCGGATCGCGTCGGCGACCGCCTCGGGGTCCCGGTCGGTGGCGTCCACCTCGTAGACGTTCTCCGCGCCGTGCTCGGCGACCGCCTCGGAGAGGATCACGTCGAGCGCCTCGCTCTCGGCGTTCTCGGCTGCGGTCTCCGCGGACTCGCCGCGCGCTTCGAGGCGCGATTCGATCGCTTCGGGGTGACAGCGCAACACGACCACGCGGTCGACGTCGAACCGGTGCGCGAGGTGCGAGTCGAGGATCCCCGACCAGTCGCCGAGTTCCTCGCGGACCGCGTCGAGGTCCGCGACGAGCGTGTCGCGGTCGTCGTCGCGCTCGGTCCAGAGGCCGTCGTCCGACTTGATCCGGTCGTTGAGATGGATCACGTCGTACTCTCCCTCGAGCAGCGCCGTCGCGGTCGTCTTCCCGGTCCCGGGCGTGCCCGTGACGGCGACGCACTCGGCGGGGCCGCGGCCAGGGGTCGTGTCGTCGTCGGCCCCCGCCGTCACGCCCGAACACCGAGTCCGAGGTCCGCCAGCGTCTCGTTGAGCAGCGCCACCGCCTCGCGGGTCTCCTCGCGGGTCCCCGTCGAGATCCGGACGTGTTCGGGGAGCCCGAACGAGGTGCAGTCGCGGATGATCACGCCGCGTTCCTGGGCCGCCTCGGCGACGCGCTCGCCGTCGCCGACCGCGGCGAGAACGAAGTTCCCCGCGGAGTCGACGGTGGGCGCGTCGAGCTCGTCCGCGATGTACTCGCGGGCCCAGCTGGCGGACTCGACCGACTGCTCGACGTGCCCCTCGTCGTCGAGCGCGGCGAGGGCGGCCCGGCAGGCGAGCTCGTTGGCCGCGAACGGCGTGTTGACGCGGGCGTACGCCTCGCCCCACGCCTCGGGGACGACGCTGTATCCGATCCGGAGCCCGGCGAGCCCGTACGCCTTCGAGAAGGTGCGAAGGACCGCCACGTCGTCGCGCTCGTCGGCGAGCGGGATCGCGCTGTCGACGTCCGAGAACTCCCCGTACGCCTCGTCGACGACGACCAGCGTCTCCGGCGCGGTCGCGTCCGCGATCGCCTCGACCTCGTCGAGCGGCATCGTCGAGCCCGAGGGGTTGTGCGGCGAGGTGACGTAGACGATCCGCTCGCCGCCGTAGGCGGACAGCACCGTCTCCGCGTCCTGCGCGAAGCCGTCGGCGGTCGAGAGCTCGTACTCGGTCACCTCGCCGTGGTGGTACCGCGAGGACATCGCGTAGTAGGCGAAGCCCGGGCTCGGCACCAGCACCTCGTCGCCCGGCTCCAGCGCGGCCCGTGAGAGGTAGTCGATCGAGCCGTCGGCGCCGGGGGAGACCCACACCTGTTCGTCACCGATCCCCCACTTCTCGGCGATCTTCGCGGTGAGGTCCGTGTGCGAGGACTTCGGGTACTGGTTCACGCGGTCGGCGTGGTCGCGAATGGCCTCGACGGCCGCCGGGCTCGGGCCGTGCGGGTTCTCGTTCGATGAGAGCTTGATGAGGTCGTCGGGGTCGATCCCGCGCTCGCGGGCGACCTCCTCGACGCCCCGCCCGGGCACGTACGGCGAGTGATCGGAGAGATCCCGTGGTCGCATGCCAGACGGTCGGGGGCGGTCGGGCTTAAGGGTGGTCTTGACGGACGCCGGTCACGGCGCTCCCGGGTCGGAGTCGGGGGCGCTCACGGGGGCGAACCCGCGCCGCGCAGCCGCCGCTCCGCCTCGGCGACGACGTCGGGCCGTCCCGCCAGGTCGACGGCGATCGTCTCGCCGGCGTACTCGACGTCCGTCACGACGCTCCGGTCGTACGCCCACGAGAGCGCGGCCTGCGCGTCGCCGCCGTTCGCGACCTCGACGGTCGCGGTCGCCGTCGGCAGCGCGCCCGCCACCGCGTCCGCGAGGTCGGCGAGCCCCGACTCGTCGCGGGCGCTCACCGGAATCGGTGACCGGAGCGCGTCGGCGACGGGCGTGTCCCGCGGGTCGAGGTCGTCGACGGCGGTCTCGTACGCCTCGACGGCGGCCGCGAGCCCGTCCGCGTCGACCTCGTCCGCCTTCGACAGGACGGGGATCACCGGCCCGTCGGTCGCCTCGATCGCCGACAGCGAGGCGCGGAGCTTCCGGCGGAGGTCGTCGGGATCGTCGCTCGCGTCGACGACGAGCAGCGCGCAGTCCGCGGCCCGGATCGCGCCGATCGTCGCGCGGAACGAGCGCACCGACTCGTGCGGCAGGCCGTCGAGGAACCCGACGGTGTCGGTGAGGAGGGTTCGGCGCCCGCCGACGGTCGCGCGGCGCGTCGTCGTCGAGAGCGTCTCGAACGGGCGGTCGGCGACCGCGAGCGGTCCGGCGTCGTCCGCCGGGTCTCTAGCGTCGGCGTCGCCGCGCGCCACAGAGCGAGTCGAAGCCTCCCCGTCGAAATCGGGGTCGTCGACCTCGTCGGCGAGCCGGCGGGCCAGCGTCGATTTCCCGGCGTTGGTGTAGCCAGCGAGCGCGACCAGGTCGAACCCGGCGTCGCGGCGCTCCGCGCGGCGCGCCGCCCGCTCGTCGGCGATCTCGTCGAGCGCGCGCTCGGCCGACTCGATCCGCTTCTCGACGTCGAGGACGCGGCTGTCGCCCTCCGGCTGGAGGCGCACGTCCTCGCTCGCGTCGCGGGCGACCGCCTCGCGGAGCCGCGGCAGCTCGTAGCGGAGCCGCGCCAGCTCCAGCTGTCGGTCGGCGGCCCGCGAGTCGGCGGCGTCGGCGAACAGCTCCAGGGCCAGCCGCGGGCGGTCGACGACCGCGGTCCCGGTCGGCAGCAGGTCGCCGAGGGAGAACGTCTGCCCCGGAGAGAGCCCGCCGTCGTAGACGACGGCCTCGGCGTCGGCGTCGGCCGCGAGGCGCATCAGCTCCTCGGCCTTCCCGCGCCCGAGGTCGTAGGTCGGGTCCTCGCGCCGCCGCTGGGTGACCTCGCCGACCACCGCGTAGCCGGCCGCGGCGGCCAGCTCGCGGATCTCCGCCGTGTCCGGCGGGCCGTCGTCGGACCGCGCCGCGACCACGGCCCTGGTCGCGTCGGCGTGCGGGGTCGCGGTCTCGCGTGCGTCTGGCCCGCTCGATGCGTCGCGTTCGTTCGTCGCGTCGTCGTCTCGTGACATTCGGTCGGGCGCTCGCGTCGGCCCGGGGAGGGGAGCGTCTCCGCTCCGCGTGCGGTCTCGGCGGCGCGTCCGATCGGTGGGTCCGATTCGAACCACGCCGCGACGGTACAGTCAGAGTCCGGCGACGAACGAACTGGTCTCCATACCTCCGACTCCGGCGGCTCACACATAAGCGTTCACCGGAAACGAGGTGTGGTACCGAACGGCAAGAATCGGCGAGATCGATCGGTCGGTCCGGCGCGTCAGGGCACGCGAACGTCGTGTTCCAGCGTGCCGACGCCCTCGATCTCGACCTCGACGGTGTCGCCGTCGGCGAGCGCGCCGACCCCCTCAGGCGTTCCCGTGGCGATGACGTCGCCGGGTTCGAGCGTGAGGTACGTCGTGATCTCCTCGATCAGCGTCGGCACGTCGAAGATCATGTGCTCGCGGTCGCTCGACTGCTTCGTCTCGCCGTTGACGCGGAGCTCGACGCCCGCGTCCGCCGGGACCTCGTCGGGCGTCGCGAGGACCGGACCCATGGGCGCCGCGCCGTCGAACGCCTTCCCGCGAACCCAGTTCTGCTCCCGATTCTGGTCGTCGCGGTTCGACACGTCGTTCAGACAGGTGAACCCGGCGACGACGTCCATCGCGTCCGCGGCGTCGACCGCCTTACACTGCTCGCCGATCACGACCGCGATCTCCGCCTCCCAGTCGATCCGGTCCTTCCCGGCCGGGACGGTCACGGTGTCGCCGTGGCCCGCCACCGCGTTCGGGGGCTTGAGGAAGAGCAGCGGCCGATCGGGGACGTCGTTGCCGAGCTCCGCGGCGTGGTCGGCGTAGTTGCGCCCGATACACACGATCTTCGAGGGCTCGGTCGGCGCGAGCACGTCGATCGCGGGGTCCGAGAGCGCGTACGCCTCGCCGCCGAAGGCGACCGTGTCGGTCGCCGGGTCGTACTCGCCCTCGCGGATCGATCCGGCCGGGTCGCGGAACCGTGCGCGGTACATACGGCAGCGAACGGCGGGCCGCCCGAAAAGCGTTCCCGGTGAGGCAATCGGCGACCGGGGCGGGGCCGCACCACGGCTCACTCGGTCGACTCGGTGACCCGCTCGTCGGTCGCGGGGTCGCCGGTCGCTCGGTCGTCGTCGGCCGCACGGTCGTCCGTCGCCGAGTCGCCCGCGACCCCGGTTCCGCCCGCCGCGAGGTCGTCGAGCGACGGCGTCTCGTCGCGGTCGCCGAACACCTCCGAGCGCGCGCAGTCGACGCAGTAGTGGTTGTGCCGGACCGAGTGCGTCCGGACCGGGACGCCGGCGACGACCGTCTCGTCGCGCCGCCGCCTGACGAGGCCGCGGTCGAACGACTCGCCGCAGACGACGCAGGGGTCCTCGACGGACTCCGGCGGCCGGACTATCCGGTGGTCGACCGTCTTCTGACGGCCGAACGCCGTGACCCCGTGCCGGCGGCCGAACCGCCGCCGGACCGGCGGGGCGGTCCCCGCGCCGAGGAGGGCGAACGCGAGACCGATCAGCGCGGCGGGCGGAGAACCCGACTCGAGCGAGAGGAACGCGATCCACCCGCCGATCAGGAGCAGGAGCGCGGTCAGAGCGTACGCGGTGGCCGTCTCCGCCCAGCCGGACTCCTCGGCGCGCGACGGGGCGCGCACCGGCGTCTCGTCGCCGCGCACGATCCGCCGGCGCTCCGCCAGCTTGGAGTAGTGCCACCAGCCGTACAGCAGGTTCCCGATGCCGCTGGTGAAGATGAACAGGAGGATGTGGACGCCCGCGGAGCCGATCCCCCTGTCGACGAGCACCACCCGGTCGCCGTCGTCTCGCTCGACGTCCCACCCGGCGTCGAGGTGGTCCTGAACGCGGCGGCGGAACGCGCGGGGACTCTCCCGCGGTGTCGGCGATCGGGCGGGGGACCGGCCCGGCCCGCTCGACCGTCCGGCCGCGCCGGTCGACCGCGCGGCGTCGGCCGCGTCGCCGGCCGCCCGCGACGCGCCGCAGTTCGAGCAGAACCGGTCGTCGTCGTCGAAGCGCTCACCGCACTCGGCGCAGTAGCTCGGGTCGGCGGGGTCGCCGACGTCGGCACCGCAGGCGGGGCAGAAGCTCGCCCCGGCCGGCACGGCCTCGCCGCAGGCCGGACACGCGGCCGGGCCGCCGGGGTCGCTGGTCTCGGAGGGCATGCGTCCGGCGTTCGCGCCGGTCCGGGTTAATTGCTTTCGCCGCCGGGCCGCGGCTGCCGCGGCGTCGAGTTTTATTACGCCGCGCCGAGACGTACGGAACGGACTATGGAACTCACCTGGCACGGCCACTCCACGTGGCACGTCGTCGTCGACGACACGGAGCTGCTCGTCGACCCGTTCTTCGACAACCCGAAGACCGACGTCGACCCCGCGGACCTCGACCCCGACTACCTACTCCTGACCCACGGACACGGGGACCACATCGCCGACGCGGCCGAGTTCCCCGACGCGACGGTGGTCGCCACCCCGGAGCTGACCGCCTACGTTCAGGAGAACTTCGGCCTCGAGGACACCGTCCCGGCCGGCGGGATGAACATCGGCGGCACCGTCGAGTGCGGCGACGCGTGGGTGACGATGGTCCGCGCCGACCACTCGAACGGCATCGAGAACGACCCCGACTACGCCGGCGGCATGCCCACCGGATTCGTGATCGGCGACAAGAAGCCGACGCAGGAGGCCGACCCGGACTGCACCACCTTCTACCACGCCGGCGACACGGGCCTGATGTCCGAGATGGTCGACGTGATCGCGCCGTACCTCGAACCGGACGCCGCCGCCCTGCCCGCCGGCGACCACTTCACGATGGGACCCGCGGGCGCGGGCATCGCCGCCGACTGGGTGGGGGCCGACGTGGTCTTCCCGATGCACTACGACACCTTCGGACCGATCGAGATGGAGACGCGCGAGTTCGTCAACGAGGTGAAGGCCGCCGGGGCCGCCGCCGAGCCGGTCGTCCTGGACGGCGACGAGACGTACGTCCTGGACTGACGGGCCGAGCGCTGGCGACCGGGCCGGTGATTCCCCCGATTTTTCGACGCCTCCCGACCGCCGAGCCGCCCGGCCGCGCCGCCGCGACCGACGGCAGGGGCGTCCCGTGCCGGCAGCCTTTAGCGGCGGGAGGACGAATCGGCACTCGACTATGGCAGACATCGAGACGTCCACGGTTTCCGAATCGGGATACGCCAGCACGAGCCAGGTCGGCGAGTTCGACCTCCAGATCGACGCGACCGACGAGACGGGCCCGAACCCGAACGCCACGCTCGTCGCCACGTACGCCTCCTGTTACCTGCCGGCGTTCCGCGTCGGCGGGAGCCAGCGTGGCGAGGAGGATCTCGGCCAGATCCAGATCGACGCCAGCGCCGAGTTGGACGACCACGACGACCTCGAGTCGATCGCCTTCGACGTCCACGTCGAGGCCGACCTCGACGACGAGGCCGCCGCCGACATCGCCGAGCGCGCCGAGGGGATCTGCCACGTCCACAGCGCGCTCCGCGAGGAACTGTACGCCGACGTCAGCGTCTACACCGGCGCGTTCTGAGCCGGGTCGACGCGGTCGAATTCTTTTTCGCGCGCCGAACGCTCAGTCCTGCGGCTCGGCGGTTTTCGCGGGCGACTCCGGCCGGTCGACGCCGGTGAACTCGAAGCGAGCGCCGCCGCGCTCGCCCTCGGTCACCGCGACCTCCCAGCCGTGCGCCTCGGCGATGCGCTGGACGATGGAGAGCCCGAACCCGGTGCCGGTCTCCGAGGTCGTGTAGCCGCTCTCGAACACCTCGTCGCGGTGGTCCGCGTCGATCCCGGGCCCGTCGTCCGCGACGTAGAACCCGTCCGAGAGGTCGCCGACGACGACGCGCTCGCCGCCGTGTTCGTCGGCGTTGCGGAACAGGTTCCCGAGCAGCTGGCCGACTCGCCCGGGGTCGGCGCAGATCTCGCCGTCGGCCTCGACCGCGACCGCGACGCGGGGCTCTCCCTCGGTGTCGTCGCCGCCGAAGGGGTCGTCGCCGTCGACCGACCCGAACGCGTCGTCGCTGTACCGGGCGGCCAGGTCGCCGAGGTGAACGGGCTCGAACGAGCCGACGGCCTCGCCCTGCTTGGCGAGCGTCAGCACGTCCTCGATCAGGCGCTCCATCTCGTCGAGCGCGCGCTCGCAGCGGTCGAAGTACGAGTCGTCTCCGGTCTCGCGGGCGAGCCGGAGGTAGCCCGAGAGGACGTTGAGCGGGTTCCGGAGGTCGTGCGAGACAATCGACGCGAACTCATCGAGCCGCTCGTTCTCGCGTTCGATCCGGCGCTCGTACGCCTTGCGCTCGGAGATGTCCCGGCTGCTCGCGAGGAATCGGTCTTCCCCCTGGACGTCGATCCGCCTGACGTGGACCTCGGCGGGGAACGAGCTGCCGTCCGCACGGGCGAACGTCGTTTCCAGCCGGACCGTCTCGTCCATCTCGAGGCCCTGCCAGAGCCGCTTCCCCTCGTCGGGGTCGAGGTCGGCGTCGACGTCCCAGACGTCCATGCCGACGACCTCGTCGCGGTCGTAGCCGAGCTCCTGGGTCATCGACCGGTTCGCGTCGACGATCTCGCCCCCCTCGTCGTGGATGTCGATCATGTCCGGGGAGCGCTCGAACAGCGCCTCCAGCCGGGCCGTGGTCCGTTCGAGCCGCCGCTGTCGGCGTCGCTCCTCGGTCACGTCTCGGGCGATACACAGCACACCGTCGAACTCCCCGTCGATGACGAGCCGGGTGAGGTCGTAGTCGACGATCATCTCGCCGGTGGGGAGCTCGATGTCCGTCGTCCCGGTTATCGAGTCGCGGTCGCCCTCGACGAGGGCCGCGAACGGGTCGCCGCCGGTCGTCTCGCGGAGCCGGTCGCCGAGGCGGCTCTCCTCTCCGACGAGCCGCTCGGGAGTGGTGTCGTACACTTCGGCGAGGCGGTCGTTGACGAGCGTGAACCGCCCGTCGGCGTCGTACACGCAGACGGAGTCGGGCAGCTCGTTGACGAGCCGCCGGTACCGCTCGAGGTCGCGCTCGCGCTCCTTCTCCTCGGTGACGTCGATGTGGATCCCGACCGCGCGGAGCGGGTCGCCGTCCTCGTCCCGCTCGACGACCCGGCCGCGGTCGCGGATCCACCGCCAGCCGCCGGACTTCGTCCGCATCCGGAAGTCGGACTGGTAGAGGTCGGTCTCGCCGGCGAAGTGGGCCTCGATGGCCCGCCACGCGTCGTCGAGGTCGTCCGGGTGGACCCGCTCCTCCCACGTCGACAGGTCGAAGGCGAGGTCGTCGGCGTCGTAACCGATCATCCCGGCCCACCGCTCGTCGAACCGCACCTCGCCCGTCTCGACGTTCCAGTCCCAGACGCCGACGTCGGCGCCCTCGACGGCCAGCTGGAGCCGCTCGGAGAGCTCGTGGAGCCGCCGCTCGCGCTGCTTCCGCTCCGTCACGTCGCGGAAGTACAGCGCCACGCCGTCGCGGGCGGGGTAGGCGTTCACGACGATGTCCGCGTCGAGGCGCTCGAGGTGCTGCTCGAAGCGGACCGGCTCGCCGGTCTCGACGGCCTCCCTGAGGGTCGCCTCGCCGTCGGTGTCGACCGTCCCGGGGAACAGGTCCCAGAGCCGCTCTCCAAGGAGTTCGGCCGTGTCGAGGTCGATCATCTCCGCAGCGCGGTCGTTGAGGTACGTCACCCGCCAGTCGCCGTCGACCTCGCAGAAGGCGTCGGACACCCGATCTAAGTGCTCGGCGACCCGACGCTCGCCCCGCGTCCGCGAGGCGTTCCGGTCGATGGCGGCCGTGAGCTGCGCGTACGGGTCGTCGCCCGCCCACTTGCGGACGTACTCGTCGACGCCCGCGGCGACCGCCTCGCTGGCGACCGCCTCTGACCCCTCGCCGGTGAACAGCACGAACGGGACGTCGCCGTGTCGATCGCGGACGGCTTCGAGCAGTTCGATCCCGTCGGTCTCCGGCATCTCGTAGTCCGAGACGACGCAGTCGAACGACTCCGCGGAGAGCTCGTCGAGCGCCGCCGCGGCGCTCTCGACCGCGCTCGCGTCGATCCGCTCGTCCCGGGACTCCAGCAGCGAGGCCGCGACCTCCGCGAAGCCCGGTTCGTCGTCGACGACGAGGACGCGGACCCCAGATCGCACCCCCGACTCCGCCGACCCGTCGCCTTCGATCCCTCCGTTCATCTGAGTACGTGTTTTCTATCCGACATGGTAACGGTTTCGTTCGGGGTCACCGGACGACGGTCGAGACGGCGATTCCGGAGCCGACCGGGAGGATCGACGTCTCGACGGCGTCGTCGGAACGCACGGTGCCCACGTACTCGCCGATGCCCCGCGTCTCCGCGTCGACCGCGTCGTCCGGGAGCGGTTCGCCCGCCTCGAAGTGCGCGACGAGGGTCTCGAAGTCGATCGGGCCGCGAGCGATGTTGTCGGCGACGATCACGCCCCCGGACCGGACCTTCGGTAGGACGGTCCGGTAGGCGTCGGCGTAGCGTCCCTTCTGGTGGTCGATGAGGACCACGTCGAAGGGGCCGTCGTAGCGGTCGACCGTCTCCATCGCGTCGCCGACCTCGAAGGTGACGCTGTCGGCGTAGCCGTGGTCCGCGGCGAACGCGACGCCGCGCTCGGCCTCGTCGGCGTCGAACTCGGTACAGACGACGCGCTCCGCGCCGCCGCGGAGGAACCACGTCGCGGAGTAGCCGAAGCCGGAGCCGAACTCGAAGACGCGGTCCGCGTCCGTCAGCCGCGCGAGCAGCCGGAGGACCGCGCCCGCCTCGGGCCCGATGATCGGGAACCCCCACTCGTCGGCGAGGTCGGCCATCTCGGCTTGGACCGCCGTGTGCTCCGGTGCCGTCGCGGCCAGGAACCGACGCGCGGGGTCTGTGAGCACGTCCATACGGCCGTATCGAACGCGTGATACTTAAATCGGGTCGGCGGGCGCGACGGCGTCGCGCCGCCGGCCGCGCGGGCCGCGTCCGCCCGCTCCTGAAAACTGTTAAGTCCCGTTCGGGCGACCGATTCAATAATGTACGACCCTGACGAACTCGCCGAGATCCGGGAGGCCAAGGAGTCGTGGGAGGCGGGCACCTACGGCGAGACGGTCGACCGGTTCGGCGAGCGCGAAGAGACGTTCACCACCGACACCGGCGGGCAGGAGGTCGACCCGCTCTACACCCCCGCCGACGTCGAGGTGGACTACCGCGAGGACCTCGGTTACCCCGGCGAGGAGCCGTACACCCGCGGCGTCTACTCGACGATGCACCGCGGGCGGCTCTGGACGATGCGTCAGTACGCCGGGATGGGAACCGCCGCGGAGACGAACGAGCGCTTCCAGTACCTCATCGACGAGGGCTCGTCGGGCCTCTCGATGGCGTTCGACCTCCCGACCCAGATGGGGTACGACTCCGACGCCGCGATGGCGGAGGGCGAAGTCGGCCGGTCCGGCGTCGCCATCGACACGCTCGACGACTTCGAGACGGTGTTCGACGGCATCCCGCTCGACGAGGTGTCCACGTCGATGACGATCAACGCCCCCGCCGGGGTCCTGCTCGCGATGTACGTCGCGATGGGCGACGAGCAGGGCGTCCCGCGCGAGCAGCTCCGCGGGACGATCCAGAACGACATCATGAAGGAGTACATCGCGCGGAACCTCTACATCTACCCGCCGACGGAGTCGATGCGGCTCATCACGGACATCTTCGAGTTCTGCGCGGCCGAGACGCCGAACTTCAACACCATCTCCATCTCGGGGTACCACATCCGGGAGGCCGGCTCGACCGCGGCCCAGGAGATCGCTTTCACCCTCGGCGACGGCATCGAGTACGTCGAGGCCGCCCTCGACGCCGGGCTCGACGTCGACGAGTTCGCCCCGCAGCTCTCCTTCTTCTTCAACGCCCACAACAACATCTTCGAGGAGGCCGCGAAGTTCCGCGCCGCCCGCCGGATGTGGGCGCAGATCATGGACGAGCGGTTCGGCGCCGAGAGCCCCAAGTCGAAGCAGCTGAAGTTCCACACCCAGACCGGCGGCTCGACGCTCACCGCCCAGCAGATCGAGAACAACGTCGTCCGCGTCTCCTACCAGGCGCTCGCGGCCGTCCTCGGCGGCACGCAGAGCCTCCACACCAACGGGAAAGACGAGGCGCTCGCGCTGCCGACCGAGAAGTCCGTCCGGACCGCGCTGCGCACCCAGCAGATCCTCGCCCACGAGTCGGGCGCGGCCGACACGATCGACCCGCTCGCCGGCTCGTACTACGTCGAGGACCTCACCGACGGGATCGAGGAGGAGGCGTTCGAGATCTTGGAGGAGGTCGACCGCCGCGGCGGCATGCTCGAGGCCGTCGAGAGCGGCTGGGTCCAGCGACAGATCCAGGACGTCGCCTTCGAGCGCCAACAGGAGATCGAGTAGGGCGAGCGGATCATCGTCGGCGTCAACGAGTTCGAGGTCGACGAAGAACCGGAGATGGACCTCGAAGAGGTCGACCCCGACCAGGAGCAGAACCAGCGGGAGCGCCTGAAAGAGGTCAAAGCCGAGCGCGACGACGCCGCGGTCGACGAGGCGCTCGCCGGGCTGCGCGAGGCCGCGCAGGGGACGGAGAACGTGATGCCGCACATCGTCGACGCCGTGAAGGCGTACGCGACGGTCCAGGAGATCTCGGACGTGCTCCGCGACGAGTTCGGGGAGTACAAGCCCGGGCGGTGAACCGAGTCGGGCCGGTTTCGCCCCGCGTCCGGTCCGAACCGGCTCAGTCCGCGCCGCGGACGACGTGGCCGTACTTCAACAGCGCGACGAACACCGC
>Ga0102936_1000462_pt1 | contig 16065 bp, 15 predicted proteins | sample SalPon2_A_H2O_MG_FD_78502 | JGI IMG/M metagenome (GOLD analysis project Ga0102936, IMG submission 78502) | Salt pond water microbial communities from South San Francisco under conditions of wetland restoration - Salt Pond MetaG R2_A_H2O_MG | ecosystem: Environmental > Aquatic > Non-marine Saline...
AACAGCACTTTGACACAGTTGTTAATGGAGTTTTACAGGATGATCAAGTACATGGCGTGGAAGCTATTAGGGACGGCGTTCCAGTAACTTATGAGGCTGATCTTGTTATTGATGCTGGAGGATCTCTTTCCACGATTATGGCTGAGACAGATTTTGAATCTCTTGATGCCGATGCTGAGTCTTTCATAGAACAGCCTCACTTTGATCAGTTCGGATCTGCCTATAGAGAAGTAATCAACACCCAAGAACCTGTAGAATACAGCAATGCACTCGTTGGCAAACCATTAGAAGAAACAGGTTACATATGGTATTTCCCAAGAACTGATACCGAAATTAACGCAGGTCTCGGATTCCAGATGAGCGAAGACCCGATGAATATGATCGATGTACTGGCAGATGACCTGAGTGGAAGACCTGAATTCGAGGAAGCTGAAGTGGATAGAATATTTGAAGAAAGAAACCAGTTAGGTGCTGCACTTTCACTTAGAAGACCTTTAGATTCGATGGTTGCACCAGGATACATTACAGTAGGATGTAACGCAGGAGTCACCCACCCTATCTCCGGTAAAGGGATTAGAGGCGCAGCAGTAACAGGATACTCTGCAGGTAAACATGGTGCAGAAGCAATACTAAATGACGAAGACGGTTTCATATCTGAAAAAGATCTTTGGGACCACAACCACTTCATATATGTAGAACATGGTCTAGGGACTCGCATCGCCTCAAAAGACCCATATAATATTGCAGCAACAAATACGGGGATGGAAAATGTCAGAGCATTAGTAGCGATGCTGCCAGAAGAAGAAATATCAAACGTGGTATCAGCAAATACAGAAGAAGGATTAGGATATCAGAATATCAGTAATATGTTGAATGAAGGACTTGAGAATGCTTGGCACCACTACCGTTCCGGAAGCTTCGAAAAACTTGATACAACAAAAAGAGAGGTTTTAGGGACAATGAGAGACTTTTTATGGACAGCCAAGTATGCTTCAGAGCTGCAAGAACACTATCAAGACTATCCAGAATCTAGAGAGGGCTTTGAGGAATGGCTCGATGAGAGAAATGAGATTGATGATAAGCTGAACTCGAGACTAGGGATAGAAGGATCTGAAAGAAAATATGCTTAAATTACCTGAATAATTAATATTGAAAAACTGAAGGGTGGGTCGAAGCGTTACCCTCAACTTACGTTGATTAACCCCCTGAGATAGTAAGACTATCCAGAGAGTACAGCTTCCAGACCCGACCCGCCCCACATAATCTCAGTAGGACTATTGTAGATAGTCCGGATTTACCGGACTAAGTTTAATGGTATCCCAACTGTTATCAGTTTTACCCCTAACTTTTCGATGTTATAAATTTTTGAAACAGTTTCCTGGACAAATGAGCGACCCATTTGATCTAAGTGAGGAAACTCCCGATCCTAACTCATTGGAACTACCTGAAAGAGTGAACATACGGGAGAGATTAGATGTCAACATTGTAATGGAAGAGGATGTAGCCACATTTGCAGAGATACAGATGAGTCAAGAGGAACCAGACCAATGGTTTGTAGAGGAAGTACATTCGGAAATACCAGGTCTTGATCCCGAGTTCAGGACAAATGACTGGCATTCAGGAACTTACAAACATGGATACGTTGATAGAAACAATGAACTATTTATCCAAGTTCCAAAGAGGGGAGCAAATTTTCAAGAACAGCTTGAACGTGTACAAGTATGGAGAGAAAATATAAAGACGTTAAACAATGCTGAGGAATATCTTGAACAGATTTTAGATAAGAAAGGCGTAGAAATAGTGAATCATCAAAGAATTTCAGAGATAGACTATGACTTTCTATCTAGAAATGAAGAATTGCTGAGAAAGGATGTGGAAGGAGGGATATCCAAGCCATGTGAGGAATATCAGATGATTATAACCAGTAACGATCAACATCCTATACCATTGTTGATTGGAGAGTACAATCCTGAGATAACTGAAGAACAAATAGGGATGAATGAGGAGTCAGAGGAAGTCTTGAAGAGGAAAAAACTGTTAGGAACATACATTGATGCTTTAGCAAGTCTTGGAGAGTATCAATCTTGTACGGGAGACTACCTAATACCAGAACATGAACAGGGAAGATTTGGTGAAACCAAAAACATGTTCTACGATCCTGAAACAGATATAGTAGGAGTTAAAGATCTTGGAGAACAAGTTGTTGAAAACCCCGACCAAACACCAGATACTGCTGTCAGTGAAGAATATGCTAGAAAACCCGGAAAGACCAGGAAATTGTAGAATAACTAGTGATCATCAAAAGTAAGATAATAACTAAAAGAACGAAAAAGAGAAGATAGAAGAGGCAATCTTATTTTTGATTGACTTCTATACTGTAGTTGCCGCTTTGTGCTGTCACTGTGTCGATTACTTCACCGTTTTGGATAATTGAGATTTCTACGTCTCCTGTTTGATTGCCTTCACCTGTCTCGTTTACAGGACTTGTCTGGTTAAGGTCTTCGCCTTCCAAGAAGTCTCTGATTTCTTGATCTGTTCTTGCTGTGTATACGTTACTTGTCTCAGCTTCTACAAAGCTCGTAAAGGCTATCCCTGCACTGTCAAGCGGTACTACACGTACTTGCCAGTAAAGCTTGTCATCAACTATAACTGGTAGTGGCTCAATTGGCGCAAATCCTGTGTCACTGTCTTGACCTGCCCAGTTTACTCTCGAGTTGGCTTGTCTTACGAAGTTGACTGCTCTGTTTGCTCCGATAAGCCCTTGATTACGGTCAAGTCTGTAGACTTCGTATTCGCCTGTGACTGCGTCGATCGTCCAAATCTCGAATAAACCGGATGCTTCACCGTATGGTTCAGTCGCCACAAACAGTTCCGGGTTGTCCTCTGTAAGGATCATGAAAGGTTGGTCATTGTTGAAACCAGGTACGGGTGCAACTTCTAGCTGGTTCTCGTGGAAGAACCACTTGTTTATGATGCCTTCCCTGTACTCCATGGATGAAACATATTCTCTGGCCAGATCAAATGGATAATTTCTTTGATTACCCAGTACCGAGTGATTCTCAACATCCTCAGAATCCACGAATTCAGTGTTTCCTTCATTATCCGTCAAAGCAACTCCTCCCCATTCAGGGACAGTATAGACAATAGGGAATCTGAAACGTAGATCATATTCAATGAATGGTGTTGCAATGTAGTTATTTCCGTTCTGCTGCATTACAAAGTGGTCTTCGTAGTTTACCCAGAATTTTTCCTTCTTCAATACCCAGTTAATATTGTCAAAAATCTGCATACCTATTCCAACATTCATCTCCTGTTCATTGTAACTAACATCTGACCCAGATGTGGTCATGTCTACAAAGGCTGCTCCTTTCTGTTTAATAACAAACGAATTAATTCCGCCATCAGGTTGAAGAGGATGACTCCAGTAAGGAGTACCGTTCTCACCTATAGCAATGTCACTTGGCGCAAGTTTGTGTCTAGGCTCTTGCAAACTGTTCTCCGCAAACTCATTCGCCACTGTTCTGGGCATGATACGAGGATTCTCATTATCAATATCTGGAAGACTATCAATCTCAGTAAGACCTTGCTCTAGATCCTGAGACATCGAAACATTCGTAAAAGCAGTATTTGCTATACTTCCTGTCACAAGCAGGCCGAAGAAAACCATTGAGGCTACATTAATCATGCGACCATCGATCTTGACCTTTTTCCAGTCATCAACACTCTTTTCATCAATCTCTTCGCCAGTTTCCGACGCATTCTTCTTTTTCCGCCAGAAAACCAGGCCTCCTGCTAATAGGCCGAGCAGAGCTGATTGAATCAGGAAAGGATTTGCGTAAAATGATAGAACAATGCTGTGGATCCAGGGCCTGAAAAAGTAACCTAGGCTTGCAAACAGTAAAAGCGGTATGATCAGGAAGTATCTTCGTTTCATACAGACAACCAGAGTATCTTTATTTTTTCAATCTACCGCAATTACTCCAATTTATATTTTGACAACCTGGAAATTGGAGAGTGCTTCTCCGACCAAAATCACCAACATACTGAGTTGTATAACAATAAATCTTGTGTAGATATGTAAACAAATAACATTCCTCCTATCGCGGATACCGATCCTGCAATAAACAGTATTTCATCTGATTCAGCCTTTCTGAACATGTAAGCAAGTGCAACACCAGGTATTAACCCCTAGTAAACAAGTTCGAGGAAAAACGTAAGTGAAGCACCTAGATAGAAGAAGATTCTTGCCGAACCTACGACTTCATCAAAAAATTGATACCTCAGGTTTCAACACAAATTTTTATGGTCTAGAAGAGGAAGGACCAACAAAATTCTAGGAGACAACTTATTCATCCCTAATCTAAAGTGAAATACTCTCTTCCATTATATTCATTTAAATCAACAGTTTCATGTTGAAGAGGATCTCCAACTATCCAATCTGATCTTATAAGTGTTCCTGCATCCATCAGCTTAACATCTCCATTGTAAACACCAAGTTCTATATCGTCATTGTCGCACCAACCTTCTGGCAAAGTATTATTTCTTCTTTTTGTTCTTTGCTCTAGTTCTGGATTTTCACGCCAAGGATGACCTGTTTGAGGCTCTGGTAAAGGATTGATTCTTAGAGCAACTAAGTATTCAAAATCACTACTTCCGGCCACAACTCTCGGAATAAATTCTTGTTCTCTTTCAATTGATTCAAGAAAAGATGTCATCTCTGTTCTGTTTTGGGATCTTGCATTAGAACTATCAGAATACTTCACAACAAGCGGATCTTCAAAATCGAGTTCATCCTGATAAAACTCATTCACCGCATAAACTTTTCTCCAGCTACTTCTACCATCGTCTAGCCTTGAATGTTCGGATTCATCAAAACCATCAAGGAATTCTTCTACATTCACCAGTAGTAAAGAATCCAAGTACCAGAATTTTAATTATAACGATATTGATGCAGAGAATTCCAAGCTCTAATGAAGTATGATATAGTCACATGTTTTTCAGCGAATAGAGAAATTGTTTTAATCAAGTTATACATCTTGATATGTTTCGACAAATGTTTCAAATTCTTCGTATGGTGTTCCGTTTTTCTTTACGGTGCTGTCCCATTTTCTAAACAGTACACCGTTATCTTCATACTCTATTACTCCGTATTCTTCTAGTACTTCGAAGTATTTCTTTACACTCCAGCGCTGAACAGTACCGGTTTCATGTTCTTCTTCAAGAGCTTCAATTATCTCACTTACTCTCATCGCTTCTCCTTCTTCAAGTTGGACATCTACTGGAGCAGTACCGAGAGAGATGAAGGCAACATCAGCTCTCTGCCCATATTCTGACTTGGCCTTGACAGCTGCAGTCTCTGGATCAAGTTCCACAACAAAAGTTAGAGAGGCTTGAAATATTAAATAAGTGCTCGGATCCTTCTTAATGTAATTATTCTGATCCACAAGATTCTTGTTCAGAGCTTTTCTACCAGTTTATCAAGCGGTGCTGTAGCCTCCTTAACTAGAAATCTGTAACTGGTTTCTAGCCATATACCTGCAGTTATACTGCCTGTAAACAATCCTCCTGTGACTGAGAGAATATCTGAGAAATCTAATGTGGTGTAAAAGTAGGTGGGCAACATAGTAGTGGAGAGAAATACTAATGCGGCTATCTTCCTGCATGAATTCTTAGAAACACTCATAAAGAATTTTTAGATATTAAGTCGTTCATAAAATTTTCACTTCTACTTTAACTGTCTTTGAAATATTGAAACTACAGGTAGAAGGAGAGAACGAGTGGTTTTTTCAGGTCCTGTTTGCATCCGATCCTCTGCGAAAAGTATCCTTTGTGTCTGAGATATTCTTTAATTCAATTGTCTCAGTGCCTTCATGGTCATCCCATAGAATGTATTTGCCTGTGTTTCCTACTTGATCAAGTTTTCCATTCTGTTTCAATGCCTGCGGGGATGAATCAGGGTTCAAGGCCAGTTTATCTACTTCCTCCTTAATTCTCTGTTGAGTATCATCTGCCATTTCTTTGTAGGTCTGCCATGCATCAGAGTTGATACGTACACTGTATGCATCTTGGTCAAGCGGATTCTTGTTTCGTGCTTCTACTGCACCCCCACTTATTTCGTTCTGTTGGACTCCTGCATAGGTCAATACTTCAGGAAGGCTTTCTGCTACCGCATCCATGAATGGATCTCCTGTAAATGATGGTTCAGATACAGATACAGACGTTGCTTCAGCTCCTGGACTAAATTGTGATGGCGGGCTTACGAGAACTGCCTGATCTCTATCAGCGAATGGCATCCACACCTCTGTACTGTGGCTGTCGTGGCCTACTTCCAGATCTGCGTTGAATATGCCTGTTGATATATCGGGTCGTACACTGATTTCGGTGCCGTTTTTCTCTGTACGGTATACAGGTAATTCGGTTGCCGGAGTTCTCTTTGGTACTTGTTCCTCTATCAATTTTGATGCTTCTGCAACATTATTTACTGTATCTGCTCTTTGTTCGTATTCTACTGTTATTGTTTCGTTTATCTGTTCGGAGTCTCCAATACTGACTCTGACTTCTGGAGTCATACCTGTCAATGGATCAACATAGCATTGTTCAGTTACAAGTGTGTAGTCCTGGCTTCCTGAAAGTTCTTCTACAACTGTTTCAAAGTATTCTTCTACAGTTGAGTCATCTACATTTAGATCTGCATGTACTGCTGGTTTCCAGTAAGTCGGGTTTTCTTCAGTCATTGATTCCTGAAAATCGTATTGTGATAGTAGTGGATCGACCAGTTCTGGCTCATTTTCTCCTGATAGATTAGTTAGTTCTTCCTCTATTTCCTCTGCTAGTTCAGTTATACTGTCGTAATTAGTGGTTCCTGTTCTTAGGAACGGGCTTCTGACCTGGTCCGATCCTTCTTCAATCATATCAAAAAATGTTGTTACTAACACTTAAAAAATACTATTGATGTGGGGATAACCTACTCCTCATACTTTTCATTTTACTCAAGCAAATTACCAATAGAATCTCTCAAATCCCTTAATGTCATACCCCCTTTTGAAAGGAATTCTCTGGATTGATCAGGAGCTCTCTCAATAAACTCATGCCTTCTCTTATCACGGCTTGTATTCATCAAAACAGGTATATCATACATCTCTTGAACTCTATCTGCCAACAACATACCTTCATCGCCGTTAGGTATCTCCAAATCTGTTATCAATAAATCATACTCCATACCAGGATTATCCAGTTCTGCATACACAGACTCAGTATCAGCCACACATGTTACCTCATATCCTTCGAAAAAATCTTTCTCAAAAGCATCCTCCACCAAATTTCGGTACAAAAGGTCATCATCAACGTGAATAACACTGTAACTGGATCCTTGTTGCGTCATAACAATCTTCTGACATACAAACTACTTATAACTGGTTTCAATTTAGCTGAGTTTAGGCCTCTAGAACTCGTCTTTAGGAGGCGGAACTGGTTCTGTAATCTGAACTGTTTGATCATCCTGTTGGGAATCTTCTGAAGCCTGGTCAATATTGACTGCTTGTCTATAAAGATCATCATAGCTTTCTACAACATTTATAGGGCGTTCATGCACTGTTTCTTCCCATCCTGCATTAGATTTCCACCTAATATCATCTTCACAGACTAAATAATAACCTTTACTTCTTGACTTTCCGCCTTCATGGACATGGTTCATAGTGCTCTCAACAATAGCTATACCAAGACCGGTATCGCGTTTAACACAGGTATAACTTTCTCCAGCACGTTGACTGATATAACTCACTTTCACATTTTGATTCTCAAAATCTACGACAGCAACCTCAAAAACCTCTTGCTCCGGATCCTCCAAAGAAACCTTGTAAGGAGTTCTTTCTCTGAATCCAAAATCTTCTGGCTGTTGAATAGCACGTCCGAATTCACTGTCAACCTCTTCAAGAATACTTTCTAAATCCATGAAAGATCTACCTAATAATCCTAATCCTCACTCAGTACCCTGAGTCTTTGCTGACCATCAGTTGATCCTGCTTCTCTTACAGGGTGTGTTTCCGAGACCTGTACATACTGATCTACCGATGTAGCTATACCAAATCCATTATCATATCTTAATTGGACTTTTTTGCCGCCAGGAAAGACTTTTGTAACTTCAGCTTCGTAGACACCTTCCTGCTCGTAAATATTTGTTCCTTCCATGTGCTCTATTAGTTCATCTTTCAGTTGTTCTGGAAGGTCAATAGTTATATCGAATCCTTGAGCTTCACTTCCTTCGACCAATCCTTGATCTTGCATAGAGGATATAGCCTTGTAATGTTCTTGGCTAATATGAAGACTTCCTGTATCTTCATCCTCGTGCCTTATTCTACTTTCATTGAAAAGTCCAGTTAACGTTCCAAGAGCTTCAAGAGCCGGTGTCTCCATATTGATTTGATAAACTTGTTCATCCTCAACTATTTCTAATGTGCCATTAGCCATTGTATAAACAGGCTCTGACTCTTGAACATTTGATGCAGAACTTCTGAATTGTGCAGAGTCTTCTTTAACATTGTTTGATGTCTCTGATTCACCTACCGAGTAACCATATTGCTCTAAACGATCTTTTATAACCTCTCTAGCCTTTTCAGGTAGTTCTCCTGAGTCCTTTACTTGTCCATTCTCATCTACGGTGAAGCCGCCATCTTTTAGACCTTCTTTCGCCTGATAAGTCATTTGATTATCCAACTCAGCATCTTCTATCAAACCAATCTGCTCAGCTAAATAAAGTGCCTCTTTGTGAACTCCATCTGATCTTCCATCAATATCAACTTCGTAACCTGCTACAATCATTGTATCAACGCCATATGAACCATCTATGCCAATACCTTCAGGCAATTCATCTTCAATTAGTTCATCATCAACTAAATCTTCTCCAACGTCTGGTTCTGCTGGATCACCTTTATTCTCCTCCAAAGTTTCTTCTATAACAGTTTCCTCTTCTTGAGTTATTTCTACATTATTGTTTTGGCCATTCTCTTCAACCTTTGTTTTAGAATCATTTATTTCCTCTAGTTCTTCTGAAACACCTAGAGCACTTCTTATATCTTCTTTCATTTCCTCTGTTAAAGCATTTTCAACTCTTTGAAGTTTTCTTCTGTATTGGTCAGAAACCATTCTCGTTATAATATCAAGTTCTTCATCTGATATACCTTCTTCGACTTCATCTTCAACTTTTTCTGAAAGATCATTTACCACTTCACTTATTGATCCATAATCAAACAATTCTTCAATTTCAGATTCACTCATGTTTTATCACTCTTCAGTTAATTCTTTTTATTCTAAGTGTCCACAGCGTAACCAGGCATACTGATCACACTCAGAACATCTTCAGACAAACCCTCATAGGTTCCTTCCAAATCATCTTCTCGAGGTGCACCTGCAGCAACCCTAAGATCTCTCTCAATGTAATCAATCGCTTCCTCAATCTCATCCCTTAGAGCACCATAATACCTATCAGCAATTATTTCAACTTTCTCATCCTCTACAGTTTGACCAGTCACTGCCTCAATCTCATTCCTTATTGATTGCTCCAAGACTTGCCTTTGCACCAATTCCTCAGGTTCAGGAACTTCTACATCAGGAGCTAAGTAGTCCTCAAGAACACCTATTTCAGAGGCTCTTTCACCATATACCTCTTCAGCAAGTCTGACGACATTCTCAACTTGATCCTCATTGTAGAAAGAATCATCTGTATATCCTGCTTCAAAAGCATTGAAACTTGGCACGTGATCTTTGACAAACTCTTCAGCAGCTTCAATCTCGCTTATATCATCGACATAGACAAGATGAGAATCAAGATCTGCCTTTCTTGCAACTTGAACTCCTTTATGACCATCAAATATCTGTAAACTGTCTCCATTATGTATTACTCTGGGAAGAGAAGGTAATCCTCCTCTCTCCCTTACAGAAGAGATATATTCTGCGTTTGAACTCATATCGTACTGTTCAATTGCAAGAGGATGAGCATCTAAATTATCTAAGTCAACTGTTCTAAGAGTGACTGGAGAATTTTCCACTTCTATAAGATCAGGATTTTCTACTACTGTTATTTCACCGTTTTCAGATATTTGAAATGTTGACAACGAATTATCAAACTTCCTAATCCTACCATTGTAAACCTCCCCATCTTGTTCTACCTTGAGATTCACGTCAAGCAATTCTCTTGCAACTTCAAACGTAAAATTATCTACTGCATCTATCTTCTCTCTGATATCTGGCGTGATATTAACTGTCTCTTCTTCCGGTATATTCCATTCTGATTCAGTTTTAGTTTCAACTTTTTCTTCGATCACTGGTTTATTTGTTTCATTATTTTCTAGTTGTTCAGGTCTTCCTGACGCCTCTACATCCAAATCATATGAAATTCTTTCTATTTTAGATGATAAAGTATCTGCAAGCTCTTGCATAGCTCTTTTGTGATCTAAACTTGAGTCCATTACGTCTGAAGGCTGAGTATTTATAGAATTGTATTCTTCAAGATCTAAAAGTTCCTCTAAGGAATTATCTAGCATCAGAACTGTGGTTTCTGATTGATCTTGAGCTTCCAACTCAGGGTGAGAACGAACCAACTCATTTCCTACTTCAGCTACAAGTTCGTGAAGATGAAATAATTCCTGCTTCTCCATTAACCGATATTCGGACAACTAAATTTTTATTATAATTCCTAAGTAGCAAATAACGAATTCAGGTTTCAATTGATTCAAAGAACCGCATCATCTTTCAAGCATCTTCAATGATTTTAATTGGATTCGAACAATTTTTACACTCAATAGTTTCTGGATATTTTTTGTTGCCAGAGTACCAAAATCTTTCACCGCAGTTACTGCATTTCAGTTCCAGAGAGGAATCAACCATAATTGACCTCATTCTTTAATTGAAATAGTGTAAAAAGGAGGTTTATGACCTACCTCCTTTCTATCACTGATTTTTTCGGTTCTAATGCCTGTTTCATCGTACTTCTTTTCAGGTTTCTGTATCCAGTTCCAACCATTTATCACAGACTTTTCTCTCGCTTCTTCAAGCCTATCTCTAATTTTTTGGGATATTTTTCTTAGATCTCCACGGATTTTCTCTGCCTCTCTACTTGGGATTTCTCTGGAATAAAGATTTATTTTCAAAGTAGGTCCGCTCCTCTTCTTAACGTTCTTTACTCCTTTAATTTCATTTATTGTACTGATTAAATCCTGCATAATTAGGAATCAAACCCCATTTAGCTTGTAAATATGAAGAAATAAATTAACCTATTTCCAATCTGTAAAAACCATTATTTTCCTCATAACCTAATACACTGTCCCCCACATTTAGGCTTTCCTCAAATTCAGGGTTACCATCCACATTCACAACCAAATTTCTTCTATCATGCCAATGATCAACTTCATCGTATCCTTGAGGTAATAGAATCTCTATACATCTTTCAGCCCTAGATTCTTCAGGAGCAGGGTACTTCAGTACATCTGACTCAGAAAGATTGTTTGCTGACAAGCTCTCCTCTTCTTCGAGCAGCTCATCCCCCGTCAAACCAATGTCTCCTTGAATTACTTCCTCTTCAGCATCAATAATTGTAATACCCATTTCTGGAGCAAGAACCCCTTTGTCGTACAGTACAGGAATAGCTGCACGTCTTGATTCAATATCATTGATGAAATCCTGTTCTATGCTGCCCCCATACTGATCTTGATACTTTTCTACTACCTCTAAAGCATCTTCAGGACCCCTTACCGACACAGCATATGTATTATCTATGTTTTCAGTTGTGGCTATAGCCTGATCTCCTAAAATATTTTTTAATGATTCATCTACAAAGACAATATTCTCACTGTGATCTGCGAACTCGCCGTGAAATCCTTCAAGCAACTTGTACCGAGAACGATCCATTTCACCAAGGCTTAGTCTCGGAATAGAAGCTGCTATGGAAGATCCAGCAGTGGTCACCGCCGTGAAATCCCCTGATTCAATTATCTCTGCTTCAGGATGTATTTGTCTTTGATCTGGCTCCCCAAGTGCCTGTAGGTTTTCTTGACTTACAACATCTTCTATATTGTATCTTGAGTTAGTTGACACATTTAGATAATTACAGAATTATTACTAAAACTTTTTCGGACTGATAAACTGGTTGTGACTAGGTTACTAGAGAATTTAATCAACTATAAAGATTTAATCGAAAGTGGCTGGAAAACTCGTATAAAAATCGTACCCTAATTTGATTTCTAGTTAAAGTGAATAAAATGAAGAATACAAAGATTGTATCTACTATTGGACCGGCTACAGATTCTAAAGAGACTATTGAAAGTTTAATAGACGCTGGAGTAAATGTTTTTAGACAGAATTTTTCCCATGTTGATCATGAGGAGCATGAAAAGGTTTTGAATAGAATAAGAGATGTTTCCGAAAACGTAGCTGTGATGATGGATACGAAAGGTCCTGAAATAAGACTAGGAGAAGTTAAGAAAGATATTAAACTAGATCAAGGAGACGATATAATATTAACAACGGACGAAATAACAGGAGATAAAGAGGCATTGCCAATAAAATACGATAATTTACTAGAACACATTGAAGCCGGAGATGAAATAAGAATAGATGATGGCAAGATTGAACTTGAGGTTTTACAGGTTTCAGATACTGAGGCAAACTGTGAAGTGATTTACGGTGGAGAAGTTTCTACACGTAAAGCAGTCAATGTTCCTGGAGAGGATATAGGTCTCAGAGCACCTACAAAGAAGGATAAAAAAGATATACGATTTGCAGCCAAAAAAGGATATGATTTTATCTCAGTAAGCTTCGTAAAACACCCTGAGGACGTTCAAAGAGTAAAGAATATTCTAGACGAAGAAGACTCTGATGCACAGATTATCTCAAAGATTGAACACAGGAAGGCGATCGAAAACCTTGATGAAATACTTGAAGAGTCAGATGCTGTAATGGTAGCTAGAGGAGATTTAGGTGTGGAAATGCCGGCAGCAGAACTTCCTCAGTTGCAGAAAGACATTATTACAAAATGCAACAAGGCTGCAAAGCCCGTGATAACTGCCACACAAATGCTTGAATCAATGACTGAAAACTCCACAGCCACAAGAGCAGAGATATCAGATGTTGCTAATGCTGTTTTAGATGGTAGTGATGCTGTAATGCTTTCAGGAGAAACAGCCATAGGAGATTACCCTGTTAAAACAGTTGAATTTATGTCCGAAATAGTTGAAAAGGCTGAAGAAAACCTTAAAGACAAAATTCATCACACTATTAAAGATAAATCTAAAAGCAGAACAGATATAATATGTAAAGGCGCATGGCAAGCCTCCAAAGATGGAGATTATGATTTAATAGTTGCGCAGACTTCCTCAGGTGCAACAGCACGGAAAATATCAAGATATAGACCGGAAGCTGAAATAGTAGCCTTCACCGACAAAGAACATGTTGAAAGACAGCTCCAGTTAGTATGGGGAGTGGATCCTTTCCATCAAAACTTCCACGAAAGCAGCGACAAAACCGTTAAAGAAGCAGCTGAAAGACTAATCTCAAATCAGAGAGCAAGCAAAGATGAAGAAATAATCCTGACAGCTGGTCTGCCAACACCATCAGAAGGAAACACAAACACAATGCAGATTAGAACTGTGAAAGAAATCCTAGACTAAAAATAGATTCAGAAAGTATTTTTTAACCAGCCATCAAAACCGTGTATATGGAAAAAAGACTAACCATACTTTTGACGACGATTTCACTGCTTGCACTGCCTGCTACAGCACAGGAAAACACACTGGAGATGAATTGTAGTACATATGACGACAACCCTCCCGGTCCAGGAGAGAGCACAAGTTGTCTTTTAGAAGGATTTCCATCTGATTTTAATTGGAAAAACTACACCCACGATTGGAGCACATCAATGGGTCAAGTAACACAGGAATCAGTTGAATCAGCTCAAATCTCATTACCTGAGCAATACTCCAATAGTGAACTAATGGTTAAAGCAGAAATAACGGATGCCTCAGGAGAAACTTACGTTGCAGAAAAAAATATGGGACTTGAAGAGATCAGCGACGAAGGTGAAAACCAAAGTTATCAAACACCTGTCGAAGATCCAGTCAACAATGAAACTCAAGGAGAAAAAATTCTTCCACAGCCAGAAGTCTACTGTCCATCAGAAGTAAATTCAGGGGAGAAAGTGAGATGTAATGTAACTTATAGCTCAGATATCGCGCAGCCAAGTTATGAGTGGAATGTTAAAGGTCAAGGAGATGTAGATGGAGACTTGAAACATGGTACCTACGTGGCACCTGAAGTCCAAGAAGAAACGGAAGAAGTCAGTTTAAGTCTTTACAGCTCTTCAGAAACAAATTCAGCCTCTGAGAAAATCAGTGTAGTACCTAGATCAAGCGATAACTCAGATCAAGAAAGTTCAAATGATGAGAGATTGAATAGACAAAGCCAGAAGATAGAGGAACAACAGGAAACAATCAGAAACCAGAGAGAAAAATTGAGACAGAGAGAATCAACCATAGAAAATCTTAGAAGTACGGTTCAAGACCTCAGAAACCAGTTAAATAATCTTGAAGAAGAGGATTCTGAATCAAGAGAGAATTATGAAGAAAATGGATCAGAAGAGAGACAAGAGACTGAAGATGCTGGAGGAAATGATTCCAAAGAAACAAAGGATGAACAAGTCAGAGAGGAAGAACAAGAAGTCTTCAATGAATCAGGATCAGATACACAAAATAGCTCAGAACGTGAAAACGATCAAGATAGTAGTGAAGTAGAATTTGAGGAAGCTGAAGAAAGCTCTGATGAACTGGAAAATGAGAACACCACTGAAGGAAGCAGTAATCAAGATTCTAGCGGACTGATTGGAGCACTAACTAGCCTATTTGGCTAGAAAAAATCCTATCTTTCTTTCTTAATTTCCTTTTTTAATAATGCTAAAGAATTCAGATAAGATTTATTTAGAGAATTCTTCTTCTGGATCTGTACCGTAAACTTCTTTCATCATATGATCTGCAACCGCAGTATATCCCTTATAGAAATCTTCTCCAATTTCCTCTCCATTTTCCTGCATGGCTTGAGTTACTCTTTCAGTGTATCCTTCAACCATCGCTTCAACCTTTGCATCATCTACAAGATTGCCAAGTAGGTCATCTTCAGCAACATCCATCAACCTGTCAATATAGTTTAGTTGGAACTTCATTTCATCAGAGAGATCGTATTCCTCATCCAATACTTCCCCCCACAGGTTTTCGTCATTGTACTGGTGGAAGTGCTGACCTTCATGCAGGTCAACATGTTCCGTAGTCTCATCATCTAATTCAGGATAAACTTCTTGATCAGCAATAAAACCAATTTTTTCATCCTGTGTAACCCCGTAAATATTCTTTTCAGCATCAACAAACGCTAAATCATAATCTTGCAGATCAGTGTAATCTTCAACTTCTTCAATCTCTAAACCTGGAACCTTAGTTGTAGCTGCTACAGCCCCACCTCCAAGATTATCTTCTTGTTCAAAATCAAAATCAGCTGGTATACCGTAATTCTCAAGAGTATTCTCTACATTCGGTAAATGCTCCTCAGCCTGTTTCCCTTTATTATCAGGTTCCAAAAGCATTTCAGTAGATTTATCTCCTTGAGCCACAGACATACTAATTAAATAATGAGGCAAATTTTTTAGCTCTTTAGGATGTTATTTCCGCTCCAGACATCCAGGCAAAAAATATCCAGGCAACCGCTGAAACCAAAAAGCCGTGGATAAAAAGCATTTCTAGTGCTTGAATGCTTGAGGCAGTGTAAAGGTTTACTGGAATCAAGGCTACAAGCATAAAGAGGAAGTACCTGGGCTTCCACATATCTTCTCCTGTTTTAAGCTCTCCTTTCATTTTTGTAGTAGAAAAAGGTTGATTCCAAGCAATTCCTGAAACAGTAAAGCTGTCCTGAATCATGTGTAGTATAGCTCCTGAAAAATATCCTGCTAAGAAAAAATATAGAACTAAGGACGGCAACCCAATTTCTGCGGTTATAGGGTAGATAAGCAGACCAGTAAGAGATGTAAGTATAATC
>Ga0102936_1000468_pt1 | contig 16040 bp, 18 predicted proteins | sample SalPon2_A_H2O_MG_FD_78502 | JGI IMG/M metagenome (GOLD analysis project Ga0102936, IMG submission 78502) | Salt pond water microbial communities from South San Francisco under conditions of wetland restoration - Salt Pond MetaG R2_A_H2O_MG | ecosystem: Environmental > Aquatic > Non-marine Saline...
AATTCTCGGTAACATCTACTGGAGACTTAGAATTACTCGAAGAATTGCTAACACAGCCTGAGGTCGCAACTACAACAGATAGAACCAATATAGACAAATATCTTCTCATATAAACGAATCTTAACACTACATTACGACAAAATCAACTGGGAGAGTATGTCCCCCCACATTACTAGAGAAATAAACATTACGAACACCGGCGAAGTTAAGGTTAATATCTCTCCTGCCTTTAGAAATACTAAATACAAAGATAGAACCGCTAATGGAGTAGCACACTTTGATAACGGAGGTAGTTTATATTTAGGTCGCACAGGCAAAGATGTCCACGAAAAAGAACTTGTACCAAATCAAACTAAGACATTCACAGCTACGTACTACCCTAGTACAGAGCAGTTTAAAAATCAGGACAGTAAAGATAGCTTCAAGCAAATCAGTGCAACAGCACATCTTCTAATAAACGCAAACGATTTAGGAAATATAAGTTCAAGTCTAAAATCAAAACGATTAACCATTAGAGTAGAATAGAAAGGATAAAATGAAAGTACTAGGCATCGAATCAACAGCCCATACACTCGGCATCGGAATAGTAGACGAAGACGAAGTACATGCAAATGTAAAGTCGATGTTCGAGCCAGAGGAAGGCGGAATACACCCGAGAAAGGCCTCAGAGCATCACTACCAGCACGCACTGGAGAAGATTAACGAGGCCGAAGCCAAGACAGATTTCTCACTAGAGGATGTCGATGCGATAGCTTTCTCACAAGGGCCCGGAATACCTCAATGCCTAGACGTAGGAGCAGTACTAGCCAGAACCTTATCTAAAAAATACGATATACCTTTGATAGGAGTCAACCACTGCCTGGCCCATATCTCCATCGGAATAAGAACTACAGAGGCTGAAAACCCTACTACACTCTACATCTCAGGAGGCAACAGCCAGATACTGGACCTCAGAAGCGGCCGATACCGGGTAGTAGGCGAAACACTGGATATCGCACTCGGTAACGCACTCGACAAGCTTGCAAGAAAACTTGGATACCCTCATCCCGGAGGCCCGGAGATCGAGAAACTGGCAGAAAAGACTGACGAAATAATCGAAATGAGCTACCCAATCAAAGGCATGGATTTCTCCTTCTCAGGCCTTACAACAGAGGCGGAAAGAAAAGTCGGAGAGGTTTCCGACGAGGTCTTGGCTAACAGCTTCCAGGAACACGCATACTCAGCCAGTGTGGAAGCACTGGAAAGAGCGATGGCGCAGGAAGGCAGCGGCGAGGCCCTCTTAACTGGCGGCGTAGCAATGAACTCCCGGCTTAGAGAGATGGTGGAGCTTATGTGCGAGCAGCGAGATGCCGAAGCCTACTTCCCACCACACGAGTACTGCATGGACAACGGCGCGATGATCGCACACCAGGGTCTCATCGAACTGAAAGCAGGAAGAGAAACTTCAATAGAGGAATCAGGCAAGAAACCTGACTGGAGGCCTGACGAGGTGGAAGTACAATGGGAGATATAGAAAAACAGATTGAGGAAGCAAAAGAAGTAATCGAAGAAGACGGAATAGTAGTATTTCCAACTGAGACCGCGTACGGTATCGCAGCTGATGCCACAAGCAGAGTAGCAGTGGAGAAAGTCTACGAGGCGAAGAAGCGACCTAGGAGCAAAGGCCTGACCGCGATCGTCGACTCTATGGAGACCGCGGAGAGGTACGCAGAGCTTTCAGACCGAGAGAGAAAAGTTATCGAAGAGTTCATGCCAGGACCTCTGACACTGGTCGCAGAGAAGAAAAATTCTGTACCGGATAACTTGAACGAGGACTTCGCTTTCAGGATCTCCTCCGGAGAAGTAGCTGACAAGCTGTCCGAGATAGGTCCAATTACTGCGACTTCTGCAAATATCTCTGGTAACGATACCTCTTACTCAATCGACGATATCTCCAACAAACTACTTGAGAAAGTTGACTACGTGATTGATGCTGGAACCTTGAATAAAGGCCCTACCTCGGCGATCGCTGCTGTACGCGAGGATGGTGTCAAGGTGTTTCGGGAGGGGCCTATTAAGAAGAAGGAGATCGAAAAAATTGTTTAGAGATGGCTACTGGCTACGAGTCTATCGCTCTCCTAATCGGTGTCGCCACACTACTAGGAACAGTTGCACAGAGGACACGGCAGCCGAAAGTGATGGCGTACATAGTAGCAGGACTTGTAATGGGGCCTGTCGGCCTGAACCTTGTGAAAAGCAGCGAGTTAACGTCTCTTTTCTCTGAGCTTGGCCTAGTATTTCTTCTGTTCTTGATTGGTCTTGAGATCGATATCGATGAGGTAAGAGAGGTCCTGGGCTCAACCATCGGTATCGCAGTCATCCAGATGGCGTTAACTTTTGTCGTCGGCTTGGGCACCGCCTATTTACTCGGATTTAATACTGTTACCTCAGTATTTATCGGCGCTGCAGTCATGTTCAGCTCCACCGCATTAGTGGTGAAGATACTTACAAGGATGGATGAAGCCACTACACTGGCTGGAAGACTGGATATTGGAGTGCTTCTGGTTCAGGACGTGGCCGTAGTGCTTATGCTTGCACTTCTCTCCGTCAACTTCTCCAATCCTTCCGAAATAGCTATCAAGCTCGTAGAAATATTCGCAATGATAACCTTCATCGGAATAATCTCTCTGGCCTCCTCCAGATACGTTTTCTCCGGAGTACTGAAAGAAATATCCGACAACAACCTTGCATTCTTCACACATGGAGTGGCATGGGCCTTCCTATTCATCAGCCTCTCAAGTTACCTGAATCTTTCAATGGAGATAGGAGCTTTCCTCGCCGGACTAGGTCTTGCAAGCGTTCCCTATAGCAGAGAGCTTCAGGAACGTGTAAGGCCATTGACTGATCTGTTCATGGCGATTTTCTTCGTCAACTTCGGTATAGGGATTACTGGAGGATCTCTGAACACTTACTTCTTCGAGGCAGTCGTGGCCTCTGTAGTTCTGATGGCTGCGAAGTTTGTGATATTCTTCCTGACAATCGACCGGTTCAAGTTCACTCCGGAGACCAGTTTCCGGGCCTCAGTCAATATGGGACAGATCAGCGAGTTCGGTCTGATACTTATGAGCCTCGCTATTACTCGGGGATACGTCGAACAGGAGGTTTCCGGCTTTATCAGCATGGTAGCTATTCTGACTATGGGAAGTTCGGCCTACCTGATGCGGGATAAAGACTATCTTGAGCAGAAAGTTCAACCAGTCCTTGACTTTTTTAAATCCGAGGAGAAGCAGGACGTGGATGTAGAGAGGCTTGAAGACCATGTCGTAGTTATAGGGTACGAGGAAAACACCAAGAGATTATGCAGGAAGCTCTCGGAGAACCATCAGGTGCTTGTAGTAGATGATGATCCTGCAAACACCGAGGAACTGGCAGAGTCGGATTACGAATATATCTACGGAGATTTCAAGCACGGAGAAATAAGAGAAGGAGCAAACCTACAAAAAGCAAAATACATAATCAGCTTCTCCAAAGAAAAACAGGTAAGTAAAGCAGTACTGGACAACAGCAACCGTGAAACAGTTACAATTGTCCGCGCCGATAACTTCGAGGACGCGTCCGAACTCTACGACATAGGTGCAGACTACGTCATAATGGAGAACATTCTGGCCGGAAACCGTATAAGCGAATATCTGGAACTCTACCTTGAGGACAGAGAAGTATTCCTCGACGAGGCTGAGGCCGAACTAGACTACATCAGAGACGAAGAAAAATGATAGAGAACACCGTACTACCGCTCCAGTTCATGCTGGTCATAGTCACCGCCACAATCTTTGGCATCGTCGCAAGAAAACTGAAACAGCCCGTAATCCTTGCCTACCTGATAACAGGTCTTGTACTAGGCCCTACACTTCTTAACATAGCCAAAGAGACTCAGACAATCGCATTAATGTCGGAACTCGGTCTTGGGTTCCTGCTGTTCCTTGTAGGCATAGAGATGAACCTTGAAGAAATCAGAGAAATACTCAAACCAGTTTCAATCATTGCAATAGGCCAGACAATACTTCAAACCAGTCTTGCGTTCATCGTGCCGCTGGCTCTCGGCTTCGGCCTGTTTGAAACATTTATAATCGCGCTTTGTACTGTTTTCGGAGCAACTCCTGTCATAGTGAAGAGCTTGACTGAGAAAGACGAACTGAAATCACTGCCAGGAAAGCTCGATGTAGGAGTACTCGTCCTGCAGGATATCTACCTGATATTGGTCCTTGCCCTGGTAAGCTCGGGAAGCCTGACACAGCCCGACAAAATCCTGATCACACTGGTCGAAATACTGGCCATGATAGGCTTCATCACCCTCATATCTATCGCCTCCTCAAAATACATTCTGGACGATCTTTTCCGGAAGATATCGGACAACCGGCACGCATTCTTCATACACGGAGTGGCGTGGGCCTTCCTGTTCATCTCTATCTCAGAGTTCCTCGGATTATCGGTGGAGGTAGGCGCATTCCTCGCAGGCCTCAGCCTGGGACAGATCCCGTACAGAGAAGAACTAAAGGAGAGGATAAGGCCTCTAACAGACTTCTTCATGGTTATATTCTTCTCCACCCTCGGCCTGACCCTTACTGCAGATAATTTAATGGCCTACTGGCAGGAAGCTGTTATTGCTTCAGCAGTCATGATGGTAGGGAACTTCCTGATTATGTTCTACCTTATCGATCACCAGAAGTTTACGCCGAAGACCTCTTTCATAGGCAGTATCAATATGACACAGGTCAGCGAGTTCTCACTGGTTGTCGGTGCTCTTGCAGTAGCTGAAGGGTACATCGGCAGCGATATTCTCGGATATATCAGCTTGATGGCAGTTCTCACTATCGGTACTTCGACCTACCTGATTACCTACAACCATCAAATATACAGGAAGGTTGAGCACCTGCTTGAGAGGTACAGGTCTGAGGAAAAAAGCGATATAGATGTGAAAAGCCTGGAAGGCCATGCAGCAGTGGTGGGGTACGACAATCTCGGCAAGAACATTTGCAAGCGGCTTTCAGAAGAACATGAACTGCTTGTGATAGATAAGGATGCCTCAAACATCGATGAATTAGCAGAGTCGGATTACGAATATATCTACGGAGATTTCAAGCACGGAGAAATAAGAGAAGGAGCAAACCTACAAAAAGCAAAATACATAATCAGCTTCTCCAAAGAAAAACAGGTTAACATCAGAATCCTTGAGGAGAGACGCCGGGACACAGTCGTGATTGTGAAGGCCGACAACTTTGAAGACGCGTCGGAGTTCTACGACATGGGTGCGGACTACGTGATAATAGAAAACGTTTTAGCCGGGAACCGGATAAGTGAATACGTGGATCTTTACCTTGAAGACAGAGAACTCTTCATAAAAGAGGTAGACTCAGAGACCAATAGAGGTGAGGAAGAATCTCAGAACTGATAAACGTACTGACACTGATCTTTGTAGTCTCCTCAGCCGTACTGTTCCTGTTCAACAGGCTTTCACACCCTGCACTACCAGCCTACATCGTTGCAGGAGTCATCGTAGGAAACTTCTTCCCAGAACAGGAAATGATAACCTTCGCCCAGATAGGCCTATCCTTCCTCGTCTTCATGTTCGGAGTAAAGATAGATCCAGAAAGACTTTCCTCAGTTGCCAGCGACAGCCTGAAGACCACCGTGATACAGGTAACCTTTGTATCAATACTGGGCCTGGCTATATCATACCTTTTAGGATTCAACGCCTTCGAATCCGTAGTATTTGTACTGGCGACATCGCTGAGCTCCACACTTGTAGGCCTTGAACTACTTGAGAAAGAGATAGATCTAAAACTGGCACACGGACGGATAGCCGAATCAATACACCTCAGCCAGGACATAATAGCGATATTCTTCCTCATGATCCTCGGAAGCTCAGTCTTCACCGTCGACGCCGTCCTGACAAGCCTTCTCCACGGAACAGGAGTTCTCCTCCTCGCACTTATCTTCAGAGCCTACCTTTTCGACTACATCGCGGCCCTAGCAGCCGGATCACGCGAGCTATTGATGCTTGTGTCTATAACCATGCTGATAAGCTTCCTGGGTCTGACAGAGTTCCTCCATATCTCGCTGGCGATCGGAAGCTTTGCCGCAGGATTCGCAGTATCCAAATACCCTCACAACATGGAGATCCTGGACACCACGGGTTCGCTGAAGGATTTCTTCTCCGCGATATTTTTCGTTTCCTTGGGAGCGCTGCTGGCAGTTCCATCTATAGAAGTAGTACTTCTTTCAGGCCTGATGCTGCTTATAACCTCTGTAATCAAGCCTTACACAGTAATCGCGTCGCTCGTACACCTGGGGCAGAACAAGAGAACCGCATACCTCACAGGTACAAGTATTGACCAGGTCAGCGAACTATCGCTTATCATCGCGATACAGGCCTTCCTCGCAGGAATGATCTCAGACATGCTGTTCCAGGCAATAACAATTACCGCTACAGCGTCGATGATAATCTCCTCATACACGACGAAACATGGTGACAAGATTTACCGGATTTTCTCTCCTGTAGATACATTGAACGACCGGCAAGAGGAAGTCTCGGAAAAGCTATCAGAACATGAGATGGATGACCATATCATCGTCCTTGGATACGATATAGAAGGTAAGAGGATAGTGGAGAAACTTAAGGAGAAAGAGGTAGATTTCGTAGTGATAGAAAACAATCCGGAAAAAGTAACGGAGCTGAAGGAGCGAAGCGAGAACTATGTCTTCGGAGACGCCATGGACGACAAGACCTGGCACGAAGCCCAGTACAGAGAGGCCCAGCTTATAATTTCAACAGTTCCTATGGAGAAAACTTCGCAGAAAATACTCGATCTGGAAACCGATGCAGACAAGATACTTAGAGCAGAAAACATCACAGAAGCACAGAACCTGCTGGACCAGGGCGCTATCTACGTCATACTGTCAAAAGTTCTCAGCGAAGAACTATTACTGGATCACATCGAAGGAATAATGGAGAACAAGAACTACAAAGAGGAACTCCGGCGGAAGAACATGCTGGAACTCAGAAGATACCTGCAGTCCGACGAAGGATAAAAAGAGTAGAGGCCTAATACAGGAACCATGAAGCAGAGAGGCGCAGAAGCCCTGATAGAAATCACCGACAACCAAGTTGTGAAAACCCGGGAGCAGAAAAAGTACCGCCACCCGGAACTTGACGAGAAGATAAGGAAGGAGAGAACTTCATCCGAGGCCCGGATAATGAAGAAGGCCCGTACCCACGGCGTAAACGTCCCGGAGATAATTGACAGCGAGGATTCTGTCATCGAGATGGAGAAGATCGAGGGAAGGCCTCTGAAAGAAGTAATTGAAGAAGAACCTGAGAAGATGGAGGCTCTTGGAGAGAACGTAGCTCTTCTGCACGACACCAACATAATCCACGGCGATCTCACTACTAGCAACGTGATAGTTAATGATCCTCTATGCATCATCGACTTCGGCCTCTCATTTCACTCGGAAAGAGGTGAGGACCGTGCTGTCGACATCCACCTCCTGAAACAGGTACTGAACAGTTCACATCCTGAAGTAGCGGAAGATGCCTGGAAACACTTCCTGGACGGGTACCGGAACCACGAAGAAGCGGAGAAGGTGCTGGAGCAGTTGAAGGAAGTTGAGAAAAGAGGCCGTTACAAATAGAATGTTATGGAACTTTTCTCCCCCGAGACACTGGGCCTGATCTTCCTCGCATTACTGACACTGACCGCATACACCCACAGCCCGGATACTTCAGGAAACTACAACGCGACACTTGTAGACGTAACCGACGGCGACACGATCGATGTAACGGTAAACGGCCGCAAAGATACTGTCCGTTTCCTTGGAGTCGATACACCGGAGACACAAGCAGAGAACGCACCCAGCGAGTTCGGCCTGGCGAATACCTCCAGCAACAGGGCCTGTCTCAGAAGATACGGTGAAGAAGCGACACAGTTCGTGGAGAACAATCTGGATAAAACCATCGAGATACGGACTGACAGCGAGGCCGACAGAAGAGGAAGTTACGGGAGGCTGCTGGCCTACATCTACAACGGGAACGAATCACTGAACAGGATGCTGCTGGAGGAAGGACTGGCCCGGATGTATGAGAGCTCTTTCAGCAAAAGAGAGGAATACTCGAGACTGGAGAAACAGGCCCGTGAAGAAGATTTAGGCGTATGGAGTTGCGGGTGAAGGCTCTGTTTTAAAATAATTTCCGGTCAGTTCATGAATATGAGACCGGGAAAGCACAATGCTTGACCGGATCGGTATGTGATAAATTATGTCAAGAATGCACAAGAGTTCACGCGGAAGTTCAGGAAGTTCAAACCCTGTAGACAAGAAACAGCCTGACTGGCTTGACTACGACGAGGACGAAGTAAAAGAGCTTGTTCTCAAACTGAAGGATGGAGGAAACGATCCTTCGCAGATCGGGATAAAGCTCAGAGACGAGTACGGGATTCCTGATGTCAAGACAGTTACAGGAAAGAAGATTACAGAGATTCTGAAGGAAAACGATGCTCAGGATGAGCTACCTGAAGACCTGAAGAACCTCGTTGAGAAGGCTTCCAATATCCAGGACCATCTGGAAGATAACAAGAAGGACGAAGACGCTGAGAGAAGGCTCAGCCTTGTAGAGGCCAAGATCAGGAGACTTGCTTCCTACTACCAGGACGAAGGACGTATCCCGAAGTCATGGGAGTACGAACGTGAAGAACGGTAAAATATTCTCCACCTATTTTTCTTTCTCATTTCTACCTGCACAAAGGATAAAAGAGATTTCAACTGAACTCATTATACATGGTTCAAGACATTATAGAAGCAGCCGAGCCAGCTGCAGAAAAGATCAGAGACTACGAGGGAAAAATCCGGTTGATCGGCCAGTACGACGCCGACGGCATCAACGCAACTGCAATAACATATCAGATGCTGGAAAGGCTTGGAAAAGACTTTGAATACGAAATACTTAGACAGCTATACGAAGAAGACGTCGAAAGGATCGCAAACGAAGATGAAGGGCTTCTACTTTTCGTAGACATAGGTTCAGGCCAGTCAAAGTTCATAGAAGAATACATAATAGAAGAAACCGACAAAGACGTAATCATAAGCGACCACCACGAACCACAGATCGAAGGAGACGGAGAAAGACTCATCCACCTCAACCCTCACTTCCTGGGCCACGATGGAGGAGAAGCAATCTCTGCAGCAGGAATGACCTATCTGCTTGCAAAGGCCGTCGACGAAGACAACCACGACCTGATTACATACGCACTGATCGGAGCTACAGGCGACGTCCAGAAACAGGAAGGGGAGTTCATGGGGCTCAACAAAGACCTCGCGGAAGAGGCCATCGAGAAAGGACATATCGAAAAGCGGAAAGGCCTCGATCTATACGGGCGCTCCACCAAACCACTTCAGAAATCGCTTATGTATACGACAGACCCACATCTTGAAGGAGTATCCAACAAAGAGTCCGGCGCCATCCAGCTAGTGAAATCAGCAGGCCTTGAAGTCAGAGAAAACGGCGACTTCCGTACGCTATCTGATCTCGATGAGGAAGAGGAGAAGGCCTTGATCAATGCAATGATCCGACGTGGCTTCCCTGTTCAGCAACTTCTCAACGATATCTACACTCTGGACAACGGCTACGAAATCGATGAATTTTCCACAGTAATCAACGCATGCGGCCGACTTGGAGAGCCAAAGAAGGGGGTGAAGATCCTGCTGGAGAATGATCTGGAACTTGCAGATAAAATATCGACAAAATACGGCCGGAAGATTTCCTCATCACTAAGATACGTCGAAAACAACAAGGACGACGACGATGTCGTCTACGAGGAGACTATCGGCGTTATCGACGGGAAAGACAATATTCAGGACGATTTTATAGGCACGGTCACGACTATCACGATGAGCAATGGCCTTTTCTCCAGCCCGGTAGTCATGGGCGTAGCGGAGTCCGACAAGGATAAGATGAAGGTATCCTCCAGAGCATCCAAAGAAGCAGTAGAGGCCGGCCTCAACCTTGGAGAGATTATCGATGAAATATGTGAGGAAATCGATGGAGAAGGAGGAGGCCACAACATCGCCGCAGGAGCCATGATTCCAGAAGATGAAAAAGAGCATTTCATCGAGAGGCTGAACTCAGCGATTTCAGAGGAACTGGCATAGATAATTTTCATGATCAATTTAATTTCTCCTTGACATCTTCTATATTGTTAATTAGAGAATCACCATTCTCAAAGTACTCAGGGGCTTCATCATCAATTCCATAAAAAGTAGTGTTGCTGGGAAAAACATCTATCTGATAATCTATTTCTTCGCCGTCATACTTTTCAAAAGTCACTATGGATAAGTCTTCCATCATAGAATATAGATCAGACGCGTCTCTACCGGACCAAATTTCATTCGAATCATCAATATTCATCAAAATATTTTCCTGATCTTCAAGAAATCCTTCAACATCTTCATCCCCTACCAGGTAAATGCCCTCAATATCATCCTCCGCAGATGATTTCCTAGCTTCTTTATAACCTCTTTTACCAGCTTCAACAGCCCATGCTCCGGCACCAAGGGCTATACCTCCTATTGTCAATTCCGGGTGGATTCCTTGAGTGGCCAGGTCCAACATCAGTGCAGGGCCGCCGGTGGAAGCCATATATACCGGAAAGCCTAAAGGCCCTGAATCCGTTGCTACCGACTCAAGAATTGTGGGTTCGTATTCAAGGACGTCTAAATCTATCTCTGCCGCAACAGAACTGTGATTTTCAGGCAATTCATTCGGAATATCGAAGTCTTCTTGAGAGTTATAAACTTCTTCACTCTCTAGTATCTCAGATTCTTCAGGGTTTTTTTGATATCTGTTCATAACTACTATATAGTAACAATAATTTAAATATTTTCTGGTTTTCAGATTGATGCTTCAATGAAACAATTAACGACGAATCTACAATACCGTTTATAAAGTTTTGAGGTATTAGCATTGGTATGGCTAAGGCTGTTATTCAGAAAAACTGGTACGAGATTCAGGCACCGGATATTTTCAGTGTTGACGAAGTAGGTGAGACTCCTTCAGAGAAACAATCACAGGTTATCGGCCGCACAGTAAAGGAAAGCCTGAACGAAATGATGGAAGAAACGAGCAAATACTACGTAGACGTCACTCTAAAAGTTACAGACGTCGAAGGCAACAAGGCCTTCACAGAGATCGACGGAATGGAATGTTCTTCGGAGTTTGTTTCCCGTATGATCAGGAAGCGATCCGACAGAATGGACCTAGTCCACGACACAACTACCAGCGACGGTAGAGAAGTCAGAGTAAAGGTTATCGGAGCAACACTCAAGAAGACATCCTCCGAAACACTGAAAGCAGTCAGAAAAGAACTCTCAGACATCCTCGACGAGAAAGCTTCCGAACAGAGCTACGAGGAGTTCATGGAAAATATTTTCCTGGACAACGTACAGGAAGACATGAGAGAAGCTGCCAACCAGATCTACCCGTTCCGAGAGCTTGAAGTCAGAAAGACCGAGCTCAAGGAATGAACATATCTCTTTCTCCCTACTTTATCCCGTTTAAAATTTCTTAATCAGACAATTTCCATATTATCAAGTTCTTCCAGCACCTCCTGATACCGGTCTGAACCAGCAGGAACTAGAGCTATCTCGGAACGGGCTGGCACACTGTTGTACCTGCCGACAGATCCAGTATAGGCCTCCCCATCAACCAGTTTTCCATACACTGTATCCTCTAAAACCACAGTAACATCACCTACATAGCCATCATGCTTTCTCCCAACCAAAGGCCTGGACCCATGCAGATCCTCCTCATAAACAACCTCCAAACTACCAGACCCGAGATCAGAATTATCTATATCAGCAACCCTCCCGGTAACAGGTCCCTCACCAAGGTTTTCAACGTCGCCTTCATCGAAGAAAACGTATAGATCGCCGAAGTCATCAGAGAAGTTTCCAATCATTTTCTGCTGCGCATCACCATAATTAGTGACTAAAACTTAAACCACAACTCCTTCCCCCAGCGTATCTACTATAAAGATTTTCCACCTCAATAAACCATACAGGCTGACCGGGCCGGTAATTCAGCAACGAAGCAACAAGGCTTCTCACCTGAACTAACCGACCTAACCACACCACAGTCCTATTGGGCCGGTAGCTCAGTCTGGCAGAGCACTTGGCTCTTACGCCCCTCAAGTTCTCCGGTCTGGAGAACGAGGACCAGAGAAAATCCTTCAAGATTTTCGGCAGAGACACCAAGAAGTCGCGGGTTCAAATCCCGTCTGGCCCATCTTTTCCACGAAAAGCTGGTTTCAGAAGCAACACAGTTGCTTCGGGCCCAAACTTCTGAAAGTTTGATTATCAGAGGCCGCAAAAGGCGGCTCTCATCGCTTACTTTTGATAACCCTGTAGGACTTCTGCAGTATTTCTTCTGGTTTCCTGAGATAGGTATCCTCTTTTGAAGAAGAGTTTCTGGATTTCTTTTCTGTATTTACCTGTAGTCACGGGCTTTCTGCACCTTGGGCTTTGCATGCATTGTGCAGTATGCGTCGTTCGGGTTTTTCTCAAAGTAATCCTGATGTTTTTCTTCTGCGGGCCAGAAATTCTCCAGTTCTTTGATATCTGTCACTATCTCTTCTTCGTACTCAGGCCTTTTCTCCTCGACGAATTCCTCAACTGTCTCCTTCTGTTGTTCGGAATTGTACAGGATTATAGATCGGTACTGGCTGCCGATATCAGGACCTTCTCGATCCTCGGTTGTTGGATTGTGGATTCTGAAGAAAAACTCCAGCAGGTCTCTGAGAGAAGTTTTTTCTTCATCGTATTCTACCTTGATGACTTCTGCATGTCCTGTTTTTCCTCTGCATACTTCTCGGTATGAGGGTTGTTCTGTGTGGCCTCCCGCGTATCCTGAAACTACTTTTTCTACTCCTTCTATTTCCTGGTATGCTGCTTCTGTGCACCAGAAGCATCCGCCGCCGAAAACCGCTGTCTCTGTCATGACATCTACTTTGCTGTGAAAATGTATAACTGTTGACCTTGGAAACTAGTTTTTATGGAACCTTTCGGAAGCCTTATTCTCGTTTTCCTTGTAGCAGGAGTTATCGGAAGCATCGTCCCTATGATGCCCGGAGCGCTTTTCTCTCTGGCAGCGGTACTGATCTACTTTTTCCAGACCGATGACCCAGGCCTTCTGTTTACAGTTTTCGGCGCTCTGACCGCGGTCTTTGCATTGTTAGTTGACTGGTTTGCAGGAGCGGTAGCTGCGAAGTACGGAGGTGCCTCAAAGAAGACGAGTATGGCAGCGGCAGTGACAGGCCTTCTAGGATTCATCTTTCTCGGCGGGCCTATAGGCCTAGCTATCGCAGTCTCTGTTACAGTCTTTGTCAGAGAGTACCTCATTCATGGTAGAAGCGGAGATGGTGCGAAGGCCGCGGTATACGCTACTATCGGAGTGCTCGGCTCAGCCTTCGTACAGGCCATGTTAACCGGCTCTGTGCTGCTGGCCTATCTGATAGCTCTGGCATTCTAGAGGGCCCAATGGATTTTACGAGTATAAACTTCAGTACAGGGCAACATGGAGATACCACGGGAAGGGCTCAGGGAGGAAGCTACCGCGGCAACACCATATTTCATAATTCAAGACGGCAAGGCCCTGCTGATCGAGAAGAAACGTGGAGTCGGAGAAGGCCTGTTCAACGGGCCTGACGGCAAAGTAGAGGGAGAGGAGTCTCCTGAAGAAGCAGCTATCAGAGAGGCCGTCGAGGAGACAAAAGTGAGGCCTGAAGAAGTTGAAAAGGTTAGCGAGCTCGAGTTCGTGTTCGGCGACGATCCATTTATGTTCGTGCATGTATTCACCGCTGACTCTTTCTCAGGAACTCCTGAAGAAACCGAAGAGAACCGAATGGTTCCCAACCGATGATCTTCCGCTCGATGAGATGTAGCCCGATCATCGTTACTGGATTACAAATATGATCGACGATGAGAGTTTTCTAGCCCGATTCATGTTCGATGATGAGGGCAACGAAATATTGGAGGATGAATTCTACGACCTAGAGTTCAATTAGGCAGTATAGCACTCCAATCACGCCAAAACAGTGCAGAAACCGTTAAAGATTTAAGTGTTACCCTACAATAACAATATATGAGACGTGATGAAAGCTGGGATCAACTTTGGGAGAGAATAAAGACCACTGCGAAGATCAAAACTCGTAATATTAGAGGCGATGACGATTTCACAGAACTTCACTGGACGGCCGACGAAATCCTTGATCAGGATATCTCCAATACATTGACAGAGGCCGCTAGAGAGATCGAAGAACCTCCTAAACCAAGTCGGAGATACAGAGCAGGAACTGCTCTTGAAGAGGAGTACTCTGAGAAAGTAAACAGAGGCCACAAAGGAAAGAGAGCTATACTGGGTTATGGAGGAGGCCTTGGCGCCGGAGGAGCTCTTGCTGCTGACATTGACGGGCTGACCGGTATAGGTGTAATGCTAGGTGCTACTGTCAGCGGAGCTATTGCTGCAGGCACATCTGACTATGTAGCAGCTAAAGGACTGGAGAAGACCGGCGAGAAGGTTAAAGGTAGCGAGGCTGATATGCAGGAGATTGCCAGAGAAAGATCATATCCTTCGGTAATCTCGAACAGGCTTTCCGACCGTGAGAACGATGTATACGGTTTCAAGGCCTTCAGAGATGACGGTCTGGAGATGGCGGAGCTCGCTGACGGAGATGAGCTGTACGACTTCCTGAAAGATATGAACGTCGAGGCAGAGACAGACTGGAGAGTCAAGAGAAAAGATGGACATCCTCTACAGGTAGTCGGCCTTACAGCCACCTACGATGAAAGACAAGACCACACCTATGACAGAAGGAACAGAATTGCCGAGGAGATCGCTGAAGAAGACAATGTGCCTGTAGAAGAGGTGCTGGATGTCGGCGGAGACGGAGCAACACCGGTTCCAACTGAGAGCGATTACGAGGAAGGAGAGCAGACTTACAAGTTCGTCATCGTAGACACGAATCCAGAGCACTCCTATGAGATGGGGGACGACTTCATGGACTACTCCGATATCCTGGGAATCGAAGAAGGGTCAGGAGTTCAAGAGCTGGAAACAGAAAGAGAAGCTATCAAGGAGAGTTAAGCATCGAGTCCGGAAAACCTACAACCCGGGTCTCATACTCTCCTCCCTCACCAGCCGGGTTAAACCTGTATTCCTCAGCCAGTTCAAGAAGATCATCAATATTCTCTTCATCAAGAACCTCTCCTTCCCAGCTTTTATCAAGGCCTCTAGCAGCGACACTAGTAATTTCTACTTCAAATCCTTCTCGAATCAGCCATCTCATATACCGGGCCTGATCTTCCTGCCACAGCGGGGTAAACACTTTCAGGCCTACCTCTTCTGCTACTTGATCAATTCTATCTCTTTGATAGGTGGAGGCCAATGCTCCGACAACCACTCCTTCAACATTGTACTGGTCTTTTGCTTTTCGCAGGCCTTTTCTCAGATCCTCTAACTCGACTTCTTTCTCTCCTTCAGTTTCCTGAACAATCAGCGGAATATCGAGTTTTTCGGCCTGTTGCTCCAAGTGATCTTCAGTCTTCTTAGAGTCAAACATGTAACTATCCTTATTGCTGGATCGAAGAGTTAGAAGACAGGAAATTTCATTTTTCCTTCTCTGTACTCGGGAAAGCGCTGCGTTGGAGTCTTTACCTCCAGAGGTCAGGGCCACGATCCTATTATTAGGCCTATCTCTCAGAGAGTTCAGGTACTCCTGTTTGTGATCAAATCCTTTATCGCGGGAAAGCCTGTCAATCGCCTTGTCAAAGTTAGAGCCATACTGTGCAGCTGTCTTACCTCTCCAGGCCACTTTTTCAGGTACGCCAAGTTTTTCAGCTGCCTTTCTCAGTACGTACTTCCTGTACTCATCTTTGACTTTGTAATCTTCCGGTATAGTCAATGCATGCTCAATCAGGTCATGATCAAGAAACGGCAGCCGAAGCTCCCTACCGTTGCG
>Ga0102936_1000470_pt1 | contig 16023 bp, 5 predicted proteins | sample SalPon2_A_H2O_MG_FD_78502 | JGI IMG/M metagenome (GOLD analysis project Ga0102936, IMG submission 78502) | Salt pond water microbial communities from South San Francisco under conditions of wetland restoration - Salt Pond MetaG R2_A_H2O_MG | ecosystem: Environmental > Aquatic > Non-marine Saline...
AACGTCGTGGACTACGGTCGCCTTTCGGAAGCACGGCGCGACATTACAGACGACCCGCAAGCGCATGTTGACGCAGCGCTGATGATCGATACTGCTGATCTCGTGGATGCGTACAAGATCGGCACGACACGCAATAGGGCGAACACAAAGTTGTCTAGCCTACTCGATCGTATTTCCGACTACGCTGCCGAACTCGATCGCCTCACCGTTGAGGAAGACGGATCCCACATTCAGGAAGCGCTCGAACCCGTAGAGCGCTGGTACGACAAGAGCCATACTGTCGACGATTTGGCCGAGTGGTTCGAGACCCTGTACGAATGTGCCGGCGCGATGGATGTGCCGATCAAGTCAAGTTACGAAAACGCCTACGAGACACTCACCGAGTCGTCTGAGGAAGTGAAGCTATCGGCATTCGGTGACGATGTCGAGCAGTTCCAGAACATGGGGAACACGACGGGCATGACACTCGTTTCTCGACTCCACGACTTCGCCCGAAGCCAGCACCAGCAGGACGCCTGGGAGATTTATGAGGCATTCGACTCACTTATTGACGACCTCCAAGAACAAGACCATGCAACCGGTGTCGACCTCGAACACCGTATTAAACAACTTGATGAGTACAGTGACTACGAGCAGCAACGCCAGAAGATACTCTCTATAACGGGGGACCTGTAAGATGTCTGTTGTCAAATCGCTACCCAAGGTCGCTGACGCTCTAGAAGACAAGGCTCGAGAGCACAAACAAGCACAAAACACCGAGTATCACGTCTCGGTCGCACGCCACAATGTCCGCGAAATTAATAGCGAACTTGAGGACCTCGAAGATTCACTTCGCGACCTGCGGTACTACAAAACTGTGTTTGTGGACGCATTCGATGGCTCAGCACCGACAATGGTCAATAGTGCTGTTCAGGCCGCTGAGAATGCTGTCGAGGTGACACAGAGCGGACTACTGTCGAACATTCAAAACAGCGCGATGGATGAAGCAGAGACCGTTCTTGAAGAGGACCTGACTGGGCTTGAGGTTGAGCTTACACCTGAAGTAAAGAAACAGCGGAGTCAGATTCGATCCGCAAAACAGATGATAGATAATGTTAGTGAGAACATCCAAACGAAACTAGAGAGCAAACGTGAGACATGGAGTAGGCGCGTAAGCGCCGCCGAGGAACTCCAGATGATCCTCGGAAGCCAGAATTCAGATTTTGCGCGTACGCTCAACCATATGCACGGGCTCCTCACTCGGGATATGATGGACTCTAGTGAAAGCGCATCTAGGTTCGTGTCCGAGTGGGCGAACGCTACTGACAATTGGGAGGAGCACCAGTCACTTCAGAGCTTTGACGACTTCAAACAGAAACACGATCTGTCGGACTCAACCATCGAGGACGTGAAGACGCTCAGTAGGTCTCAGCAGCTCACGCTGGCCAACGTCTCTATCGATACTCTTGAGCAAATGAAACGAGTCGATGAACTTGAATCAGCCGTGGAACTAAGCCTCTGAGGATGAAGGACCCCGCTGCCCGTGCGGAACAGATGCAAGCGGCCTACCGCGACTACTTCATCGGTCGCGGGGGACGCGCAGCCCGCAGCGTAGCCCATCGATTAGCCGACGGCGAAAGCGATATTACGGGGATGCATGGACCATTCCTACAAGCACTTGACATCCCGAACTGGAGCGACCGCTCGTGGGATACCTTTGCTAGGTCAGCACACCTCGAACCTCACATTAGACGGGCATTTTCGGAGATCGGCTTCGAGAGGCTTTATGACTTCCAGGAGCGGAGTATTGAGTCAATACTTGACGGCAATGATACGGTGATCACTGCTGCGACGGGGCGGGGAAAGACTGAGGCTTGGCTCATTCCGATTCTCAACCGGATCCTCGAAGCAAAACGCCATGAAGAGGATGAAGGGGATGATACAAGCGTTAAGGCTACACTTATCTACCCCACCAAGGCCCTAGCGCAAGACCAGTTGAAACGCCTTCTCCAATATCTCTACCTTATTAACAAGCAACTAAAGTCGTCACAACGCATTTCAGTCGGTATCTATGATGGGGACACTCCCCGAGACCTGGGTGAGTCCGGTGCGGAAGGGTATCTCAACTCTACATTCAAGCATTTTGAATGTCCCGGATACAATTCCGAACTCGACAAGTGTCAGGACTGCGGTGGTGGTGTTCGCGTTAGGAACACCGGCTCCCGGTTCAAGTTGATTCCAGAGAAAATTCACTGCGAGGACGATGATCCGAATGACGTGCCATTGGACTTCCTTCGGCTAACTCGGCATGATATTCTGGAAAATGGTGTCGACATTGTTCTTACAAACCCTGACACGATCAACTACCGACTCATTAACACCAACGCTGAGGACGAGCACCAACGATTCATCTACGAACCCGAGTTCCTCGTGTTCGACGAGGTTCACACGTACGACGGCCTGTTCGGAAGTTACACCTCGGCATTGATGAAACGCGTGCAGGCGCTGCGAGAGAATCGGGGCGTCGACGATCTACAACTTATCGCAAGCAGCGCGACCGTTGAGAACGACGTCGAACTTTTTCAGAAAGTCAGTGGAGCCGTAGACATTACTCAGGTTAGCGAGTCGCCGCGCAATCTCGACGTGACGGTGCCATCGTCCGTCCCGGAAGAGCTTAGATCGCACAGTTTGTCCGTCGACCACATTCTTTCTGCCACCGGAACCTCAGATGAGGCTGTTCCAGGACTTGATGCGTTCGATTACACGCTCGAGGCGGCGTCGAGTTATGACCGTGACCGCCGGGAGACACTGGTCGCAGATGCCCTCTTCGATCATCTGACTAGCGATCACGACAATACCGGTGTACGGGTTATACAGTACGTCCACCAGTTGCTTTACGATAATCCACTGACACGGTCGGAACTACACGATCAGTTGGCTGAGACCTTCGATCTAGATATGTCTGGCGTTGAGACACTGGTGGGGAACGTCCGTACACTCGGTGAGTTCTCTGGAATCCTGGAGAACCGTAGTCACATGTTCTCTTGGCCGATTGACGGGTTCTACGCATGTGCTTCGTGCGAGACGGCCTATCGCTCACCTCAGGATTCCTGTCGTCAGTGTGGATTCAGGTTTGTTACTCGCTCAACATACTGTCGATATTGTAGCGACGAACACCTTGTTGCCTGGTTCTGCCCCGAATGTGACCAAGTAGAACCTTACACGCCCACAGAGCACGGATCAGTTGGACAGGAAGAGGACCACGTCTGTACTCGCTGTGAGCGCGTTCGCGATGATGCGGTACAGATGGTTCGTGTCACGTTCCAACCCTTCTTGATGTGTCTAGAATGTAATCATCAGTCGGAACGGACAACCATTACTAAATGTTCCGACTGCGGATCCCGTACTGTCAGGACCGGTCCCGAGACGGCCACCTGCATTAATCCACGGTGTGGGAGTACCCAACCAGTCGAACATGCCTGTGAGCGGTGTGAGGGCTCTATGTTCGAGATTGCAACTGTCGAAGGGCGGTTCGATTGCTCTGAGTGTGGAGCTTCATACGACCTGCGCAAAGATGCTCCTGAGCGTTGTCGAGAGTGTAACTCGATAGTTGAATCGACACGATACCTACCGTGGGTGTGTTCGAACGACGAGTGTGACCGTATTCACTTCCGAACTGCCCCTGACCAGTGCCAATGTGGATCGTCGTCGTTTGTGAAGCGTGGGCTATTTGAGATCCAGCATGACCAGCACTGCCGGTCGTGTGATACCGCGTTCGTCGGGGATGAAGGGTGTGGTTGTGATGATCCCAACGTCCATCAGAGAACGGGGTCTCACCGGGCCTACAAAACGCTCGACACACACGGTAGAATCCGTTCGATGGGCTCCCAGACCTCGGCGGTTCCGTGTCCCCACTCGTACGCTCGTTATGAAATCGGTAACCGGTTCGATGAGCTGATGCGCAGTCCGAACAACTTGGCAGCGACGACATCGCAGTACCTGATGCGTGCAGTCGCTGACGACGAGGGGCAACAGGCTGCCAAACTCCTCTCGTTCGCTGACTCGCACCGCGATATGAAAGAGCTCAGCAGGGACTTCTCTGAACCCGAGGTTGAGACGCTACTGGACCAACTGCTTGTGCGTGGCGCATCGAGCGACGGTTCGTCCTCCTGGGTACCATTCAGCGACGTCCTCAAGTACGCGGACGAAGCTATTGACAGCCTCAACGAGTTACTAGAACCGCCACGTGTGGCGAGGAATGTTGAATTTGATCTAAAATCCCGTCTCAAAGATCAACCTCGTAAACGGTGGGATGACCATGATGCGCTGTACGATCGCCTCACACGCCGTGCAATATCGCACACATACAGTCAGCGTCTCGGGGAACACGACGATCCTCTCTCAGAAGTTGGCTTACTCGACGTGCGGTTCGCGCCTGGACTAGATGCGCTTTCCGGTGCTGAACGTGCAATCATCCGAGAACTCGTGGACAAGGGGAACGATTATCGTGTGGCGAACTTCGATGACCCCGGCGCTAGCAGAGGCGCAACTCAGGTGGTCTCGGACCTCGTCGAACGGAACATTCTCACGTACGGTAACTCCGACGAGTATGTCTTGTTTGATCCGACTGCGCTTGAAGTCACCATCGCGGGTGAAGACGATAGCATTGCTTTTGACCCCAAGACCGAACGATACTATACAACACTTGAGCACAAGTTTGGTCTCGACAATCAATCGGCAGTTGCGTCGAACACGACTCTGTCGAAATTGGCCTCTGTGTCACATCCACGCTTCACACAGCGTGCCCACCGGGTAGCATACTCACAGACCCGTATCCTGGTCTCCGAAGAGTATCTCGGAACGACTGAGAAGCGTAAGCGCCGCGAACTTGAGTTCCTCTTCCGAGAAGAGAATTACCCACACCACCTTTCGTCAGGCCCGACCATGGAACTCGGTGTCGACATCGGGGCACTTGACACCCTGTTACTGTACGGGACCCCACCTAACATGAACGCGTACCTCCAGCGTGTCGGCCGTGCTGGGCGTAGTTCTCACTCGTCGTTAGTACACTCCGTGAGCCAGCGCAATCCAATTGACTACTACTATTATGACCATCCAGAGGAACTCATCTCGGCCGAACCGACGCCGGTGCCACTCAACGAGCACAACGAAGAGGTACTACGAGTATCGCTTTCGTGGGCCGTCTTCGATTTCGTGGCAGCTAACTTCTCGATTCGATGGAATGTGAGTCGCCACGGTCGTTCCCGCTCGATCGATGGCGGTGATACTTACCATCGACGCAGCATACTTTCAGAGAGTGAACGAGAGGACGCAAGCAAACTGACCCACGTCATGTCGCTTGCCGCTGATACGCTATCGTTGGGGAATGATGCTTCGCAACTCGCGGTACTGAGCGAAGTGGTATCTGACCACGAGTCAGAGGTCAGGGACTATCTTGAGTCCCTGCTGGAGTATCAGTATTGCGAGGACTGTGAGCGGAGGTACGCAACTGCCGACGAACGAACTACATGTGAGCGAGAGGATTGCGACGGTCAAATCAGACACGCTGGAGAGCAGTTTGGGCACCTCGCAGAAGACGCGCTCTCGAACTTCGACGATCGGTACATCACGCACTATCAAGAGTATTTGGAGGCGCTAGAAAGCGAGCGCGTGTCGCTCTCTGAACGAGATCGCGACCTACGGCGTAACCAGCAACGGGCGAGTGCAGATGAACGCGGTCAAATCATGCGTGAGCGCCGAGGACTCCAGGAACGCATGGAGGTCCTCAAAGAACACCTATCTGAGCTAGGCGAAGAGAATTACTTCGATTTCCTCCGGAAATCCCGCGAGAGCAAGTATGATTTCTCGATGCGAAGCGTCGCCACTACTGCTGGTCTAACGTTGGTCGATGAAGGGTACGATCGACGCAATATCGGCGACCAATCGAGTGGTAGGGCGATGCAGATGGCGCTGTCAGAACTCCATCCGGGAGCGGCGTATCTCGACAACGGTGAGACATACACTGTCGCTCGCGTTCGCTTCGATGATAAGGCAGGTTCTGACTTACGAGAAGCAGTTAGCAACGCGACCAGCAACGACCATCTCGCGGACGAACTCGTTTGTCCGGCGTGTAATTCGACTTACGGGCTTGATGCATCCGACTGTGACTGCGAGAACGAAGTGCCGTTGAAACGACGTCGGCTCGCTGCCCTCGATTCAGCAGAGGCATACCACGACAACCTGCAACTCACTTCTGAAGGCGACGAGGCACGTTACTTGCATAGCGAACCCAACCAACAGGTCCAGAACACATACGCTGAACGCGAGACCTCAATCCTCTCCTTCAATACTAAACAGACGTACGAATTACACACAGGCGAGGGAGAGGTACTCGGGACACTCGAATATGGTGACTACTCAGTACTCCTTCACACCGACAGTTATCGGACGAAGTACAAAACAGGAGAGACTGATCCACGAGAGTCACTCTTCGAAGTCTGTGGCGAGGAGAATTGCCACGGCGTAATCTACGACGACGATAATGAGACGCGTCGGTGTAGCGCAGATCCTGAACATTTCCCCGATGGGAGAGGGGCAAACTCTGAGTTCGTCAGACTCGGTTACCAGTACGAGACACAGGGTGTCCGAGTCAGATTAAATAACCGTGAACAGTCCCATACGCTCGCCCACGGCCTCCGGGTCGCCCTCCAGTACTTGGGCGGCGTCAACATCCGTGAGTTGTCCGAGTACGTCGGAGAGGACCACGTCGATGTCTTTGAATCACAAGAGGGCGGGTCGGACGTCGCACGGCTACTCTTCGAGCAGTCTAATGGAGATTTCCGCGCCTTCTCTCGAGCAGTCGGTCTTATCAGTGAGCAGTTCGATTGCAACTGTGACAATGGCTGTCCGTCATGTCTGTACCAGTACGGTTGCGACGTCAGAAACGATCAACGATCCTTCGACCGTGACCATCTCCAGGCTAACTTAGACGAACGGAGGCTGTCGATTCACCCACCCGACAACCAGGACACGAACACTTGACTGACGAACTATATCCCACAGGAGACACACAATGACGGAATTCGACCCACTAGAACTCGCCGACACGATGCGCAAATCGTACGCCGAACACTACGCAGGCTCACAACCCTCACCAGCCGTCAAGAACCTTGTTTCCCGCTATCACGAAGGTGAAGGTGAGTCCCTGGAAGATGACCTCCCTGAGTTCATCCGAACTAAGGGGCCCTACCTTCAGGTACTTGATCTCCCTCGAATGAGTGACACACCGTGGGGGACCTTTGCCGACAATCATGACATGCATCCGGACGTCACGGAAACGTTTCGTGAGGCAGGATTCCGGCACCTTTTCGAATTCCAGGAGGACTCGATCGAGGCAGTCGGTGAAGATCACCATACGCTGTTGACCGCAGCAACGGGGAGAGGGAAGACCGAAGGGTGGCTGATTCCGATACTCCAGTTCATCTGTGAAGCGAAAGCAGGGCAACACAACGCACATCCCCCAGATAGCGTCAAATGTGTCCTCACATACCCAACGAAAGCTCTGGCACAAGACCAACTGAAGCGCCTCATCAACTACCTATTCACGCTCAATCGAGGCCGATCGGCGAGCGACCAGATCACTGTAGGTATCTACGACGGGGACACGAAACGTCGCGACCCCGACGAACTGGCGTACCTCCAAACGACATTCCAGTATTTTGACTGCCCGTGCGGAGAGTGTGACTCTTCCTTGACAGTCCGGCGTCGTTCAGACGGCTCGTTCGTCGTCGAACCGCTGAAAGAACACAATGACAACCTCACGTTCGACTTCATCAAAGTCACGAGAGACGCGATCGTTGAAACTCCGGCAGACATCCTGCTGACGAACCCTGACACGATCAACTACCGGCTGTTCAACATCAATGCGAGTGAGGCACAGCAGCGCTTCGTGGCCGAGCCAAAATACTTTGTCTTCGACGAAATCCACGAATATTCTGAGTTGTTCGGCTCATTCACCTCGGCGTTGATGCGACGGTATATACGGGAGCGGCAGGAGCTCAACGACTACGATAGTGAGGCCGACGATAATCTCACTATCGTTGGTGCGAGCGCCACCGTCGAAAACAAGCTTTCCGTCTTCCAGCGTATCAACCCGTTTGTCGATCCCGACATCAAGGTTGTTGAGGAGAAAGGACGCACACTCGATGCTCCCTTTCCCAGTGATGTTCCCACTGAATTCACCTCAACCGAACTTTCAAGTGATGAGTTACGTTCAAGAGAGACAGACGCTGCGAGACTTGTTCTTGAGGCAGCGGGTATCCTCGATTCTGGCGACAAGGTAGATATCGAAGGCGATCTCTATGAACACCTCGTGGAAGGCGATAGCGAGATGCTGGGGTTCGTTCGCGGCATCTACTCGGCTCTTCGAGAGAAACCACTTCGGCCCGACGGCCTACGTGATCGACTCGTTGAATCTGCTGGTCTAACAGAGAAACAGGCAGAGACTGTAATTAAAAACTTTATGACAATAGGCGACGTGTCTGGGATTCTAGAGCGTCGTGCCCATCTATTCAGTTGGCCGCTTGATGGCTACTACACCTGTATCAACTGTGGAACAGTCTACGACACCCCACAATCGGCTTGCACTGAATGCGGACACCACTATGTGACAAAGCTCTCGTTGTGCAATCAGTGTGGTGAGGAGTCACTTGAATCGTGGTTCTGTCCGAACTGCGAGCGGCTCGAACCACACACTGTGACCTCAGAAGAGGGGCGATTCGATTACTTCTCGCGACGGGAGTGTCAGTGTGAAACGGCCGGAGGCGAAAAGCCGGAGATGGTCCGCGTCTACTGGCGACCGTTCTACGAGTGTTCTGAGTGTGGCGAGCGCCAGAAGGTCGACCACCGGCAGGATTGTCCGACCTGTGGTTCCTTGATGGTACTCGACGACTCGATGGAAGACCACATTTGTTCGAATCCGGACTGTAATGCAGAGGTTACAGTAGAGGAGGCCAGAGAACCGACTTGCCATTCATGTAACACTGCGGCGTTAGAACCCCTGTCGGACGACAGCGTCCAGTATTGTGCTGAGTGTGGGGAAATATACGAAAACTCCGATGTAAAGGGGTGTACGGCCGATGACTGTGATGGAGACCTCACACCGAAGCGGCTACTCGGATGGACCTGTGGTGATTCGGACTGCGATGAAGTGTACTTTGGACGGTCCCCAAATACATGCAACTGCGGAAAACGGCGGTTCGTCCGTACTGCGTTGTTTGATATCCAGATGGTCGACGAGTGTACGTCCTGCGAGCGCGAGTTCCTTCCAGATGGTCGACAGGAGTGTAACTGTGACGATCCAGAAATTGTGCGGCGCGCAAAAGGATACGGCAACTTCCGAATGGTCGACGATGACGGCCGCATTCGAGAATCGACCCAGTTCCCCGGTGGTCTTCCCTGTTACCATCAAGACCAACGGGAGACCTACTCAAAGAGCAGTAGATATGACGCGATGCTGCGTGGCCCGGCAAACGCGGCGGTGACGCAAGGGCGGTACCTGTTGCGGTCGCTGGCCGACCGCGACAACCCAGATAGTTTTACCGAATCAAAGATGCTCTCGTTCGCGGATAGTCAGTCTGATATGAAAGAGTTGGAGCGAAACTTCCGCGAACCGGAAGAAGCATTCTTCTTCGACCAGTTATTCATCAGAAGTGTCAGTAAAGAGGCTAATTCTTCTGGATGGGCGTCATTAGCGGGTATTATTGATCGTGGCGTAGGTGAGGCAAAACAGTATGAGGAGGATCTTGAGGGGGAAACCAACAACCCGCCGAGCGCGTTCGAGTTCTTTACAAACTACGATCAGTCAGTCGAGGAGTATCTGACTGAGGAACTGGTATCGAGAGTTTTTCCGGGACAGTACAGCGAACGCTACCGGAGTCAACAACTTACTGACAACGGAATCGTTGACCTTCGGTTAAATACCAACATCGATGATCTTGAACCAGACGAACGGAGACTACTCGCAGAGTGCATTGCACAAAATCATCGCTACGAACCTCAGCTCATCGATGAAGTTGAGAAGGGGAACAGGCATCTCGACTCACTGATCGATCAAGGACTGATTCGTCGGACTGAAGAAGACGGCAGCCGGTACGTGATGATTGAGGAAAATACAATTGAATGTGCTGTCGTCAGTGAGGAGACACCAACGAACTACAGTCCGGGCCAGGAAGACTTCGTCACGAGTCTTGAATCAACGCTGATCAACATTCCTGACGATGTGGTCGAATTTGACTCAACCCCAGAAGACCGATCTACGTTCTCGCACCCCCACTTTTCACTAACAGCACAACAAATAACGACGTCTGATCCTATGATTCTCTTGGCTAGGGCATATTACGGGGAGACAGACCGAGACGAACGACGAGAACTAGAATATCAATTTAGGCAGGGAAGGTTCCCACACTTCCTGTCGTCGGGCCCAGCAATGGAACTCGGCGTCGACATCGGTGACCTCAACACACTGCTCCTCTACGGCACGCCACCGAATGCGAACTCATACCTCCAGCGGATCGGACGTGCCGGGCGGGAGTCTGGAAACTCACTCGTACACTCGGTCAGTCAGCGGAATCCAATCGATTATTACTACCACGAGCACCCGGAGGAACTCATTGCCTCCGACCCACAACAAGTCCCGCTCAACGAAATAAACCGTGAGGTTCTCCACCAGTCCCTCACGTGGGGGATCCTCGACTGCATAGCGACGACACGGTGGGTTCCGTGGCGACGAAACCAGAGCGGACTCGACGAATTTGTCGTCTGTAATGACGAGCCGTCACAACGCTCTGAGCCAAAGCCTAATAATCTACTGCCGTTCACTGGTATTCTGTCGTCGTCGAACTTCCAAGTACAGAACCAAAGTGACGATGCACCTCTAGAAGTGCTTCGTTCAGTCATTAACGAGAACCAAGACGAGATTAAACAGTGGCTTGAGGATTTGGTTTCCTTTGGTATTTGTTCGAATTGTGGTCGCAAACACGAAGTTGGGTACAATGGTGACTGTCAGCGGGACAGTTGTAGCGGCTCTGTCGAATCGATCATAGACGAGTACGATGACATCGTTGAAGGGGCAATAGTCGGAACTGACACCCACCGAGGTATCGAGGCGACGATTATTGACCTCTATAATGTTCAACGAGACTCGATTGATGGTGATCTGGAGGAACTTGACGAAGATATCGCAGACATCCGTAGCAAAGAACGACATACCCGGGATCGTGAAGAAAAACGTACATTGCGCGAACAGAAGCAGCAACTCCGTCGTCGTACTGACCAGTTAGACAACTATTTGCGACGGCTTGAGGATATGAACCTCGGCCAGTATCTCAACCGAGAGAGTCCGGCAGCGTTCGGTTTGCGGTCAGTGGGCGATTCAGTTGACTACCAACTCATCGGGGAAGAGTTCGATAACGTCAGTGATGGTTCTCGGGACCGTCGGATCGCACTCTCTGAACTCCACCCAGGGGCGGCGTACCTCCATAACGGTGAGACGTACATTGTGACGCAGATGGAGTGGGAGCCGCTGGAAACTGCCCGTATCAGCGAACAATTCAATGATGCGGCTATCTGCCCGACGTGCGCTTCGGAACACGATACTGATACGTCCCATTGCGAGTCGTGCGGTACCCGACTGAAGCGGCTGGTCACGAAAGTGCCCGAACGTGTGACTGCGTTCCAGCATGATTTACCGCTAGGGATAACGCCCAACGCCCGTGAGCTTGAGCCGTCGAGTGTGTACCAGACTGACGAAGAAGTACAGAGCACGTACGCACCAGTGGACACTGACGCAGGAGAGTCATTTGACTCTACAATGTCGTATGACATTGTCGACGAAAGCGGAAACGTACACGGACAGTTTGAGTACGGTGACGTAACGATCGTTGCTTCGACCAATAAATACTGGGCGACATACAAGAATGGAGGTTCAGACCCGCTGTCGAACGTATTTGAGGTCTGTAGTGTTGAAGGTTGCAACGGCATGATCGCTAGCGTGGGAGAGTCTGCAGCATGTACGAATAACCCCGAACATCCCGCAGACGAAAGCATTGCAGTGCGTCCCGCTACCAAATTTGACACTAAAGCTGCACGTGTTCGGTTCGACAGCGAGGAAGTTGAGCACGGATTCGCTCATGGGCTCCGGGTAGCTCTCCAATACATCGGCGGTGTGAGCGTTCGTCAGGTTCCCGAATCGATTGAGGATGAAGGTACATTAGTGTACGACGCCGACGAGGGGGGAAGTGGAATCACCGTACTTCTCACACAGGATGGTGGTGAAAAATTCGAGAAAGCAGTCGAGATAATGTACGATGCGTTCTCTCCGGACGAGTCAGAGTGCAACTGTGAGAACGGATGCCCGTTCTGCCTCTATCAGTACGGTTGTTCCGAACAGAATGACCCCGACTCATTCGATAAGGATGAACTACTCGAACTACTGTCCCATAATCTACACTTGGAAGTAAGAAATAATGACTGATAATGACGTAACTAACTCGGCGCGAGCGCTTCAGACTCGCTCTCCAGAAAGGCTCTGGGGAGTTTCTCCGGCGAGTATCTACGCAGCACTATCGGTGAAAGTGACCGAGGACAGTCTTAAAGATCGTCTGTCGGCACATATTCGCGCGGAAACGTTGCGGACGAATGATGAACGGGAACCGAAGCGAGTAATAGAAATACACAATTGGATACTCGACGAACTGAAGCTTATTGAGGCGGACCGTCTAACCCTTGCTGGTGGATTGGTTCTCTCAGTAAGTAACCCTCGCCAACTTATTCGAGCTATCATCGTCGCCAACTCTCTGACAGTCGAACGGGTCTTGCGGCACTGTCTTACAATTAAAGCTGAAATCCTACCCCGTAGAGAGTTCGATAGTCTGCTCGCAGACGAATGGGAGAAGGTGGTTCTTGGGCCACTTCTTGGGTCTGCTGGCTTCCTAACGATCTACCCAGATAGTGTAGAACCGCACTTCGAGCAAATCGAATCAGCGCTTGAAGCGCAAAGAGAATTGCCGACAGATGATGTTACGGCTCAGGCCTATCAATATATTATCCCACAGGTTTCAGGCGTCGAAGACTGTGATTGTCTCGACCCTATTATAGAGCGATTGGCTGGAGGGCAAGCGAACGACACGTTCTCGTTAGAGTCCGCCGCTGCTTCACTTGCTGAAAACGCTGTGCCCCTTCCGGAGACTGACGAGGTTGAAAACGCAATTGAGGAGCAACACGACGAGTACGAACAACAATATGAAACAGTACGTTCGCTACTAGTTCCACCGGTAGAAACTGAACTGTCACAGGTAGACGTTGGGAGGCAAGTCAGTGTATCTGATGTTGGTGGCGATTCCAAAATTGATGAATCGAGTCGAGAAGACCTAATCAATTTAATTGCCACAGTATCTACACACTCTAGATACACGACCCTCGATTTGAGGTTCGTGGTCGATCGTCTTGAACTGCCGCCCTACGAACTCTATCAATTACTGTCTGGAATTCCTGGTGTCAACTGCGAAATAGATGACAACGAAGTTATTAATTTCTCTACTGCTCCAGCGCAGGTTGATGGTAGCAACCTCCTAGAAGAGTATACAACATATCTTGTTGATCGTTGTGCCGCACTAAAACGACAAATGAATACATTATCTCAAGCGTCTGTAAAGGAACTGTTGCCGGTTGCTAGTGACGCTCTCGTTGCTCAAGATTACCACGCTCTTTCCGACGGTGATGTTGCACCAACATATTTCTCGTATACCCTTATGGATCCTAAGGCTCTTGGCGATAAGAAGGTGGACAACTATGTGGGTAAATCTCGTGGTCTTGGACGTGAACGAGCGAGGCTACGACGTTGGCATGAAGACCGGCCTGCGGGGATGCAGTCGTACACGATGATGACCGATCGCCTATTCAGCCTTGGACTTGAACGCGACCTTAATAATAAGATCCTTCGAGTTATGACACCGTTTGACGATGACACGTTCAACGAATACGTCTCTCAGATACGGCGTCTATTGAATCAAGGATTCGAACTTCGATTACTGACACGACACACAAAGGAACCTTGGGAGTGGCGACGCCTGCAGCGGAACCTCCTCAGCGAGATCAAGCAGCACCGTGATCAAGTGACAGTCCGCACCTATTCTCGTTTTAAAAAGTATCAAAAAATAACTTCTGACATGGATTTCCGCGATCTCGAGGAGGTTGGAATTCATGGAAAGTTACAGACAATTGGAAGTTCTGAGAAGGGAGCAGCACTACTTGGGTCAGCGAATTTCATGGAGAATAGTTACGACTGGAATCCTGAGTGTGGCGTTTATACTGAAAGAACACCTTTTGTGAAGTCCGCAATCGAGTTTTTCGATATTGTCTGGGACATCTCCTCGGCAGACGAAATAGATATAGAACGTTTACAAGACATTCCCAACCGTCAGTTGGTTCCAACCTATTACACTTAAGTAATAATGTTATGACTAGCGGACATTTGACTATGGTACCCGCTCGTGTTAAATTACATCAGAATGTTACTCCTCCTCTCTGTGGCGAAGGTAGGCATACATACCTCTGTTAGAATGCCTTGCCTCAGAGGATACCGTGCGATAGCTATATATTATTTTACTATAGTATCTTAACATACTTTCTCTAGGCCACAAAATAGCAATTATTTGTCTCTTCTGGAGCAAAGACGATATTCATATGAGAACGCGAGAAAAGAATAAACTGGTGAACTGAATCTGTGAGATTCTACGTTCCTGAGTGGGACGACGCAGTCGACGCTCATTATGACTTTGAGCATGACGAACTCTCAACGCTCGACCGTCAGGAGCGTGAACTCGACTACATCTGGGATATCTTTGAGCCGGAGACAACGCCGATTGATGGCGTCTTAATCTCCCGCGAACAGGTTGAGGAGACCGATCGGAAGGCTGAGAGACTCGCAGAGTATGGCGTTTATGATGATCCTGTCCTCTCCGTGCCCAAGTCGCTTCCGACAATCAGCGACTGTGGGGCCTGGGGGTACAAGTCCTATCCATTTCCTCCGTACGACAACGATGAGATGCTCAAATTCTACGAGACATTGGGAGTCAGCATTGGTGTTACGATCGACCACCTTGTACTTGGATCCGGAAAAGAAAAAGGACGACTTTACCTCAATGAACGTGCATTTGAGGGAGAACTGAATATAAATGAAGTTCCCGCACATCTTGAAAATGTTGTTGACCTGATGGTAGACGAGTGGCCCGCAGAGTGGCCAGATTATGTCAGCGAATACGAACCCACAATCCGAACAGGGAAACAGAATAACGTCGTACCATTCTCTGCTGAGGATTTCCAGGGTGACACCGAAAGTGTCCTCTCACGACTCGCTGATGATTCGCGGGCGGTCTACCGAGAGAATGACGCAAAATTCCGATACAAACTCACACTACGGAACGCACGAGAAATGTATAATCTCTACCAGCGAGAGGAATATCCATTTCGCCTCATGGTCGCAATCCAAGGTTGGGATCCCGAGTCTTACACAACAGCTGCTAGTGACGTCTTAGAAATTGGCTATGATTATCTCGGTATTGGTGGTGTTGCCGGCAGTCCGATCCATGACGTTCGTAGAATCGTGAAATCGGTTGGGAAGAGGATAAAGGCATTTGAGCGCAAACATAACACACGGATTGATTCACACGTTTTTGGATTCGCAAAGACCGATGCCTTTGAGACTGTCGGACGCTCTGGGATGACAAGTTTTGATAGCGCAAGTATGCTCCGTTCGGCATGGACGGGTGGGGATAACTACCGGTTAGACCACGACGAACGGTACGACGCGATCCGCGTCCGTTATCCATCGAGTCGCGATGATCTTGAAACAGCCATTGAAACTGCTCTCCGCGGTCGTGTGACACTCGCCGCTCTCCGTGCATACGACGGAGGTTGTTCGATTCGTGGTGTAGTCAAAGAGTGGCACGACCTCGCTTAAGACGTTCTCTCTTCAGCAAAGTGCTA
>Ga0102936_1000477_pt1 | contig 15951 bp, 17 predicted proteins | sample SalPon2_A_H2O_MG_FD_78502 | JGI IMG/M metagenome (GOLD analysis project Ga0102936, IMG submission 78502) | Salt pond water microbial communities from South San Francisco under conditions of wetland restoration - Salt Pond MetaG R2_A_H2O_MG | ecosystem: Environmental > Aquatic > Non-marine Saline...
ATCGCCGTTGCCGGCTGACCCACAGCCAGCTAGCCCGACGGCGCCGAGGGCGCTCAGCCCGGCGACGAAGCGTCTGCGATCCATCACGTCCGTGTTCGTCGTCCGTTCGTCCATGTTTTTTAGGTTAGCCTAAAAGACTTATATGTGTCGGTTCAGTCGTCCGCCGTGGCCGGCGCGCGGCGGATCGCTTCCAGGCACTCGAGCCAGTCACGCATGTACTCGCCGACGTGATTGAAGAACGCCCCGTTCCGGTACTGATCGAAATCACCCGCAGCGAGCCGATCGGCCATGGCCTCGTAGACGGCGGCGTAATCCGTCGCGTCCGGTTCGGTGTCGTCATCGGGGAGTGCTGCCGAGGGGGCGCTCCGAGAACGCTCCGGTTCCACGTCGTCTACGAGTTCCCAAAGGTGCTCGTTGAGTTCGAGTCCTGCGACCTCGTTGTGGAGATCGTCAAACGTCGAGCGCTCCGCTTTGTTGTGCTCACAGAGCGGACCGCCGTTGTAGATCTGCTTGCCGAGGAGATCGCAGGCCCGCTTGAGGAAGACGCCGCTCCAGATGTCGTCGAACCGCCCGACGTCCCACTCGTTTTCGTCCATCGGAAGCTGATAGAAGGCCGGGATCACTTCACGGCGGAACGCGAGGTTCATCGAGCAGACGGTGAGGTAGTTCCCGTCAGCCGCGACGAAGTCGTCTCCGAAGTCCCCGGCCGTCGTGCGTGTCTGTGCCTGTCCTCGGAGATCTCCGTCCATCAGGATTCGGACGGCGTCCAGATCGGGAACGTTGGTCCAGAGACCCTGAGAAGCGACGATATCGCCGTTTTCGATCCCAACAGTGTCGGTCTCGACGGTTTCGTCCATCGCCGAGTAGGGGTAGCCACGCGGGTAGAGACCGTGCTCGTCGGCGTTCTGATAGAGCACGTTCACCCACTGCTGGTCGGAACGGACGCGTTCGATTTCCCCATCGAAAGCGAGATTCGACAGGTGCCGACCGAAGTAATTTTTATCCTCTTGTGGGAGGGTGTCGTCGTCGATGAAGACGCCGTATTCGAAGCGGTCATTGGCCCACATATAGAGGAGCCCGAAGCTCGTTTCGGCGTGTGAGGCGGCCGGAACGACATGTGCGTACTCCTCGATCCCGTGGTCCTCGTAGAACTCCTCGCGTCGGGTACCATCGAAGACCTTCCCTGAAACCTCCAGATCGTCCAGCATCGCTCTCATCGCGTCCGTTTCGCAGAAATCCTCGGTGACGAGGACGAAGTGTAGCTGTGAGACGTCAAACCCGTGTTCGCGGGCGTTTTTCACGTATGCTCGGACACACTCGTACTCTCGGATCGTCGGAACGATCACACAAATTTCCTGATTCGCCGTCTCTGACGTGTATTGACTCATCGTTCCTCTATATTTTAGGCCAGCCTAAAAATCTGATGATCCCGTCGCCGGCGGCTCAGCCTCCTCGGGCGAACCCATCGGAGACGTGTTCAGCCCGATCCCCGCAACAGCACCTCCGGCGAGGGTGACGGCGTTTTTTAGAGCGTGATCGAGTATCGCCGCAGTCACGGCCGTCCCGACACCGATCGGGGTGATACCGACCACGAGTCCGGTGAAGGCTGCTTCGTAGAGCCCGATCCCGCCCTGCGAGAGCGGCAGGACCTTCGCGAGATTTCCAACGCTTACCGCGAGCGTCCCGACGACGAGAAGCCCCCACGCCGACAGTTCACCGCCGGTGCCGACCAAAGCGGCGAGCACTGCGACAGCAGTCAGGACGTCCAACGCCCACACCGCTACGCTTCCGGCGTAGATCGCCCCAATAGAGCGGGGACGCTCGGCGACGACGCGGATGCTGGCCCCGAACCGAACCACAGCGTCGACGAGCGTCGACAGGCGTCGGTTCCGGACGCGGTCGCAGACCGCGGGGCCGAAAGTCCAGTCGCTCCGAGCAACGACGACAGTCACGATGGACAGAACGATGGCCGCCATCGCGACCCCGACCGCGACCGTCGTCGCGATGGCATAGTCACCCGTGGCAATGCCGCGGCCATCAAGTAGAAGAAAGGCGAACGCCGCCCCGCCCAGAGTAGCGATCGCTACGAGATCGAACGCGCGCTCGACGGCGAGTGAGGCGACACCGAGCGCGTACGGGACGTCCCGACGCTCCTTCAGGAGATACGCCCGCACGCCGTCGCCGGCCCGGGCTGGAACTATCAGGTTCGCAGTCTGACTCGTGAACACCGCCGCCGTGAGGAACCAAGTTCCAAAGCGTCGGTCCATCGCTGTGAGGACATCGCCGTACCGGCGTCCCCGAAGCGGCCACGAGAGTAGATAGACGGTGAGCGCCGCCCCCAGGAGGGCAGGATCGGCCTCGGCGAGCAGCGCGAGCGTCGACGCCAGGTCTACAGTCCGGCCGAGAACGAGGGCTCCGACGGTCACCACGAGCACCGTTCCGATGAGGGGCAATCGGTTCTGCGAGTACAATCGGCTGATCCATGCTCGGACGTTTCGGCGCCTCATCCAGTATTGATTTAGGTCGGCCTAAACGTATTAACTCTGACGGTTTTTAGGCGAAGCTAAAATACGGCCCGATCGGGTGCCGGGGTCGAGGTCACTCCAGATAGCCTAGATCCTGAAGCTGATCGGTGATCTCGTCGAATTCGGCCTCCGTGAGCGCGCCCTGTTTTTGATGCTGGATGACGATGCTGCGGAGCAAAAACCGGACCAGGTCGCTCGTCGACGAGAAGCTCGTTCCTTCGATCGTCTCCTCGACGCGCTCGGAGAGTTCCTTGGGGATCGACACCGTCGTATACTCAGTCATACCAGTGGCGTCGTTCGGAACGGGCATAGGTCTGTCCACCGCGGTCGAGTCGGGAATGTTTAGGGCACTGTAGCATATACGGAAACACAATGGGAGTACGGCCGCCACAGCAGGGTGACGACGACGCGCCGGAGACGGTCGCGTTCGGGATCGCAGCGCTCGATGACCACCTCGAACGGTCCGACGTTACGTTTCCGACGACCGACGAGGAACTGATCGAGGCTCTCGGCGACCCGGCCGTGCCGTACGACGCGATGGGCAACGAGATCCGCCTCTCGGAGGCGCTCGAGGAGCTCAGTCGGATCCAATTCGAGACCCGACAGGAGTTTCTGAACGCGGTTCATCCCGTCTTCGAGGCCCGACGCGAGCGCGCAAACAGTAGCTTTTTTGGACAGCTTCGCTCGCTGTTACCGTTCTGATTCCTCAAGTTCGCGGAGCTGATCCGAGATCTCTTCGAGTCGGCGGGTCTGTTCGCGGCTGATCGAGACGAGGATATCCGACAGGACCCCGAACATCAACAACTGTACGGCGAGCAAGACGAGAAACACCGCCAAGAGAGCGAGAATCTGGTGTGAAACGCCGGCCGAAAAGTACCGATAGCCGACGAAGAGCCCCGTCCCGACACCGGCGACCGCGCTGGTAGACGCGACGCTTCCGAAATAAAAGATCGGGTTGTTGGTTTTGGCAAGCGTGTACAGCGTCAGTATGATCCGCCCTCCGTCCCGGAACGGGCTGAGGTTAGTCTCCGAACTTCCGGACCGAGACTCGTATCGGATCGGGACGACCTCGACGTCGAGCCCCTGTCTAACGCATTCGACGGCGAGTTCGGTTTCGATGCCGAACCCGTCGGCATCTAGCCGGAACCGTTCGAAGGTATTCCGCGTGAACGCCCGATACCCCGAGAGGATGTCGCTCAGATCGCGGCCGTGGATCACTGCGAACAGCCGGTTTATCAGACGGTTTCCGGCAGCGTTGAGCCGCGTCATGGCACCCGGCTCCATGTCGGCAAACCGGTTCCCGATGACGTGGTCGGCCCGCCCCTCGAAGAGCGGTTCGAGCATTGCCTCGGCGTCGGAGGGCCGGTACGTCCCGTCCCCGTCGGCCATCAGCACGTACGGCGCCTCGATCGCCTCGATCGCCTCCCTGACCGCCTGTCCCTTGCCCCGCCCCGACTGAACCATGACCCGGGCGCCGTGGTTCTCGGCGACCGATCGAGTGTCGTCATTGGAGTCGCCGTCGACGACCAGGACGTTCTCGAATCCCTCGGCGCGGAAGCCATCGACGACGGTTCCGATCGTCTCGGCTTCGTTCAGCGTGGGCAAGAGGACACAGACGTCCGCGCGGTCAGCCATTACGGACGAGTGGAACACCGGGAGCAAAAAAACAGCGGGTTCGCTCGCCGATCACTCCCGCGCGGGCGAACGCCCCTCAGCGTCGGGGGTCAGGTTCCCGTGTTCGTCAATCTCACCGGCCACTATGCGGGTTGAGGAGATGACGTCGCCGTCCTCGGCGTAGCGGTTGTCGACGACCTCAATATCGAGCGGTTTTAGATCGTTTGCTTTTCGCTCTTCGTTGACCTTTTCGCCGCCCTTCTTGGTTTCCGGTGAGACCACGAGCACGTCGAAGCCGGGTTCAGTGGCGATCCCGGTCGGTTCGGTCAACTCGCGGATCTCGAAAGACCGGTCGTACTCGGAGGCAAACGACTCGAGTTCGGACTCAAGAGCCGCCTTCCGCTCGTCGAACGGCCGAACGTACCGATCGACCCCCCGGGTCTTGGGGGCGAGTTCGTCGCTCGTCAGGCCGACGGTCACGTCGCCGAGTTCGAACGCACGCGCGAAAAGCGCCCGGTGTCCGTCGTGAACCGGATCGAACGTCCCGCCCAGCACGACCTTCATGAGGGCGGAAATGTGCGGCCGCGGTTTAGAGGCTTCGGTGGGAGAACGCGTCGACGACGCGGCTACGGCTACTCGCTCGTGTCGTCCTTGACCGTGATCTCGACGGGGTCGGTATCGCTACCACATTCGACACCGAGGTGTGAATCGAGATTAAACACGGTGTTGAGTTCGTCTTGGATCTCTTCGACCACGCTCCCGACGAGTTCGCTCGGAGCCATCGCGGTGTACTCGTAGGGGTTGTTGCCCGCGCTCTCGGACTCGCGCTTGCGGCGCTGAACTTTTCGCTCTTCGTTGAGTTCTGCGAGCGCTTCCCGAACAGTGCTGGGGTACAGTCCGGTTCCTTCGGCGATTTCTTCGCTTGTGCTGCCGGGGTTCTGTCTGAGATACACGTAGATCCGCGCCCGAGTCTCGGTGTCGAGCACCCACGACAGCAGTTCGACGATCCCCTCATCGAACTCCTCGGCCGCCCGCTCGGCCTCCTGCTCCAGCCGGTCCCGTACCCCATCTCGTTCGTCATCCACGGATACGCCCTCCCCGTCGTCGCAGGAATCATCAGTAGACATGTGTTATATTCAGCCGGACACAGGGTACTCCCATATATAAACTCTGTGGCGCTCCGGACGCTGGATCGGGACCTCGGAACGATGGTCGCCGGATCGTCCGAGACCCGTCTCAGACAGCGTCGTCGTTCCCCTCAAGGAGCAGTGCCGAACAGGCTGCATCGAGGCCGTCGTGCTCTCTGAGCCGACGCTGTCTGTCCGCCCCGCTTTCGGCCTCGAAGATATCGACGATACCGGAGACGCCGAGGCGGTCCCGCTCGCGGTCGACGAGTTCGCCGAGCGGGGTCGGCTCCGTCCAGTCTCTGGAGAGTAACTCGGCGTCGTGTCCGTGTCTGATAGCTCGCCACTTGTTCTCGTCGAGGAACTCTCTGCGATGGTCCGTCCCGGACTCGCCGTCCTCGTAGCGAGCCGCTAGGTCCTCGACGAGTGCTTCGGTGTACTCGACGAACGCGAGGACGTACTCGAGATCTGCCTGGCTGTCCGGCGCCCGGATTTCGACGGTCCCGTGGGCCGAATGTGGCCGGACATCGTACCACAGCTCCCCACGGTCGTTTATCGAATCGGTCTCGACCATCGTTCGCTCGAACGCCTGAAACGTCTCGAAGTCCTCGAACGTCGTCGGCATTCCGGTGTTGGGGAGTCCCTCGAAGATCTTCGCCCGTGCGGATTCGAGCCCAGTATCGAACCCGTTCCAGTACGGGGAGTTCGCCGAGAGCGCAAGCATGATCGGGAGATACCACCGGAGTTCGTTCGCGATCCAGACCGCCTTGTCGGCATCGTCGACGCCGACGTGGACGTGGACGCCGGCGGTCGTGTTTCGGTGTTGTGGGTACTGGATCCGATCGAGTTGTGCCTGATAGCGGGGCTTTTCGGCGTGCTCGAGTTCACGCCAATTGGCGGCCGGATGGAGCCCCGCAGCGGCGATTTTGAACCCGTGTCTGTTGGCGTGTTCGACGAGTGCCGAGCGCACGTCCGACACCGCCTCTCGAGCCGCTTCGAGCGACCCGACGGTCGGCGTCTGCGTCTCGAGGACGAACTTGAACAGTTCGTGATCGAGCCGGTCTTCCAGTATCGACGGCGGCTCGTTCTCGTAGACGAGTTCGTCAGTGCCGGAGGTGGGTCGACCGGCGTCGTCCACGACGAAGAACTCCTCTTCGATGCCGAGCGTCCCCATCCGGTCGAAGGCGTCGCGCGAACCCAGGTCCATCGACGGGTGTTTCATCGGGGACCACTAAATACCATGCGCCCGCGGCCGTTCGTGGCACCGACCCGCTGATCGGTTACCGCGCCGGGGTCGTCATCGTGGACGGGCGACGACGCCCAGATGGTCCTCGTGAAACGGGGCCAGAGACCTGGTTTCGAGGGGCTCATAGCCATCTGTGAGCGTCTCAAGTACGGAATCGAACACATCGCTGGGATCGCTCGTCACGTCCTCACTTCTGGCTTTTACCGCCAGGAGCAACCGGCCGTCATCACGGAGGAACTGACGGTTCGCAAGCGCGACCTTCGCCTGTCCGCGGGTCGCGACGTCCTGGATCAGCGTGTTGACCGGTTCGACGACGTGTGCGTACGTCTCCGGGTTCCGCGCGTCCTTCAGCAACGGAAAGAGGTTCTCCCGGGGGTCGGCGGCATCGAGAAGATCGCGGGTCGGGCGGGCGGCGAACTCGACTGCGTAAGTCGGGCCGGCGAAGTCGGCGACGTGGCTGACGGTCGTCCCCGCTGCCGCCCCCAGATACAGCACCGTTTCACCGCCCGAGAGCCCCGTTTCCATCCCATCTTCGAACATCGCACCGAGTTTCGAGCGGCGCGGGTCCCACCGCCGCCAGTGCCCATCGGTCGGTTCGCCGTAGACCGGGTCGCCCCGAGTGGCCAGCCACTCGTCCCCGCCGAACGATCGGCGTTCGACGCCCTCCGGAAGCGTCATTCGACCTCACGCTCCTGTATCCGTTCGATCCGCGCTTCGAGTTCCGCGTCCAATTCGGGCTTTCGGTCCCCCGTGTAGTGATCGACCCGCGCCGCGATCGCGAGTTTCCCCGAGAGCGCCCTGGCGGCTGATCCGCGCTGTTCGGGGGCGGTCCCCTGGATCGCTTCGTGGACGAAGATGACGCCGTGTTTGGGCGAGGGAGCCTGCCCACGGAGATGCGCAAAGAGCGCGTCCTCGGCGCCGAGCACCTGGATCGTCCCCGCGGGCTTTCGGGCGAGGTGCTTCAGTCCGCCGGCAAGGGCGATGAGACGGGCGGCGAGCACCGGGCCGGCGAGCGCAGAGAGGTTCGGCGCGACTTCCGGAGCGGTCCGTTCGACGTGAGCCCGCAGCGCCGCCGCCTCGTCGTCGAGGTCACGAATCCGCTCGGCGAGCGAAACGAGCGCCGCGTCGTCGCCGTCGTCGCCTTCCTCGGCGAGCCGTCTCGCGTACCCGACGCCTGTCCCGGCGTCCTCGCGGCGGCTTCCAGCCCACTCCGCGACGCGCTCTGCGAGTTCGTTTGCGACCCGTTCGCAGTCGTTCATGGCACGGATGCTGTGTTTCAGTTGTTGATCGTCCGCTCGCTCTCGTTCCTGAACGGCCTCGCGGGTAGCCCGGACGGTGGCTTCGTGGAGTTCGGTGTAGTAGTCGCTCTCGTCGTCCACGAATCCGGATGAAACCGCGATTTCAGGCCACTTTCGGGGACTGTCGGCGGTCCCCTCCCGTATGGCCGTCATCGCCGCTTCCCGATCGCCGGGATCGATACCCGCGAACCAGCTTTCGCCCGCGGCGTCCGAATCAGTCATACCTGCAGGTTAGAAAGCCACCGCCTAAATGTGTTCTCGAAGCCCGCCCGACCACAAGCGTCGCCCCTACGGTTCGATGACCAATTTACCGAGGAAGCTGTCGTTCATGACGTCCCGCTGGGCCTGGGCCGCCTCCTCAAGGTCGTAGCTCCGGGCAACTTCGACCGAGAGGTCGTCCGACAGCAGGTGACCGACGCCCCGGAGCAACACCCGGAGATCCGGGGCGTTGAACATGCTCATGAACTGATACTGGATGTCTTTCCCGCGGGCCCCTGCGACATTTGCGAACGCGGGAGCAGGGTCGTTCTCACCGATCCCGACGACAGTTGCTTCGGGAGCCGCGACGTCGGCGTCGAACTGGAGGTAGTCTTCGAGCCGGTGATCCAAGATTACGTCGGCGCCGCCGTCGGAAGCCTCGATGACCGCGTCTGCGAGATCGTCGCGGCCGTAGTCGAGGACCGTTCCGGCGCCGAGTTCAGAGATCGTTTCGTGATACGCGGGAGCGGCGGTCGTGATCGTCCGCGCGCTGACGGCGTCCGCGATCTGGACGGCCACGTGGCCGACGCCCCCGGAGCCGCCGTGGACGAGGCAGTACTCGGCCGGATCGAGATCAGCATGGTCGATCAGCGCGCGCCAGGCCGTACAGGCGACGACGCCCGCTCCGCCGGCCTCGTCCATCGCCGCATCGTCGGGGAGTTCGACTACACGGTCAGTTGGAACGGCGGCGTACTCGGCGTACGCGCCCTGGAAACCGCCGTTGCCGATCCCGGTGCCGTAGACCCGATCGCCGACGTCGAAGCCTTCGACGCCGTCGCCGCACTCGGCGACCGTCCCGGCGAAGTCGACGCCCGGCGTGAACGGGAGTCCGACAGGTTCGTATGACCCGTCCCGGAAGTACGTATCGACGGGGTTGACACCCGCCGCTTCGATCTCGACGAGCAACTCGTCTGCGCCCGGTTCCGGTCGATCGATCTCCTCAACGCGAAGCTCTTCGGGGCCGCCGTGCTCTGAGAGACGGATCGCTCGCATACCCCCACCTGACTCCGTGGAGGAACATAAACCTGGCCGGTGTGGTTCGCCCGGTAGACGGCTCTCGAGGCGTGGCTCAGCAGACTGGCTTGGGGTTGACGCCCATCGACTCGAGGCGCTCGGTGTACTCTTCGTAGGCTGCCTCGATCGCGCCGTTTGCGGCCTCTCTGGCCCGATCCCAGTCGTTCTCGTCAGCACACTCCGCTTCAAGCAGTTCGCTCGCCCGCGATAGTTGGGTGTCGAGGTCGTCGTCCATCGACCGGAACAGCGCTGCCGTCTGCGGATCGGCGTTGCCGACAAAAAAGCCCGTCACCTGCGTTTTGGATTGCTCCGCGGCGAGCGTCCGACCGACGAACCCGCCGAGCCGTTCGACGGTCCCTTCCAGCTCCCGGAGATACGACTGGATCGCGGGCGTCTCGCCCGGTTCGTGGGTTTCGAGTTCGCCCGCGACGGTCTCGTAATGCTCGCGCTCTTCGCTCGCCGTCTCGTGGAATGCCGCTGCGACGTCGCCATCCTCGGACTCTGCCCACGTCCCGTAGGTTTCGGCGGCATGGTGCTCAGCGGTCGCGGCGGCGGCGAGAACCTCGTCAGGCTCCATCTCGCCTTGAGTATCGGCGTAGAGCGATTTCGACGACCCGAGCCGGGAGAGGGCAGTCTCGCTGTCGCTTCGGACGGTCTCGATGAGTTCTTCGGCGTTCATACCGCTCGTTAGGATCGGTGCCGGCTTGTAAGCGACGGTTGTTTCTGAAAAAATCCCGATCGAGTCAGTTAGCGCCGGGGCTCTCGTGTCAGCTAGTCGTCCGCTTCGCCCGTCTCTATCGGCGCACCGACCAGGTTCCCCCACTCGGTCCAGGAGCCGTCGTAGTTGACCGCGTCCTCGTACCCGAGCAGTTCGTGGAGCGCGAACCACGCGACCGACGAGCGTTCGCCGATCCGGCAGTAAGCGACGGTCGTCTCGCCGCCGTCGATGCCCCGTTCGGCGTAGAGCTCCGCGAGTTCGTCAGCGTTTTTGAACGTTCCGTCGTCGTTTGTCACAGCCGCCCAAGAGATATTCTGGGCGCCAGGGATGTGGCCGCCACGCTGGGCCGTCTCGTTGAGTCCTGGCGGGGCCAGCACCTCGCCGCTGAACTCCTCCGGCGAGCGGACGTCGACGAGTGGCAGCTCGCGCTCGATCGCGTTTTCGACGTCCTCGCGGTATGCGCGGATGGATTCACGCGGCCCGGAGGCGTTGTACTCGACGACCGAGAAGTCCGGTTCCTCGTCGGTCGTCGGATAGTCGTTTTCGAGCCAGTATTCGCGGCCACCGTCGAGGAGTTTCACGTCGTCGTGGCCGTAGTACTTGAACTGCCAATAGGTGTAGGCCGCAAACCAGTTCGCGTTGTCGCCATAGAGAACGACTGTCGAGTCCTCGGTGATGCCGTGAGCGCCGAGCAGGTTCTCGAAGTCTTCTTTGTCGAGAATGTCTCGGGTCGTCTGGTCTTGGAGGTCTTGCTCCCAATTGAAGCCGATGGCTCCCGGGGCATGGGACTCCTCGTAGGCCTCGGTGTCGACGTCAACCTCGACGAGGCGGTGGGCGGGGTCGTCGTTTTCGAACTCGTCGAGTCGCTCCTCGACCCAGTCAGCCGATACGAGCACGTCTTTCGCGTAATCTGATTCACTCATTGCGTCCCCACAAACAACCCCACTACTTATATCAACGGCTGTGACGGCACGCTCGGCCGGCCCTCCCTGCTTGCGGCAACAAATTCCGACAAATCAGCGAGACAGAGTGACATTGGCCCGAATCGGAAGTAAACGGGCTCCGAGCGGCGTTGGGAACCCGTCCGAGAGACAATACTCGAACGCTGGCCGGAAGATCGTTCGAAGTAGCAGCAATAATTGCCCGCTGAATCGGATACACGACGGATCGCGTTTCAAAACGAGCCGTTAAATCGGCGGCTCTGAATGTATGGGTATGAACGACCGCATCGTCGATGTCGAGTGGGTGGCCGATCGTCTCGACGCGCCGGATACCGCCGTCGTCGACGTCCGCGACCCGTGGGAGTACGACGGAATCGGACACGTCCCCGGCGCGGTCAACGTTCCCTTCGACAGTTTCAGGGCCGAAGAACACGGGGCGGCAGAGGCCGGCATGCTACCTGGAGCGGACGTCTTCGCCGACATCGCTGGCTCGGCGGGCATCGGGGCTGAGGACGAAATCGTCGCCTACGACGACACACACGGTGTCTTCGCGGCTCGGTTCCTCGTTACGGCTGAACTGTACGGACATGATCCAACGGCGCTACATCTGCTGGACGGTGATTACTCGGTCTGGAACCGACAAGAGCCGACGACGAACGAAGCGCCGGACGCGACCCCGACGACGTATTCGGCGTCGTTCCGGACGGATGGTCCGCTCGTCGACCGCGGAGCGATCGAGGCCGCAGTCGAAGACCCCGGAACGTCTGTCGTCGACACCCGCGAACAGTTCGAATACGAGGAGGGACATATTCCCGGCGCGATCCGACTGGACTGGCGGGAACTGGTCGATACGGACGCGCGGACGATCCGCCCCGAATCCGAACTCCGATCGCTGCTGGACGCGCGAGGAATCAGCCCCGAAAACCGTGTCGTCCTCTACTGTAACACCGCCCGGCGGATCAGTCACACCTACACGGTGCTTCGTGCACTGGAATATCCCGACCTCGCCTTTTACGAGGGAAGTCTTACCGAGTGGGAGCGGGAAGGTGGCGCGATCGAAACCGGAAGCTGATCGGCGGCGGTCCCCGCCTGCACAACTGTTTTGCCCGTCTGGCCCGAACGCGTTTCCATGACGTTCGATCCGAGCGGCGAGGCAAGTCCCGAGGAGATCCAAGACCGCGTCGACACGCTTATCGAAGAAAACGAGCTCGTCCTGTTCATGAAGGGCAACAAACTGATGCCGCAGTGCGGCTATTCCCAGAAAGCGCTCGATGTCCTCAGCCAGTACTACGATAGCGACGAGATCGTCGCCGAGGACGTCCTTTCGGCACTGGACGCCTACCGGACAGCGCTCGAAGCACGCAGCGGTTGGGAGACCATTCCCCAGACGTTCGTCGATGGTGAGTTCATCGGCGGGAGCGACATCCTCGAAGAACTCCACCAGCGCGGCGACCTGGCTGACGAACTCGGCGTCGACCCCGAAGACGTCGACGACGGACTCGAAGCGCCCTTCTAGATCACCACTCTAAACCGGGGTTTCAGTCGCGAGCGGCTGTCTCTTAATCAGGATTTTTTCACTCCGAGCCGCTCCGTTAGCCTCATGTCCCGTGTGGCCGACGGTCACGGCATGGAACTGGAGGCGTACTGGGGCGTCGGGCCGAAGACACGGGCAGCGCTCGAGGAAACGATCGGGACTGAGGCGGCGGTCGAGGCGATCGACGCGGGCGACGTACGGGCGCTCGTGGATGCGGGCGTCGACCGGAGCCGCGCGACGCGGATTCTCCGCCACGCGCGGAGCGCGGACGGTATGGAGCTGTTGGCGACACGCGATACCCGGTCAGTCTACAAAGACATCCTGGCCGCGGCCAGCGAGTACGCCGTCTGCGAGGCTGCTGCCGACCGGATCCGAACGCTGACACCGCTTGTCGATCGCGAAGAAATGCAGCGACGGCTCGACGCCGTCGACCAGGGGCGGACAGGATGGACGGAGATGGACAACGCCACCCGTGGCGCGGTACTGGAGGCGTTCGAATCGTACGACGCTGCTGGCGGTGATCGCCTCGCGGCCGTCGAGACAGCCGTCGAACTCTCGGAAGTGGGGGGTTCGGCCCCGGTCTTCGACCCGATCGCGGAACTCGATGCCGAGACTCTCGCCGATGCCGCCATCGCTCTCCGTGCGCTCGAAGACGATCGGATCACAAAGGGGGCCGACTCGGAACTCGACAGACTTCGCGAGGCCAGAGAGACGGTCGATCGCCTGTCGGCGAATCCCGAACGGGTTCTTGAGGAGCTTCGGTCCGGCGGAGTAAACGACACTGCCGGCTTCCGGGCCGGGCTGCTCGATCACCTCCGAGCCGAGACGACAGTTGACGCCGAGCGGATCCGATCAGCGATGGCCGACGACGCCGTCGATGCGACCGGATTCATCACCGAGACACTCAGGGAGCTCCGTTCGGACCTCGATGCGGCCATCGACGAGCGTGCTTCGGCGGTCCGGGCGGATCTCGAAGCGGACATCGAGGCCGCCGGTGCGGACGTCGATCGAGCCCGAACCGCCGTAGCAACTGTCGCCCGCGATCTTTCACTTGGCCGGTTCGCGGCCGAGTACGATCTCGTGCGGCCGACGTACGTCGACCGGGAGACGCTCGCTGTCGTCGACGCTCGAAACCTCTCGCTCGACGACGAGGGCGACGTCCAGCCAGTGACCTACGCCGTCGGTGATCATACGATCGCTCCGCCGGGCGACGAACGGGTGACCGTCCTCACCGGCGCCAACAGTGGCGGGAAGACGACACTTTTAGAGACGCTGTGTGCGGTCGCCATTCTCGCCCATATGGGGCTTCCAGTCCCCGCCGCCGAGGCCGAGGTGTCGATCCTCGATCGACTCGTCTTCCACCGTCGGCATGCGAGTTTCAACGCCGGCGTTCTCGAATCGACCCTGCAATCCGTCGTGCCGCCGCTTGCGTCCGGCGATCGAACGCTCATGCTCGTCGACGAGTTCGAAGCGATCACGGAGCCGGGACGGGCGGCCGATCTTCTCGGCGGTCTCGTCCGGCTCACGATCGACGAGGGCGCGCTCGGAACGTTCGTGACACACCTTGCCGACGACCTCGAGCCGCTGCCGGGCCCTGCCCGAACCGACGGCATCGTTGCACGGGGACTGACCGACGAGTTGGAACTTGAAGTCGACTATCAGCCCCGGTTCGGCGAAGTCGGCCGCTCGACCCCGGAGTTCATCGTTTCACGGCTAGTCGCGAACGCCGACGACCGCGCCGAGGAGGCCGGCTTTCGAACGCTTGCGGAGGCTGTTAATACCGAGATCGTCCAACGGACGCTCTCGGACGCCGAGTGGAACAGTCTCGATGGACGGTAACCACCGCCGAAGTCGTTATTTGAATACCAATCCGGGGAACGGTTTTACATCACCTCCCGGATCGATCAGGTATGGAGACACACGTCGCGATCATCGGTGCCTACGGGAGCGCCGGAGTTGCTGTCGCGGATCTGCTCGCGGACGTTTCCGACATCGAACTGACGCTCATAGACGACGGCGATCCGGGCGGCGGACTCTGTATCCTTCGGGGCTGTATGCCGTCGAAAGAAGTGCTTTCGGCCGCCGAGCATCGGTTCGTCGCCAGTCACGACGACCGACTTTCGGGAAGCCTCCCGGACGTCGATCTCGACAGCGTCGTCGAACGGAAGAACAAACACACGGCGAACTTCGCGGCCCACCGCCGAGCAGCCGTTGAGCGGCTCGCGAACGAGGAGGGAGTGACGTTCGTGCACGGCACTGCCCAGTTCGTCGACGACGACCGACTCGCCGTCGGCGACCGAACGATAGCGCCCGATTACGTGGTGATCGCCACGGGCTCGACAGTGAACGTCCCCGAGATTCCCGGTATCGACGATGTCGAGGTGCTGACGAGCGCGGACGTCCTCGATCGGACCGCCTTCGGTGACTCGGGCGTCGTCATGGGGTTCGGATACATCGGCCTGGAGCTAGTCCCGTATCTCAGCGAGGCAGCCGGGATGGACCTCACTGTCGTCGAACACGACGCTCGGCCGCTGGACGAGGGCGACGATCCGTTCGGTGACGCGCTCCTCGAATACTACCGGGAGGCGTTCGATATCGAGGTGCTCACCCGTTCTCACGGGAAACGCATCGAGTCGACCGAGGGCGGCGTCAGGCTCTACATCGATCACGACGGCACGCAAGAGGCAGTCGAGGCCGATCAGCTGTTCGCGTTCACCGGCCGACGGCCCACGCTTGATCGACTGGGACTCGAAGAGACGTCGATCGACCCCGGTTCCGGATGGGTTACCGACTCGATGCAGGCCCGCGACGACGAGCGGGTATTCGTCGCCGGCGATGCCAACGGCAAGGAGCCAATCCTCCACGTGGCGAAAGAACAGGGGTTCACGACGGCCGAAAACGTCACGCGCCATCGCGATGGCGAACCGCTCGTCGAGTACACGAATACCCACCACCACGTCGTCTTTTCGGGGCTGGGAGTGTTACTCTTCGCGCGTGTCGGTCATTCCGCCGAATCTGCCCAGGACGCCGGGCTCGACCACGTCGTCGTCACCCGCGAAGCCGAACGGGACGGCGTGTTCAAAACGAAGCACGTCCCCGAAGGACTTGCCCGCCTCGTCGTCGGCACGGATGGGACCGTTCTCGGGTATCAGGGACTCCACTATCACGCCGACGTGATGGCGAAGACGATGCAGGTCGTCGTCGAGACGGGAATGGATGTCCGGGCTGTGCCGGATCGAGCGTATCACCCGACGACACCCGAGATTCTCGACGGACTCGTCGGCGAAGCCGCGACGGCGATTTCGGAGTGACCCCCCGGTTGAAACGGCGTGGTGGCTGAAGGACCAGCGCAAAAAAGAACTAACAGCCTCGGCAACCGTGGCAGTGATATAACCGGATCGGAATCCCCGGACGAAGAGTATCTCTGTGACGTATGTAATGAGCCCTTCCCGACGGAGGAAGCGATAGATCGCCACGTGCACGAAGAGGGCCTCGTCAACTGAGACGAACGGTGTCGTTCTATACCGGATTCCCGGCATATCAGAGACGACGGGTGGATTGAGACGATCGAGCGTATGAATCCGTGGTTCGTAGGACTGCCACGTGCCGGACGAGGTGGTTTTTGTTCGGGGGTTGACTCGCAATACCGTGAATTCACCCGATAAAACTGGTTTGACGG
>Ga0102936_1000479_pt1 | contig 15942 bp, 18 predicted proteins | sample SalPon2_A_H2O_MG_FD_78502 | JGI IMG/M metagenome (GOLD analysis project Ga0102936, IMG submission 78502) | Salt pond water microbial communities from South San Francisco under conditions of wetland restoration - Salt Pond MetaG R2_A_H2O_MG | ecosystem: Environmental > Aquatic > Non-marine Saline...
CTCTAATTCTTCGTCAAGTTCTCCTTCACTTCCACACTGTCCTTCTGCCTCTCTTTCAGGCTCGGTACATGCGTTGTCCCAGTTTGCTGTCTGGTCCATTTTCATCCAGATCCATCCTGGGTTGTCTTCTAAGTGTAGGCTTACTGTTGCTTCACCTTGGTCTCCAGGCTTAACATCTCCCAACTGGAAGATGGCTCCCGGATCGTTAGTCAATTCCTGTGTCTCTATTTGCTCGCCGTTATAACTTTCTTCCCAATCAACTCTTAGATCGAGCTCTCCGGCTGAGAACTCGTTTTCTTCACTGGCTTCGGTGTCATTGAACATGGCAAGCGTGGTGCCTCCTAATCCAGCACCTACAAGGCCAATGACCATAATCGAAACCAGTAAACGTCTGTTCATAAACTAATTCACCTCTTGAATCTATACATGTGGTTTTAACGGGTCGTCAAGACCATAGAACGTGTTATCTGAAGATTTTTCTTTACATCATTTTCTACAATATTCGAATTAAACCACCTCCTGAATGATTATTCATAGTGTATACATAGTCAGGCAGGTTATAAGCAATTCTTATATTTAGAAACTATATACAAAGTGTATAGGTATACTATAGAATATTATTGCAGTTTGAAAGTTGGTATTAACTGTATATATGAAGTTAAAAATATATAACTTTGTTTTAACTGTACTTTTCCTCGTCAAAGGCCGATAAAAGATTCAGGAAGTGATCTGCAAATTTTTCCCCTTTATTAGTTAATTCCAATATTTTTTTCCTGCCTTGTTTTCTAGTCTCCACAAATCCTTCATCCTCCATGCGCGACACTGTTTTCACGGTATGTGCATAAGTTGTGTCAATCTTCTTTGAGATCATACTACAGTATATGTCATCCCGTGCCCTTCTTATAGTTACTAACGCCATTACAGGTTTTTCTTTCAAAAAGAAGTTCTGAAGTTCTGATACATCACTCATAATAGTTCACTTGCCTTTTTGCCTCTTGAAATGTGATTTTTCTTTGGAAAAGATTCGCCAATACCCAAGCAGACGCCGAAGACATTTTCAGCACCATTATCATGCAATAAGTTTGCACCGTGCAGGATTGAGGTACCTGAAAGTGTGATATTATCTACAAGAATCACGTTCTTACCTTCAACGTCTTCACAGGAGGCAGTGCCTTCAACATTCACTGCTTTAGCTTTCGTGGATTCTAACTCGTGATTCTCTTCGACAGTCTGTGTTCTCTCTATAACGTTTTTGTGTTCTATACCTGTTTCACTTGATATTCGTTTCAACAAAGCATTCATATGCGGATTAACTTTTCCTTTGACGTGTGTCGGGTATAAAGTGATTAAATCCCAGTCAAGTTCGTCGTTTTGGAAGCGTGACTCGATTAAGTCCTTCAGTTCAAGATAGAATTCTTGTTCTATTTCTTCGTCCCCATAAACGTGGAACCATACCTGTTTACGGGAGAATTCATCCTCTCCCTTGTCCTTCCTGTACTCATCTAGGGCTAGGACAGGACAAGGTCTTTTGAAGTATTCGAGACTTGCTTCACCATAAAAATCTTTTTTCATAAGCAAAATTCCTCACCTGTACATTTAATTTCGTATATAGAAGATTACACCTTTACTCCACCAAACTCCCCCTATTCAAAAATTTTTTGTCTTTAACACTGTTCAAAGGTGTAGATTGTGGAGAATCTTTGAAAGAAACTTCATCCAGGTAAAACAGTTCATCAACTATGTTTTCTAAATCAACCTTGAAGTCTCTTGCCTTTACAGGTGTCGCCACGCATATATTTCTGAACCCATCTTTAAGCAAGCTACCTGCAACAGCCGCTTCACGGAAACCTTGGCCGGTTCCATCACTTACAATGACCGCAATACCGCTGCATTCCTCTTCAAAACCGATAGACCTGGCTTTCAAAGCATCAGATACTAATTCAGCACTTCCCCGAATATAACTACTTTCAACCTCAAAATCCTGTATCAGGTTATCATCTAAGTATATGGTTCCGTCTTCAGTTACAGCACCGACACTCTGAGGAAAGTCTGGAGCCGACAGGAAACCCGAGAGCCGGACCGACACATCTGCGTCTTGCGAACGAGCCACTTCTAGACCAAGTTCACAGGCCTCAGGATACGGTATCACCACCGTATCAACATTAATTCTTCTATCTAAGTGGTTTGAAAGTTTCTTACCCGCTTCCAATCTACTGTCAAACAAAAAACTCATACAAACACTATTCGCATCCGTGATATAAAACCAAAGCTATAGATAGACACTTGCAAAACAAAAGATACACAAAAACACAACCATTACAACTCAAAGGACAGGTATTTATCACCTACTGAAAGATAATTTTTAACATGGTTTACACAGGTAGAGGTGACAGAGGAAGGACAGATCTATCATCAGGAGAAAGAGTATCAAAAAGCAGTGAGAGAATTCAAGCTTACGGAACAGTAGACGAGTTGAACTCAATCGTCGGAGTTTGTAGAAGCTACGCCACCGAAGACAAAATAGAAGAACTTGAAGAAATACAAAACGAACTACACATACTACAGGCAGAACTAGCCAACAGAGAACCAGACACCAAAGTCACAGAAGAAAACACGGAAAGACTGGAAGATGTTTGTGACCATTATCAGGAAGAATGTCCTCCGCTAAGAAGCTTCGTATTGGCAGGAGGCTGCAAAAGTGCTGCACAACTACACAACGCCCGCTCAGTAGCAAGACGAGCAGAAAGAAAAATAGTCCACCTAGACAACAACGAAGAACTGAGAGAAGAAGTACTAGCCTACATCAACCGTTTGAGTGACTTATTCTTCCTTATGGCACGTCACGAAAACCATTTAGAAGGAGTTGAAGAGAAAAATCCTAAATACTGAGTTTATATAGTTAAAAAATTTCTACTCCACGGCGGTGCAGGACCTTGGGGCAATGGAGCACAAGAAATATAGAAGATGGAAAAACACTCTCAGAGGCTGCAAAAAATCTATAGAATACTTAGAAGAGAAGAAAGGAAGAAAAGCCAGAATAATAACATTGAATAAAGAAGTAGAATTTGCTGCAAACTTTAAAAGCAAAAAACTTGTCTGGACAGAGAGATAGATTAAAGCCTTTCGTTCCACTCTTCATTCGAGAACTTTTCTTCCACTAGTTCCTTCGCATCCTCAACTTCATCCTGTTTTAGCTCTTCTTCCTCGACATTTCTGCCTCCTGAGAATTTTTCAATCATCTTCTCGATTACTTCTTCACGTTTATGATCTATGTGATCTGAGACTCTTGATACTCTCTGTTCCGCTGATTTTACGGCTTTATCTGAGACTTTTTCTTTTCCAATCCTTAAGACTCTAAGCATTTCTTCGGTGTCTAAGTCGTAGCTTATTGTGGTGTGGTGTAGTACCGCATTGTCTTTTCTCAGCTGGGCTGCCCCTCCAAGTTTTCCTTCTTCATGCTCTATATCATTCAAAGGTTCATAACTGGCTTCAACTCCTAGTTCCTGCAGGGCTTCAACAGCAAATTTGTCCAATTCCTCATAACTATCCTCTATTCCTTCAGATACGTTTTCTTTAGGCAGATAGATTGAGTAAGTTATTACGTTTCCAGGTTCTGCAAACATTGCGCCTCCGCCTGTAACTCTTCTAACTACTTCAATATTGTTTTTGTTTGCGTAATCCATCTCAACCTCATCTTCTATCGCTTGGAATCTTCCAAACGGCACGCTTGGATTCTGCCTATACCAGAACCTGATGGTCGGCTTAATTTCACCTTCTTCCATTCTATCAGTTAGAACTTCATCGACGGCATGGTGCATTGCCTCATTGTACTGTCCTTCATTTATTAGACGCCATTCCAAGCCTTCACTACCCGAATCTTCTTTTTTAGAACTCTCATCTTCTTGGGATGTGTCTTCAATAGCTTGTTTGAATGCTTCTGCTATGTGCTCTGGAGAAAACCCTATGAACTCTACATCAAGGTCGTTTAGTTCTTTGATAACTTGTTTTTTTCCAGCATCTGAAAGTTTTGAAAGCTTTTCTTCAATTTCCTGAAGTGCTTCAGGCGGTTCAAGAAAGAAATCTCCCCTCACATTTACTTCTTCATCATTTACTTCTATTTTTACGAACTTGCCTTCTGGTATCTTTACAGATGCTTTAGCCATGTTTCTTTATTTCCTATTGGATGCACTTATAGATTACAAAAACCAAATCTACGATAATCAAATCCAACCTGATTATTATGTGCTCTGAACATATCAGTTAAAAGAATACAACGCACCAACATTTAATACAGAACTAGTCTTTCTGCGAGGGTAGCCAAGTGGTCAAAGGCGCAGCGTTGAGGGCGCTGTCCTGTAGAGGTTCCGGGGTTCGAATCCTCGCTCTCGCAAATTTTTGACTATTTCCTCAGAATATTTGATTCAAGGTCTCTGGGATCTCTTGTTAATCTCTCTACTCCGTTTTCCTTTACGAGGAATGTATCGCTGTGGCGGAAGCCTCCAGCGTCTTGGAAGTATATGCCTGGCTCGAGAGATATTACCATGTTTTTCTTTAGTTTTTTGTCGTTTCCACGGTCTATAAATGGTTTTTCATGTCCTTGTAGTCCTAATCCATGACCTGTGTGATGGCGTGTGTTTTCCAGTACTCCTTGTTCTTTGAAGTAATCATGGACTTCCTGATCGATATGTGAGAGTTTCACTCCTGCAACTACGTTTTTTTGAGCCAATTTCTGTGCTTCCAACATGATTTCAAAGTAGTTTTTCTGCTTTTCAGTTGGTTCTCCGAGGAACATTGTACGCTCAAGTTCCGCATTGTATCCTTTGTAGGCTAAAGCCATTCCAGGCAGCAGAATATCTTTTTCTTGCAGTTGCCGGTTTTCTACCTGTCCGTGAGGGTTATACGTGTTTTTGCCTGAAAGTATGCGGAAACCTGAAATTTCTTCGCTTCCTACATTTAGGGCTCCTTGATCCTCTAATACTGTTTCAGCTGCTCTTTTCTTCATTTCCAGGTTAAGTGATACCTCGTTCTTTCCAGGCTTCACTAAATTTCTTAGTTGCTCAAAAGCTTGATCTGCGTACTCTGCGCTTTTCCTTAGAACTTTTATTTCCTCTTCTGATTTAGTTATCCTCATTTTTTCAGTCCATGATTCAACTTTAACCTCCTCTCCCAGAGTTTCTTGTAGAGTTGGTCCTTCATAGCCCATTAAGCCTGGCGCTCCGTCCATATCACAACCTATTTCCCTAACGTCTCTGTTTTCTATCATTCTTTGAACTATTTTTTCCGGTGTCTTAGAGCTATGATTGTAGTATCGTCCTTTGTTGTTCCCAGGATAATCATAGTAGACATGGACTTGGTCGATTAGTTCTTGTTGTTTTGCTGCGTCTTCTTCTAGTTTTGGAACTGTTACATCTATGTTATCTTCTGTTATTAGGAGTGCTACCGGTCTTTCTGTCGGTATAAACTTATAGCCTGTCAAATAGTTGACGCTTTGATTTGAGTAAACAACGTATCCATCTACACCTAGCTCATCCATTTTACTTCTGATTTTCTTCAGTCTTTCTTGGTATACTTTTTCTCCTAGAACAGTCATAGGTACAATTAGTTCATAGAGTTGTGATAAGTCTTTCTCAGAGATCAATTTTAGACGAAGTCTTCGATTGATGATAGATTATTGCTTTTTTCTTTTCCTCTATCTTGGATGTATGTTGCTCTTGCTATCATGTGTGCTCCTGTTGGCGCTGTTATGAATAGGAACACGAGGACAAGTATTGCGGAGAGGTATATGCCGTTGGGGTAGAAGTCGACTACTCCTGCTAGCACTATAAATCCTACTCCTAGTGTAGTTGCTTCTGATGTTGCGTGCATCCTTTCTAACGTGTTTGAAAGTTTGAGGAGTCCTAAAGTCCCTATTGATAGGAAGAAAAGCCCTATTACTATGAGGATTTCTTTCATTTTATGAGTTCACCTTCTCTTAGATATAGTGATGTTGCTACTGTTGCTATGAATCCCGTGATGGCGAGCATCAGGCTTACGTTTATGAATACAGGTCTTTGGGTGTGGATTGCGTAGAGTATTCCAAGTGAGATTATGTTTGTGCTTATGGAGTCTAGGGCTACTACTCTATCGGCTGTTTCTGGTCCTTTGATGGCTCTATAACTGCATAGTAGTGTGAGGAATGCTGAGAATATTAATGCGTATTTTACTATCATTTTTTGGTGTTCACCCGAATGTTTTCATTAGCAGGTTTTCCCATTTTCTGATGTCTTTTTTGGTTTGGTCAGTGCATTTACCGTTTAAACAGTGTATGAGCAAAGTATTAGTCTCCTCTTCATGGTCAACTGTCAGTGTGCCTGGTGTTAATGTGATTGAGTCTGCTAATACAGCGAGTGCCGTAGGGTTTTCAAGTGTTGACTCATACTCTATTATCTCTGGTTGGATTTCTTTGGATGGTCTAAGCAGCCTCTGTGCTACTTCAAGATTCGATGCTACAAGTGCTTCCAGGAAAAAAGCTAGATACTCAACTAAGTAGGGCAGTTTTTCCAGTTTTATCAGTTTCAAGTTGCCGGGATAGAATCTTCTGAAGACATATGTGATAGGTATACTGAATAGTATGCCTTGTATGAATGTGGCGAGTGTGGGAGAACCTGTTACAAATATCCATGCTATTGAAAGCGTTAAACCGTAGAAGATATATTTTCTCATGATTTTTTCACTCCTGTAAAACTGTTTCAATGTATTTTTCAGTGTTTAAACCTGATTTAGACGCTTCCTCAACCAGTAAATATACCGGTTCAAACTGTAAACTTACAACCAGTAAAGTAGTGACTAGTATTATGATGGAGAATAGTTCTTTCTTGGAGACTTTTGAACAGTCGTATTCTACGGTTTCTCCGAAAAAGATCTTAAGCCATGCTTTCGAGCCGTAAAGCAGCGTTGTTAGAGAACCAATAAATAGTAAAGCCAGTACAAAGGGTTTTCCAAAATTAAATGCTGCTTGGAATGATAGAAGCTTGGCGAAAAACCCTAAGAGCGGTGGGATGCCGATTAATGAGAAAATAAGTATGAAGAACGATGAACTTAGTAGGAATGAGCTTTCTGAAAGCCCTCCCAAATCCTCCAGGTTTGTGGTTCCTGTCAATTTTTTGATTACTCCAGATATCATGAATAAGGCAGGTTTTGCCACTCCATGTGCCACAATGTAGACTAATGAGGCTGTAAGTGCTTGCTGGAATCCTTGAATCATTGCAATACTTAGTGGTACGAAGATAAATCCTACCTGTCCTATACTTGAGTAGGAAAGTAGTTTGTCAAGTTTTTCTCTGTTTAAGGCACTTATTCCTCCTAGAAGTATTGTGATTGTAGCCATGAAGATTGCAAGGTGTCCAACTGCGTGTGTTACGGATTTGCCTGCGAAGAGTATTGCTGTTTGAGGTATTTTAGCTTGTGAGAATACTGTTATGTACATTCTTATGACTGCGTATATTCCTACTTTCTTGCTTATTCCGGACATAATTGCTGAAGCAGGTGCTGGAGAATTGGCGTAGACTGGTGGTGCCCAGAAATGGAAAGGTGCTAAAGCTGATTTTACAGCGAATACACAGAAAAGTATGGATGCTAATCCAAGTATTGGCGCCATGTTTACTGAGCCTTCTGATAGGATTTGAGCCATGTGCGCCATGTTTAATGTGCCTGTAATTGAATAGAGACCTCCGATAGCGACTAGCATCAGAGAGCTTCCGATCAGGTTCAGGACCACGTATTTGAGGGATATGAACAGTGATTCTTTGCTGCCAGAATAGGCTACAAGAGCGTAACTACTCATTAAGACTATCTCAAACATTACAAATAGGTTGAACAAGTCTCCAGTGATGAATGCCCCGCTCATTCCTGTAATCATGAAGAAGATAAAACCGTAGTAACCGCTTTCCTTGCCTTTCGTGGATATAAAACCCCAAGAATACAGAACAATAGCTAAAGCTACTAAAGAAGTCAGGGAAAGCATTAAAACTGATAGATGGTCTGCTATGAGAGTGATTCCATAGGGAGCTGCCCAACCCCCTGCCTGTAAAGTTACACTCCCCGTTTCCATGACCTCATAAGCTAGCAGTACTACAGAGGAAAGGTAGATAAGAGCTCCTGTGAATGCGATTTGGTCTTTGAAACGTGTTTTTCTCGATAGGATTGAGGTGACGGCAGCAAGTAAAGGTGTTACCAGTACAAGTGCTAAGTTGTTCATAGTAGTTCACCTCTGAGTGAGTCTAGGTCTACTTCTTGGTTTTCTTCGTAGAATCTGTAGGATAGGCTTAGTATGAATGCTGTTGTCGCGAAACCTATCACGATTGCTGTCAGCACTAATGCTTGTGGAACAGGATCTGTAACGTTTGAATGTGTCGAACCGTGTTTTAGTATAGGCACTCCTCCTTTAGTTCCTCCCATTGTGATGAGATAAATGTTTGAGGTCTGGCTTACGATCAAGGACCCTATTACTACCCTTATTGCGTCTCTTCTAAGCATAAGGTATGTGCCAGAGGCGAAAAGTAGTCCGAGCCCTGTTGCTATTAGTAAGGTCATTCCTCTCCTAACACCTCTATTATTGCTAGTAGTGAACCTGTTACTGCTAGGAAGACTCCGAGATCAAAGATCATAGCTGTTGTCCAGTGAACTTTTCCAAATAAAGGGAGATGGATTATGCCTTTTCTGTGGCTTAGGAAGCTTAGACCCAGTGCGCTTGAGATTAGTCCTGTTGAAACTGCTAAGGCAATACCCGCATCTGACAAAGGTATGTATTCCCTTACAAAGTGTACTTCTTCTCCTTTGTGTCCTGTCAATGCTCTCACTCCATTTAGATCGTAGACGATATATACTAGTGCTATTGCAGATGCAGCCATTACACCCGCTATAAAACCTCCTCCAGGAAGATTATGTCCTTGAATGAAGAAGTTCAAGGATACTAGGAGCATTAATGGTATTACTGCTTTCATTACTTGTCTGACGATTATTGTACTCATTCTTCTTCACCTCTCATTTCAAACAGCATCAGTATTGCTAGACCAGCCATCACTACCACAGAAATTTCACCCATAGTATCAAGCCCCCTGAAATCTACAAGTATCACGTTCACTACGTTTGATCCTCCTGAACCAGGTAAAGCATTATTGATGTAGTATTCTGCAAGTTCAGCAGGTGTTTTCTCCATAGTAGAATAAATTACACTTAGAGCGATTGTGAGACCTGCAATACCTGAGATCGCTAAGTCTCTATATTTTCTGGAGTATGAAACATCCTTAGTGTACTCTGGAAGCTTGTTTAAGACCATTAGGAAAATGATCAGTGAGAGGCTTTCCACAACTAATTGAGTCATAACTAGATCCGGTGCATCCATTAACAGATAGAAAATTGACACCATGAATCCGAGTATTGATAGAGTAAGGACAGAGGAGATGTAGGTTTGGGACCTTAATACTGCGTAAACAGAAGCAACTGCAGTACCAAGCACAATTAGGATTGGAATCTGTGTTTGGATAGAGATAGTTGGTAAGACTGAGGGTATTATGTAGCCTGCAATACCTGAAGCTGAAGCAAATACGAGGACCCAGATAATATAGGTTCTAAGTAAGCCTGTCTCGACATTTTGTACAGTTAAATCACTTAATTTATCCGAATACTTTAGAATACTTCTGTAGTAAAAATTAGGTTGTATTAAGTCGTTTTCAGTCAAATTTGTAAGATGTTGAAGGATTTTTGATTTGTAGCGATAACCTGTTAGACCTGTTATTATTGTTATTATGCTCATTAGGAAAGAGGTGTTTAGATGAGGGATGACATGTACACTCATTCCATGTGTTGAATTAGATACTGTTTGAAGAGCCGGATAAACTATACTCTCTATGAATATTGAAGGTTTCAAACCTGCTAAAACCACCGTAAACGCCAGTATAGTCGGAGATATTAATGCAATTTTAGGGACTTGATCAAGATCTGTTTTGGGTTCACCATAGAATACGGAGAGGAACTTCAGAGAATACATCAGGGTGAATATGCTTCCAAACACAGCAATTGCAGGTATACACCAGATTAGACCTCCAAATTCTGTTGCTAGATAAACTGTGGATTTGTAAAGTAGTTCTTTAGAGTAAAAACCATTCAGTAGAGGTATACCCGCCATTGAAAGAGCTGATACCGTAGCTATAATATTTAATATAGGCCATTGGATTCTGAGTCCTGAAAGCTCGGATATTTTTTGTGTACCTGCTTCATGTAGTATTATACCTGCAACCATGAACAGTGAGGCCTTGAAAACTGCATGATTGAATATATGGAAAGATGCTGTTTCAGCTCCTAGAACACCTGGAATTCCAAATCCAGCAACTATAAGACCGAGATGACTTGCAGTTGAGTAGGCTAATAGTTCTTTCAATCTATCAGATCTGAAAGCCATTAAGGCACCTATTGTCATGGTCATTAGCCCCATAGAAATGAATAATAAGCTCCATATGGTTTCTCCTATAAGTACAGGTCTTAGACGACCTATTAGATATACTCCTGCCTTAACCATTGTGGCAGAGTGAAGAAAAGCCGAAACAGGAGTGGGTGCTTCCATAGCATCAGGAAGCCATATATGTAGAGGTACTTGAGCAGATTTTGCAGCAGCACCAACACCAATCAAACCAAGAACCGGTATATACACTTTTTCTGCTTTTAAAATTTCTATGACATCGTTCATTGATAGTATTTCTGCAAGACTGTATGTTCCAAGCGATTCACCTAGAATCACGAAACCTATCAAAAGTAGAAGCCCTGAACCGACGGTTACGATTAAAGATTTTTTTGAGGCTTTGAGAGCAGATTCAAGTTTTTGATTATGGCTTATCAAAAGGAAGGAGCAAATGCTTGTAAGCTCCCAGAACACGAACAATAGAATGAGATTTGAGGAAAAGACTAAACCAATCATTGAACCCATAAAAGCAGTGAGAACAGTATAGAATTTTCTCTTTCTCGATCCATGATCCATGTAATATCTGGAATAAAGGAAAACCAGGACACCTATACCGCTAGCAAGTATTGCAATTAGTATTGAGAGACCATCAACGTAGAACTCAATATTAACACCGAGAGATGGAATCCAGGATAAATATACTTTTCCTGTAGAACTTTGCAAAGTCAAGACAGACCAAAACGACGTAAGAGCGGAAAAAACACCTATATACGTTGAATGATCTTCTAGATAATCGTATAATGTTAAGATAATTGCTGCGCCTATGAAAGGAGCTATTACAGCAGTAAATACTGCAGAACCAGAGACTTCTGCTCCGGGAGAACTTCCGCCCGATGCTGTTGCCCTTGCCAGCATCAAAAGTATGAAGTTAATCACTGCTAGTTTCTTCATCGCTATTCCTAAACAGACAAGGCTACTGCAAACTATTTAAACGGTGCGACGTGAGAGATTGTATCTATTAATAAAGATTTAGGTCCGAGTGGTTCAAAAAATATTTTCCAGAGAAACTAAAGCAATCTTAAAACATAAGAAACACCAAAACGCGCTCAAAACCCTGATTCAAATATTTAGAAAAATAAGAATGAAAGAAAAGTTAATTCAGTCTATCCAAGAATTCCTTTAAGGATGTTTTGAACAAATCCAGGCCTCTTTGAGTTCTTTGCGGGACCTTCTGTCTCTACTTCTTTTTCAGTGCCGTTCTTTTCTACTTCTACTTCTGTCTCTGTTTCTCCGTCTTCTGTCTCTTGTTCTACTTCAACTTCTGAACCGTTTATTGTTCCTTCATAACTTCTTTCTGAGTTGTTTCCTTTAGCCTCTTTAGCTCTTTCACGAGCCTCCTTTGCTCTTTCAGATGCTTCTTCAGGAAGTTCTTCAGAAGTCATACGGCTCTTGAGTTTGCTATTCTCTCTTTCAAGTTCTCTCTTTTCCTCCTTGAGTTCTCTTACTTGTTCACGAAGGTCAGAGATTACTTCTCTGGCATCTTCAAGATTCTCTGGAGAACCTACTGACTCACTTTCGTCTTCTTCTGAGTCATCCTCCATTTCTTCTCGTTCATCTGAGTCATCTTCATCTGACTCTTCATCCTCGGATTCATCCATTGGTGGTTCTTCTGTCTGATTCATGTCGTCACTATTGTTCTGTGCAACTGCAGGTGCAGCTGCCACCATCATCAGTACTGCAAAAACCACCAAAATATTTGATTTGGATAATTTCATTGCTATAATTGAATTAGAGAGCTCCATGTAAATAGTTTTTTTAGAGGTTTCAGGAAGTTATCTGTTTCCAGCAACGTAATCTTGGATAGATGTAGGTATCAAAAACTTTAATTTCAGCAGTATTGTATATTTGAGAGGTGTTGAGTATCTTGCTCTTGGTCTTTTGGCTTCCACTGCTTTCAGTATTTTTTGAGCAGGCTTTGAAACCTTGGAACCACTGTAATCTTTTTCAAGCTTCTTCTTGTACTTTTTAGAGTATTTTGTTTCAGGCAAGTATTCTTTCAGATTTTCTCTACCTTTTTCATTAAAGCCTGTTTTAATCGGACCAGGCTCTACTAGAACGACCTCGACATCAGTATCTTTCATTTCCATTCTCAGCGTGTCTGTAAATCCTTCTACCGCATGTTTGGAAGCAGAGTAACCTCCTAGAAAAGGTGCTGTAAGCCTGCCCGCTACGGACGAGATGTTGATGATCCTGCCGTTTCTTTCCTTTATCATTGGTAGAGCGGCTTTAGTTGCCTTTACTGTTCCTAGATAGTTAATATCTATGTGTTCTTCAAAACCTTCTACAGACATATCTTCAACTGCACCCTGTTTCTGTACACCAGCACAGTTAATCAAGACTCCAAATATCTCTTTCCTCATTACTTCCTGTAATCTTTCTTGGTCCTCAACATCTCCTTCATATGTTTGAACTTGATTAGGAAGATTTTCTAGAGAACTTTCATCTTTGTCGTATGCGATTACCTTATGATCATTTTCGACCAGTTTTTCCGTTGTGGCTTTGCCTATACCGTTGGCAGCTCCTGTAATGAAAACTCTCACATTCCCGAATTTTTCAGAAGAACATTAAATCAGTACTTGTCAAAGACTATTTCACAGTTGTTTTTGGTAGATGATGAGGTACTGACATCGTCTGATCGCCGAAAGGTGGATGATGATAGTAACACCCACTGATACCGCTATTTTTCCACAATAAAAAGAGAGGATAAGTGAGTGAAGAAGAGAGTTTTTTAGAGGTCGTAAAGATCTCCAAACTTCTGCCTTGCATACTTTAGAAAATGGTCAGCAGTCAAACGTTCACCGGTTACTTCCTCAACTAGTTCTTCTGTTTTGTAGAGGCATCCTTTCTGATGGACATTTTCCTTCAACCAGTTCCTTAACTCTTCAAGTTCTCCGTTTGAAATTTTATTCTCCAGGTTATCTATCTCTTCATCGGCTTTACTGTATATCTGAGCTGCAAGTACACTTCCAAGAGAGTAAGTTGGGAAGTAACCGATACTGCCTTGATACCAGTGGATATCTTGCAGGACTCCTTTAAGCTCTGTATCAGCGCTTATACCAAGATATTCCTCGTATTTTTTATCCCAAGCCTCCGAAAGTTCTTCAACCTCCATCTCACCGTTTACAAGAGCCCTCTCAAGTTCAAAACGGATTATAATATGCAGATGATAGGTGAGTTCGTCAGAGTTAATCCTGATCAAGTTCTCAGGATCTATCTTATTAAGAGATCTATAAGCCTCGCCAACAGATGCATCTTCTAATTCACTGTTAAAGATCTCTTTTAGCTCAGGCAATAAGTACTCTTGGAAACTGCGGGACTTGAAGACATGGTTTTCCCAGAGCCGTGACTGCGACTCATGAACGGAGAGATCACGTGAACTTCCTACGGGGGTGCCGTAAGTTTCCTGTGGCAGCCCTAACTCGTATAGTGCGTGTCCACATTCGTGTACTGTTGCACCTAGACTTTCTGCCAAGTTCTCTTCATCGAAACGAGTAGTTATACGGCAGTCAAACTGGTTCCCAAGAGTGAAAGGATGTTCGGATACATCTAGACGACCTCTATCCCAGTCATAACACATTCTGTCAAGGACTTTCCTAGATATCTCCCTCTGACCTTCTTCAGGAAAATCTCCCTTGTACAAATCTTCTTCAATATCCTTTGAAGATTTTATCCCATCAACTAAATCAGTCAGTTCCTCTTTAAGTCTTTGAAGAATTTTCTCCATGTGTTCATAGGTTACATATGGCTCGTAGTCCTTGAAAAGCACTTTATACGCTTCTTCATCAGAGTTAATTTCCTCAGCATACCTTCTCTTTAGCTCAACCAGTTCTTTCAAATCCTCCTCAACTATAGAGAAATCATCTTCTTCACGTGCCTTCTCCCATTTCTCAACAGTAGTTGACTCTTTTTCAGATATCTTTTCCTCCAATTCTTCAGGAACTTTAGTGGCTCTTTCATACTGTCTTTTAATCTCTCTTATATTTGCTTTTTCCTCCAAACTTCTATCATCGACATCTATTTTTTCCAAAAGATTACCAAGCTCTTCAGATGTAATTTTTTGGTGTTGGAGTTTAGCAAGAGTTGATTTCTGCTTTGAACGCGGTTTAATACCTTTTTCAGGCATCATTACATGTTGATCCCAATGCAAAAGCTCAGTTACGTCATAAAGGCTTTTCAAGGTTTTAGCCCTATTCTCAAACTGTTCATACAAATTATCTCCCATATCTAACACTATTTAATACAAGGAAATCCAAATGTGAAAAAACTATGCCAAACGAGAGAAAAACTTGAACACAATCCACTTCACTAATTAAAAACTTCCCAGTCAATTCATCTTTACAGACTTTGTATGGTGGAGGTAGGTTAGCTGGTCTATACTCCGACCTTGTGGCGGTCGGGACGCGGGTTCAAATCCCGCCCTCCGCCCTGAAATTTCACTAAGTTGTTACATAAGTTCTAAAAAAGAGTTTTGGTTTGATGAATGCATTCAAGATTGTGTAACGTTGCTTATATGAGTTCGAAAGATAATTTTAGGTATGAATCAGAACACCTACGATAAAGGGCTTGAAACCAATCATGACTTGTTTATTCATGAACTGAGATCTATAATGTTCCTCGAACAGGAACTGGAGGAAGAATTGGGGAATATGGCTGAAGTAGTTAGTGAGAAAGAACTTAGTGATGCATTAATTTATCACCGAGATAAGACGTCTGATCATGCGCAGAGGCTGCACCAGGTTTTTGAAGAGATAGATGAAAATCCAGGAGTGCATGAAAGACCTGATTTTAAAGGAATATTTCAAGAATTCCAAGATTTGGAGAACAGTACAGAAGAAAACGAAATCATTGATATCACAGCACTTAATACTGCCATAATGATTGAAAGGATAGAATTAACAGTATATGAAGGACTTTTACGTCTTGAAGAAGAGTTAAACCTCAATAAAGAAGTCAAAAAGTTGTTGGAAAAGAACAAGAAAGAGGATGGTGCCGCTCTCAAAGGACTAAGAAAAATGTCCAAAGATTCATGGTTTAAACAAGTAAGAGAAAACCTGATTTCTTGAACTTGCTAGTGCTTAAAAGGCGTTAAAGAGATCTAGAGTATTCCGGTGTACCTAAGTTAATATTCCTATTTTTATGAATTCAAGAAACATTTCTATGCCTCTCAAAGAATATTATAGCTGGAAACTTTGAGAAAATTAGGTTTCATAGAGACTAGGTGAGACGCCAGTTGATGATCCTGGCAGGATATACTGTTAATTTCTTTCTTATAATTTGAATTGATTTATTTGTTTGATATTGAATGAGATATCTGTAGGGTTTTAGGTTATATAAAGTTTTGAGTTTTGATCATTGGATGCGGAGTACGTGATTTGTACTCCAAGATCTCTCCTTCGATACCCTTTATAAGGTTTGGAGGAGACTATTTGCTTACCCGCTGAGGATGA
>Ga0102936_1000480_pt1 | contig 15934 bp, 13 predicted proteins | sample SalPon2_A_H2O_MG_FD_78502 | JGI IMG/M metagenome (GOLD analysis project Ga0102936, IMG submission 78502) | Salt pond water microbial communities from South San Francisco under conditions of wetland restoration - Salt Pond MetaG R2_A_H2O_MG | ecosystem: Environmental > Aquatic > Non-marine Saline...
ACCGGCGACGAGATACGGAACGACGAGCGCGTCATCGAGGCGTACCTGGGTGAGGACATATGAGCAACGACGAGACGGTGGCGACAGACGCAGCGACGACGGGACCAGACGACTCGGAGTCGGCGGAGCCGGAATCGGCGACGACTCCGGGCGACGAGAAGTCGACGGCGTCGGTCGACGCCGGCACTACCCACACCGTCGGCGACGACGCGATCCTCAGGCTCCGGGACGTGGACGCCGGCTACGGCGACCTCCAGATCCTCTCCGGCGTCGACCTCGACGTGGCGGACGGCGAGTACGTCACGATCGTCGGTCCCAACGGTGCCGGCAAGTCCACCGTGATGAAGACCGTGTTCGGACTGACGACCCACATGGGCGGCACCGTCGAGTTCGAGGGCGAACAGATCCAGGGGCTCCCGCCGGAGCAGATCATCCGCGAGGGGATCGGGTTCGTCCCCCAGACGGACAACGTCTTTCCGGGACTGAGCGTCCGCGAGAACTTGGAGATGGGCGCGTACATCCTCGAAGACGTCCCGGAAGACCAGATCGAGGCGATCTACGACCGATTCCCGATCCTCCGGGAGCGGAGCGAGCAGAAGGCGGGCACGCTCTCAGGCGGCCAGCGACAGATGGTCGCGATGGGTCGGGCGCTCATGCTCGATCCCGATCTCCTGTTGCTCGACGAGCCCTCCGCCGGCTTGGCACCTGACCTCGTCTCCGACATGTTCGACCGGATCGACCGGATCAACGACTCGGGGACGGCGATCCTGATGGTCGAACAGAACGCGAAAGAGGCGTTGCGGCGCTGTGACCGCGGATACGTCCTCGTCAACGGCGAGAACCGGTACACCGACGCCGGTGACGTCCTGCTCGGTGACGACGACGTGCGGCAGGACTTCCTCGGCGGGTAGTCGACGGCGTCTCCCGGCGGACTGGGAGTCGGCGTCAGACCGTCTCGTGCGCGGAAAAAACCGATCGTCTCGCAGCCGGACGCCGACCGCCCCTACCGGCTCACTGATTCAGCACGTCCGACCACTGGCTGCTGTAGGTCGGCTGGTTTGGCTCGAAAGAGACGCGCTGGTCGACCGTTCCGTCGCGCTCTTGGAACGCGTTGACGTAGGACTCTTCGAGTGACTGACCGTAGGCGTCGTTGAGGTACAGCGTGCCGGTCGAGGACGCGCCGACGTTGTCCCCGACGGCCAGGTCCGCCATCGCGGGGCCCTGCAGGAGGTCGGACGGCGCGGTCCGGAAGATGAACCCGTTGTCGTCGAGGTCGGTCACGTTCGGGTCGGTCGAGGACGGCGAGATGCCGACCACGCCGTTGGGAATGAACACCTGATCTGCCACCTGAAGGTTGACGTTCGAGGAGGCCGGGCCGACGACGGCACCGAACCCGTCGTTGACGAGCGCGTTCGCGCCCGAGATGCCGGCCTGCGGGTCGGTCTGGGTGTCCTCGACGCGCGTCTCGACGGTGACGTTCAGGCCGGCGTCGTTGACCTGCGTCGCGGCCAGCAGCGCGCCGTCGCGGATCGGCCCGCCGAGCGGACCGAGGTCGCCGGTCTCCGGCATCAACACGCCGATCCGGGCCGTGAACTCGCCGTCGAGCCCGACGGGGTCGGCCGCGGTCGCGCCCCGGTCGTCCTCGGTGAGGTCGTTCCCGAACTCGACGGTATCGAGCGTCTCCAACTCGCCGCCCTGGAAATCGATGATGTCGTAGGCGGCGGTCGCGACGTCGCCGTTCACGTCGAAGTCGACGCTCGACGACGCGCCGATGTAGTTGATTGAGTCGCCGGCGGCGACCGCCTCGACGGCGTCCGGGAGCTCGCTCGGGCCGAACTCCTCGCCGTCCGGGTTGGCGACGGTGCGGACGCGGTCGCGGATCGCGGCCCCGTCGTTCTCGCCGGCCGCGGTGGCCGCGAGGATCTCGACGGCCATCGCGTCGTACGCCTGTGCGGTGAACACGCCGGGCTCTTGGTCGTACTCATCTTGGTACGACTGCGTGAAGAATTCCGCCCCGGGGCCGCCCGCGGAGGGTGCGGTCCCGATCACGTTGTTCATGTCGTTGTCGACCTCGCTGGGCAGGTCGGCGTCGATCAGGCCGTCTGGGACGATGATGTCGAGGTCGGGCGTGTCCTCGGCGAACTCGGAGTAGTAGTCGCGGAACAGCTGGATGCCGGACTGCGGGAAGCCGACGATCATCACGGCGTCCGGTGCCTCGCTGGAGCCACCGTCGCCGCCGTCTCCGGAGCCGCCGTCACTGCCGTCTCCGGAGCCGCCGTCACCGCTCTCGGTCGAACAGCCGGCGAGCGCCGCGATACCCACCGCTCCGGCTCCGCTCAGAACGTCGCGTCGTCGCACGTGTCGCGTCATGCTGATACGTCGTACCATACGGGCGATTATAAAGACTGCGAGGCTGACGGCCGGACTCGCGGACGGCGAGGCGCGTCGGCTGCGCCGGACGACGCGGTCTGCGACCCCCAGATCGCCCGGTCAGTACCCCTGCGCGTTGCCGTCTTTCCGCGGTTCGGTGGCTGCGGAGAGGACGCCGTTTCGATTTCGCGCGATCTGCGCGCCGCCGAACGCACCGGGCGAGAGGACCCGCACGTCGTGGCCCCGCCTGACGAGTTTCGCCGCGACGCCGTCGTCGAAGTGCGGTTCGACCGCCAGCTCCCCGCTCTCCCGGTACCGCCAGCGCGGCGCGTCGAGCGCGCGCTGCAGCGGCATCTCGCAGTCGACGAGATTCGAGATCACCTGCACGTGTCCCTGCGGCTGCATGTACCCGCCCATCACGCCGAAGGCGGCCCAGTCGTCCTCGCCGAGCCGGACGATGCCGGGCATGAGCGTGTGGAACGGCCGCTTTCCCGGTTCGAGGCTGTTCGGGTGCTCGGGGTCGAGCGAGAACGACGCGCCGCGGTTCTGCAGTGCGATTCCCGTCTCGCCTGCGACCACTCCCGACCCGAAGCCGTCGAACCGCGAGTTGATGTACGAGACGACGTTCCCCTCGTCGTCGGCGACCGTGAGGAGGACCGTGTCGGCGTCCTCGGCGTCGGCGTCGGGCACACCGACGGAGACGTCGGAGTTCGCCTCTGCCCCGATCGTCCCCGCGCGCTCGCGAACCCACTCGGCCGACGCGAGCGGCGGCACCTCGGCGTACTCCGGGTCGGTGATGTATCGGTGACCGTCGTGAAACGCCACCTTCAGCGCCTCGGCGAGGTAGTGGGCGCGCTTCGGGTCGTCGCGGGCGTACTCGCTCACGCCGAGTTCGGCGGCGACGCCGAGCGCCTCCAGCGCGATGAGCCCCTGATTGTTCGGCGGGAGTTCGTACACCTCCGCGCCGTTGTACGTCGCGGACACCGGGTCCGGCCACTCGACTTCGAACCCGGCCAGATCCTCGACGGTCATGAACCCTCCCTGCGACTGGACTTCTGTCGCGATGGCCTCGGCGATTTCGCCCTCGTACACCGCGTCCGCGCCCTCTGACGCGATCCGCTCCAGCGATCTACCGAGCCGCGGCAGCGTGACCCGCTGACCGGCGGTCGGCGACGCGCCGTCGAAGAGGAACGCCTCGCGGGCTGCGGCCGTCTCGAACAGCGTCTCGGCCTGCGTCCAGTCGTCGGCGATCACCTCGCTCACCGGATATCCCTCCGTCGCGTAGCGGATCGCCGGCCGCAGGAGACGGTCGAGCCCGAACTCGCCGAAGCGGTCGGCCGTCGCCTCCCACCCGCGAGCGGTCCCCGGGACCGTCACCGTGTGCGGGCCGGTCGTCGGCATCTCGACGGCCGCCGGATCGTCCGCCTCGACGTCCGCGTCGGCGGCGAGCGTCTCTCGAACGCGTCCGATCGTCGCGTCGGCGGGCGCGCCGCCGCAGGCGCGCATCGCGCCCACGTCGCCGTCGGCGGTCCGGTACAGCGCGAATACGTCACCCCCGAGGCCGGTCGAGGTCGGTTCGACGACGTTGAGCGCGGCGGCCGTCGCGACGGCGGCGTCGAACGCGTTGCCGCCGTCGCGAAGCACCTCGACGCCGGCTTGGCTCGCGAGCGGTTGGCTCGTGGCGACCACGCCCCGCTGGCCGTACACCGTGGACCGCCGCGACGCGAAGCGGTCTAGGTCTGGCTCCATACCGCACGTCCGACGCGGCGTGACATAAACACTCGACCGCGGTTCGTATCCGACGATTTATACTCGCGACGACGAATGTGTCGGCAGTGACGCAACTGGGTGCCACGCTCGACGCGCTCTTGGGGAGCGTCGCGACGACCGAGGCGCGTCTGGCCGTGACGGGCGGGATACTGCTGGTGACCGCGGCGGTCGGCTGGCTTCTCCTCCCGCGGACCGTCGGTGCCGGCAAACGCGTTGTCACCGGCTGGATGGAGCGCTTCCTCGATGGCCGCGGCGAGCAGTCGATCGAGACGCTACGGGAGGCCGTGCCGGTGTCGTTCGGCCTCCGCATTCTCGTCGGCCTCCTGCAACTGGCGCTCTTCGCGCTCGCCGCGGTCGCGATCCTCGCGCTGTGGGGGCAGTTCTCGCTCGTCGTGGCCGTGCTGCCGGTCGCGGAGAACGCCGTCGTCGTGGGGACGCGAGCGGTCTTCTCGGTGCTGCTCGTCGGCGGCGCGTACATCGCGAGCGACGTGTTGGCCGAGTACGTCTCGGATCTGTCCGACGACAGCGACCGCATCACCGCCCACCAAGAGCAGCTTCTCACCCGGATCATGCAGGTCGGGCTGTTGGTGATAGCCGGGATCACCATTCTCGGGATCTGGGGGATCAATCTCGGCGGGCTCCTCGTCGGCGCGGGATTCTTGGGGATCGTGCTCGGGATGGCGGCGCGACAGACCCTCGGGTCGCTCATCGCGGGGTTCGTGTTGATGTTTTCGCGGCCGTTCGAGATCGGAGACTGGGTCGAGATCGGCGACGAAGAGGGGTTCGTCACCGACATCACGATCATGAACACGCACATGCGCAACTTCGACGGCGAGTACGTCGTGGTGCCGAACGACCTCGTCAGCCAGCAGGCGATCACGAACCGGAGCCGCGAGGGGCGGCTCCGGATCCACATGGAGGTGGGGATCGGCTACGACGACGACCCCGACGAGGCGAGCGAGATCGCAGAGGAGGTACTGACCGAGATCGACACGATCGCCAACAACCCGTCCCCGTACGTGATCCCCTCCGGCTTCGGCGACTCCGCGATCCTGCTCGACCTCCGCTTTTGGATCGACCCGCCGACGCCGCAGGCCCGGTGGCGGTCGAAGGCGACCGCGGTAGAGGAGATCCAGCACCGCTTCGCCGAGGCCGACATCTCCATTCCGTACCCGCAGCGGACGGTGTCGTACCCGCCCGAGACCGCGAGCGGCGACGAGACCGTCGAACGCGTCGAGCGGCTCGACGAGTCGGACGACCGGTCCGCAGGCGTGACCGAACGCGGCGAGTAGCGCGCGACCGACGCGCGCGGCTCGTCGACGGCAGCGACACATTCACTTCGCCGGCGATCGAATCCACGCCGTGATCCCCGCCGACGCCGTGGTCAGACAGGTCGAGCGCGCGGACCTGCTGGCCGTGGTGCGGATCGAGCGGGCGTGTTTCTCCGATCCGTGGCCGTACGACGCCTTCGAACGGCTGATCGACGAGCCCGCGTTTCTCGTCGCCGACCGCGACGGTGAGGTGGTGGGATACGTCGTCGCGGACGTCACCCCGAACCACGGCCGCGACATCGGGCACGTGAAAGACCTCGCAGTCCGCCCCGACGCGCGGGGCGCGGGGATCGGCCGGACGCTCCTCCGGTCGGCGCTCGCCCGCGTGCACGCCGCCGGCGCGGCCGTCGTCCGACTGGAGGTGCGCGAGAGCAACGAGGTCGCTCGCTCGCTGTACGCTGACGAGGGGTTCGAGCCGATACGGCGCGTTCAGGGGTACTACCGCGACGGCGAAGACGCCCTCGTCCTCGTCGTCGATCTGGCCGAGTGGGCGGCCGGCGGCTGACGGTCCGGCGACCGAGACGCCCGTCCGGTGTGACAAGGCTTAGTGCGCGGCGACCCCACCCCACGGACATGAGTTCGGTTCCCGAGCGGTCCGAGATCGACGAGTCGTACAAGTGGGACCTCGACGGCGTCTACGCCGACGACGAGACATGGGAGACGGCCTACGAGAACGTCGCGGACCGCATCGACGAACTTCGGGAGTACGAGGGTCGCGTCACGCGGGACGCGGAGACGCTCCTCGAACTGCTCGAACTCCGCGAAGACCTGTTCCGCGACCTCCAGCAGGTCGTGACGTACGCCCGACTCCGAAGCGCCGAGGACACCCGCGATCAGGAGTATCAGGCGATGTCCGCGAAGGCCTCCTCGCTCAGCTCCGAGGCGTCGAGCGCGCTTTCGTATCTCGAACCCGAACTGCAGTCGCTCACCCGAGAGGACGTCGAGGCGTTCTTCGAGGCCGAGCCCGCACTCGCCGACTACGAACACTACCTCGACGACGTGTTGCGAATGAAACCCCACACGCGCTCGGCGGAGGTCGAGGAGGTCATCGCCGACTTATCCGAGGTAACGAGCGCGCCGAGCGAGATTTACTCGATGCTGACGAACGCCGATATGAGCTACGGCGTCGTCGAGGATCCGGACGGCGAGGAAGTGGAGATCACGCAGGCGAACTTCACCAAGCTCCAGACGAACCCGGACCGGGAGTTCCGGCGGCGTGTTCACGAGACGTTCTACGACGAGTGGGAGGGGGTCCGGAACACGGTCGGTACCTCGCTCGAAAAGGCGGTCCGAGAGCACGTGACGAGCGCCGAGATCCGCGACTACGACTCCGCCCGCGCCGCCGCGCTCGACGGCTCCAACGTCCCCGTCGAGGTGTACGACACCCTCGTCGACACCGTCGACGACAACCTCAACGTGCTTCACCGGCACGCCGAGTTGAAGGCCGCGGCGCTCGGGGTCGACACCCTGGAGAGTCACGACTTCTACATGTCGCTGACGGGCGATCAGGGCCCGGACGTCGAGTACGAACAGGCTCGCGAGTGGGTGATAGAAGCGGTCGCGCCGCTCGGAGACGCGTACCAAGAGCGGATGGCCGAGGGGCTCGACTCGCGGTGGGTCGACGTGTACGAGAACCAGGGGAAACGCTCGGGCGCGTTCTCCTCCGGAACGTACGACACACAGCCGTACATCCTGATGAACTACCAGGACGATATCGCCTCGATGTACACGCTGGCGCACGAACTCGGCCACTCGATGCACTCCGAACTCGCCGGCGACGCCCAGCCGTGGCACGACGCGAGCTACGACATCTTCGTCGCCGAAATCGCCTCGACGGTCAACGAGACCCTCCTCACTCACCACCTCCTCGACACGGTCGAGGACGACGAGCTTCGCACGCACGTCCTCGACGAGTACTTAGAGCGGTTCCGCTCGACGCTGTTTCGTCAGACGATGTTCGCGGCCTTCGAACAGCGGATCCACGAGCGCGTCGAGGACGATGAGGCGCTCACGCCGGACGCCTTCGACGAGATCTACGCCGACCTGAAGGACGACTACTACGCGCCCGCCCACCTGACGGGCGGCATCGAACGCGAGTGGGAGCGAATACCGCATTTCTACTACAACTTCTACGTCTACCAGTACGCAACCGGCATCTCTGCCGCGGCCGCCATCGTCGAGCGCGTGCTGGAAGAGGGGGACTCGGCCGCCGCCGACTACCGCGAGATGCTCGCCGCCGGCGGCTCCGACTATCCCCTCGACGTCGTCGAACTCGCCGGCATCGACATGGCCTCGCCCGACCCGATCGAGTCGGCCGTCGGGATCTACGACGACTACCTCGACGAGGTCGCGGCGCTACTCGAGTTAGAGTAGTCACTCGGTCGGGTCGGTGTCTCCGGCGCGTTCCGCGACCGCCCGCAGTTCCGTCGTAACGGTCCGCGGTCCCGTCAGGCCTCGTACGCGTGAGCTTCGAGCGTTTCTAATTCTACGGTGTCCAGCACGGCCTCGTTCGTCGCGTCGAGGACGACGGGCGGGACGGTCGTCTCCGGGAGCCGCTCGCTCCGCGTGGCCGCGAGCGCCTCGGTCCACCGTCCGAGACAGAGACACCAGCGGTCGCCGGGGTCGAGCCCGGGGAACGCGAACTCCGGTCGCGGCGTCACGAGGTCGTTGCCCCGCTCCCTGCTGAATTCCAAGAACTCCGCGGTCATCACCGCACACACCTCGTGTCGTCCCCGGTCGTCGGGGTGGGTTCCACAACAGCCGTCGCGTTCGAAGCCCGTCGTCGGGTCGGTGCTGCAGGTCGCTAGCTCCTCCCCGAAGACGTTCCGGTCGGTCATACGCTCACGTGATGACGCGCGAACAAAAAGACCGGTGCGGCGCGGCGACGCGCTCCCGCGTCGGCATCGATTTACCGCCCGCCCGCGACGCCCCGACATGGACGAACGCGTACGCGACCACGCCGAAGTGCTCGTCGACTGGAGCGCGCGAATCGAAGCCGGCGACGACGTCGTCGTGAGCGTCGCCGAAGACGCCCACGACCTCGGCGTCGCGGTCGTCGAGGCGCTCGGCGAACGGGGCGCGAACGTCACGACGCTGTACGGCTCCGAGGAACTCTCGCGCGCGTATCTGAAGGGAATCGAGGCGAGAGCCAGCACCCCCGGCGCGGAGAGCGGCGACACCGCAGTCGACGCGGACGACTTCGACGCCGACCCCGCGGTCGACCGCGCGATCTTCGAGGCCGCGGACGCCTACCTCCGGCTCGGCGGCGGCCGAAACACCACCGCGACCGCGGACGTAGATCGCGAGACGCGGCAGGCGTACGCAACGGCCCGCAAGGGCGTCCGCGAGGCGCGAATGGCCACCGACTGGGTATCGACCGTCCACCCCACTCGGAGCCTCGCCCAGCAGGCGGGGATGGCCTACGAGGAGTACCAAGAGTTCGTGTACGACGCCGTCCTTCGCGACTGGGAGGCGCTCGCGGGGGAGATGGCCCGGCTGAAGGAGATCCTCGATTCGGGCGATGCGGTCCGGATCGTCACCGAGCGCGAGGACGCGCCCGACACCGACGTTCGGATGTCGATCGCGGGACGGACCGCGGTCAACTCCGCCGCCTCCGTTGCGTACGACTCCCATAACCTCCCGAGCGGCGAGGTGTTCACGGCCCCCTACGACACGCAAGGCGAGGTCTTCTTCGACGTGCCGATGACGATCGACGCGACCCGCGTCCGGAACGTCCGTCTCGTCTTCGAGGACGGCGCAGTCGTCGACTTCGCGGCGGAAACGGGCGAGGACGCGCTCGCGAGCGTGCTCGACACCGACCCCGGCGCACGGCGGCTCGGTGAACTCGGAGTCGGGATGAACCGCGGGATAGACCGGTTCACCGACTCGATCCTCTTCGACGAGAAGATGGGCGACACCGTCCACCTCGCGGTCGGCCGCGCGTACGACGCCTGCCTGCCCGACGGCGAGTCGGGCAACGACAGCGCCGTTCACGTCGACATGATAAGCGACGTGCGCGCGGACTCGCGGCTCGAAGTCGACGGTGAGGTGATCCAGCGAAACGGTCGGTTCCGGTGGGAAGACGGATTCGAGAGAGCCTAGCGCAGCGCGTCGAGGTCGAACTCGAAGGCCGCGACGGGCACCTCCAAGTCGTGTTCGACGAGCACCGAGGGATGGACCTCGCCGATGACGCCGACCGCGTCGCCGTCGATGACGACAGACGCCGCCCGCCCGTCGATGAACGACGGATGCTCGGCCCGCGGCGTCTCCAACTCGACGCCGAAATCGTCACACACCGCCTGCAGGCGACCCTTCGCCGCCTCGTAGGAGGCGTCGCGCCGGGCGACCGCGCCGGCGACGTGGCGGGCCTCGGCGACGTTCGAGTTTTGCGAGTCGTCGCGCTCGGCGACGAACCCGACCTCCGCGACATCCTGCGGATAGGCGTTGTGCGTGTTCCGCTCTAACAGCATCACGAGCGACGGGAGCGCCCACGTCCGGAGCTGGGTGTACTCCTCGCTGTACGGCTCCGTGATTTCGACCGGATCGCCGCCGCCGAAGGCGTCGCTTCCGGCCGCCACGTTCATTCGGTCGTAGTTCTCCGTCGCGCTCGTCATGTGGAAGTTCAGCAGGTCCTCGAAGCCGAGCCCGACGAGGCTCGATCGGACCGCGTCCTCCAGCCGCGAGCGCTCGTGGCGGCCGCCGACGGTTCCCACGTCGGGGTAGCGCGGCTCCAGCTCGTCGAACCCGTACGCGCGCCCAACGTCGTCGACCAGATCGAGCGGATGGAGCACGTCGACGCGGTACGGCGGAATAGTCACCTCGTAGGAGACAGCCTCGCCGAGCGTGTAGCTCGCGTCGAGGCCGGCGCGTTCGAAGCAGTCGACAATCTCCTCGGGTTCGAAATCGACGCCGAGCAGCGTCTCGATCCGATCGTGAGTCACGGACTTCTCGGTCGTGTCGAAGTCCGGCCGAATCAGCTCCGACCCGTACTCGTCCGGCTGGGTCGCGCCGTCGGCGTACTCGACCTCGATCTCCTCGATCGTCGCGCCGCGGGCGGAGAGCGCGTAGCAGATGATCGCACACATCTTGTCGATCGTCCACTGGTCCGTCCCGGTCAGTTCGACCAGAAGCTCTCGCGAGCCGGTCGTCACCTCGGTCCGCTTCCCGTTGATCACCGGCGGGAACGAGAAGAGACCGAGCTCGTCGTAGATCGCGGGATACCGATCGAGGTCGGCGACGAGGTCGGCGTACGTTTGTCCGGTGTCGTGTTCTTCCAGCACCTCGTTCGGCGTCACCTCGTCGTTCGAGTCGAGCGGAACGAACGAGACGCCGTCGGGGTCGACGCCGCGGTAGGTGACCGACGGCTCAGCGCCCTCTTGGAGCGCCGCGCCCTTCACCATCGCGAGGTCGTGGATACCGATCGCACCCTTCGCGCGACCGCGCCCCATCGTCGCGTGGAGCTTTTCCTGCAGTTGGATCAGCGAGTCGAGCCCGCTCTCGTCGAGGTCGACGCCGCGGACTATCGCTCCGGTGACGTACGGTCTCTCGTCCGGCACCGACTCCTCAACTTCGATCGTCCACTCGGGGTCGTTCGTGTCCGGGACGTACACGCCGCGGTCGTCGCCGTAGTGGTATCGCAGCGAGCGCGCGACGCCCTCGACAGAGAGCCGGTCGAGTCGGTCGGGCGCGAACTCGAACTGGAGGAGCCCGTCGTCGGTCTCACCTTCGAACTCCAGACCGAGCCCGAACAGATCCGTCTTGAACTCCTCGTCCGTGGTGTCGGTCCGCCCCGTCAGTCCGCGAAGCTCGTCGGTGTCGATGTCGACGACGGGCATCAGTAGCTCACCTCCGCGTTCCGCAGGAAGTCGATGTCGGCCAAGGTCCCGTGGAGATCGCGGATGTCCTCTGCGCCGGTCGTGAGCATGGCGAGCCGCTCTAAGGCGAGTCCCCACGCCATCACGTCGCAGTCGACGCCGAGCGGGCCGGTGACCTCCTCGCGGAAGACGCCCGAGTTGCCGATCTCGATCTCCTCGCCCGTCTCGGGGTGTTCGCCGAACAGCTCGAAGGACGGCTCGGTGTAGGGGTTGTAGTGCGGCTTGAATCGGATGTCCGTGATCCCGAACTGCCGGTAGAACTCCTCGAAGGTACCCATCAGGTCGCGTACCGACAGGTCCTCGGCCATCACCCACCCCTCGATCTGGAAGAACTCAAGCAGGTGCGTCGGGTCGAGCGTGTCGTTGCGGTACACCTTCTCGACGGAGAAGTAGCGCTGGGGCGGCTCCAGCTCCGCGCCCGCGATCCCAGAGAGGTACCGCATCGACAGCGAGGTCGTGTGGCCGCGAAGCGCGACTTCGCGGGCGAACTCCTCGGACCACGGCGAGTGGTAGCCGTCACCGTCCTCGCCCCACCCGTCGCGGTGTGCCCGTTCCACGCGCCGGATCAGCTCTTCCGGAATCTCGTCCATCGGATCCACGTCGAGTGCGAACCGGTCCCAGTGTGTCCGCGCCGGGTGGTCTTGCGGCATGAACAGACAATCGTTGATCCAGAAGTCGCTGTCGGCGTGTGGGCCCTCCATCTCCTGAAACCCCATCCCGACCAAGACGTCCTTCACGCGGTCGGCGGTCCGGCGGAGGACGTGCGTCTTTCCGCCGCGGGCGGTGGGCGCGTCCGCCTCGACGTTGTACTCGGTGAACTCCACGTCTCGCCACTCGCCGCTCGCGAGCAGTTCCGGGGTGACCTCTGCGACCGTCTCCGTCGCCTCGACGCCGCCCATCAGCGCGTCGACGCCCGCGTCGGTGAGCCGGACCGACCGAGTCGTCGACTCCTCGACGGAGACGAGCCCCCGGGAGTCGAGCCGGTCGATCACCGCCTCATCGACGTTGGGCGTCTCACCGGCCGCGAGCGCGGAGAGCGCGGCGGCTTCGGTGTCGGCGTCGGGATCGGCGTCCGCGTCGACGGTCAGTTCACCCGAGTCGATCCGCCCGAACCCCTTTCGCGCGAAGTTCGAGAGCGCGATGTCGACCGCGGGACCACCGAGATCGGCCTCGCCGATGACCCGTCCCATCGAGACCGGCTCTTCATCGGCGTCGAGCGCGGTTCCCGCTCGGTAGAGCCGGACCTCTGGGAGCCCGTCGTCGACGTACTCTCGCCCCTCGTCGGTGAGCGCAAGCGTCTCGGTCTCGTCTTCGGCCACCGTCAGCAGTCCCTCGTCGCGGAGGTCGAAGGCCGCGCCGGTGACCGTCTCGGGTTTCAGCCCCGTTTCGTCGGCGATTTCGGCTACGGTTCGTTTGTCCGTCGCGCTCGCGGCTTCGAGGACCGCGAGCTGTCGTTCCGGGAGTCGCATTCGAGTTATCCGTATAGGCGGTGGGCTGGTTGGTAACGGTTCCGGGACATGGTCACGACGCCTCCTCTCGGAGTCGCTCGATCCGGTCTCCGAGCGGCGGCTGGACCGCGAACCACGTCGACCAGTCGCCCCGCTCCGGCTCGACACCCCGCATCGCGGCGGCGCGCTCGAACGCGTCTGCGACCCGGTCGGCACCGACCGCGTCGGCCGCGCTGGCGTCGGCCGCGTACTGCACCCGACGGCCCACCCAGAACGCGACGAGCCCCATCGCGACGAGCGACGCGAACCCGGTGTCGAACGGAACGGCCGCGGTGACGATCGCGGCCAACACGGCGAGCACCGACGCGACGGCGACGGCCCGGAATTCGGTGTATCGCGTCTCGACACGACCGGCCTCCGCGGCGAGGAGGCCGATCGCCAGGGCTTCGTTCGCCTCGTCCAGCAGGCCCTCCGTGAGGAACAGCACGCGTCGACGCGGCGGCCCGCGAACCGCCACGTCGACGGGGTCCGGGTCGCCGTCGCTCCAGTCCTCGCCGTCGCCCCGCTCTTCGCCGTCGCTCCAGTCCTCGCCGTCGCTCCAGTCCTCGCCGTCGCCCCGCCCTTCGCCGTCGCTCCGCCCCTCTGCGTCCGCGTTCGCCGCCGCGCCGCGCACGGAGCCAGCGTCTGCGCCCCGGTCGATCGCCACGCGATCGATGTCGAGACCGGCCTCCCCGCGGAGGTACGCGAGTCGACCGCGCTCCGCGTCGGTCGGCTCTCGAAGGTCGCGGAAGCGATCGGCGGCGACGAGCGGCCCGACTTCGACCGCGAGAAACGCGACGACGGCGGTGCCGGAGACAAACGCGGCAGTGAGCATGCGGGTCAGTTTCTCGCCAGCCGAATAAAACGTCTCGACCGGCATCGGCTCGGTCAGCAACGACGGCGACTCCGTCGGCAACCGACGACCGGCGAACGAGTCTCGATCACCGAACGCACCGTCGGGTCCGTGGCCGTCTCGCCGCCGCACCTGCCGCGGTATCCGTCCGTAGGGCCAGCTTACCGCGGCACCCGACGGACGATGTCCCGGATCGCGACCGCCGCGTCGCTGGCGGGCGCGTTGTCGACCACGGGTCTCTCGTCTTCGACCGACCGGCCGACGCGCGGATCCGCCGGAACGACGGCGACAGGCGCACCGAGGGCGTCTGCGATCGTCTCCGTCGGCGGCTCCTCGACGACGCGGTTGACCGCGCAGCCGACGAGTCCGGCGTCGAGTTCTCGGGCGAGCTCGCGCGTCCGAACGGCGTCAGCCAGCGCGAACGCCCGCGGCGACGCGACGAGGACCGAGGCGTCCGCGACCGCCAGCGGAACGCCGGCGTCCGATCGGCGTCCGGCGGGACAGTCGAGGACGACGGTGCCCCGCTCGCGCTCGATCCGTCCGATCGCGGATTCGAGCCGCGTCAGGTCACAGGCCCGGGCACCGGCGAGCGTCCGCCCGCAGGGAACGATCTCGACCGGCCCCGACCGCAGCGTTTCGATCGGGTCGGCGCGACCGGCGAGCACGTCGTGGAGGTCCGGCCCTCGCCCGCTCGGCAGATCGGCCATCCCGAGGTCGGTGTCGACGACGACGGCGTCGAGTGCGGCGGCGACGTTGTACGCGAGCGTCGTCTTCCCGACGCCACCCTTCCCGCCGGCGACGGCGAGGATCACGCCAGCCGCTCCAGCGCCTCGATCGGCACGTCCGTCGACTCGGCGCGCGCAGCCAGCGCGGCTGTCCGATCGCTCACCGCACGAAGGCGCTCCGCGTCGGTCTCGACCCGACGGCGAAGATCGGACACACCGTCAACTCCGTTCGTTTCTTTGACAACGTCGGTCGCAGCGTCGAGATCGGCGTCCGTGAGCCGCTCTGCGCGACCCACCCGGTCGGCCACCGCGTCGAGCCACTCGCCGACCGCCGTCGGTACCGCGTCGTCGCCGTCGACCTCGCTGCCGTCACCGTTCGCATCACCGTCTCCGTCATCAGGTCGATCGGTCTTCGTGTCCGGACCACTGGACCCATCGGCCGTCTCGTCCGTGACGGTCTCTCTCGGCGGTCTGTGATCTCCGAGAGTGCGGATCGCGGTGAGCGGAGGCGTCTCCGCGGGGACGGCGAGCGACTGGTCGGACTCGCCCGGTATCCGCGCGTTGTCGGTCTCGATTTCCGCCGCGCACACCTCGACCGGGGGCTCGACGGAGTCGGCGACCGCGGCGAACCCCACGCCGCGAGACTCACTGGGAGCGAGCCGCACGACGACGCCGCCCGCGTCCCACCCCCGTTCCGGAACGCCGGCGCGCCGCGGCGGTAACACCGGACCGTCGAGCCGGCTGTCGAGCCGAACGCGGCGCGGAACCGCCTCGTCGTTGTGCACGCGACACCGTACCAGCGACACGCCGCCGTCCTGCTCGACGGTCCACGCGAGATCCATACCGGCAGTGCCGCGGATTCCCATTTAACCTGTCACCGGAGCCCCGTCGAGACGGCGAGACACAGCAGCGTCTAGGAGTCCAGTTCTAGGAGTCCAGTTCTAGGAGTCCAGTTCTAGGAGATATCCCCGTGCTGCTCGACCGTTTCGGCGTCGATCACTGCTGTGACCGCGATCCCATCTCCGTGCTCGGCGATCCAAGCGGCTACCGATTCACCGACTGCGACGGGGGCGTCCAGTTCGGCGATCCGAACCGCCGCTAGCGACGCGGCGAGGCGCGGACCCTCGTACGTCGACGGGCGCGTGCCGGCGTCGTCCGGAACGACGCCCGGAACGACTGACAGTGCACCGCGAAACGCCGGATACACCGCACGGGCGAGTTCTCGGCGTGCGTCTCGACGGCGGTTCTCCACCCGATCGCGGAGTTCGAGCCGACGCTCACGGACGTCTCTGGCACGGTCGGCTTGGGCCAGCACGCCTTCGAGCGCCTGTTCCGCGGCGATCCGGTCTGTCTGGGCACGCGCCAGCGCTGCGGCCGTCGATTCGAGCTCGGCGAGCGTCTCAGTAGTGTCGGCGTCGACGCTCCTGCGCGCACGCACGTCACCTCGAAGTGCCGCGATTTGCTCCTTGAGCCGTTCCTCTTCGCCGCCGGCGTCCGCGACGCGTCGCCGAGCCGAATCGAGGTC
>Ga0102936_1000483_pt1 | contig 15846 bp, 19 predicted proteins | sample SalPon2_A_H2O_MG_FD_78502 | JGI IMG/M metagenome (GOLD analysis project Ga0102936, IMG submission 78502) | Salt pond water microbial communities from South San Francisco under conditions of wetland restoration - Salt Pond MetaG R2_A_H2O_MG | ecosystem: Environmental > Aquatic > Non-marine Saline...
CAGCCAGACCCGCTTTCAGCCAGACCCGCTTTCAGCCAGACCCGCTTTCAGCGCGTCTCCCCCTCACCCCGCTCAATCGTCCGCGCCGACGACCAACACGGGCGCGGACGCCGAGCGCTGTACTCTCGCCGGGAGCGTCTCCGGGTGGACGAGCCGATCGAGGCCGGTCCGGCGCGCGGAGCCGACGACGATCAGGTCGGTGTCGTGGGCTGCGGCGAAATCGAGCACCTCCTCGTGGGCGGTCCCGTACCGGAACCACTTGCCCACGTCGACGCCGACGTCCGTGCCGCGCGACTCGGCCTCCTCGACGAGCCGCTCGCCCTCGCGTTCGTTTCGCTCGACCGCCATATCCCAGTGCTCCGTCGTGTCGACGACGTACAGAGCGTCGACGCTCGCACCGTGGGCGGCCGCGATCTCGACGCCGGCGTCGACCGCGGCGCGGCCGGCGTCGGTGTCCGCGGTGACGACGAGCACGCGATCGAAGAGCGATCCAGCCGCACCCGACCCCGAAGGCGCGGCTGCGGACGACTGCGCGACGGTCGGTGGGCTGTTCGTCGAGTCGGACGTGTTTGAGTCGGCTGACATGGTGTCGGTCCCGGCCTCGCCGATCGGCGAGCACCAGTTTCCCTCGAATTCACGTTGGAGGGGCCGCCTCTTAACGGTTTTCGACAGGATAAACGATTATCATTATCTATGTCGCGATCGGAACCGATATGGAATTTCTCACGGATATTGTTAGACGATCGCAGAGCGAGATGGTGAGATCCGAAAACATCGCGTTTGTTCGCGGTCGCGACGGCAAGAACGACTGGAACGGCGCGTTTTAACTGGCGAGTCGGTTTGTACCGGAACGACGCGGGCCGTTACACGGGAGACCACATGATATTCACACACACCGCCGACGCGACGGAGCGAACCGATGGCTGACGGAGAGAGCGGGGGCGTCGACTACGCGCGCCGCGCGGCCGACACGCTCGGATTCTCGCGGTGGTGGCAGATCCTCGCCGCGGCGGGGATGATGGCCGCGGTGAGCCCGTACCAGTACGTGTGGTCCTCGATCGAGCAGCCACTCGCGGCGAACCTCGACATCGCGCTGCCGGCGCTTGGGGCGGTGTTCTCGTTTTACGTCGTCTTCCAGTCGCTCTCGCAGTTTCCAGCCGGAAAGTGGCGCGACCAACACGGACCGGGAGCGCTGACGTTCCTCGCTGCGGTGCTCGCCGGCGGGGGATACGTCGGACTCGCGTACGCGACCGCGGTCTGGCAGCTGTATCTGTTGTACTCGCTCGGAGCCGTCGGCGTCGGCATCGTCTACACGGTCGCCGTCAACACCGCCGTCAAGTGGTTCCCCGACCGCACCGGTCTCACGACCGGTATCGGAACGATGGCGTTCGCGGGCGGGAGCGCGCTCGTGGTCCCGTACGTCCGCGCGAACGCCTCCGTCGGTGCCTACGCCGACGTGCTCCGGAACCTCGGTGTCGCGATCCTCCTCGTGACGCTCGTCGGCGCGTACCTCCTCCAAGACCCCCCGGACGACTGGCTCGACGACGACAGCGACGACAGCACCGACGACGTCGGGGAGAGCGGAGACGACGACGTCTCGGAGCCCGCGACCGACGACAGCGACGTGGCGGCGTCGCTCCGGGGGCGCGACTACGGGACCCGCGAGATGCTCTCGACGTGGCAGTTCTGGCTCCTGTACGCCATGTTCATCGCGACCGCCGGAGCCGACCTCATCGTCACCGCCAACGTCGTGCGGTTCGCCGACCACTTCGGACTGGCCGCGGTCGTGGCGACCGCCGCGGCGACGCTTCTCCCCGTCGCCGCCGGCGTCTCGCGCATGATCCTCGGCGAGGCGTCTGACCGGTTCGATCGCCGGTGGGTGATGGCCGTCTCGTTCGTCCTCGCCGGCGTGTTCAGGCTCGGACTCATCGGTGCGGGCCGCGCGGAGGCCGGAATTCCGTTCGTCGCGCTCGTGATGGCGGCGATGTTCTTCTCGTCGCCGCTGTACGTGTTCTTCCCCTCGATCGTCGCGGACTACTACGGCGCGTGGAATTCGTCGGGCAACTACGCCATCCTCTACACGGCGAAGGTCGGCGGCGGCGTCTTCGCCGGGACCGTGGCCGGCTACCTCGTCGCGCGGTTCGGCTGGGAGCCGACGTTCGCGCTCGGCGGTGCGCTCGCCATCGCCGCGGGGTTCGCCACGTTCCTGTTGCGCCCGCCGAGCGACGCGGGACTCGGCGGCGACGAGAGCGCGGAGGCGACCGCGGACTGCTAGCGACACCGTGACGGCTCCGGTCGGCGCGGGCCGACGGGAAACGCACATCCGTCTCGCCGTCGTACACAGCGTCGATGCAGGTCGCGCTGATCACGGTTGGCGACGAGTTACTCTCGGGAGACACGGTGAACACGAACGCGAACTGGCTCGCGAGCGAACTCGGCGACCGAGGCGTCGCAGTTCCCCGGATCCTCTCCGTCCCCGACGACAGACCGGTCATCGCCGATCGGACGCGCGAGTACGCCGACGCCTTCGACGCCGTGATCGTCACCGGCGGACTGGGGAGCACTCCCGACGACGTGACGATGGAAGCCGTCGCCGACGCGTTCGGCCGAGAGTTGACCCCGACGGACCTCACGCGAGAGGCCGTCGAACGTCGACTCGCGGTCGTCCGCGAGCGGATCCCCGACCGCGACATCGACGTGGACATCGACGCGGAGGCCGCGGTCCCGGCCGGAAGCCGGCCGCTGTTGAACGAGGCCGGACTCGCTCCGGGCTGTGTCGTCGAGGGGGCCTACGTCATGCCGGGTATCCCCGACGAACTGAAAGCGATGTTCGACGCCGTCGCCGACGAGTTCGCCGGGGACCGCCGGTCGCGGTTCCTCTACACCGTCGAACCCGAATCGAACATCGTCCCGGCGCTGGAGACGGCCATGGACCGCTTCGACGTCGCCGTCGGCTGTTACCCCGACCGCGAGGCGGACCACAACCGCCTGAAGGTGACCGGGACCGACGAGGCGGCGATCGACGCCGCGGTCGAGTGGCTGCTTTCGAACGTCAACGCGAGCGAGGAGCCCGTGCGCCGCGGCTGGGACGGCTGACGGACGCTTCCGCCGAGCGGGCCGGACTGCGAAGCTGACAGCCCGCCGTGCTCGGCGGGCGACCGAGGCGTCGACCGCCTCGCAGCCGCTAGGGCGGCCGCTCGATCTCGAACCGGTTGTCGGTGCCGGCGTACCACTCGCCGGCGAGCCGTCCGACCGTGTCGAGTCGGTCGACATCGATCTGGCCGTCGGTGAGAACGGACTCGTCGGCGTGGACGTAGACGACCTCGCCGAGCACCAGCGTCGACGTGCCGACCTCGACCGCGTCGTACAGTTCACACTCCAAGCCGACGGCCGCGTCGGCGACCCGCGGCGCGTCCACCCGAGTCGCCTCGACGCGCTCGATCCCGACGTGGTCGAACTCGCTGTCTCCGGCGTCGAGGGTCGCGCTCGACGCGTTCATCGCCTCGACGAGGTCGCTCGTGACGACGTTGACGACGAACGCCTCGGTTTCGAGGGCGTTCGCGAGCGTGTCCTTCGGGTTCGCGGCGGTCGCCACCGGCGCGAAGCCGACGACCGGTGGATCGATCGCGACGACGTTGAAGAAGCTGTACGGCGCGAGGTTCTCACCGGACGGCCCGCGCGAGGAGACCCACGCGATCGGTCTGGGCGTAACCGCGGTCGAGAGCAGCCGATACGGCGATCCGAAGGCGTCCGGTCCGCCGCTCCGGTGAGTGTCGTCGTGCGCGCGGTGTGTACCTCCCCCTCCGTCTGCCATCAGTGCTCGTACCCGCGCTCGAACGGGTCGATCTCGTCGCTGCCCGGTTCCTCCTCGTCGCGAGTGAACCCCGGTCCCTCCGTGGCCAGTTCGAAGACGAGCCCGTCGGGGTCGCTGAAGTAGATGCTCTTGAAGTACGTGCGGTCTTTGATCTCGGAGACGCGGACGTCCCGCTCGCGCAGGTGCGTCTGCCACTCGCGGAGCGTCGCCTCGTCGTCGACGCCGAACGCGAAGTGGTGGCTCGCTCCCGGACCCGGCGCGCCCTGCGAGTTCGGGTACTCGAAGTAGGTGACGGTGGTGCCGGGCTCGCCCTCGGGGGTGGACGAGAAGTAGTAGTGCGGCGTTCCCGGGTCGTCGTAGTTCTGGGTCCGCTTGACCGTGTGCCAGCCGAGCGCGTCCTCGTAGAACGCGACGGTCTCGTCCATGTCGGTGCAGATATTCGTCACGTGGTGTAAGCCGGTGGTGGGTGGCGCGTCGGTCATGAAACGTGTGTCGGGAGTCGTCGCGGAGTCAGTTAGTGATACTGGCGAGCGGGCGGACGGTCGTGGAGATCTCCCGCTGGCTCAGAACAGGCCGACGCCGACTGCGTACGGCCACGCGGTGCCGCCGACGGCGAGGAGCGCGAGCGCCGCGCCGGCTCCGTAGACGTTCTTGAGGAAGCTCGTCATCTCGCTCTGCTTCTCTTCGGGGTCGTCGACCGCCCAGAAGTCATGCATCGTCACGGCGGAGACAGCGAGGAAGGCGGCGAGCGCGCCGGCCGAGAGCACGGGGAACGCCCCGGCGGCGACTCCGAGCCCGCCGAGCGCGAGCAGGACGCCGGAGGCGACAACGGAGAACCGCGGCGCGGGAAGCCCTTTGAACTCGGCGTAGCCCGCCATCGCGTCGAGGTCGCCGAAGTGGTTCAGTCCCGTGAACGCGAGCGTCGCGCCGAATAGGATCCGACCGAGCAGGAACAGCTCGCCCGCGAGGGGCGAGTCGAACTGAAGCGGTAGCGTCGTAATTTCTGCTAACATCGTGTAACCACATATACGGACGTAACCTATATATCGTTTCCCGGACGATCGGGTAAGCAGGTAACACCGATGTCCTCACCAGAACTCGCGGACGGAAATTCGACGGACGCGGCCGACGACGCGTCCGCTCCCGACGCGTCGTCGCCCCCGGAGACGCCGTGTCCCGTCGTCGACTCGCTCGAACAGATCGGCTCGCGGTGGCGGCTCGTCGTCCTCCACGAACTGTTGAACGGCGAGTCGCGGTTCAACGAACTGAAACGCGAGACCGACGCCAACGCTCGCACGCTCTCGCGCGTGCTCGACGACCTCCAAGAGACGGGGTTCGTCGACCGCCGGCTGGAGGAGGACTCGCCCGTGGCGACCTACTACAGTCTCACCCCCAAAGGCGAGTCGCTCGCGCCCGTCTTCGAGGAGATCGACGACTGGGCTCACGAGTGGCTCGCGGAGTGTAACGCCTGACCGACGTTTCTCCCGGCGAAACGCACACCACCGTCCGGCCCCAACGACTCGTCGTGTACGCCGGACTGAAGAACACCCCCTGTTGTCTGTGCGGCCGCGACGACACCCACACCCGGATCGCGGTGCCGCCGCGCGCGCTCCGGCTCATGGCGAACGGCGAGCCGATAGCGTGGCGCGACGTGGTCGGCACCGTCACGCTCCGCTTTTGCGCCGACGACTGGGACCTCGTGAGCGACCTCGCCGTCGAGATGGACACCCACCCGCTCTCGCGGTGTAACGCCGCGCACGTCTCCTTGGACCTCCGTGAGGACCACGAGGCGCTGCTGTCGGCGACGAAAGACGAACCCGACCAGACGGAACTGGAGTCGCGGCTGGAGCGCGAGGCCGAAGCGACCCTCGACGCGGTCGACGACCCCTATACCGAGGAGCGCGACGTGGTCGAGGCGATAGTCGTGTTGCGCGCGCTCGAAGCGCTCGGCGTCCGCGGCCGCTCCGGAGACGCGGTCACCACTTGACTTCGAATCCGTCGAGCCCCGTCGGCTCCTCGTAGGTCGCGTCGACCGCGTCGACCTCGGCCGCCTTGCTCCCGGTCTCACACCAGTCGACCATCTCGCGAACGGCCGCCTCCTCGCCCTCAAAGACGGCCTCGACGCGGCCGTCCTCACGGTTCCTGACCCAGCCGTCGATCCCCGCTTCTCGGGCGGTGTCGCGGGTGGTCGCGCGGTAGTAGACGCCCTGGACACGGCCGGAGACGTACACGTGTGCTCGCGTTCGATCGGTCATCGGTCGGCCGTGCGTCCGCCAGGGTTGTAACTACCACGGCGGGTCGGCCGTCCAACGGCCTCCGGTCACCGCGACTCGCTCACGACCGACGACTTCTAACGACTCGCCTGCGACACTCCGGACATGGAACTGTTCGGAACCGCGGGGATCCGCGGGAGCGCCACGGAACGGGTCACTCCCGAACTCGCGCTCGCAGTCGGCCGGGCGGTCGCGGCGGCGGTGCACGACCGCGAGTCGGGTATCGACGGCGGAGGCGAAAGCGACCGCGGGGACTCGGACGATGCGGAGAACACGGATGCCGCGACGGAGCCGGCCCCCGAGGTCGTGATCGCTCGTGACGGACGGGTGACCGGTCCGGCGCTCGCGGCCGCGATGGAGGCGGGGCTCGCGTCCGGTGGCGTCGCGGTCGAGCGCGCCGGGCAGCTACCGACGCCGGCGCTCGCGTACGCCTCGCGGGGACGCTACGGCGTGATGCTCACGGCCTCGCACAACCCGCCGGCCGACAACGGGATCAAGCTGTTCCGCGACGGCAGCGAGTTCGACCGCGACGCCGAGCGCGCTGTCGAGACGCGCGTCGAGGCGGGCACATCGCCGGCGGCGTGGAACGAGTGGACGGCCCCCGAGCGCGTCGACACGCTCCCGGGGTATCTCGCCGCGGTGTGCGAGTACGCCGGGGAGTTCGGAGCCGACCTCGACGGGCTCCGAGTCGCCGTCGACTGCGGCAACGGAATGAGTGCGCCGGCGACGCCGACCGTGCTCCGCGAACTCGGTGCCGATGTCGTCACCCTCAACGGGAACGTCGACGGCCACTTCCCCGGCCGCGGGAGCAAGCCGACGCCGGAGACGCTCGCCGACCTCCGCGCGTTCGTCGCCGACGCCGACGACGACGGGGACGACGCGGGCTTCGCGTTCGGTATCGGTCACGACGGCGACGCGGACCGGATCGTGATCGTCGACGCCGACGGCGAGGTCGTCCACGAGGACACCGTCCTCGCGATGCTCGCCGAGCGGTACACCCGCGAGAGCGACGCAGCCGACCCGGTGGTCGTCACCACACCGAACGCGTCGGGCCGGATCGACGAGCGCGTCCGCGCGGCCGGCGGCCGCGTCGAGCGCGTTCGCCTCGGCGCGCTCCACGAGGGAATCGCGGCCGTCCGGGAGGCGGCGACGGAGACCGCCGTCGACACGCGGGTCGTCTTCGCCGCGGAGCCGTGGAAGCACATTCACGTCGGCTTCGGAGAGTGGATAGACGGCGTGGCGTCGGCGGCCGTGATCGCCCGGCTCGTCGCCGACGGGGGACTCGACGGGCTCCGCGAGCCGATCACGGAGCGCCCGTATCGCAAGGTCAGCGTCGACTGTCCCGACGACGCCAAGGCCGACGCGATGGCGCGGCTCGGAACGGCGCTCCCCGACGCCTTCCCCGACGCAGACGTCGACACCGACCACGGCGTACGCCTCGAGTTCTCGGACGCCTCGTGGGTTCTCGTTCGTCCCTCGGGGACCGAACCGTACGTCCGCGTGTACGCCGAAAGCGACGCCGTCGACGAGCTGATCGCGGAGGCTAAAACGGTCGTCGAGACGGCCGTCGGATCGGTCGCCGACGCGACGGACGTGGACTGACGTTGGGAGCTTGCGTCGGCCGCGGAACAGGGGGTACTGACGCCCGCGAGACGCCCGGAGCGACGAATTTATGGCTCGCTCGCGCGCCGTTGTAGGTGACATGGAATCCGAGATCGATCGGCGGCGACTTCTCAAGGCGGCGAGCGCGGCGGGCCTCGTCGGACTCGCCGGCTGTAGCGGCGGGCCGAGCGGCGACGGCTCCGACGGCTCCGATGGGAGCGACGGAGGTGGCGGCTCCGACGGAAGCGACGGAGACGGCGCAGACGACGTTCCGGCCAGAGTCGGCATCGTCTACTCCGACGGCGGGCTCGGAGACAACTCCTTCAACGACGCGGCCCAGCAGGGACTCTTGCAGGCCGAAGCGGAGTTCGGCATCGAGTACAACGAGGCCGAACCCGACGGCGCGGGCGAGTTCGGGCGGTTCCAACAGCGGTACGCGAGCTCGACCGACCCGGCGTACGATCTGGTCTCCTGTATCGGCTTCAACCAGGGCGACGCGCTCTCCGAGACCGCGCCTCAGTACCCCGATCAGGACTTCATGGTCGTCGACACGACGGTAGAAGAGTCGAACGTCGCGAGCTATCTGTTCCGCGAGGAGGAGGGATCGTTCCTGATGGGCGTCCTCGCCGCACGCCTGAGTGAGACGGATTTCTCTGCGGGCGCGGGTGCGACCGATCCCGACTCGACGAACGTCGGATTCGTCGGCGGAATCGACAGCCCGGTCATCCGCCGGTTCCAAGCCGGCTTCGAGGCGGGAGTCGCCTACGCGTCGGACGACGTCGGTGTCACCACGAGCTACGTCGGCAGCTACGCCGACCCCTCCGGGGGACAGGAGGCGGCGCTCTCGATGTACCAGAACGGTGCCGACATCGTCTACCACGCCGCCGGTGCGACGGGCGTCGGCGTCTTTCAGGCCGCCCAAGCGGAGGGGCGGTTCGCGTTCGGTGTCGACCAAGACCAGTCGATCACCGAGGAGTCGTTCGCGGACGTGATCCTCGCGTCGATGGTAAAACGCGTCGACACCGCGGTCTACGAGTCGATCGCGAACGTCATCGACGACGAGCATCAGGGCGGTGAGACCGTCGCGCTCGGATTGGAGTCCAACGGCGTCGAGTGCGTATACGGGGCGGAGATCGGCGATCAGGTGCCAGACGAGATCGTCACGGCGGTCGCCGACGCCCGCGAGGAGATAATCGCCGGGAACATCGACGTCCCCGACACGACCGGCGGGAACTGACCCGTTCGATCGTCGGCGGCTGAATCGCCGCGACGCCGATCGGGACGTCGCGAGACCGGCCGCGCTATCGGGGAATCGGCCTTGGGGTTTGTTGAGGGTACCGTGAGCGACGACCCGCGCGACCACCGATCATGGTAGATAAGACCAACCACACCGCTGTATTGATAAAGCGAGGCGAAAATCAGTAGAGAATGTCGAGCGATTCGCTCGTGGAGTACGAAGTCACAGACGGGGCAGCGCTTCTCAGACTGAACCGCCCTGAAAAGAAGAACGCCCTCAGTGAGGCGCTGGTCGCCGAACTCACGGATGCAGTGAAAGCCGCTGAGGCGACAGAAGGGGTTCGTGCCGTCGTGATAACCGGAAACGGCGATGCGTTTTCGTCCGGATACGACCTCTCTGAATCCGGCGGCACGAGCGAGGACGGATCACCGACCGTCGAAGACGGTCTCGCGCGCCAACAGCGAGTCCTTCCGCTGTTCACGACGATTCACGAGCTCACCGTTCCAGTGATTGCCGCAGTCAACGGTGCGGCACTCGCCGGTGGAAGTGACCTGGCTCTGACCTGTGACATCACGCTCGGGAGCGATCGCGCAGCGTTCGGCTATCCGGGCGTCCGGATGGGCGGGATGTCGCTTTCTCTGATCTACCCGTTCGTCATCGGCATCAAGCACGCTCGAGAGCTACTGTACACGGGCAAGACAATCGATGCCGAGGAAGCCGAGCGTATCGGGATGGTGAATCGAATCGTTCCCCACGACACGCTGATCGACGAGGCACTAGAAGAGGTCGCGGCGATCAAGAAAACTCCGAGCGCAACCGTCCAGATCACGAAACACATGCTTAATGACGTCGTCGAGATGCAAGGATACCGTCCAGCGGTCAGAAACAGCGGGTATCTCGCGACCCTCTCGCATCAGACCGGTCCCGGCCAGAAATTCTTCGAGATACGAGACGAGGAGGGCGTCGGGGCGGCGATCAACTGGATGAACGAGACCGAGAAACCCTGAGCCGCCCCGCTGTTCGCGGCTGACATCGTTCGGTCGCGGCCCGTCGTCAGTCGCGGCCCGTCGTCGTTCTCGGCCCGCGTAGGGCGTGCCCCCGTTCACTCAACAGTGCCTCGCGAACGGAGAGCGTCGATCTCGTCTGTGTCATACCCGATCTCGGATAGGATTGCGTCGGTGTCGCTGCCGAGCGACGGCGGCGGGTCGCGACAGTCTGCCGTGAGCCGCTCGAACCGCGCTGGCGGGGCGATGACCTCCGCGTCTGGAGCGTCGGGTCGAGACATGACCGTTCGCAGCCCCCGCTGTAGGACGTGTTCGTCCTCCCAGACCTCCTTGGTGTCGTAGATCGGTGCCGCGGGGATCTGCCGGTCGTGGAGTCGTTCGAGCCAGTAGTCACGGGACCGCTCGGCGAACGTCTCCTCGAGCTCATCGATCAACGCCGGTCGGTTGTCGAGCCGATCCGGTATCGCGTCGAACCGGCCGTCTCCTGCCAGATCGTTGCGGCCGATCACTTCACAGAGTCCCTGCCAAAGGGGGTCGGTGCCCGCTGCAACGACGATCCGACCGTCTTCACACGTGAAGGGCCCAAACGGTGCCATCCCGGTGTGCCGCTCCGTTCGAGGGCGCGGTTCGTCGTGTCTGAACGTGTACGCCGCGCGCGAACACAGCCACGAGATCGCTGCATCGAGCATGGGCACTTCGACGTACTCACCGTCGATCTGTCCTGTTTCTCGTGCGTACAGCGCCGCAAGGACGCTCTGCGTCGCGTACATCGATGCGGCGAGATCGCCGCTCGGAAGTCCAGACCACAGGGGCGGTTCTCCCTCGCGCCCGGTCAACCCCATGATACCACTCATCGCCTGGATGATCATGTCGAAGGCTGGAACGTCTTCGTACGGGCTGTCAGCGCCGAACCCGGTTATCGTACAGTAAACGATGCCCGGGTTGACAGTGCGGACTGTGTCGCGGTCGAGGCCGAACGTGTGGATACGCCCCGGCTTGGTGTTCTCGACAAACGCGTCTGCCTCGGCCAACAAATCCAGGGCGACCGCCTGTCCGGCTTCGGATTTTAGATCGAGTGCGACGCTCCGTTTATTGCGGTTCACCGTGTCGAAATACTCCGGAGCCGGTTCGACGCTTCGAGCGAGATCACCGCGCTCCGGCGGTTCGATCTTGATCACTTCGGCACCAAGGTCACCGAGCGTCATCGTCGCAAACGGTCCGGCCACGACCTGTCCGAGTTCGACGACGGTGACACCGTCAAGCGGGCGCGTCACTGGCATGTGATGTGGTACATATCATCATGACAAAACGCTACCGGCGGCCGCGTCACGAAGCGGTAGTGAGAAGAGACCATCACCGCCGCTGAGACGGGCGGCTACGGACAGGTTCTCGTGCCGCCGTTGTCGCCTCACCCGTTCCGGCCGTGTACGTAGGTCTGGTCGTGGTCCGGGAACACGTCGTCGACCGCCTGCTCTCCGTGCTCGTCGGCGATGAGCGTCCTGAGTTCGTCCTCGTAGTCGGCCTTGGGAACCTCCTCGCTCGGTCCCTGCTGGACATCGAAGGTCGCCTCGACGAGGCGGTCGACGGCGTGGCGGCCGAACCCGGACAGCGGCGCGATGTAGTCGACGCCGTGGCGGTCCTCCAAGCTCTGCGCCTGTGCGCGCGAGACCGTCGGCACGCGGTCGTCTCGGCGCGTGCCGTCGGCGACGGCGTCGACGTCTCGGGCCGCGACCACCTCCAGCGCGTGTTCGTGCACGCGCTGGATTCCGTTGCGGGGGTATCCGTCCGCGATCATCCGCTCTGCGGCCGCCGCGGCCACCTCGTCGTCGAGGTCGACGCGCTCGAACGCGTAGCCGAGCTCCGCGGCCGCGCGCTCGGCGTGTTCCCAGTCGTCGGTGAGTCCGAAGCTGCCGGTGACACACCGCACATCGTAGAACCTATCGAGCAGGTGGGCGGCGAGCGACGAGTCTTTCCCCCCGCTGTACAGCAGCGCGAGCTCCATCTATCGCCGCCGGATGTCGAAGCTCTGCTGGTCGGGCTGGAGTTCCTTCAAGAGATCGCGCATCTGGTCTTCGTCGATGCGCCCCTGGATGCGACCGCTCTGTGCGAGCGCGGCGACCTGCTGTTTCACCTTCTCGCCGAACTCCGGTTTGGACATCTCGACCGCGTTGAGCCGCTGGCGCGCCCCGTCGGTCAGGTGCTGCTTGAGCACCGCTTCCTGTTGGGCGTCTGCGCGCTCTTGGGCTTCCTTCTGGGCTTCGGGGTCAGCGCCGCCCTGCTGTTTCCGCTCGCGAAGCTCTTCCATCTTCTCCTCGCGGAGTTCCTGTAGCCGCTCGTCGTCGGGATTCTCGCTCATACTCGCCCGTTCACGGTCCGCGCGAAAAACGATTTCGGAGGGATCGGCGTCGGCGGCCCTGGAAAACGAGACGCGGTCGGTGGCCGTCGATCCCGTCGCCACCGCTCTCGGTCCCGGTCCGCGCCGCTTAAACGGCTCCTCGATGTATCTCACAGCAATGAGCGAATCGCGGGAGTTCTGTCCGCGCTGCGGTGACGCGGTCGCCGAGCGGCGGGAACCGCTGCCGGGCGATCCGGGCGGACGGGACGCGCTGTTGTGTGACGACTGCTACTTCGAGGACTTCGACCTCGTCGACGCCCCAGACCGGATCGAGGTGCTCGTTTGTTCCGGGTGCGGCGCTGTTCGGCGCGGCGAGTCGTGGCGAGACGTCGGTGCACGCGATTACACCGACGTCGCCGTCGACGAGGTCGCGGAACGGCTCGGCGTTCACGTCGACGCCGAAGAGGTGGAGTGGGGCGTAGAGCCCGAACAGGTCGACGAGAACACCATCCGGATGCACTGTCGCTTCTCGGGGGTCGTCCGCGGGACGCTCCGCTCTGCGGAAGTCACCGTTCCGGTCAAGATATCTCGGGGGACCTGCGACCGCTGCGGGCGGATCGCCGGCGGCTACTACGCCGGGATCGTCCAGATACGCGCGGACGAGCGCGACTTGACACCGGAAGAGCGCGCGGAGGCGCTGTCGATCGCGGAGTCGTACGTCGCGGCACAGGAGGCCGACGGCGACCGCGAGGCGTTCATCACCGAAGTGAACGAGACCGACGACGGCCCCGACGTGAAGCTCTCGTCGAACCGGCTCGCCCAGAACGTCGCCACGCGGATCACGGACCGGCTCGGCGGCAGCTTCGAATCGTATCCCACGCTCGTCACCGAGGACAGCGACGGCAACGAGGTGTACCGCGTGACGTTCGCGGTCCGGCTCCCGCGGTACGCCGAAGGGGAGATACTCGATCCCGAAGACGGCGACGGCCCCGTCCTCGTCACGGGCGTGTCGGGCCGGCTTCAAGGGGTCCGACTCGCGACCGGGGAGACGTACACTTCCGAGTTCGAGGACGCGGAGGCACCCGACGCGACGCGGCTCGGAACCCGAGACGACGCCGCGGAGACGACCGTGGTGACCGTCGAAGACGAGAACGCGATCCAAGTGCTCGATCCGACCACCTACGAGGCCAAGACGGTCCCCAATCCCGAGTTCGTCGACGACGGCGCGGACACCGTCCTCGCGTTCGAACACGGCGGGACGGTCCACCTCGTTCCCGAGGCGTGACGGGCGCAGTTCCGTCGACATCGCAACTGGCCGAGACGAACTGAGCGGCAGCGAGGAGAGCGAAGGGAGACGGACCGTCGATCAGTCCGCGTGGACCGGTTGTTCCTCACCGAGTGCGGCGGCGCGCTCCGAGTCGGGGACGTCGATGCCGCGGCGCTCTAGCTGGTCGATGAACTCCGACTCGCTGAGACCGGCCTGCGCGGCCGCCTGCGAGAGTGTCAGCGTTCGTGCACCGTACAGCGTCAGCGCACTCGACAGCCCGTGTGTGACCATATCTACTGTACGGGCATGAGGGTTTATGAAGATTACTACTTCATTCAGGGACCTGATAGACCTTATACGATATATATTGACGATCGATCAGCGGCGCGGCGTATAACCACTACCGAACAACATGCATTCAGCGATCGGACCACGGCCGGGCCGCGGATCGACCCCGCAGGAATTATCAGCGTCTGCGACGGATCAGAGCCCATGGAGAGACAACAGCTCATCGCGCTGTTCTTCGCGTTCCTCATGATGAGCTCGATGGTCGCGTGGGGCATCTCACTGCTCTGAGAGTTCGACCCGGGAGGCGAGCGGCGGGGACGCCGCGAGACCGCGTCCGTCAGCCGCCGCCCTAACGTCGCGAGACCGAATTCGTCAACCGTCGCCCCAGACGTCGGAGAGCGGGTGATTCCGCCGGCGCTCGGCGTCGGTCTCCGACCGAGTTGCACCGCTTTCGCCGGCGTCGGAGCGATCGCCGGCGTCACCGCTTCCCGACCGTGGCGTCGACGCATCGGCGTGTTCCGGGTCGCGGGTCCGACCGCTCGCGTCGTCGGGCGGGCGGCCACCGCCTCCGCGCCGCCGGTCCGCACGGGACGGCCCCGACGGTTCGGCGTCGATCCCGGCGAGCGCGGCCGCCGGATCGAACTCCGGCAGCGACGGGGCCGTCATCGCGTCGATCTGATCGCGGAACCACGGCGGGGTGTCGGCCTCGGCGCGGTCGAAGAGATCCAGGAGAGAATCGTCCGCGAGGTAGGTCGCACCGTGGTCGTCCGGAGCGCGGACGACGCGCCCGCACGCCTGTATCACGGTTCGCAGCGCGGTTCGGTGATACCACGCCCACTGTCCGTCTTCCAGTCGGCGGGCGACCCGCGAGTCGTTTGTGTTGCGGTAGGGCGCTTTACACACCACCTGCCACCGACACAGGTCGTCGCGGAGGTCGAGCGCCTCCTCCATCTTCACCGAGACGAACACCGACGGCTCATCGCTCGCCCGCCACGCCGCGAGCTCCGCGTCGCGGTCGTCGCGTCCGTGGCGGCGCACCCGCGCCGCGACGCCGAACTCACCCAGCAGCTCGGTGAGCCGTCCGGCGATGTCGTAGGAGTGCGCGTGGATGAGCCCCTTCTCGTCCGGATGTCTCGCCATCAGTCGGACGATCAGTCGGGCGATCTTCGGCACCGTCTCGTCGCGGTGTTCGTAGGTCATCGACCCCCGTGTCACGTCGTAGAGCGGTCGGTTCTCGAGCGGGAACGTGTGTTCGACATCGACGAGAGCGACGGTTCCGGGATCGAGACCGACGCCCCGGCAGAACGCCTCCTTCGAGAGGATGGTCGCGGACAGCAGCGCGAAGTTGTTCCCGCGGTCCCACACCGTGTGTCTGAGGTACCGCGCCGGATCGAGCGGCTTGATCGCTATCTCCGACCCCTCGCCGCCCGGCTGGTCGACGACCCACGTCGTCGGCGACTCCGGGTCTCGGTAGTCCTCCAGGAACCAGCCGAGTTCGCTTTCGAGTTCCCGAAGCCGGTCCCGGCGCGCGACCTCCTCGCGGTCGAGTTCCGGCTGTCCCGTCAGTTCGTCTTTCGCGCGGGCCGTGACGTCGAGAAGCGATTCGACGAAGCGCGCGGTGCGGTCGAGCGCGTCCTCCTCCGGGCCGGCGTCGGCCGCGACATCCGGGACGCCGACCTCGTCCCACACCGGGACGCGGCTCGGAGAGAGTTCGATCGTCGCGTACATCTCCGCCCACTCCGCGAGCCCGTGAGCCTCGTCGATCACGACGGCGTCGCGCTTGCGGAACACCTCGGAGCCCGCGGTCCGCATGAAGTAGGCGAGCGTCATCGCGGCGTATCGGTTCCCGGAGGCGATGGCGCGATCGGAGAAGTACGGACAGCGGTGTTTCACCGAGCAGTCGAACCCCTGCTGGCGGACGCAGGGTGCGCGGTCGACGGGCGTGTCGTGTTCGCCGGGGAGGATACAGTCGTAGTTCGATTTCCCCCGAATGACCGCCAAGTCGTCGAGGAGGTCGTCCGCCTCG
>Ga0102936_1000485_pt1 | contig 15814 bp, 15 predicted proteins | sample SalPon2_A_H2O_MG_FD_78502 | JGI IMG/M metagenome (GOLD analysis project Ga0102936, IMG submission 78502) | Salt pond water microbial communities from South San Francisco under conditions of wetland restoration - Salt Pond MetaG R2_A_H2O_MG | ecosystem: Environmental > Aquatic > Non-marine Saline...
CCCAGCGGAAGATCGCCGTGCCCTGCTCGGTATCGTAGGCGCGTGCGCCCTCGAAGACGCCCGTCCCGTAGTGGAGCCCGTGGGTGAGCACATGTGTGGTCGCCTCCTCCCAGTCGACGAACTCCCCGTTCTTCCAGATCGTCTCGATCTCTCCCGCCTCGCGCATCTCGTCGAATGATGCCATTGGTACCCAAAACCTTCTCCTACCAGTTCTTAACAGTTTGCAAGAATCGTTAGGATCCGTCGGCAAGCGCCGACAACAGCGCCTCGCCTTCGACGTAAACGAGGCCGTGTCGGTCGGCGTAGGCTTCGGCATCGGCAGGTGAGCGCGCGCGGCCGGTTTCGTCGTCGAGCATCTCACAGACGACGACCGCCGGCGGCTGACCCGCCGCCGCCGCAAGGGCGATCCCGAGTTCCGTGTGGCCCTCCCGGTCGACCAACAGCTCCGGAGCGGCCCGGAGCAGATGGACGTGGCCGGGCGTTCGAAAGGCCGCGGCGAAATCGGCCTCGTCGTAGTCAGCATCAGCTGTGACAGCCGCTGCGGCGGTGCCGAGCTCAGAGATCGTCAGCGCGCGGTCGACGTCGGTGATCCCGGTAAACGTCTCCCGATGGTTGACCGTCAGCGAGAACGACGACCGCTCGTCGTAGGCGAGTTCGTGGTCGGCCGAGGCGGGATGGTCGACCAGCTCCTGCAGGAACGGCAGTCCGAAGGCGTTGCTCACCGCATCCGAGAGCGCCACACAGATCAGCCCCCCAGCGTCGTTCCGCAACCGGGCGACGGCATCGCTGTCGACCGCGGTCGCGGGATAGACGATGTCGGTTTCGCCCTCACGATCCGCAAAATCGTGGATCAACACGGGCTGGCCGTCGGCGAACGCGTCAATGGCGGCGTCGACGGCTGCGCTGTCGGCCGACTGAGTCATTCCGACGCCTCCGCGACGTGGATCGACACCGTATCGTCGTCTTCGAGATCGAGGGCATCGCGGAGCTTTTCGGGGGCGATGAGTTCGAGGCTCTCCTCGTCGTGGTGGGTTCGGTCGGGGACGATCACGTGGGTCGGCTCGTAGGTTCCCCCGCCGGCTTCAAGCCGGGCCGGATAACAGGTTGCCGCGCCGAAGGTGCGGTCGCCGTCCTCCCAGCTGTCGATGGGAACCGATGCCTGTGCGGAGAGCGCCGGACGTGACCGGATACTGGACTCGTCGAGCTCGACGTTGAGCGTCCCGGGAAACGGCGTGTAACCGAGTTCCGACTCGAACTGTCGTTCGTAGCCGGGCAGCGAAATATAGTGTCGACCCTCACCCATTCCGGTAGTGATCGTTCCCGAAAGCGAAAGCCCGGCGGACTCCTCGAACAGCTGGCGGTAGTCGGCGTACTCCGACCGGAGCGCGCCTTCGCCAGCCTCGGTGATCGACACCCACTGGCCGTCGGCGACGATCTCCCGATCGAGAAGGCCACCGGATTCGAGCTGCTGGAGCCGACGGGAGGCCGTCTGGTTCGACGCGGCCAGCCGGTCGGCGAGACTCGCACACGAGACCTTCACAGACCCGTCGAGCGCGCCATCCAGCGCGACGATTTTTAAGGCTAGTAACTCGTCGTGGCCGAGCGTACTCACTGCCGATTCTGACATAGCTAGCTAAAGGGACGCGGCCCTGATAAGCATAGCGAATATGTGACGCTTCTCAAAAGTGTTACAGAAAACAGCTACCCCGGTGCTATTTATATACTATTCGGAATTACCGCCTAAAACCACGTCGGTTCGCCGGGGTCAGTCGTCGACGGCGGTGCGGTAGTCGGCGACGACTTAAAAATTCAGACCGGTTCGGAAGGCCCTTTAGCGGTGGGGCGAAACCGGGCGATATGTTCAGACCGTTCCGCTCGGAGGTCGAGACCGCCATGACCGCCTGTCTGGAGGGCCTCGATCTCCCGACGGGCGACCTCGGAATCGAGGAGCCGCCCGAAGACCTCGATGCCACGCTCGCCTCAAGCGTCTCGTTCCGCCTCGCCGGCGAACTCGGTGCAGCCCCGCCGCAGGTCGCCCAACAGTTGGCCGACGCCGTCGACACCGACCCATACGAGTACCTCGGCGGTGTCTCGACACAAGGACCCTATCTCAACTTCCATACGACCGACGCCTATCAGCTTGACACCCTCGAAGCCGCCCAAGACGCCGACTACGGCCACCTCGAAGCCCGCAACGAATCGGTTGTCGTCGAACACACCAGCGCCAACCCAACCGGCCCGGTCCACGTCGGCCGCGCCCGGAACCCGATCCTCGGCGACGCGGTCGCCAACGCCATGGAGATGGCGGGCTACGACGTCGAGCGCCACTACTACGTCAACGACGCGGGTCGACAGATGGCCGTCTTCACATGGGCCTACCAAAAGTTCGACGAGAGTGACCTCGAGGGCGAACCGGCACGGGACCGCACCGAGTACGATCTGGTCCGCTACTACCGGAAGGGGAACTCGTTCCTCGAAGACGCCGACGAGGAAGCCGTCGAGGCCGCTGAAGACGAAATATCCGCGATCCTCCAGGGGCTCGAAGCGGGCGACGACGAGACCTACGAGCGGGTCGGCGAGGTCGTCGACCAGGTCCTCGGAGGGATGAAAGCGTGTCTCGCCCGCCTCCCCGCAGAGTTCGACGAGTTCGTCAAGGAGACCCGATTTATGATCGACGGCTCCACAGACGAACTCGCCGAGCGTCTCAAAGAGACCGAGTATGCCGTCTACGAGGAGGACGCCTGGCAGCTCGAACTCGACGAGTATGGAATCGACAAAAATCTCGTCTTCCTCCGGTCGGACGAGACGAGCCTCTACACGACGCGGGATCTGGCCCACCACGAGTGGAAGTTCGACAACTTCGATCGGGCGGTGACCGTGCTGGGCGAGGACCACAAACTGCAGGCCGAACAGCTACAGGCCACCCTCGATATCCTCGGCAACGATCCCTCGCGGCTCGACGACGTGATCTACTCCTACGTCAATCTCCCCGAGGGGAAGATGAGCACCCGCCGCGGGACGGGTGTCATGCTCGATGACCTGCTCGACGAGGCCATCGACCGGGCCCGCGAGGAGGTCGAAAGCCGTCTTGAGGACCGTATCCGCGACGACGAACTGGACAAAGATGACATCGAACGGATCGCCCATCAGGTCGGCATTGGCGCGGTGCGCTACGATATCGTCTCGAAACAGCCCACCAAGGGGATCACGTTCAAATGGGACGAGGCGCTCAACTTCGAGGCCCAGTCGGCACCCTACATCCAGTACGTCCACGCTCGCTGTTGTGGCATTCTGGAGGAAGCCGACACAGAGCCGACAGCGGTCGACCTCGATGCCGACGCGGTGTCGACGCCCGAGGAGCGTGAACTGCTCGACGTGCTCGCCCGGTTCCCCGCGGTGATCGAGGAGGCCGGTGAGGACCTCGAGCCGCACCGGATCGCCACCTATACACGGGAACTCGCCGAGAGCTTCAACGGCTTCTACCGCTCCTGTCCGGTGCTTTCGGCCGACAACGCCGATACGCGGCAGGCACGGCTCGCCATGGTTGCGGCCGCAAAACACGCCGTGGCCAACGCGGTGTCGGTGCTCGGCGTTGAAGCGCCGGACTCGATGTAGGTGTTGGCGAGTATCAGTCGGTCGAGCCGTCGACGACTACAGTAAGAGACCCGGAACCGCGGTGAAGATACTCCCGCCGACGAGGTAAATCGCGCCGATACCGGCACCGAGTGCGAGCAGTACGAAGACGACAATCCACGAGAGCGGAACTGAGCCGTTTTTTGCCATATCGCCACTGTGACCGCGGCCTACAAGAATACCACGTTTTGCTGACTATCTGGCTACCGGAACAGCCGACTGAAGAAGCCGCGTTTCTCCTCGGAGTCTTCGTTGTCGGTGGTGTCATCGCTCGCGTCTCCGGTATCCTCTGTTTCGGCGTCGGTATTGGCTGCCGCCGTTTCCTCGGCATCCGGGATCAGCGGCTCCTCGGCATCGTCGGCCTCGACGTTGCTCTCCCCCACGGAGTCGTCCGGTTCGTCGTCGACGGCGTCCCCGAGGACGGTCGTCTGGGCGGAGTCCTCCTCGGCGTTATCGTTGCCGAACGGGATGGCATCCTGAGGCACCGAGTCGGCGCTGTCGTCGGCTGCCGGCTGGATCTCGATGCCGTCCGACTCGGCTGGAGCCTCAGGTTCGTCGTCGACACCTTCGGGACGGATTTCGATCCCGTTACTCGCCGAGTCAGTGTCGCTAACCGAGTTATCGTCGGTCGCAGCGTCATCGGCTGCGGAGTCGGCTTCGGGTTGGCGGTCGACGGTGGGATCGACCTCGATCCCACCGCGGTCGACGTTCGTTCCGGTTGCGGCCTCGGCCCACTTCGATTCACTCGCCCCCGGTTCGGGCGGGAAATCGGCCTCCGGGTTCGCCGCAAACGGGTTGACGACGTTGTGTTCGTCGTCACTGTCGTCGCTGCTATCGCTGGCTGTTGGGGTCTGGTCGGTGGGGGGAGTGTCGGCAGCGCTGTCGGGTTCGGTATCGATCGTTACGCCGGACTCGGCGTCCGGTTCGGTGCCGGACTCGGCGACATCGTCGGTTGGGCGATCAGCCTCCAGCGACTGCTCGGAGGCGGGCACATCGTCGACCGGTGGGGACTCGCTGTCGAGGGCTGCAGGATCGTCGACCGGTGACAGGTCGGCGTCGGCCGGTTCAGCGTCGGCGTCGGCCGGTTCAGCGTCGGCGTCGACAGGCGCTGGCTCGGGGGGGGCGGCGGGTTCGATACCGGTGAGTTCGATGACGAGCCGACGGTAGGCAGCCGCGGCATCGCTGTGTGGGGCGTAGCTCACGAGTGGTTCGCCGACGGCGATCGACTCACGAACCGCCTCGTCCTCGGGAATCGTCGTCAGCACGTCAGCGGTGAGCGTGCTGCTTGTGATCTCCTCGACGGGTGTCGCCTCGTCGGTCCGGGTGAGCACCGCCCCGGCGACGACGCCGCCGAGTCGGTCGGTGAGTTGGCGCGTCTTTTCGGTGTCGACCAGCGCATCCCGCTCGGCCGTCGAGACCAACAGGACGGCGTCGGCGACCGACAGCGGCACGCTGGTTTCGTGGCTGACGCCTGCTCCCACATCGATCAGGACGAAATCGGCGTCGTCGAAAGCCTCGACGACGCCCTGTAACTGTTGGGGATCGGCCGCCGAAAACGCCTCCAGAGAGGTATCCCCCGGGACGACAGTGACGCCCGCGGGCCCCTCGTAGGCGGCGGCTACCGGTTCGACATCCCCACTGAGGGCGTCGTGAAGCGTCGCTCCATGCGGGCGCACCCCGAGTGCTGCCCCGAGGTTCGCCATGCCGATGTCGCCGTCGATCACCACAACGTCGGCCCCCGTTCCAGCGAGCGTCGCCCCTAGATTCGCCGTCGTCGTGGTCTTGCCAACGCCGCCTTTCGCGCTGGCTATCGCGTAGACCCGTACCATACTGTCGTCCTACCACGACGCGGATATAAAGGTACGCTCTAGTGACTGGTTTTAGGGAGTGACTAACAGGGGTTGGGGGGGTATATCGCGGTCGACTGACTCGTTTCGGCGGTCGACCAGTCAAAGCATACTTACCGGCTCCGGGGCGAAAGAGGAGTAATGAGTACGGACGCCGACGAGCAACCCAGCGAGGACCGCCGGAAATACGAGTTCCGAAAGGTCATCGAAGAGCTCCAGCAGTACGAGGGCTCGGGCACACAGCTCGTCACGATCTACATCCCCGACGACAAGCAGGTCTCCTCTGTCGTCTCACACGTTATTCAGGAGCACTCCGAGGCCGCCAACATCAAATCCAAGCAGACCCGGACCAACGTCCAAGACGCCCTTACGTCGATCAAAGACCGGCTCCGCTACTACGATACCTATCCGCCGGAAAACGGGATCGTCATCTTCTCGGGGGCGGTCAACAGTGGTGGCGGCCAGACCGAGATGGTCACCCGCGTGCTCGAATCGCCCTCCGAGCCGATCCAGTCGTTCCGCTACCACTGTGATTCGGATTTCCTCACCGAGCCGCTGGAAAACATGCTGCTCGACAAGGGGCTCTTTGGACTCATTGTCCTCGACCGCCGGGAGGCCAACGTCGGCTGGCTTAAGGGCAAACGCGTCGAGGCGGTCAAATCCGCCTCGTCGCTCGTGCCGGGCAAACAGCGGAAAGGTGGCCAGTCCGCCCAGCGATTCGCCCGGCTCCGACTGGAGGCCATCGACAACTTCTATCAGGAGGTCGCCGAGATGGCCAACGATCTGATGGTGGCGAAACGCCACGAACTCGACGGCGTCCTCGTCGGCGGCCCCTCACCGACCAAAGACGAGTTCATCGACGGCGACTACCTCCACCACGAGCTGCAGGATATGGTCCTCGGGAAGTTCGATGTGGCCTACACCGACGAGTCGGGGCTCAGCGATCTCGTCGACTCCGCCAGCGACGTCCTCTCCGATCAGGAAGTCGTCAAGGACAAAAAGCAGATGGAAGAGTTCTTCGAGAACCTCCATACGGGCAACGAGGCGACCTACGGCTTCGAGCCCACCCGTAAGAACCTCATCATGGGATCGGTCGACCGGCTCCTCATCTCGGAAGACCTCCGCAGCGACGTGGTCGTCTACGACTGCGACGGCACCGATGAGTACGAGGTCGTCGACCGCCGCCATGACACCCCGGACCACGAGTGTGCGGATGGCTCCGAAGCCGAGGTAGTCGAACGCGAGGACGTGATCGACCACCTGATAAACATCGCCGAACAACGCGGTACCGATGTCAAGTTCATCTCGACGGACTTCGAGAAGGGCGAACAGTTGCTCGATGCCTTCGGCGGCGTTGCTGGAATCCTGCGCTACTCGACTGGCGTCTAAGCGGGCTGTTAGTCAGCGTTTACTCGGTCGTAGTTGAACTATAACTAACTGGCAAATAGCCAGATAAAGACCTGTAGCGGCGGGACGCTGTCGAGGCAGCATCCGCCGCTACCTCACCACACTCCCGTAGACCACGTTCCGCGCCCGTCCCGGCCTCGTTCCCCCACTTCCGGCCCCCATTTTTATACACTCGATAGGCAGCGAGACGAAACGGTCAGTCCAACAGTGCTTCGAGCTGCTCACGACGCCGGGCCAAGTCGTAGTAGGGCTCGATATCGGGGGCGGCCAGCAGCCGATCGAGGGTCAAAAACAGGTCGACGCCGTTCGATTCGAGTCGGTCGACGAGCGACTCGATTTCGCTCCGATTGAGCGCCAGCGAGTCGAGTTCCCCGAGCAACAGGAACAACGCGACGCCTTCGGTACCGGTCGGAAACCGCCGGACGACCGTCTCGAACGGGGGCTCCGGGTCGACGGCGGCGGAATCGCCGGGCTCGCTCGAAAGACACCGCGGACAACAGTCGAGGGCGGCCGCGTCAGTGTAGGCGGTCAGGTCGGCAGGCACCTCAACGGTGAACCGCGAGTTCTCACAGCGTGGACACTGGCTGGGCATACAGTAGAGAGGTCAGAGGGCTGCAAAAACACCCCGGATAGCCGACGACGCGGTCGACGAACCGTCGACCGTTGTCGAGACGGTGTTAGTCGCTGCTGACGGCGACTTCGGTTTCGGCTTCGGCTTCGGCCTCGGCCGCAGCCTCGCGTTCGGCGGCCTCTTCTTCTTCCTTTTTGGCCTTGATCTTCTTCATGCGGAAGATCTCTTCGCGTTCCTGTTCTTCGAGCTTCTGCTCGATGTACTCCTGATTGTCGTAGAGGTCGGGCAACAGCTTGAATTCGAGGGCGTTGACACGGCGTTTGGTGGTCTCGATCTCCGTGAGCATCTTTTTCATCGCCGTCTCGACCTCGGCGGCGAGGATGATCGTCTCAAGCAGCTCCTCGTAGGCGTCGGCGGCCTCGTCGATTCGGGCCGACGAGCCGAGCAGTCCGTAGCCGCGCTCGTCGAGGGATTTGCGGACTTTCGAGGATTCGATCTGCGGGACGACCACGCCCATGATATTTTTCGACTGGGTCGTGATCTCTGGGTGTTCTTGGAGTGCCGCGGCCGCACCACGAACGGCCACGTCGCCCTCCATCGCTCGGGCCATGTCGAGTTTCCGCTGGGCGGTCTCGTAGTTGGCGTTGAGGTCCTCACGTACGTCTTGGGCCTGATCGAGGATGTCCATGAACTCCATGATCAGCCCGTCGCGTTTCTGTTCGAGCGTATCGTGGCCCCGCTCGGAGAGCTCGATGCGGTCCTCGATCGCCATCAGGTTTTTTCGGGTTGGTTTAACGTCCTCGGCCATCTCTTATCGCCGCTTGTAGGGCAAGGGGGTTAATGGTTTTCAGTTTCCGTCGCGTCGACGGTGGTCTCGAACGGCTCGTTTAAAACAGTGCAGTCGACTTGTCGTGTCGATCAGTCGACGGCGGCGCTCGGCGCGGAGTCAGTGTGGGCGACCTCATCGAGGACACTGTGGCTTCGCAGCAGGACGAAGCCGAAGCCGACCTTGGCCGTGAGGTCCAGCACCATGAACGCTGCCGTCTCGACGTACAGCGGGATGAGCCCGATCGTCCCTTCGGTGCCGAGGATCCAGACGACGGGATAGGCCAGCCACAGCACGATCAACATATTGCGGAGTGTGGTCGTCAGGCTCCGCACCGACTCGGTCTGTCTGCTGGCGGCCTCGTTGAGCGACTGGACGAGGTAGTACAGCAGGAACAACAACAGTGCGGTGCTGATGCCCCACCAGACGATCCGGATCGCGGGCGTTGCGGCCAGTGCACCGATCAACCCCGTTACGATCATCAGCACGTCGAGGCCGACAAGCGTGTAGATCGTGTTGCGACTCGCCCGCGCGAGCAAGGCGAGATCGATCAACAGCAACGGCGTCGTAATCAGCCAGTCGGCGTATCGCGCCCAGTAGATGTCCAACACCTGTCCATTGACGGTGATCTCGGTGAGCCCGAACCCGGTCGCCATCGAGAAGTAGGCGACCGCTGCAGTCGCTGGAATGAAGATAGTGAGGACGTAGAACCGCTGTTGTTCCTCATCGGTGACACTCCAGCCACGGGCGATAAAGCCCAACATTCCGAGTGCCATTCCGATGGTGCCGATCCACAGCCATATCGACTCACTACCTGGTGTTGCCATACGACATGACAGTACGGTGAGAATCGGCAAATAGCACCCGCCTGACTAGTCAGCCACCAGCTGGCGCGGCACGGAAGGGCCCCAAAAGAGGCTATAACTCGGTCGAATCGGCGACCGAGGCGGTTTCGACGCGGTTGCCAGCAAGGAGCGAACCGACCGATTCGACGACCAACGAGGGCTGCTGGTCGGCGGTCTCGATATCCCGACGGGTGGTCTCGCCCGACAGCACCGACACCGACCCACAGCCCAGCCGCTCGGCGAGTTCGATATCCGTCGACAGCCGGTCGCCGACAATGACGACCTCCGAAGGGGCATACCCCTCACGCTCGATGACGTGGTCGGTCATTCCGACCGACGGCTTGCCGAAGACGCGGCTCGGCTCGCGGCCGGTTGCCGTTTCGACCAGCGCGGCAATCGACCCGCAGTCGGGGACCAGTCCGGCTTCGGTCGGACACACCGTGTCGCCGTGGGCGACGACGAACTCGGCTCCCTCCCGGATCGCAAGAGTTGCCGTAGCGACTTTGTCGTAGGTGAGTTCGGTGTCGAATCCGACGACGACGGTTTCGGGATCGCTCGCCGCTGGGTCGATTCCGGCCGCCGCAATTGCCCCGCGCATCGCCTCGGTGCCGACGACGTAGCTCGCTTCGATTCCGTTCGTCCGGAGATAGTCGATCACGCCGTCGGTCGACAGGATGATGTCGTCGGGGTTGGCGTCGATACCGAGCGAGGCAAGCCGGTCGGCATAGGTCGGTTTCCACCGCGAGGAGTTGTTCGAGAGGAAATACACGTCGACGCCCGACTCTCTGAGTTGGTCGACGACGTCGACAGCACCATCGATGGGCGTCTCGTCCAAATAGATCGTACCGTCGAGATCGAAAAACACCGCCGCCTTCGAACGAAGGTCGTCCAGCGACGAGAAGGTACGGTCGGCGGCCAACAGATCGGCCTGCTCGTCGATCTCGACCCAGTTGGCTCCCTCGATGTCGACCGGCTGGACATCGTGTGCCGTAGTGGCTACTAGCTCGTTGAGAGCGAGTTCGGTCCACGCGGTGTACTCCTGGTTGATTTCGATCCGTCGAACGAGTCGGTCGAATAGTTTGGCCGAGGTTGCGGCCGAAAACCGGTAGCAGTCGATCGAGGTCGCGGCGGAGTCTTCCGGCGAAAACTCCTTGGAGATCCCGCTGACGGTACCCTGCTCGTCGACGGTGATCTTCATTGCCTCGGGGTCGTAGGTGTCGGCGTCGACCGCGATCGCACTGTGGTCGTCGGTTGTGGCCAGCTGCCCGACGACTTCGGGCTCGAAGACGACATCGCCGTTGCTGAGGACGAACGGCTCGCCAGCGACCTGCTCGCGGGCGCAGTACAGCGAGTACATGTTGTCAGTATTAGCGAACACTTCGTTGTGGAGCACTTCGATGTCGACCGACAACTCGGACGACAGGCGGTCACAGAGCGCCTCGATCCGGGCGGGCAGATAGCCAGCCACGACGTAGACGGTCTCGAAGCCCGCCGCGTCGTAGGCTCTGAGTTGGTGCTCGCCAATGGGGATCGAGTCGACTGTTACACAGGCTTTCGGCTGATCGATCGTCAGCGGCCGGAGCCGTGAGCCGGTGCCGGCCGCTAAGATAACTGCGTTCATGAGTTCACCACCGGGTGGATAGGGGATGGACTCAAAAGTGCGGGGCCGAACCCACAGTCGACCGGATGAGTAGGCCGCGGCTACTCGGCAGAGACGGATGTGTCTCCATAGCCGTGCCGATCCTATATATACCCAATACGGCAGGCTACGCCTGTTTGGTGACCACACGGCGGCCGGAAACCGAGCCGTCTGCCAAACGGGCGCGCTCGGAGGTCGATCTAGCCGGTGACAGCCACCGCGCGCGTCCCACAGTTAGCGGCAGCCGTAGAGCCGGTCGCTACAGCGAAGCACTCGGATCGAGTCGCTCGTGAGGGGTGCAGACACCCGGATAGTCGGCGATAATCCCGTCGACGCCCGCCCGTCCGAGGGCGGCGGCCTGCTGCCACGTCGTCACCGTCCAAGCGTTGACAGCACGGCCCTCCGCGTGGGCCACGCCGACGAGGTCGAGGTCGGCGAACGAGCCCGAAACCGGGCCGTCGGTCGACAGCTCCGAGCCGGCCACCATGTTCCACGGTGGGTGTATCGCCTCGACATCGTACCGCCGACTGAGCTCCAGGCCGGTGTCGGCCGAATCGTAGAACAACGAGGCGATCGGTACCGACGGTGCGAGCTCCCGGGTCGACGCCAATGCGCCCTCGTAAAACGACGAGAGCAACAGGTCGTGGCCACCGTCGGTTGCGATGTCGAGCACCCGGCCGACGAACTCTCGCCAGCGATCGGTCGCCGTCACAAGCGCTGACTCGTCGAGCGTTTCGGCGAACCGGAGACCGGCACTCCCCGGGTTTTTTAATTCGATATTAACCGTCAACTCCGGAGGGACAGTCGCCAGTACGTCACTCAACAGTGGAACCGACTGACTCGTACCGAGCACGCTGTAGCCCGCGATCGTGTCGTAGGACAGCTCCCAGAGATCCGTTTCGGCAACCGATTTCGGGGCGTTAGTCAGTCGGGACAGGTTGTCGTCATGGAAGACGACGATCTCCCCGTCTGCGGTCGGCATTACGTCGATCTCGATGGTCGTCGCCCGGCTGTCGGCCACCGCGGCTTCGACTGCAGCTACCGTGTTTTCCGGGAAAACGCCGGCAAAGCCGCGGTGTGCAATGCCGTTCGGCTCGACTGCTGCCTCCGGGTCGAGTGCGGTCGTGAGCGTCCCCTGTGGGTTCCCCGATGTCACTACGGGAGCCTTAGGTGACGTATACTTAAATTTCTCTATCAGAATGTATCGAAGATCGGACTGTTCTGTCGCGGCTGGCGGCAGGGGTCGGCGAGAAGAGTCGACGGCTCCGAGTCGGCGAACACGAGTGTCGAAACCGCATCGTACACCGCCTGTGATGCGGTTCCGGGCGGGATGGGACAGAACCGTGTTCGGAGCTGTCGGCGGTCGGCCGCGTGCGGGTCCTCGCCACCGGCTGCGGCGTCGAGGGCCTCGCCAAGGGCCAACTGGAGTTCGTCGACATCGGTCGCAACCGCGCCGGGTGTAACCGACTCGTACTCGTAGTAGAAGCCACGGCGCTCGGTGTACGACGACCGATCGTACGGGAAGAAGACGATCGGCCTGTCGACCGCCAAGTAGTCGAAGTATACCGACGAGTAGTCGGTGACTAACACGTCTGCATGGGGGAGCACGAGGTAGGGGTCGACCGAGGCGGGCAGCCAGTGGACATGGGGGTGGCTCTCGGTGGCGGTCACCGGTTCGTCGGGATGAGCTTTGATGTAGAGGTGTGCGCCGCGTGCTGCAAGCAGGTCGCCGATGGCAGCGGTGTCGAAGGCTTCGATGAAGGACGTGCCCGCTTCGCGGTAGGTGGGCAAGTAAAAGACGAGGTCGTTGTCGGCAGCTTGGGTTTCGATACGATCGACGATCGACGCGTCGACAGTCACGGTTGTACCCTCGATCGTCTCGGTAAACACATCGGTGCGGGGATACCCGGTCACGACAAAGCACTCTGGATCGATACCGAGCCCCGACGACAGGGGCTCGATGGCCCTGGTCGACGGGGCGGTGACGAGATCGATTTCGCCGGCCATATATGCGTGACACCGCCGAACGGGCCACGGTTGGTCGGGCCACTCGGCATCCCACGCGATCGTCTTCAGCGGGAGCCCGTGCCAGAGTTGGACGAGCCGCGCGCCTGCGGTGCTGCCCATCTGAACGTCCCGGAGCCCTTGGGTAACGAGTACGACGCCAGCCCGGAGCGTGAGCAGGCGGCCGCGCAACGAGTGGGCATGATACGCCTCGTAGCCCTGCTGTTGAAGCGTGTCGACGACCGCTTCGTTTTTCGAGAGCCAGACCGGACGGATGGAGGGCTCGTTGGCTGTGATCCACAGGTAGAGGTATTTGGCGTTGTCGACGAACCCGGTGCCGCCATGCGCGCCAAAGACCCACAGCCGCTTTTCGCGGTTCCAGAAGCGAGACAGTTGGTCGAAGAGGAGATAGACGAGCCACTGCCACAGCAGATCGAGGTTCGACCGCCACTGTTCGGACCGCTTCCACACGGAAGCGACCCACCCGCGAAGCAGCGCGCTCAGTCGACGGCAAATGGCAGACATGCGTCGAGTTTCTGCTTACTCAAACGCATGTAGTCCTTATCAAAGGTGTATGCCTCGACGGAGAAGGTTCCCTCCCAGTTGGCCTCGAGTGGCGCAAAAGTGGTCTCGAAGTCGGTCGTCCCCGAACCGACCGGCACGTGTTCGTCCCGGGCCTGCCGGGCGTCGTTGACGTGGATGTGGGAGACCCGCTCGCGGTGCTCGTCGAGGAAGGCGGCGGTGTCGGCTGCCGAAAACCCCGAGACCCGCGCGTGGCCGGTGTCGACGGTTAACGAGGCGTCGGTCTCGGCGAGGATTTCCTTGAGAGTCCGGATCGAAAACACGTCCTCGGGGAGGTTCTCCACGCAGAGTTCGATCCCGTGGGCGGTGGCGTAGGCTTCGAGCTCCCGCACGGACGCGAGGATGCGGGGTTTGGTCCGTCGCTGGCTCCACTCGGGTTCGGTGGCGTGGGTGCTGGCGTGGAGGACAGCCTTTTCGGCACCGAGATCGGCTGCGGTGTCCAGACAGGCCCGCAACTCCCTGATCGAGCCCTCGCGGACCTTGTTTCGGGGCGTCCCCAAATCGAGGTCGACGAAAGGGAGATGTACCAGACAGTCGATACCGTTCTCGGCGAGGGCGGCGGTGATCGCCTCCCGATTTAGGCCGGTTCGCTCGGAGGAGCCGTCCATATAGAGTTCGATGAAATCGTAGCCCAACTCGGCGGCCCACTGGATCGACTCCAGCGGTGTGACCGCTCCGGTGTGGGTCTGGGTGACGAACCCGACTCGCGCGTCAGTCATGGTAGCTCGTTATAACGCCACTTACAAAGCGGCTCTGCCTTCCTGCCGGAGTGTCGACGCGCCTGACGGGTCCGAACGCTGCCAGTGTCGACGTCCTTACACTCGCTGTTATCGTACAATCCATATGAACGGGCCACCGACGAGCGTCATTCTACCCACGGTCAGAGAGACGGACGTGGTCGACGAGATCGCCGAGCAGTTGGGCTCGGACGACGAACTGCTGGTCGTCTGTGACGCCGACTCCGACCCGATTGCTGGCGCAGCCGACTCGCTTCCCGAGGGTGTTCGGCTCGTCGTCGCCGGCGAGCCGGAGGGCTGTTCGGGGAAAGCCAACGCCATCGCCGCGGCGATGGAAACCGCCCGCCACGAGCGACTCGTCTGGACCGACGATGATTTCTATCACCCGCCGGAGTGGCTTGCCGACCTGCAGGCCGACTACGGCCGACAAGGACCGACAACCGAGGTGCCATTTTTCGTCGGCCGTGATCCGTTGTCGACGCTGTTCGAACCGATGTACATGATGGGGGCAACCGCGGGTCTCTCCCTGATCGACAAGCCATGGGGCGGGGCGGTAATCTTCGAGCGGAGCGATCTCGACGAGGCGGCCTTTTTGAGTGATCTTCGACAGACGATCAGCGACGACGGGCTGCTGGGTGCCTATCTCGACGTGACGCCGGTGAAACGAGTCCGGCGAGTCGAAATCGGTGGCACGGTCGGCGAAAGCCTCGAACGCAACACGCGATTCATGCAGATCGTCGACTACTTTTCGCCGTATCCCAATGTGACGGTTCCGCTGGCAGCGTTCTACTTTACCTGTTGTCTACTGTTTCCGCTTCCGGCGGCAGTAGTCTCGACAGTCGGGATGGCGATGGTCTACGCGTACTTTGGGGTCTTCCGGTGGACCGTCCTGTTGACGTATCCGGCGCTCATCGCCCAGTTTCCGCTGTTGCTCTACGGGTTGTCTCGGAGTTTCGTCTGGGGTGGTCGACGCTACCACTGGCCCGACCGGTTCGACGTGGTAGTCGACGCCTAACGGTCGGTTGGACTTTCACACGGTACAACAAAAACGGAGCATGCACTCTAGAGAAACCCGAGTTATTCTGGTTTGCATCACGCTTGCAGCCGCCCTCTTTGTCCTGTTTCAGAACCCCTCAGTCGACCCGACCGACTGGCAAATCCTCGCAGTGCTGGTCGGGGTCGGCATCATCCTCCCAACAGTTATGAATAACTACCTCGACTCTCACGGGGAAAGCTGAGCCAGACAAACCAGTATCGCTATATTTCAGCCAGCCAAGCAGAAGCAACGCATGACTCTGGACCGACGAACGTTCGTAGGTGTGACTGCCGCGGGACTGCTCGCTGGGTGTACCGGCGACAGCCCGGACTCGACTACCAGTTCTGATTCAGCCGACACTCCGCAGATGGAGGGGACACAGACCGCAACTCTCCAGACGAGTATGGGCGCGATCACCGTCGACCTCTACGGCGACCGCGCACCCCGAACGGTCGAGAACTTCGTCGGACTGGCCACGGGGTCGAAGGCGTGGGTCAACCCCGAAACTGGCGAGACGGTCGACGGCGACTCCCTCTACGACGATGTGCTGTTTCACCGTGTGATCGACGGCTTCATGATTCAGACCGGCGACCCGACCGGCACCGGCCGCGGCGGGCCGGGGTACCAGTTCGACGACGAGTTCCACGACGAGCTCACCCACGACAGCGCGGGTATCCTCTCGATGGC
>Ga0102936_1000486_pt1 | contig 15803 bp, 8 predicted proteins | sample SalPon2_A_H2O_MG_FD_78502 | JGI IMG/M metagenome (GOLD analysis project Ga0102936, IMG submission 78502) | Salt pond water microbial communities from South San Francisco under conditions of wetland restoration - Salt Pond MetaG R2_A_H2O_MG | ecosystem: Environmental > Aquatic > Non-marine Saline...
CGAGGTCACACCGGACGCGACTCTCCATCGTGGAGAGCGACACCGTATCGTCGTCAAACAGCGTCATGGTTCGGGTGTCGTACTTCACCGTGGGTGCGGTGAAGGTGGGTTTGCTGACCTTCTTGCCGTTGGATCTGCGTTCGATACAGCCGGTGATGGCTTGTGCGGCTTGGTGGGTGGCGAGAATCGCGTGCTGACTACCGAGGCCGGTGTGTTCGCGCACATCGTCGTAGGCGAGGGGTTGTACGTCGCTCTTGGCGTTGCATTTGCCCCACGCCATGTCGGTGGCGAGTTGGCAACCACGCTTCCACTCGGAGATAGTTTCCTCAAGCAACTGCCGTTGCTCACCGTCTACCGAAAGGCGAGTGATTGCCGTCCGACGCACGTAGTCATCTGCCACAGTTTCAATGTAGTACGGTGGCTAGTTATCGGCTGATGTTTGTGGCCGAAACAAACGCGCTCCTGTCCTCCCTACTCACTCGCTTCGCTCGTTGCTTGAGCAAGGGGACTCCGCGCTACCACTTCAGTTGAAAAATACTCTACCGAAGGATCATCTTGGAGGGTCGCTGAACTCAGCCACCTCGGCGTGCATCCTGCTCTTTGGTGTGGTAATCGTTCAATGACAGCCTCAGTGGAATACAATACACACCCGACCGCATGACAGCAGTACGGTTGCTGTGTGAAACCGTTGCAATTGTTACCATAGAAAGTGCCACAGTGGTTAGGACAGACCACACAAGCCGATTATTCATCTAACTCCTCACCGCAGTGTGGACAGTAGTCATACGTGCCATCGTCGTCGTCGACGACATTCATAAATCCGGAAGCGAGAATTGCGGCCGGCAGTGCAAACAGGCCGATGCCAACAAGAGCGAACACGCCACCGACGAAACGACCCATTGGGGTGACTGGCGTGATATCGCCGTACCCGACAGTGGTTTGTGTCGCGATACCCCACCAGAATGCGGCCGGAATCGAAGAGAAGGCTTCGGGCTGTTTTGGATGTTCAATGTAGTACATAACACTAGACCCCAAAACCAGTAGCATAATATTTGCGCCAAACGCAAGCACTAGTTGCTCTTTTTTATCGACGACAACAGTAACAAACGCTTGTAGCGACTCCGAGTACCGGGCGAGCTTCAGCAGTCGGAACAGACGGACTAAGCGAAGAGCACGGAGGAATCGCAAGTCGACACCGATGCTGATAAGCCCGAGATAAAAGGGGAGAATTGCAACTAAATCGATAATGACCAGCGGTTGTTTCACAAAGCGCAGACGGCCAAACACTGGACTCTGATAGGCCCCATCTTCAACTGTCGACCAGACCCGGCCGACGTATTCAATAGTGAATATGGCCGCGGTAAACACCTCGAACCACGCAAAAAACGGACCGGCTTTCGTTGCAATCGGGTCAACAGTCTCGAGAATAACAGCGACAACACTGAGGAAGATGAGAACGATGATTCCCCAGTCGGTACATTTTCCTATAAATCCGCCGAGGTTCGGCGTAAACAGTTCATATACATGTCTGCGTGTCCAATAATAGGTATCTCGGACACTGGCTTCGACGCCCATCTTACCTGCTGTTTATCTTTCCTGCATATAAAATTATTTACTTCTGGAATAAATAATTCTGGTGTAATTTCGCGTGACGGTCGCCCGGTTGTCCCTGCGATTATCGACGATGGAGAAGTGGCCACCTGTCCAAAGTGCGGTGTTCAAACAGTTCTTCGCGTTGATCATCCGCAAGCTTCGACGGTCGCCTTGGCCGGGATTGGTCGTACGGACCCAGCCGCACTACGGTGGCAGTCTGATCCCGGGAAGTCGTCTCATACTGGTGGCTGTACATTCGGACAGATATTCGCCGCCCCGGGGTAGCAAATTCCGTCAGTTTGGTACAGCCACTAGTGTCAGTGAACCACTAGAATCGTTTGCGGTGGAAAGATTCATTATGACAACAAAGAGATTTGTGGTAAGAAAATGAGAGGATGTCGACCTGGAGCGGTCGTCCTGTTGATTACACTGGTTGTCTTCGGGATGACTGCTCCGGGAGGGGCTCTGGCGGTCCAGCAGAGCGAGCCGCCGTCAGACCTCCCCGATTCACAGCTCTTTCAGGTGAGCAACGGGGGCCAGATCCACGCGTGGGAGCGAGCGGCGTATACACTGCGGACGGACGACACCGACGCGGCGACACAGATAGGGCAGCCGGCCACCGTACAGGGAGAGCGGCTGGGGACCGGCAAGTCGTTCACCGACGGCAACGACGGTGTCGACTCCAAGTCGCTGGTCCGCGAGTTCGGCAACGATCGAAATCCGATGAGCGTTCACGACAGCGGCACGCAGGTGACCATCGCCTTCGACGCGAATCAGGCCAGCGGCGGGAGTGTCAGCCAGCTAAACGGCCAGGACAACGTCGAACTCGTGGCAGCGCGGCTGACCCCTGTGGAGGGGCGTACCCTTCCGGCGTCGACCAACCAAGCCTTTGACTTGCTCTCGGACATCGACGCGGCCAATCGGAACGCGTCGTTCGAAATACTCGACAACGACGCACAGTTGGACGCGACGGGACGGCTCACCACGACGGCGAGTTTTGAGCCGGGCCAGTATGTCGTCTTCGCGGCGGTCCACGAGTCCGGTAGCGCGGGGATCGAGACGAGCGCGACCGGGGCAAACGTCGACGCGGGCAACATCTCCATGACGGGAGCGGTCACGGTCATCGGGATGGACCAGTTGGCTGTTCAAGAAGCAGGGCCGTCCGTCACTGAGCCGTCGGATCCGGACGTTGGAGAGGGTCTGACGTTCGACATCGACGCCACGTCGGCCTTCAATTCGACCGACGACGGGCGCGTCACCCACGCCGTCGCGGTGTACCACGAGTCGACGTTCGAGGACGCCCGGTTTGATCTCGTCGTTAACCAGTCGGCGTTCGGATCGGACTTTTCGCTTGCGGACGACGGACAGTTGGAACACTCTATCAATCAGACCAACGGTGTCGCTAGCGTGGAACCGGGGGTGACGATCAACGGAAACAACCTCAGCGACGGGCAGATCGCCCGTCCAGTCGGGGCCGCCAGTGTGATCGATTTCATCGCTGACGAGGCTGGCGTCAACGACCCGAGTACACATCCGATATCGGTCGGCGGGGCCAGCAATACCGAGACGGAAACCCTCGACGCCTCCGTGACGGTGCTCACCGATGAGGACCGGTCGGCGTCGGTCACCGTCGACACGTTCGGGAACTTCTCAACGGGACCGTACCGCTATCTCGTCGTCTCGACGCTCGACAACGAGTCCCAAACCAGCACCGCGACCGGGGCGTTCACACTTGGGAGCGGTGACGACGGCGGCGGTGGCGGCGGTGGCGGCGGTGACGCTGACCCACCGGCACCCGAGCGAGTTACCGCGACGCCACTGGGCCAGGGTGATGGTCCGGCCATCGTCTCAGTGCCGACCGTCAAGGAGAATCAGACTGTCGCCATCGTGATTCCCGACACAACGGAAAGAACCCAGCAAACGGTAACCGAGACGCAACCGACGGCGAACAACACCCAGTCGGCCAACAGGACAGAGCCAGGTGTGCAGTTCAAACAGGTCAACATCACTAGCCGGGAGGAGGCGACCGACGTGCAGATACGCCTCAGGGCGAGTGACGAACCGTCGGGCCAGACGCCGAGCAACGGTCGGGCCGCAACGACCAGCCGCTACCTCAACGTCGATCTGGAGAACATCGACAGTCCCGACCGGACACCGGGGTCGTTTACCTTCGAAGTGTCGGCCGCCGAGCGAGCGGGGCTGGGCGTGACGCCGGCCGAAGTGCGGATGTACCGATACAACAACCAGACCTGGGGCCCGATACCGACGACGCACCTGGGCGGGGACCAGTTCCGAGCCGATACCCCGGGGTTCTCGTGGTTCGCGGTCGGGACGGCCGAACAGCCTATCAACGTTACCGGTGCGACCCTTAACGCGACCGCCGTCGAGCCCGATGACACTGTCGGGGTGACGGCGAGGCTCGAAAACACCGGCGGCACCGACGGGAACCTCTCCGTCGAACTGGCCGCGAGCGGCGAGGTAGTCGAGACGCGGACGGTGTTCGTCGAGCAGAACGCCTCGACCGCTGAGTTGTTCACCGTTTCGCCTGACACTGTCGGGAGCTACCGGATTACTGTCGATGGAGTGACTGCCGGAACGGTGACTGTGTCACAACCGACGGCCACGGCTGGCCCGGCAATCGAGACGGCGACGCAAACCGGTACAACGTTCCTCGGCGGGGGTGACGGACGGGTGCTCGTCGTCGCGGCTATCGTGGTCGGACTAGCCGGGCTCCTCGCCGGCCTCCGTCATCGGGACAGGCTCTGAGCGCACAGCGCCGTCCAGGCAGGAACAGCGGCGTTTTGTTGTCCAGTATCACCGTTGATTTTTGCGCCCGTACTCATTAGTACCAAAACGACAAACTCCGTTGTAATGACTCGGCGCGACCGATATTTCGGACGCTCACTCGGAATAGTGAAGCAGATTGTCGTGGGGTGGGCCTTGATCATCGGGATGGTCGGCTACACGCTGCTGCTTGGCCTGTCCCAGGTGTGGCAGTGGTGCAGCGAGCGCGCTTACAGTCTCGTGTCGACGACCGCGACACCTGATCCGGGTCCCAAGCAGCTAAGACCGTCCGACCGCCGCTAGAGCCGACCGGCTACCGTCGGCAGTACAGCCCGACCACGAGCAGCGCTGCGAACGCGGCCGTAGCGGTGAAGCCGGCACCACTTTGGCTCGTCGTTCGTGATGCTGGCGTCGACGGGGTAATAACACTTTTTGGGGCCGATCCTGATTCGGTGTCGGTGGCTGGCGACGGCCGTGTGTCCGTCGCCGTGTCGGGCGTGGCGTCGACATGGGTCGCCGGCACGGGCGTACTGTCTGTCGACCGGGCGGTCGCAGTATCCGTCAGCGGCACCGATGTGCTGTCTGTCACCGGCATGGGCGGGCTATCCGTCGACGGCATAGCCGCAGTGTCCGTCGGTTGTGCCGTCGTTTCACGGTCGCCGACGGCCATACGAACAGTATCGCTCACGCCGAGTATCTCCGCGCGTTGGCGGACGGTGGCGTTGCCTCGGGCCACGACGTAGACGTTGTAGGTCCCCGGGTCGAGGCCCGCAGTCGATATGGTCGCTGCGTACGCGTCACCCGTCGTCGGGCTCATGACTCTCTGGCGTTCGACGTCGTCGTTGCCGACGATAACCTGGACGCTGTCGAGCGATGAGTGGCGGTCGACAGCGCGTTCTTCGACTGTGGCTTCGAGCGTCACCTCGTCGTCTTCCTCGACACGCCCCGGCGATGTGATCGAGAGATCGTAGCCCGCGATCACGACCGGGTACGCCGCGACCGTGTCACCGCCGTCCTGTATGGTCACGGCGTAGGTCCCGGCCTCGCCGGAGCCGAAATACGAAAAGGTGTAGTTGGCGTCGTCGACCAGCCGCTCGCTGCTGACGAGTTGGTTGTCGGGTCCCCTGAGGTTCAGTTCGTACGCCGCGCCTTCAGGCACGTCAGTCGTAATGGTGACCGACCCGGTCGCCGAAATTCGTGAGACGGCGTCGATGGTGTACTGCTGGCCCTGATAGGAGACGCTCCGCGTAGGCGTCTCTATCGACGGCGTCCCGGACAGCGAGTACGCGCTGTTCCCCGCGGCGGCGACCGCCAGAACGGCGACAAGCACGAGTAACAGGACAGTGGAGGTTCCGCGCATACACCCCGCTCGCTCGGCAAACACACATAGCTTTCGTGTCACAACTACGAGCCGGCGTTGACGCGGTCACTAACGACTGTCGCGACGAACGGCACCCCGAATCCGAGCGTGAACGCCAGCAGGTGGGTGTACGTGTTGACGACGCCGCTGGCGGTCGTCGGATCGGCCGGGAACATACTGAAGGGGAACAGCACCAGCAGTACTAACGCGACGAGGAACAGGTCTGCGTCGCCCGGTTGCTGCCACGCGGTTCGAGCGGTAGCGCGGAGGTCGCCGTGATCTGCCAGGACTGAATAGAGATACCACATAACGACGAGCGCGACTACGAGCCCCAAACCGGCAGCGCTGACGGCAACGGTCCGATTCCCCAGGGCGGGACGGACACCGAGGACGGCTACGATCATCATGCCGCCAAAGTACAGCAGCGGTGCGACATCAGTCCGGGACGCGACGCCGAATCGCTCAGTCACGAGGTCGCTCATCGCGAGCGGCAGGTAGCCGTAGAAGGCCATCACCAGGCCGGAAAGTCCCATGCCGATGCCGAGATCGATGACCAGCAGGTCCAGCCCGATCAGCGTCGGCGGGAAGACGAGGACGAACGTCACGTAGGAGTGATAGAACCGCTTTTTACGGCCACAGAGCGTACCCAGCACGTATTCGAGCGACACGAGCATGCCGTAGCCGACGAGGTTGACGGCCAGGTGCTGCGGAGTCGAGTGAACGAGCTGGCTCGTGTAGGCTGTGAGGATGGACGGATCGCCGTAGTCGACGACCAGTGACGATCGGACCGATGGCGGCAACCAGAAGACGCCGAGCAATGCGAGCGGCACAAGCAACAGCAGCCCAGCGTCCCGCGCAGCTGTTCGGTCGGGGAGCGTGTAGTCGGTTGTTGACTGTCGAAGACTCATAGGCTTCGTTGCCGTCAGCGTGACCGGCCGCCGGGGCCGTGCGATCATCCCACAATGCGTGGAAGACATTCGACCATTGGGAAGCAAATAGCCATCGCCTACAATATCATTCTCAATAATTGAAAGTAGTTTTCGCTATTTTATTATAGATAAAGCCGAATCAGACGTTGAAATATGGAAGTAGTGATACCAGATCTAAGTTATCATACTATGTAATATGAGTTATCGGGATAGCACACACCGATCCGAACCAAGTCGTTGAGTAATCCCACTGCGACGTCTGCAATACGGGACTGTTCACTCTGTTCTAATGATCTGCAGTAGAATCGACTCTCTACTCGAATAGTGGCCCGCAGCGACTGGCTCCGGGTCGTTTCTATACCGTTTTAGTTTCAGTCCGTGGCAATATCCTTTATTTCATCCCAGTGTAGCCGTCTCTCAGCATACGTGGGAGACCAGATCATCTCGCAGAGCCCCGATAAGACCACACACCAGGTGGGGAACGTCTATGTCGCCGAGCAACGAGAGCTCCTGCGTTTGGCCACACGAGCCGAACACGCGACCACGATCATGCTGGCGCCAACGCAACTTCATAAACGGAACCTGAAGGTCGCACTCGCGACCGAAGGCCGGCCACGATCGTCCCTCTCGCTTCGTGCTCCCATCGACGTGGCAGCAGACGTCGTCCAGGCCCAGACCGGGATGGCTCCGAACGTGCTGGACAAACTTGATCGAAGACGCACTCAGCGAGCGATACTCCGCGAAAATCCCGGTAGCTACGCTGAACTGCAGCCTGTCTTCGGAACGGATCTTCACGCAGCCGTCGAACAAATCGAGGTGGCACGGCAGGAACTGCGCCTCATCACGGGGTTCGATGCCGCTCGCATCGAGGCCGTCGCGTCTGTTGCCGATGACCTCTCACCGGTCACGCGAGACGACACACAGGCACTCTTGTGTGGGCTCCAGACACTCGATACCGAGCTGCGACAGCGAACTGAGGCGGTCGTCTCCGATGGGGCACTCCTCGACACCGCTGCAGCGGTCCTTCGGAAGACAGACGGTGGCGCGTGGACGGAGACCTATCCGCGTATCGAACGCATCGCCGTCGGCGGCATCAGTACGCTTGGGGCGCCGCTACTGGATTTCCTCGACGCGCTTACGACGACGACCGACGTGGACGTCGCACTCTATCTTCGAGCCGGTACCGGACCTAGAATCCGCAACCGTCTCGACCATAGGGTGGGAGTGTCAGGTAGTGCGGACGACTGGTCGCCACTGGCCAGTCACCAGCCGAAAAAGCTCGCACCGGACTGCTCCGTCACAGAGATCACCGCGACGACAAAACACGAGGAGTGTCGAGCAGTCGCCGCACTGGTCGATGGACTCCTCGATAGCGGCCACACAGCCACAGATATCGCCCTCGTAGCTCGCGACGCTGACGAGTACGAACGGCCGCTGTCGCGGGCCATGTCCGTCTACGGCCGTCATCTCTCAGTCTGGTCACAGCTCGAACTCAAACGCACGCTCCCCTACCGACTCGTCGCCGCTGTCTGTACGGTGCTCGACGCGCGCGGCGGCGAGTTACTCGACAGGACCCAGCTCCTGCGTCCGCTGGCGGTGCAGTGGACACCACCCCGGGGAGCGATTGAGACGCCGCTCTCGGCGGCGGCTCTGAGTGCGGTCCGGCGGCAGCTCGCTACTACCGACCCGCAGTCGCTCGACGGATGGCTCGAGACAGTGGTGGCGGATGGCACGATCGACAACCAGCCGAGGGCCTGCGTCGTGGCCTTCCTGAACTGGTGTCTCGACCAGCCGGCTGCTCCGGCCCCCGATGACGTTCTCACGGTGTTGGAGCCCCTGGTCGACGCGTTCGACCGCAATGTCCTCCCGACACGTGTCGCAAACGACGATCAAAGCTACAGCGGCGTGTCGCGTACAGCCCGCGCGGTCGAGCGAGTCGCAGGTGAGGTGGGGCCCGAACACCTGCTTCGTGAGACGCGGGCGAAATACGCCGATTGGCTCGGGCAAGGCCACATCGATCGCTCGTGGGAAGAGGTACGAGCGGTTCTCGACGCGATTGCGACGGTCCGTCCCGGGCGACGGGAGCACGAGAACGCCGAGCGAATCGACGTCCTCGACGCGACGGACACCTGGCTCCGGTCATATCCGTACGTCGTCGCGCTCGGGCTTGTCGACGGGACGTGGCCCCAGCGTCCCCACGGTGCGTTCCCGGCGACGTTTCGAACCGCTGTCGTCGATGGTCACTCCCAGGCGGCCCGGCAACTCGGTGTACGGGGGGCCTGGACCGAGGCCAGAGAGTACGACCACTTCGCGGACGCAGTCCACTCCGCGTCCGAACACCTCGTCGTGACCAGATACCGCGAAGATGTCGAGGGCGTGCAGTATCAGCGCTCCCCGTTGCTCGATACCGTCGACACGACGCCGTTGTCGGCCGACGCCCAGCAACGTCTCCGGAGTGTGCAACACGGTTTGCCGGCCCCGTTGCCCGGTGCGATGACCACCTCGAAGGCAGACGCTGGTGACCACCGATGAACGAAAAGCGAAGGGCAGCACGCTCTTGGCGCGACAACAGCGTGCTGGGTGGTGACAGCAGTGTCTGACTCTGTGGCGCAGCTCGACGGGGTGCAGGCACGTATGCGAACGCACTTTTTTGACCACGACAGCGGCCTGTTCGTCCTTGACTGTACGGCTGGTTTCGGGAAGTCGACGACGGCAGAGCACATCGCCGCGGAGTCTCTCTGTCTGGCCGATCGTACTGGGACGCCGTGTCCAGAGGACCAGCTCGCTGTCGTCTCGTTCGCCCGTGACGACGCCGCAGGTATCGGGCCCGGGATAGAGGAAGTGCTGGAGCTGTTTGCCGACGAAGGGCAGTCGACAGCGTGCACGATCGACGAAACAACGGCAACGAGACTCCAGCACCGGCTCCGACAGTCGGAGTCTATCGGCACTATCGACAGTGTCCTCCGGTCAGTGTTCGACGACGTTGCGGGTGCGCTCGGGTTCGACGAGATGCCGACGGTCGGTAACGAGGCGTTGCTCGCATCGCTCCGTCGTGACTGTCTCGCCGAGTTGCGAACGGCGCCCCAGTATGCCGACCTGTTCGACACCCTCGAAGCGGCCTACGGAGCCGGTGACCAACCAGATGTCGACGACCTCCTTGAGTCAGGACGGCGGGCGAAGCGCGACCGCCGGCTCACGGATGGGGCCTTTCGCGACCGGCTGACCGATACGGTCGACGATGTCTATCCCGAAGGGCCACCGAGCTCGGTCGGCGATATCCGAGCAGATATCAGTCGGTTCTACGACGACGCGGCAGCAGCACAGTTCGACCCGGCAGAGTCCCCAGCCCAGACAGTCCGTCGTGATCAGGCGTGCCACGACCGATGGCGCGAGTGTGTCGACGCGTTCGCATCGCTCGTCACCGCCTACGAGCGTGCGTACGATCGCACCTGTCGTTCCCGTGGAGTGCTCGCCCACAGCGATGTCGCCTACTGGATCGCCGAGTTCTTCGACACCAGTCACAGCCTGCCCGAAACGCACCCCAGTGTCGACGATCGTGTCCGTGAGCGCGCCCGGCGGCGACACGCCACACAGTTCCAGACGCTCGTCATCGACGAAGCCCAAGATGTCTCAGTCGTCCAGCACGACGCCCTCGCGGAACTGGTTCCGGACGATGCTCGCGTGCTGCTCGCCGGCGACACCAACCAGTGTATCTACGCGTGGCGGAACGCGCGTCCGGACCTGTTCGCCAGGGCGTTCACGACCGGCCAGTACTTTGACAAGGACTGGGCCGTCCACGAGGCTGAACAGGCGACCAGAACCTACCGGATGCGCCCCGACATCACCGCCGTCGTCGACACGTTGTTCGCTGATGTGTTCACCGATCCCGAACGCGGTGCCAACGAGACACTGACGACTGACTACCAGCTTGTGACGCCGGATCGGGATCCAGTCGCGGCGCCGTCGGTTCACGTGGCGGCGTATCGCGCCAACGGCGTCCCCGGGAGCGAGTCGTGGTTCGAAACCGGCGAGTCAGAAGCGCTCGCTACCTACCTTCACAGCGCTATCGCGACCGACACGTTCGGGGGGCCCGAGGGTTGTGACACCGTAACGGTCCTGTTCTCGCGGCGAACGAACATGGACACGCTCGCGGCAGCGCTACAGCAGCGTGGTCTCACCGTGGCCAACGCCAGTCAACGGCTCTTCGAAACGCCGTTGGTCGGGCTCGTGTGTGCGGTCGTCGACTGGCTCGTCGACCCGTTCGACCCCGACCGGACGCGAACCCTGCTCGACCACGATGCTTGTGCGTTTCTCCGAGCGACACCGCCCGAAGAGAGTTCGGTCGAGCAGTCTGCGCGGGCAGTGTTCGCGGCCCACGACTACCGGCTCGAGGCGGTAGCAGACGACGGGTCGTTCACGCCACCGGTCTCGTCGTTCGTCCAGGGCCTTCGCGAGCTCGCGGCCCGGCAGGCTCGCCACGCCAGTGATCCTGGAGCGCTCGTCCTGGACGACATCATCGAGACCCTCGAACTGCGAACTGATCCCTTCGACCACGTCGACGACGCCGAGCGCTGTCTCGCCATCATCGACGCGCTCGTCGACCACGTCGGCGAGTGGGAGGGCGACGACCGCTACAGTATCAGCGATCTGGCCGCCGTATGTACACAGCACCGTCGCAACCCGGCCGACGGGCCCACGGTCCCGGTGACGAGCGCGGCGGACCATGACATCGTCTTCCGCACCATCCACAACATGAAGGGAGACGAGGCCAGCGTGGTCTGTCTGGCGGACCTGAGCAACCCTGTCGGGGCATACGGGCCACACGGCGACACGTTCGTGGCACACGGTGAGACACTCGCCCTGGCGCCACCGACGACGCTGTCGCAGGTCCAAGTCTACGACGGTGGCGCGGGGTATCGGCGCTCGGCAAGTCCGCTCCGGTGGGCAACGAACCACTGGGTCGACGGCAAACTGGCCGGCGCGCCGTCGCTTCGAGCTGTCGGTGCCGCTCACCGCGCTGATCGCTGGCGATTGCTCTACGTCGCGCTGACGCGTGCGCAGGATCACCTTATTCTATCACTGCCACATCAACAAGCCGATGGTCCACAGGCACCACGGAATAGCTGGGTCGGCTCACTCCAACAGGCACTTGAACTGGATCGATCCCCCCCGCGCGGCACCTACAACTGTCGCGTTTCGCGACCCGACGGGGACGCGAGCCTCACTATCGATATCAACGATGTGCCGTTCGATCCGCCAGCCGTCTCGGACCCTGCCCCACCGGCGCCGCGGGCTGCGTCGCAGCCGGCATCTCTCCAGACCCGGCGGACACCCCGGTTCGTCAGCGGGAGCACTCTCGCACCGCTCCAGGCGGCGTTCGACCACCACTGGCTTCCATATCTGCAAGGCCGTGCGTTGCACACCGATCGGCCCGAACCCGACCCGGAACTGAACCTCCCGTTCGACGCTGTCGGCCCGGACACCGTTGGAACAATTGCACACGACGTACTGACGGCAGCCATCAGCCTGGCGATCAACACGGACCACCTTCGGGCCTGTTCAGGGCCACTAGAACAAGCGCTGATCGCTAGCGTTGCCGACCACGCCGCCAGTGCCAGTCCAGTCGAGCGAGCGGCCGTCCGTGACTTCGTGGGTAACACTGTCTGTCCTCAGTTCGCAGCGACGGCGACATGGACCCGGTTGCAAGCGAGTACAGCCCAATTTATCGAGGAACCGGTAGATACGGTCGTCGACGTTACGGGGATCAAGATAGAAGCACACAATCACGTCGACATCGTCTCCGTTGCGCAGGACGGCACGTGGCACGTCGACGAGCTGAAAATAGTACTCACGGAACCGGGCGAGCCGCTCCGTTGCCGACACAGGCAGCAGGTGGGACTCTATCTCTGGGCACTCGAACAGCAACTGCCCGAAGACACGAGCGACGATGTCTCTGGGACGGTCACGTACCTCGGGGCCGAATCCCGAGCCCGTCAGCTGACGCTCTCGGAAGTCGATATCCGGAGTCAATTGGAGCGTCTTCGGTCACGTTGAGACTCATACTGGTGGCTGTACCAAACTGACGTCATTCGCCATCCCGGGGTGGCCAATATCTTTGCGAACGTACAGCCACCAGTATCAACCTTGTCGCCGGAGAGTAACGTCGGTTGTGTATAGTTCACAGTCAGGGTGAGTGAACTCTACACTACCGCCAAGAGACAGTGTTGGGCTATCGATGTACCCCCGTCTTCGATATGAAAACGGTGGGATACACCGCCAAGAGTCGGCTACTGAATCGATTTACACTTCGATGACGGGGGGTGTCCGGCTTGGGGTTTACACATCGATTACGGGGGTCTTCTGCTAAGTATACTTCGATGTCGGTTCTAACTATGGTTCTCAAAAGTCGAGAATTCAGTAGATAGACTGAGTAAGTCGAATGAATAAACATCGATGTGGGTTAAGTTTTTGCTACTCCAGCGTTCAGGAGGAGTATGGTTAGTGGGGATCAGGATGGGGTTGATCAATCGATTCTGGACGACGGGGCTAGTTCTGCAGTGGATGGACAGGAGATAGAATCCGCCCGACAAGGTACTGTCGGAGACACGAGTCCGAATCAGGATAAGCAATCTACCGATGAGGGAACTCAACGGTCGATCCGCGATATGCTTGACGATGAAGGAGGGACATCAGTCTTCGTGAACCGTGACCTTGTCGAGCCGGACACGATTATCGACGAGGAGCGGATTGTCGGTCGCGACGACCAACTAGAGTCCGTTGTCTCGTTTCTAAAGCCAACACTTCAAGGACATCGTCCGCCGAACATGCTGCTGTACGGTCCCGCCGGAACAGGGAAGTCGCTCATTATCGGAGCCGTCACACAACAAATTATCGAACTCTGTCAATCCCAGGGTGAACAATTCGGCGTTGTCGATATTAACTGCCAGCCGATTAACACCCTCGATCAAGCTGTTTATGAACTCGTCCAAACCGTCGCCCAAGACATCGGTACGGAAGTCGGGGTTCCAGAAACAGGCGTGTCGACGAAGCGTAAATATCGGCGTCTATACGAACTTATCAACGAGTACTACGATTCAGTTATCTTCATCCTTGACGAGATTGATCTCTTAGTTGGTCGAAACGAAAATGACGAACCCGCATACTCAAAGCTACTCTATCAACTGTCCCGAGCAAGCAATACGAACGAGATAGAAGGGCGTGTATCTGTTGCGGCACTGACGAACGATCCGAGATTTATGGAAGATATCGACGGACGTGCCGAGAGTTCATTCAACCCCCGTGATGTCTACTTTCCAGATTACGATGCGAATCAGTTGCGCGAAATTCTCGGAAATCGGCGTGATGCCTTTCGTCAGGACGCCCTGAAGGATGACGTGATTCCGCTCGTAGCGGCATTCGCGGCACAGAGTCACGGTGATGCACGAAAGGCTATCGATCTGTTCCGCGGAGCCGGTGACCTCGCGGACGAACGGGGAAATGAATTAGTCACAGAGAACCATGTTCGGGAGTCTCAAGAAGAAATCGATAAAGACCGGTCATTGAAACTTGTTGAGGGGCTTACGACACAAAAGAAGATCTCGCTTTATGCGACGGCAGCCGTTGCGCATCACTCGGCACGGACAGGCAGTTCCGTTCCAAGTCCGGTTGGGTTCAAAGTCTATCAGTGGGTGACAGACGAACTTGATGCCGACCAGATGACCCGCGAAACGTACGTCAAATACGTCAAAGAGCTTTCAACTTACGGGTTGATTTCAACCGCCCGAAAGAGCCGTGGACGAGGAGGCGGTATGTATATGGAATTTACGTTCACGGGCGACCCAGAAGCGATGATGACTCGGATCGTTGATGACAGCCGTCTCGAGGGACTGACCGAACAAGAGGAACTTCTCCGCTCAGTTGTGAATGCTCAGCTGAAGGAGTTCCATGAGCAGTAAACATCGGACCGAACATTCCTTCTCCGAATACATACCCCCCCCCGTTTTCGATGTGTAAAATTGGGTAATTGGAGGAGAAGAGCCCGAAAGCGTTCGGAACTGATTATCAGCGACATCACGATGGCGGATTCCTCTACAACGGAAACGACGATTGACTCATTTGCAACTCGGACAAGGTAGAGAATCTCCCAACACCCACCCCCCGTCATCGAAGTGTAAACAGCGAAGCGGAGGGAAGCGACTCGGGGAAGTAAAAGCACAAAATCGGTTATGAGAGTATGATAGAGCTGATAACGACTAGAAGAAGCTATGAGAAGGAAGTTATACTGGATCTAAATAACGTTCGACTAGTTGGAATGTCTTTTCTTCTAGAAGTTTTGTTTGTTCGCATTGCGGATACCGTTTTTTTTTCTAGTTTATAAAACTTTGCTAATTAATATAGCTTCTCTATTAGGACACAATTTTGGCCGTTGAAACCCTCTTGTTCATCTATACGACCTTTTCGACAGTTCTCCCCTCTTCTCAGCTCACAACTCGCTACCTTTCTCACGGTTTTACACATCGATTACGGGGGGAGGGGGTTCGGTCGTAGATGCCTAGATTAACTGTCGTGTTGACTCGATGGAAACGCTGCTATCCCTGGAGAACGTGAAGTAAGACCTGGGGCGCAAGAGACCGACCGCTATTCCGTGCCATCGAGCACGTTCTGTTGACTGGTCCGTGCGCGAAGGAAGCCGAGTCATGGGCGCTACAGCCCGGATGCCGGCCAAGGCTTCCCGTTAGCAGCTGCAACCGCCAGACAGCAACCGCACCGCATGGAGATTTGGGCCGCCCATCGAGAGAGAAAGAAGCAGATCCCTGGGCGGCAAACTATTTTATCGCAAACGGTGGTTTGTGTAAGTAACAGCGCTTCCATAGGTGAATAGCGGGATCTGAACCACAATGAGATGATCCCGATTTTGAGTCCTCTAGCCTCCGACAGTCAACAGGGTAGTATGCTGGAACTGTGTTACCCATCCACTATTGCCCACTGGTTCCATGTGTGCCATGTGGGGATGGCACAGGACGCCTGCGAGACCGTTTATTTATATACTCCCCTCCCATCGGATATGATGCGAAGGTCGCACCGGGGAGCGCCCCCGGGACGACGGCTCGACTGCCCACCTGGGTGGTCGAGTGTTC